>Ga0209056_10000451_pt1 | contig 45399 bp, 45 predicted proteins | sample GraSoiAngelo_114_FD_185876 | JGI IMG/M metagenome (GOLD analysis project Ga0209056, IMG submission 185876) | Grasslands soil microbial communities from the Angelo Coastal Reserve, California, USA - 14_0903_13_40cm (SPAdes) (version 2) | ecosystem: Environmental > Terrestrial > Soil > Grasslands...
GGTCGCCCTCGGCCCGGGGGTTCTGGACGATCGCTGAGTTCCCGCGCGGTTACTGAACAACGTCCTAGCCTCTTCGCCGTGTTACACAGCGGGGGCCGCAAGATATCACCGGCGTGGGCCGTCGCCAGTTTGGGAATCACGGTCCTCGAGGTCATCCAGGAACATCCGGTCGGCCGGGCTCCGGACACCGGCCGGACCCCGGTTGAGGACGTGGGTGTAGATCATCGTTGTGCTCACGTCCCGATGGCCGAGCAGTTCCTGGACGGTCCGGATGTCGTGGCTCTCCTCCAGCAGGTGGGTGGCGAAGGAGTGACGGAAGGTATGGCAGGTGGCCGGCTTGGCAATGCCGGCCGCGCGAACCGCGTCCTTGACGGCCCGCTGCAGCACCGATTCGTGGAGATGGTGGCGGCGCCGTTGGCCAGTAAGCCGGTCGACGTAGGGGCGAGTCGCCGGGAAGACCCAGTGCCAGCCCCACTCGCGGCCGGCGTTCGGGTACTTGCGCGCGAGGGCGCCGGGCAGTTCGACCCAACCGGCTTCGTGCCGCAGGTCAGCTTGGTGCTGCTCGCGCACCCGCTCGATGTGGGCAGCCAGGGCCGACTTGATGGCGGCCGGTAGCATGGTCACGCGGTCCTTCCGGCCCTTACCATCGCGGATCACCAGTTGGTTCGTCGCAAAGTCGACGTCCTTCACTCGGAGGCGACAGCACTCCAGCAGCCGAAGGCCCGCGCCGTAGAGCAGCATCGCCATCAGCCGCGGGACGCCCTCGAGCCGCTCGAGGACCGCGCGGACCTCATCGCGCGTCAGCACGACCGGCAGGGACTGGGGCCGCTTGGCCCTGATGACATCGTCAAGCCACGGAAGCTCGACGCCGAGCACGTCGCGATAGAGGAAGAGCAGGGCGCTCAGCGCCTGGTTTTGAGTGGAGGCAGCGACCTTGGCCTCCACGGCGAGCGAAGTCAGGAACTGGGCGACCTCGGCAGCGCCCATCTCCTGGGGATGGCGCTTACCGTGGAAGAAAATGTACCGCTTGATCCAGTGCACATACGCCTTCTCGGTGCGCCGGCTGTAGTGGCGAGCGCGCAGAGCGTCGCGAACGCGGTCGAGCAGACGCGGCCGCGAAGCGCCCTCTGGGGCGGGCTCAGCGACGGCCAGGGGACGGGCCTCGCCCCTCTCCACGGGGTAGCGAACCGATCCGGCCGCCTCACGAACCCGCGCCGCCGTCGCCCCCTTTCGTTCTCGAATCGACTATAGCGCGCGGCCTGTGGAACGAACAAGCGCGCCCGCTGTATTTGATTAGCGACAGGCAGCGTGCGGTCAATCCTGGAGTGAATCCAGCAACGGCGCGACCGTTCCGAGGCCGGGCTACTTCGTCCTCGCACTTGGCTGCGAGGGAGTAGGACAGAGCGTGGAACCTCACGCCAGATTCGTATTCCGTCGGTCCGCGGACGACCGCTCTGTTATGCCCGCCGTTATGCCCGCGACGGGCTCAAACCCACCCCAAACTGCCCCACGCCAGCCAAACGCAGAAAGAAAAACCCCTCGGCAAGCCAGCGACTTACCGAGGGGCCTCAGCTCTGACGTCAGCATGTGAGGCCAGCGCTCTGCCAACTGAGCTAATCGTCCGTGCCTGGAGAGTTACACACTTACGGGACGGGCGTCAACTCCTGCACCCCCGTTATGCCCGGTCTTCCGCGATCCGCCCGCCTGCGCCGCGAGCGGCGCTTCCTGAGATTCCTTACTAAGGACGGGTCTTCAGCACTTCACCGGATACGTGAGTACCAAGCCGTCTGCAGGGTATGCCTTCGTCCCATCGAAGCATCCGATAATTTTTGGCAGAGGGTCTTCGATATCCCCGCTGTCGCGCCCCCTCTGGAGCTCCAGGTGCACGTGCTCAAAGCCGGGCCACGCGCGCTGGCCCGATGTGCCGACTGCCCCGATCCGTTGGCCGCGCTTGACACGGTCTCCGGGCCGAACCGCAATCACGGAGGAGTGGCAATAGACCGTTCGGTAGCCGTGGGGATCATGGTCGATGACGATGATCAGGCCGCACAAATCGCGGTTGTCCCGCGCCACGGTGACGCGGCCGTCGGCCGCCGCGAGCACGTCGGTCCCCATACGGCCTGCGATGTCGACGCCGCGATGAGGACTCGGGCGCGGATAGCCTTCTGAGCCCAGCCAGTCGCCAAAGGCCGCGAGAATTCGCGGAGCTCCATCTGCCGGGGCAGTCATCGCGCGCACAAGGTGCATCAGGGGCAGAACCACCAGAAACATCGTTGCGACGACATTGACGACCACGGGAAAGAACCGGAAGCGCCCTTCGCCGCGGGCGCGCCGCACGAACCGAGCGAGCGAGCTCACGAAAGAAAACACGACCAGTACGGCGCCGGCCGCGGCCAGGGCCGGAAAGAGAAATCGCGGGGTCCACTGGGCTACCCACGGCGATGAGGCGCCCACGAACACCAGTAGGGCGGTCGGCGGCGCGAACCACAGGACCCGGTCCACGGCTGACCTTCTCGCGAGTGGGCTATGAAGCCCCAGAACCCGACATCGCGGGCCGGGTCAGGTGCAGCGCCCCGTCAGACGTTGCGGTTGTGGTCATTTGTTGTTCGCCGCGGAGTCATCTCAGACCCACACCCCGTCCTTTGCAGTGAGTTCGCTCTGCACCTGACCGGTATTGATGGTGCCGGCCAACTCCACCAGCATGATCTTGCACTCTCGGCGCGCGGACGGCCTGTGTTCCACGCCTTTGGGGACGACAAACATCTCGCCAGAACGTAGGACCACCTCTCCGTCGCGAAGTTGAATCGTCATTTCTCCTTCCACAACAATGAACACCTCGTCCGTCTCGGCGTGCGAGTGCCAGACAAAATCACCCTGAATCTTCACCAGCTTGAAGTGGTAGTCGTTCATTTGAGCGATGTTCTTCGGTGACCAGTGCTCACTGAACTTGGCGAACTTTTCGGAGAAGCTGATTGAGGCGTATGGCATCGCGGCTCTCCGTTTCTCTCTGACGGCTAAGGCTCGCGGTCGCACGCTTAGTCCTTCGAATCCTGTTCCGACGCGGCGCGGATGGCGTCTAAGCATACAAGGCAGAGGAAGCCGCGATCCGGCACCGCGACAACTTGCTCGATCGGCGCTGGTAGCCCGCAGAAGCGACAGAGGGCCGGGGGGCTCACCCTCGGCTTTGCATGCGAGGGAGAGTCCAGGAGCGCTGCACCCGATCCCGCTTCTTCGTTGCGCTGCGCCTCCTCACGTTCTCCGAGCTCCTCGGCAATGAGATCGTTGCAAAGCGCGATACACTCGTCACAGATGTACACGCCGGGACCCGCGATAAGCTTTCGGACATTGTTCTGATGCTTGTTGCAGAAGGAGCATCGGAGCGTGCCCGGGGGATGTTTCGTGAAGGGCCACATAAAGCTTATCTCGACCTAGCAGGTGTTACCCATGTTGCCGGTTTATTCTGTTAGCGATGTTCCCGGTTGCTCACGCCGGCCCGCGCGCCGCTTGTCCTTGACCTGAGCCAGCGCCGCCTGGCGCACCTGGCGTCCCGTGCTCGGCGAGCCACCCGGCCGCTTCGGCCTTCGTGACGATCGCGAGGATCTCGACGGCTTGACGCCTGACGTCATGAAATACCCTCACTTCCCCCGACAGAAGGGTCAGGCGTCACCGCATTTCTCACGCCGACCAGGGAGCCGTCGCTACTCAGTTCTCAAATTCAACAGGGACCGGGACATCTCCCGCCATCCGCGGAACACGTCGCCGTACTCGCCATTCGACAAGAGAAGTCTTAGAGCAAAGGTTGGCGCGAATAGAAGGAGAAGTCCTGCGGGGATCAGATAGCCAGCGAGATAGAATAGGCTCAATCTCGTCCTTATCATTTTAGCCCCTTCGGATAGGGTTTAGAACGCTCAGGCTGAGCGGCCGGCGTCGAGCCGGACCGCTCGAGCCTGCTGTTAGCCGTTCACACATTCACTCTCATCGTTTCATGTTACGGATGCGAGCCGCGCGCGCCTCCAGTGGTTCGGCTTCTTTGTCCCGACCAGTCTTTCGATAGAGCGCCGCGAGGTTGACCAGGCTTTGGGCTACATCGGGATGGTCTGGGCCGAGGGCCTTCTCCCGGATCACCAGCGAGCGCTTGTAGAGCGGCTCGGCCAGGCTCGTGGCCACAGGGGGATGCTCAGGCCCCACCGCCTTTTCGGCCAAAAGCGGACGCTGGGGCTCCACACAATAGGAGTAGGAGGAATAAGATGACTGGTGTTCTCATAGGGTTCCCCCTGTAGTCTCAGCATGAGTTCCTACTCTCCTGCCCGTCTCACGCCCGCGCTCAGCGGCCGAGGGCGAGCATCGCGAGCCCCGGCCCGCTGGAGCGCGAAGTTATGGGCCTCATCGCGTCGCCTCCGAGCCGGGCCCCTGACTGCCTCCGAGCGAGCGCAGGCCGCCCGCATCTAAGCGGCCGTCCCAGCGGCCAGGCACCGCTGTCTCGCTCAGCGCGCCGGCTGACCCTCGCTATCCCTTGAGCTCTCGCTTCAGCTCGTTGAAGAAGCGCCAGTCCGTGCCCTGGGCGATAATCTTTTGCGGGCTCGCCTTGATCATCCCCGCCTCGTGGAGGCGGAGGGCGTAGAAGCGCACCGAGTCTTCAGGATCGTAGACGCGCCACTTGTCGTAGGGAACATCCTTCATGGTCGCGAGCGCATAGTCGTAGCGCGACGTGAACCCGCCGTCGACGAGGGCCCGAGCGGCCCGTTCAGGCTCGAGGGCGCAGATGGCGGCCGCCTTCAAGATCGCCCGCAGCGCCCGCTTGGTGGCGATCGGATGTCTGCGAACGAACTCCCGGTTGCCCGTGGCCATGCAGCAAAAGTACTGCGACCACGGCCGGTCGACCGTGCTGTTGACGACGACGTGTCCGAGTTTCCGGGCGCGGAGCTCCTGAGGGTCCGGCGGAAATGCGAGGTAGGCGTCGACCTTCCCCTCCGCGAGCAGCCGCTTGCCCTCGGCGGCCGGATGCTCGGCGAAGGTGACGTCCTTGTTTGGATCCAGCCCCACGTGGGCAAGCATGCTGGAGAGGAAGACGTGCGCGGGTTGACCCAGCTCGGTGATCGCGACCGTCTTCCCCTTTAGATCCCGGAGCACGCGAACCCGGTCCGTCCCGAACAGCTCGAAACAGCCGGGGTGCACACCGCCCAAGACCGTGATGGGGTCACCGGCGTCCAGCTGGATGACCAGCGGCGCGACGAAGTGCAGGGAGACGTCGACCTCCCCCGATGCCAGAACCTTCGATATACCCGCGGTGGTCGTCTTGACGTACTTGATGTCGCTGAACCCCTCGGCCTTCAGTAGTTCCCCGACGATGTATTGGGGAGCCACGCAGACGCTCGGCGAGTGATAGAGCCTCAGTCTCGTCGTCTCGGGCGGCGGCTCCGCCCCGACCCGCGCTGGTCGAATTCCAGCGAACCCGGCCGTCCCCGCCAGCGTCAGCCCGCTGACGAACTCGCGTCGGCTCCAGCTCTCGCGTTGGTCACTCATGGAGACCTCCTCCGCTGCGACGAGTATGGACCGCGGTCCCACCTGCGGGATCGACCTCGGCAACTCGTTAGGATTTCGGGGTGCGTCTGACTTGCCTGTCTCGCTTCACCCGGGCCAACCCAGACCGGTTTCCCTGGTCAGCCAAAACGCCTTCGCGACGCCAAGTGTTGCAGCCCTCGCCCTCTCGACCCACGCGGTGCGTATAACGATCAGGCTGAGCGGCCGGCGTCGAGCCGGCCCGCTCTACCCTGTTGTTAGACCGCCCGTTACGATGGCAGATCCTCGAGTCGAACACCACGACCGCTCCTCAGCGCTTCTCGGGCCACCGCTACTCGCCGCAGGAACTCAGGATGGTGCTCCAACCGGTAGTCAAGCCAGTCGTCCTCGCTTTCGAAGCCGATCAGTACGCCAGCCGCCTTCCCGTGTCGGGTGATGAGGATTTCCTCGGATTCAGCCAGGCGCAGGAATCGCGACAGGTCGTCCTTGACCTCAGCCAGCGCCGCCTGGCGCACCTGGCGTCCCGTGCTCCGCGAGCCAGCCGGCGGCTTCGGCCTTCGTGACGATAGCGAGGACCTCGACGGCTTGACGCGTGACGTCATAACATACCCTCACTTCCCCCACCCGGAGCCGATACTACGGCTGGCTCAAGCCCCTCAGGCGCTTGATCCGGCTCTTGCTTACCCGGGTGGGCTCGTGCCGCAAGTGCCGTTCGAGGGCGTCTCGCACTTCGGCCGGCGGTAGGCCGGGAGGGACCTGGTACAAACCGGGTACATAGGTAACACATCTAACCGGGAACATGGGTGACACCACTAAGGTCATCGGTCAACAGGAGGTTGGCCGATGCCCTGGCTGGAGACATCACCCGTGGAACAGCGTGAACGGTTCATTCGCGATCACCGGCTCGAACTGTATTCGATGGTCGAACTCTGCACCCGGTACGGCATCAGTCGGAAGACCGGCTACAAGTGGTTCGATCGCTTCGAGGACTGTCCCGCGCGATTCGCACGGACATCGAGGCGTCACCAACGCTGGAACCATCCGCCTGAAAAGGCGGCTGCTGTTCATCGCCAACGCGCTCAAGCAACACCCCATCGGCCTCGAGGAGGTCGACGACGGCATCTGGTCCATTCACTTCTGCAACGTCCTCTTGGGACGCGTCGACGAACGGGACTACACCATCAGGGCGTAGCCGCGTGTTACCCATGTTTGCCGGTTTTTCTGTTACCGATGTTCCCGGTTGCTCACCGGCTATTGGGGTCACGGTTCAATGAGCACCTCCCCACTGAACCCCGTCCAACAGTTTCACTTCCTGCGACACGCGCTCACCAGTTGCTCCGGCCCCAGATCACGAACCGCCTCATCAAACTCCTCGAGCAGCGCTGAGTACCTCGCCTGCGCTTCAGAAACCTGCTGGAAGTGCGGTTCATGGCGGCCCTTGGCCCAACCGAAGAAGACGTTCGAAACCTCGCGACGCTCGTACACGCCAGCAAGCGTGCCTCTGCCAAGAGGCACGATGAATCCGTTCGCCGTGAATGGAAACGTGGCGATCGGTACTTGGACACGTCGACACGATTGTTCGAAGTCGCCAACCGGATCGCCTCCTTCGCCGAAAGGTCCAATCGCAGGTTGCCAAGCGCGGTCGGGATCGATGAGGAGCGAGTATCCGCACAACCGGACGTCCTCGTGCCACCTGTTCCACGCGGCCTCGCCGAGGAGCGCAGCGCCTGCAGCTCTGGCAGCCGAAATTGCCGCGGTCGCCGCATCTGGTCGTGCCACCACGCAGTCCGAATCCAGCAGCCAAAGCCACGGACGATCGCCATGAGCGTCGGTAGAGCGCGAAGCGCAATGAGACAGCGCCTGGCTGATTCCCGGGCCGTGGTAGCGGTTCGTGCCGTTCGGGATCAGCTCGCACAGGCCAGTGCGAGCGCACGCCTGGAGGATTTCAGTCGAGCCGTCCGATGATCCGTTGTCGACCACGACCACGGATCGGAGTTCGGAGCCCAAGAATCGGTAGAGCGACCACCGCAGCATGGAGACAAGGCGCTTCGTGTTGTAGTTCACAGTCACGACCACAACACCAGAGGGCTCGATCGAGGAATCCGTGCTCGGCCACCACGAGGTTCCCCCTCTATCTTGAGCACTCACCGCGATCCGCCCTCCTACGAAGACGCCCTTCTGCGATCCGCCGAATGGTCTGGCTCACGTCGGTATCAACCGCGGCCGGAGGCCGTCGGCTGCATGCCGGGGTTATGCGGAGAATCGACGCCACCATTTGACTACATGTCGGATTTGACATAGGGTGGTCACCGTGAGCCCGAGCGACAAGCCGCTCGCCTGGCTTCACGGAGAGATCAAGACCCCGCCCTTTTCCCGGGCGGCCAGGATGGAGGCCGGTTATCTGCTGCGCTTGTTGCAGAAGGGGCAGGCGGTGGGCATGCCGCAGTCGAGGCCGATGCCCGTTGTGGGTCCCCGTTGTCATGAACTGCGAGTGCGCGACGCGGAGGCGGACTGGAGAATCGTGTACCGCCTGGACTCCGACGCCGTGGTGATTTTGGAGGTCTTCACCAAGAAGACACGCACCACGCCGAAGACCGTCATTGACGCGTGCACTCGCAGGCTGAGGGAGTACGACCATGCGTGATCCGAAGCGACGACGCTTGGAAGCGAAGGGCTGGAAGTTTGGGAATGCCAAGGAATTTCTGCGCCTAAGCGCCGAAGAAGCGGCATATATCGACCTCAAGGCGCGATTGGCCATAGGCCTGCGTGAACGGCGCCGGCGCCGGAGTCTCACGCAGGCAGACCTCGCCAATCGCCTCCAATCGAGCCAGTCGCGCATCGCGAAGATGGAGGCCGGGGATCCCTCGGTGTCCCTGGATCTGCTAGTCAGGTCTCTGCTGATCCTTGGCACCTCGCGCCAAGAGCTATCGCGGATCATTTCCGCTCGCTCACCCGTCCCTGCCGCATGACGCCCAGGATAACGTGCGGCGCGAAGCGCCGTCAGGTTCATCCTGCTGTTAGACGGCATGCGACCCAGCGATCAGTATGCTGAAGATGACGCGACTATAGCGCGCGGCTGGCGAAGCGAACAAGCGTGCCCAGCTGTATCCGAGGAGCGACAGGCAGCGTGCGGTTCGAAGGCGAGGCGGGGCGCGGCCCACCGCTCCGGATTCCCTCCGGCGGCGCGAGAGGTTACCATGAGCCCGCCATGAAGCGCGTCCTCCTTCTCACCGCCAGCTATGGCTCGGGCCACAACGCGGCGGCCCGGTGTCTCGCGCAAGCCTTCGAGCGCGAAGGGTGCGCCGTCACGGTCGTGGACCACTTCCGTGAGCTGGTCTCCCCGCTCTTCGAGCGCGCCTCGCGCGCGCTCTACCACGCGATCCTCCTCCGCGCCCCGGTGCTCTGGGGCATCGGTTACGCGCTCGGCGACTGGATGGCGAGCGACTCGCCGTTTGCCCTGGGCGTCACGCGCCTGGGCGCCCGCCGGCTCGCGCCGTTGCTCGACTCGCTCCGGCCGGACGCGGTCGTGACCGTCCACGCCACGCCCGCCACCGCGATGTCTGCGCTGGTCGCGGAGGGCCGGCGCACGCCGCCCCACACGTCCGTCGTCACCGACTTCGTCGCGCACAGCCAGTGGATCGCGCGCCACATCGACTGCTACTGCGTCGCGGCCGACGAGGTGAAGCACGAGTTCATCGCCCGCGGCATCCCTGCGCAGCGGATCGTCGTGACCGGCATGCCCGTCCGCGCCGAGTTCGCCGAGCCCGTGGACCCGGCCGCCGTGCGCGCCGCGCTCGGGCTCGGGGACCGGGCCCCCGTCGTGCTCGCCATGGCGGGCTCGCAGGGCTCGTTCGGTCGCCTGCCCGACGTCGCGCGAGCCCTCGACGCTCTCGAGTGGCCGCTCCAGGGGCTCCTCGTCGCCGGCCATGACAAGGGTCTCAGGCGGAGGCTCGAGCGCCTGACCGACGGCACGCGCGTCCGGACGCTCGGCTACGTGGACGACGTCCCCCGACTCATGGCGGCCGCCGACCTTCTGGTGACGAAGGCCGGCGGCCTCACACTCGCCGAGGCCATGGCGGCCGGGCTGCCGGTCCTCGCCTACGGTTCCCTGCCCGGCCAGGAGCAGCGAAACGAGCACTTCGCCGCCCGGGCAGGAATCGCGCTCGTCGCGCGCTCCTACCTCGAGCTCGTTCATCTGCTCGACCGCGCGCTCGACGATCCGGACCTCCTCGAGCGGCTGCGCGGGCGGATCCGCCGGGTTCGACGGCGCGACGCGACCCAGCGGATCGTTTCCGCGGTCCTCGAGCCGCTCGGCCAGCCCGTGACGCGGCCGTGATCCTGACGCGGCTCGGCGTCGGCGCCGCCGTCGGGTGGGCGGCGTACGCGTGGGGCGCCCACGTGCTGACGCTCGGCTGTGTGTGGCGCGGCAGCCACGCGGCCCGGCGTGTCGCACTCACCTTCGACGACGGTCCCGATCGCGACTGGACACCGCGCGTCCTGGACCTCCTCGCCGCCCGCCGCGCACGCGGATCGTTTTTCCTGGTGGGCGAGCGCGCGGCGCAGGTCCCGGATGCCGTGCGTCGCATGGTCGCCGAGGGCCACGAAGTCGGGAGCCACGGCTGGTCTCATCGGTCCCTGTGGCTCTGCGGCCCGCGGCGCACCGCCGACGAGATCGACCGAGCCCACGCGACGCTCGCCGCGCTCACGGGACGCGAGCCGCGTTACTTCCGTCCCCCGTGGGGGATGGTGAACGCCGCGATGTTCGGCGCGCTCCGCCGCCGGGGTGAACGCTGCGTGTTCTGGTCGATCCAACCCGAAGGGCTCAGGGCCGTGGCGGCGGAGGACCAGGTGCGTCACGTTCTCCGTCGCGCCCACTCCGGAGCCATCGTGGACCTGCACGACGCCGAGGGAACCCGGCGCGCGCCGGAGCGCCTCGTCCAGGCGCTCCCGGCGATGATCGACGGGCTCCGCGCGGCGGGCTACGAGCTCGCGACGATCGCCGAGCTCCTGGAGGCAGCGCCCGCTACGGTGGCTCGTTGACCCAGAGCCAGCGGCCGCCAGAGGCGAAGACGAGCCGCGCGCCCGGGAGCCGCGCGACGACGCTCGCCGCAGGCGGGCGCACGCTCACGACCCACACGCGGCCAGCCTCCCAGGCCTTCGCGAGTCGCGCCGCGTCCCAGAACACGTCGCGCGCCTCGGGTCGTCGCGCGCCGAAGGCGAGCACACTCTTCTGCCCCTCCACGATCACCGCGCGGCGGCCCGAGTACCATTCGAGCGCGCCCGAGTTCTCGAGCGGACCCTCGTGGACGATCAGGTCCTCCCGCCCGGCGCGCCGAACGAGCTCGAGGCCGACCCCCTCCGCCGCGCGATGGCCGGAGACCAGGCCGAGCGCGCCGGCGATCAACGGGAGGAGCGCGAGCATCGGGGCGAGCACGACGAACGCGGCGACGTTCGGGCGCGCCCACGCGCCGCCGCCCACGAGGACGCAGGCGCCCGACGCCATGGCGCCCGCGGCGAAGACGAGGGCGGCGTCGGCGAGGAGCGGTTGGAACTCGGCGAACGACGGCAGCGGCGGTCCTTGGCCCGCCGCCGCGCTCTTGCGCGTGGCGACGTCCGTCGCGCCCAGGACCGACTCGAGAAAATCGCGCCCGTCGCTCGCCCACAGGAGCGCGCACGCGAGTGCGAGCGCGGCGAAGACGAGCGCATGGGCGGCGACGAGACGCCGGCCGCCGTGCGATTCCCAGCCGCGGGCGGCGAGCAGCGCGACGGCGAAGTAGGCGGGCAGCCCGTAGTGCGGCAGCCGGAACGGGGACAGCGCCGTTATCGCGAGGCCGCCCACCGCCCAGAGGCCGAGGGCGACCCACGCCGTCTCCCGGGGATCTCGCCACGCGCGCTGCCGAACGAGCGCCCACAGCGCGGCCCCGGCCGAGAGGATCCACGGCGTGGCACCCAGGAGTGCGACCGCCAGGAACTGCGTCACCGAGAGCGGCACGTCTTCGTCGGGGAACTGGCGGACCCGCGCCACGTTGAGCAGGTGGTTGTCGATCACCGTGTACCAGACGAACCCCGGCGTCCGTCGCTCCACCGCGGGCCACCACGCGAAGCCGAGCGCGAGGCAGGCGAAGACGCCCGGCAACGGAAGCCAGCGGCCGAGCGGTCGCGCCCGGCGTGCGAGGGCGAGCGCCGTGCCGATCACGAGCGGCGGCGCCAGCGCGCCGACCGGATCCTTCGCGAGCGCCGCCACACCGAAGGCCGCGAGGCCCACCGCGACACGCCCCCGCCGTCCCTCGGCGATGCCGTTGAGGACGAGCGCGAAGCCCCACGCGAGCGCCGCGACGAAGAGCGTCTCGGGCCGGACGTAGCGGGCGAAGGCGAAGAACCCCGCGCTCGTCAGGAGCGCCGTCCCGGCGATGAACCCGCCGCGCGCCCCGAGGAGGCGCCCGCCGAGCCAGGCGGTGGCCGCGATTGCGGCGAGGGCGGAGAGCGCGGGCACGGCGCGCGCCGTCGTCTCACTCGGCCCGGCGAGCGCCAGCGCTCCGGCGAGCAGGGTATAAAGGAGCGGCGGCTTGTCCACGTAGCGGACGCCGCCGAGCGTCAGCGCGAAGGGATCGCGCGAGCGCAGGAACTCGCGCGAGATCTCGGCGTGCATGCCCTCGCCCGGGTCGTCGAAAGGCGCCAGCCCGAGCCCCTCGAAGACGAGCGGCACCGCGAGGGCGACCGCGAGCGCCGCCACAGCGAGCGCCGCGCGCGCGCGCGTCAGGTGCGTGAGACCAGGGCCGCGCCGGCCGCGATCAGCGCGATGCCGGCCCAGCGGGCCGGCGTCACCGGTTCGGCGAGGAGGAGGCGGGCGAGGAGCGCGACCACGATGTAGTCGATCGCGGTTAGCGGGAGCACCTGGCTCACATTCGCCCGTGAGAGCAGCGTGAGGTACATGACGAAGAACGTCGCCTGGAGCGCCACGCCCAGCAGCAGCCACGGGCTCGAAAGCGCACGGGCGGTCATCGCGCCCAGCATCGACGCCGGCGCCTCGGTGAGGTCGCCGACCGTCTTCATCCCCTTCGAGAGCAGGACGTGACCGGTGCCGCCGATCAGGACGGCGAGCAGGACGAGCACCATGGTCTTCAGCATCAGAACGACTTCCCGATCGCCGCGAGCACCTCGCGCTCGACCGCCGCGTCCGGGGTTGGGACCGGGTCGTCGGCGTTCATCCACAGGATGCGCTCGCGCTTGAAGACGCCGCGCTCCACCGTGATCGTCGTCCGGTTCGCCCCGTCCGCCTTGAGGTGGACCCGCAGGCGATGGCGCATCCCCTTGGCGTAGACGCCGTAGTCCTCGCCGTCGAGCTTGCGCGAGTCGGTGATGATCCAGCCGACGGAGCGATCGACCGTGTCGATCTCCCAGCCGAGGATCTTCAACACCTTCTCGGTGGTGGACCACGCACGGTCGAGCGACACCGGGAAGGTCTGGGAGACCGACCCCGCGTCGGCAGTTGGGGCCAGCGCCACGAGCGCGAGCAGCACGAACACGCTGATCTTCATTCGTGAACCTCCGGGGCCAGGGGTCGACTCACGCTTCCAGCACTCCGCCTCGCAGCCGGTAGACCGCCGTCGCCCCCGTCGCCGCCTCCGGCCGGTGGCTCACGACGACGACGGCGGCGCCCGCGCGCGCCCGGCTCCGGAGCGCGTCGAAGATGACGGCGCCGTTGGCGTCGTCCAGGTTGCCGGTGGGCTCGTCGGCGAGGAGCAGCGGCGGGTCGTTCAGCACCGCCCGGCAGAAGGCGACCCGCTGCTGCTCGCCCCCCGACAGCTCTTGGGGATAATGGTCCTTCCGGCCGACCATGCCGAGCTCGTCGAGCAGCGCGAGCCCGCGCCGCCGGGCCTCCGCGCGGTCGCGCCCCGTGTAGCGCGCCGCGAGCAGGACGTTCTCGAGCGCGGTGAGCGACGGCAGCAACAGGAACGACTGGAAGACGAAGCCGACCCACCGCCCGCGCGCGCGGCTCTTCGCCGAGCGCGGCAGCGCGCTGACGCACACGTTCTCGTACACGATCTCGCCCGCGTCGGCGTCCTCGAGGAGTCCGAGGACGCAGAGGAGCGTGCTCTTGCCGGAGCCGGATTGCCCGACGACCGCGACCAGCTCGCCGCCCTTCACCACGAGGTCCACCCCGCGCAGGACCGGGATCGGCTCGCCCCCGGGGGCCCGGTACGACTTCACGAGACCGGTCGCCCGCAGCACGGCGCCGCCCTACGCGCCCCGCCGGATCGCCTCGGCCGGCGAGAGGCGGACGACACGGACGGTGGCCCACGCCGCCGCGGCGGCGCCCAGCAGGACCGAGAAAGCGAGCGCCCCGGTGAGGAGGCGCGTCGAGAAGTAGAAGAGTTGCTGGCCCGAGCGGCCCGCCCACGCGTCGATGGAGCTCCCCAGCAGGACCGCGAGCCCAACGCCCGCGGCGCCGCCACACACCGTGACCGCGAGCGCCTCGCCCAGGACCTCGCGCGCGAGGTCCAGGTCGGTCGCGCCCAGCGCGCGCTTGACCCCGAAGTCTCGGATCCGCTCGAAGACCGCCGCCGCCATCGTGTTGGCGAGCGACAGGCCGCCGATCACGAGCGCGAGCGCGCCGATCCCGACGAGCAGCGCCGCGAAGAACGCGGTCGAGGCGCGGAGCAGCCGCGACAGCTCGCTCGGAAGCTGCACGTTGACGTCCGGCACCTCGGCCATGATCCGCCGGGCGACCGCGTCGGGGTCCTCCCCCTCGCGCCAGCCCACCGCGACGCCGGTGTTGAGGTCGGCGGCCGTGAGCGCCGCCGCGCCCGACGCGAGCAGGGTCCGGAGCATCCGGTCCTTCGCGACCCACTGCTCGCGGGCGTCCTCGATCGGCACGAACACGAACCGGTCGGGCGCCGTGAGCATGCGCTCGAGGATCCCGACAACGCCGTACTCCGCGCTCTCGAGTGGAAACCGCGAGCCCACGCCGAGGCCGCGCGAGGCGGCGAACGCGGCGCCGACCACCGCCGCGCGCCGGTCGCCCGTGCGCAGGAACCGCCCGGCACGCACCGGCAGCGCGCGGTAGTAGCGGTTCGGCATCGGCACCGAGAGGTCGAGCCCGAGGATCAACTCCTGGGTCAGCGTCATGAACTGCGACGTGGAGGGGTCCAGCGGGAGCATGACCTGGGGCTGCACCCCTGCCACACCGGGGACCGAGGAAATCTTTTTGATCGTCGCGGCCGGCAGCAGGCCGCCCGCCGTGAAGCCCGCGCCCATCCCCATCCCGCGTCCGGCCACGGAGATCTGGCCCAGGACGAAGCGGTCGCCGCCCTCGATGAAGCGCACGATGCGCTCGCTCATGGCGCCGAGCGCGACGACGCCGGCGACGCCGATCGCGATCCCGGCGATCGCGAACGCGTAACCGCGAAGGAGTCTCAGCACCCCTGGGGCTCCAGCCCCGCGACGTCCTCGGCTCGCACTACCCGATCCATAGACTCGCCTCGCGGCGCGCGTCGCAGAGCCTCCGCGGCCGCCGCTCGGCTCGCACTACCCGATCCATAGACTCGCCTCGCGGCGCGCGTCGCAGAGCCTCCGCGGCCGCCGCTCGGCTCGCACTACCCGATCCATAGACTCGCCTCGCGGCGCGCGTCGCAGAGCCTCCGCGGCCGCCGCTCGGCTCGCACTACCATTCCAAGCGCGACTCGACGGGCCGGCCCGCCCGTCGCCGCACCCAGACGTTCGCGCGCGTGATCGAGAACAGGAGCAGGAGCGACGCCCGCGTGCGCCACGACATGCGGAGGAAGGCGCCGCCCGAGAGCACGCTCAGCACCGCGTCGAGCATGCCGAAGGCGCTCCTGGGCTGGAGGAAGAGCTCGAGGAATGCGGGCTCGTAGTACTTGTGGATGAACCGGAAGAACGGACGGAGCCCGCCCCAGACGCGGCGCCGGTAGGACGCGAAGCGCCGGGCCTCGAAGCGGCCGTCGGCGAGCACGCGGTCGATCGCGCGTGCCGCCAGCTCGCCCGACTGTAGCGCGATGTGCACGCCGCCCGAGAAGATCGGGTCCACGAATGCGATCGCGTCGCCGACGACGAGGAACCGATCACCGACCACGGGACGGTTGCTGTACGAGAAATTCGCCTCGCTGTGGACCTCCGTGACCGGGCGCGCGCCCGCGAGGCCTTCGGCGACGCGCCGGCACCGCCGGATCATCTCGGCGTAGAGGGCGTCGCGCGTCCCGCGCCAGTCGCGCACCGTCCGCGCGTGCATGACGCAGCCGACGCTCGTCCGGTCGCCGGCGAGCGGGATCCACCAGAACCAGCCGTGCTCGAAGACGTAGATGCGGATGTTGCCCTCGTCCGGCGCGGGGGCCCGCCAGGCGCCGCGCCAGTGGGCGAAGAGCGCGACCTTGCCGAGGTTCGGGATTCGCTCGCGTCCCCCGAGTGTCTGGGAGAGCAGGCCCGCCCGGCCAGTCGCGTCGACGAGGAAGCGCGCGCGCACCTCGGTGCGCTGGCCGTGGCTCTCAGCCGTGACCGTCACGCCGTCGGCGTCGAAGGCAACGGCCAGCGCCGTCGCCGGCTGGCGGACGTCGACACCGAGCTTCTTAGCGTGCTCGAGCAGGAGCGCGTCGAATTCCGCGCGCGGGACCTGATACGCATAGGGCGGCCAGGGCTTGTCCCGGAGAAAGTAGAACGTATGCTCCAGCCCCGACTCCTGATCGTGGAAGGTCGCGCCGTACTTCACCTGAAACCCGCGCTCGGCGATCGCCTTGTGGGCGCCCAGGCGATCCAGGATCGGGAGCGTCGCCGGCAGCAGGGACTCGCCGACGTGGAAGCGCGGGAACGGCTCGCGCTCGACGAGGAGCACGCGGCGCCCGGCCTGGGCGAGGAAGCCGCCGGTGGCCGAGCCGGCCGGTCCGCCGCCGACGACGACCACGTCGTAGGGTTCGGCGGGCGTCACCGTGGCGCCTCCGGCGGCACCGCGAGCGTCATGAGAGCGGCGCGCTCGGGCTCGCCCGCGAGGTCGAGCCTGACCTGCGAGCAGAGCCGTTCCACGAGCGGCGTGACCACGTCGGGAAGCCGGCGCGCCACCAGCGCCTGCAGCGCCAGGAGAACGAGCAGCACGGGCGCCGCCAGCGTCGCCGTCGCCGCCGCCGCGGCCCGTCGCCGGCGCGGGTGCCGCCACCAGCCGCCGGCGGCCGCCTCGCGCGCCCAGCGCGCCGCGACGCGGCCAGCCAGGTACGCGCCAATCGCCACGCCATCACCGAGCGGACGGAACCGACTGCGCCGCCGGGCCCTTGGAATCGCCCGCACCGGCACTTCACGCACCTGCCAGCCGCGACCCGCTGCGGCGATCAGCACCTCGGTCTCCAGCACGAAGCCTCCGTGCCTTAGCGCCACGTCGTCGAACAGCGCGACCGGGTAGGCTCGGTAGCCGGACTGCGTGTCCTCGAGCTTGAGCCCGCTCGCCCAGTAGACGAAGAACCCCGCCACCCGGATCGCGTTCAGGCGGTCGGGCGCGAGCGCATCCGGCTCGGCGAGGCGGCTCCCGATCACGATCGCCCGCGGCGCGCTCTGCGCGGTGCCGAGCACGGCGGGAAGGTCCTGCGGGTCGTGCTGCCCGTCGCCGTCGAGCGTGACGACGACCGACGCCCCGCGGCTCCGCGCGGCGGCGATGCCTGTCCGGATCGCCTGGCCCTTGCCGAGGCGCCGCGGATGGTGGAGGAGGTCGGCCCCGGCGGCCCGCGCGGCGGCGGCGCCCCCGTCCTCGGAGCCGTCGTCCACGACGAGCACGGGCGCGTGCGCCCGCGCCGCGGCGACGACCTCGCTTATCGTCTCCGCCTCGTTGAACACCGGGATGACGATCATTGGAGCGAACCCCGCGAGGTCGCTCGTTGACTCGGAGGGGGGCTTCCCTTCGACCCGCTCCTCAGCCATTGTGGACGCTCCGTACCACCAGGGCGACGTGAGTCCCGCCCCGAGCGATCGCGTGCACGACCGCCGGCCCGCGTGAGACCTCGTCGAGCGCCGCCGCGGCGACGGCGAGCGCTCCGAGGCCCGCGTGGCGGCCCGCGCGCGACGCGAGCGCCGTCTGCGGCGGCCGCGCTGGCCGGAGCGCCTCCTCGAGGATCGCCTGCTCCCAGCGATCCCGCGGCCCGTCGCCGCTTGCGGAGACCCAGACCCGGCCCACCTCGCCCGAGGTCGCCCCAGCCTCGTCCAGCGCCGCCGCGACCGCGCGCGAGGCGGCGCCGCGACCCACCCCGTACGGCCGCGCCCTGAGGGCGCGCCACGCGACTCCCGCGATCTCGCCGAGCACGCGGGCGCCGCGCGCTTCCGCCGTGTCGAGCGACTCGAGGAGGACGAAGCCGGCACCTTCGCCTCGTCTCTCACTCGGCGCGCCGCCCTCGGCGAGCAGCTCGGCCAGGGCCGAATCGAACTCGTCGACGCCGCCGGCGAGCACCGCGTCCGCGCGACCCGCGCGGACGGCAGCGGCGGCGCGGGCGATGGCAAGCTCGCCGGCGACCGTCGGGGCGTTGAGCGTGAGCGATAGTTCGCGCGCGGTCACGGCGATGGCGGTGGCTGCCGCCATCGTGTTCATGACCGTGTTCGGGAAGAGCAGCGCCGAGAGGCCGCCAGGCCCGCGATGGAGGTAGCCGTCGACGAAGGCGATCGTCGAGCGCAGATCGCCGAACTCGGCACCGATCACGAGCCCGAGGCCGGCGCCGGGGCCGAGCCCGGCGTCGGCGAGCGCGATCCGCGCCGCGGCGACGGAGAGCTGGCAGATGCGAGAGAGTCGCCGGGCCTCCGTCTCGTCGATGAGCCCCCCGAGCGCCGAGCTCGGGACGGAGAGCGCCGGCGCGCCGCTCGAGGCCAGGAACGCCCGGATCTGCTCCCGGCCGCCGGTGACCGCGCCCGTGACGACACCGACGCCCGTGACGGCGACGCGCGCCATCGCTAGGCCCGCCCGAAGAGCAGCGTCACGTTCTGCCCACCGAAGCCGAAGGAGTTCGAGATCGCGTACTCGACCGCGGCCTCGCGGGCGACGCGCGGCACGCAGTCGAACGCCACGTCGGGGTCGGGCGTCTCGAGGTTCGCCGTCGGCGGGACCACCTCGTGGACCAGCGCGAGGATGGTCGCGACCGCCTCGAGGGCACCCGCCGCCGCCATGGTGTGGCCGATCATGGATTTCGTCGAGCTCACCAGGAGCCGCCCCGGGGCGAATACCTCGTGGATCGCGCGGGCCTCGATCCGATCGTTCTGCGGCGTGGCCGTGCCGTGCGCGTTCACGTAGCCCACGGCCGCGGGGGCGATGCGCCCGCTCTCGAGCGCCGCTGCCATGGCCCGTACCATGCCCTCGCCCTCCGGATGGGGCGAGGTCACGTGGTAGGCGTCCGTCGTCATCCCGTGGCCCGCGAGCGTGGCGTAGATCCTGGCGCCGCGGGCGCGCGCCCGCCCGAGCTCTTCCAGCACCACGAACGCGGCGCCCTCGCCGATGGACATGCCCCGCCGGTCGCGATCGAAGGGGCGGCACGGCTCGGGACAGAGGAGCTTCAGCGCATTGAAGCCCATGAAGCAGATGCGGGTGAGGGCGTCCACGCCGCCGGCGAGCGCCGTGGCGACCACGCCGTCGGCGATGAGATCGGCGGCGAGCGCCAGCGACGCGGCCCCGGAGCTGCACGCCATCACGAGCGTCTCACGCGGCCCCTCGAGCCCGAGCGCGTTGCCGAGGGCCTCGGCGTGCGAGAACGGGAGCATCGAACGGGGTGTCGGCCGGGATGGCGGGCGACGCCCGCGGAAGCGCTCCCAGTACCACGCCTCCGCCTCCAGCATCCCGCCGCCGACCGCGCCGACGGCCAGTGCCGCCTCGGCGCGCTCGACACGCGAGAGCCCGGCGTCCTCCAGCGCTTCGCGCGCGGCGGCGAGCGCCAGGCGATCGGCCCGCGAGCGCCGCAACGAGCCGCCAAACCCGTCGGGCACTTCGGCGGCGATCCGGCACCGAAAGCCTTCGGTCTCGATGAGCGTGACCGGACGGATCGCGCAGGCGCCCGCGCTCAAGCCGTTCCAGTACGCCTTGACGCCCGTGCCGAACGGGCTCACCACTCCGAGACCACTGACCGCGATCCGTCTCACCCGGCCTCCGTCCTCGCGGTGATGAAGTGCGCGAGCGTGTCGAACGACAGGAAGTGCTTGGTGAGGTCCTGCGACTCGTCCATCAGGATCCCGAAGCGCTCCTCGATGGCAATCGAGAGCTCGATGAAGTCGAGCGAGTCGAGGCCGATCGAGCCCTCGACACCCTTCGGCAGGGTCGTCTCGAGCGTCATGTCGGCCGCCCGTCGCGGCTCGAACTTGAGCCGCGACACGAGAATTGTCTTCAGCTCGTCGAGGACTTCCTTGGGATCCATCGCGCTCCTAGTGCGCCTCCCACGTGAGGCCCGCGCGGCGCCCGCGCCACTGGCCCGTGAGCCTGAACGGGCCCGCGCCGCCGCCCGCGCGCGCCAGCGCCAACGCGATCAACGGCGCGCAGGCCAGCGTTTCGCCCGCCCGAGCGCGCGCGAGCGCTTCGAGGGGTGACTCCGTCGGGGCCGGCGCGTAGGTCGCCCGCGAGGGTCCGGGAATGAGCAGCGCGCACGCCGCCGACTCCACGAGCGGCGGGCGCAGGAGCCAGCGCCCGCGCGCCCAGAGCTCCTCGCACTCCGAGAAGGTCTCGACGGCGAGGACGAGCGCTCGCCGGCATCGGCCGCGGCCGACCTGGAGCGTCGCCTGCCAGAGGCCGTCGATCGTGGCCGCCGCCCCCCCGAGCAGGATCACATACGGGCCGGTCAGGCCGAACTCGATCGCAACTTCCGCCGGCACCGCCGACGGTGCCGTATACGGGAAATGCAAGGTGCTTGAAGCAACGGCGCCAGCTCGTGCCTTTCTCAGGCCACCCACGGAGTCTTCCGGCCTCGCGGCCCCCGCTCCAACATCCCTCCTCGCGGCGCCCGCTACAATGAACCCGTGATTCGCCGCGCCGTATCCGGCCGCCGTCACGTAGACCAGCGCCGTCTCGCACCCGCGGATCTCCTCGCGCTCGAGGTTCGCCTCACGCAGGAGCGCCTCGACCGCGGCGACGCCGAGCAGACACTCGCGCGTCGCGCGGCGGAACCGCTCGCCGACCAATGGAGGTCGTGCAGCGGCGATCACCCGCCGGCCGGCGGCGGCCCTGACGGCGTCCGACGGCAGCGCGGCCGCGCCCTCCCCCCATCCCGTCACCACGCCGACCGCCGCGACCTCGGTGCCGGTCACCGCGCATCCCCCTCGAGGACGAGCGCGGCATTGCACCCGCCGAAACCGAGCGAGGTGGAGAGGCTCACCCGCGGGCGAACCGCGCGCGGCGCCGTCACCACGAAATCCAGCTCGCACTCCGGGTCGTGCTCCTCGAGCCCGACCGTGTGCGGCACGACGCCCTCGCGCGACGCGAGCAGGCACATGATCGCCTCGAGCGTCGCCGCCGCGCCCATCGTGTGCCCGAGAGCTCCCTTGATGGCGTTCACGGGGATCCGCTCGGCGCACGCGCCGAGCACCCGCCTGAGCACGGCGGCCTCCACCCGATCGTTGAGCGGCGTCGCGGTGCCGTGCGCGCTCACGAAGTCTATGTCGGCGGCGCCGACCTCCGCCTCGGCGAGCGCCGCGCGGATCGCCCACTCGAGCCCGCGCCCCTCGGGGTCGGGCGCCGCGACATGGGCGCCGTCGCTCGCGCTCGCGTGGCCGAGCAGCCGCCCGAGGCGCCGCTCGCCCGCGTCGCGGTCGCGCGCCAGGAGCACGAGAGCCGCGCCCTCGCCGAGCAGCAGGCCGCTGCGCCGGCGGTCGAAGGGCCGCACGCGGTCCCGCGTGAGCGACCGGAGCGCGTCGAAGCCGCGCATGACGAAGCGGCAGAGGATGTCATACCCTCCCGCGACGACGAGGTCCGCCGCGTCCGACCTCAGAAGATCCGCCGCGACGCCGAGCGCCGTGGCGCCCGACGCGCAGGCCGTGGAGACGGTCATCACGGGTCCACGGGCCCCGAGGCGCAGCGCGAGCGCGCGCGCGGGCCCGTCGTAGAGCGCCGCCGCCGCCCGACGCGCGCTCGGGTCGCCCGCCAGCGCCTTCTCGCCCTCCTCCACGCCGCCGAGCGCCGTCCCCAGGACGACGGCGACGCGGGCGGGTGGAGCGCCGAGGGACGCCCGCGCGCGCAGGTCGTCCGCCGCGGCGAACAGGAGCTGGGACGCCCGGCAGTCTCCCCGTCGCTCGCGCTTGAGCTTCTTGATCTCGCCGCCGAGGCCGACGCGCAGGTCGCCCACGGGGAAGCGCTCGATGCGCGAAACGCCGTCCGTCCCGGTGACGAGCCCGGTCCAGAACGCGTCGAGGTCGGCGCCGATCGGCGTGACGGCCCCCGCCGCGATGATGGCGACCGGCTCAGTGTTCACAGGCTCGCCTCGCCTGCGGCTCGCACTGCGGCCCCGCGACGGCCTCCGGCTCGCACGGCCACGCGCAGGCGAGCCACTCTCAGAGGAGCCGTGAGTAGTACATGCGAAAGACCCGGATCGCGCCGGGCTCGGTATCGTAGACCCGGGTCGCCCAGAAGCGCCCCGCGTGACGATCGAAGGTGACGATCCCCGGCGCGTCGGGGTCGTTCGGGTCCCAGACGACGAAGTCGACGGTGGAGCCCGCGTCGCGCGACTCGAACGCGACGACGGTGTGGTTCAGCTCGGGCCTGGGCCAGTTGGTGACCAGGAGCTGCACGAGCCGCCCCGCGCGCAGCTCGCTCACGATCTCGTGCGCAACCTGCTCCTGGTGGCCGCGGGTCACCCAGAAGGTGACCCGCCAGTTGGTCCAGTGCACGAGCGTCCAGAAGCGGGAGCCGAGCCCTTCCTTCACCGCCGCCTCTTCCGCCCGTGAGAACTCGCGTAAATTGGCGTAGCCGGGGATGACGATCCGCCCGTCCTCCGACGACGCCGGCTGCCACACCGGGAGCGCCACGACGCGTCGCACGAGCCCTGCGTAACCATCGTGATCGAGCCGCGGCAGCGCGGGATCGAAGCGCGCGAACTGGCTGAACTGCCGGAGACCGCGCGCCAGCACGAAGCAGTAATTCGCGTAGAGGTCGTCCTCGCCCCGGTGGCGTGCGCGGATCAGGTTCGCGAAGGCGAAGGTGTCGCTGACGAACGTGAACTCCGGCGCGGCCGCCCGCGGGTCGGCCGCCCCCTCCGGTGGGGGGCTCCACAGGGGCCCGGTGGCGCACGCAGCCGTGACGAGCGTGACACCGAGGAGGACGGCGAGCCGGGCCTTCACGCGGCTATTCAAATTCAACGTCTTACGGTAAATGGCACCGTACGCCATCGTCAAGAACCGTGTGTGCTATTCTCGACCGGTCCTCCCGGATGAGCCGAGTCATCGGAGCGCTCTACCGTCTTCTCTACGACGGCGTCCTCTGCCGGCTCCCGGAGCCCACCGCGGTCGCCCTCGGCCAGACGGCGCTGCGCCTCCTGCCGTGGGACCGGCTCGCCGTCTTCCGCCTCGACGACCCGCGGCTCGCCGTCACGCTCGGCGGCGTGCGGCTGCCCAACCCGCTGATCCTCGCGGCGATGTACTACGATCCGAGGATCATCATGCGCGCGATGGGCCTCGGCTTTGGCGCCGTCACCACCAAGTCCATCACCGTCGAGCCGCGTCCCGGCCATCCGCAGCCCAACCTGGCGCGCGTCCGGACGGCCGCCGGCCCAGGGCTCGTCAACTGCAACGGGTTCCAGAACCCTGGGCTCGAGCGCTTCCGCGCCGACCTCGCCCACCTCCCGCACCGCGTGCCGCTCATCGTGAGCGTGGCGGGCGAGTCCGTGGGCGACTATGTCACGCTTGTGAAGGCGCTCGGCCCGGCGGCTGACCTCGTCGAGTTCAACATCTCGTCGCCGAACACCCGGCTTGTGTATGAGTGGAGCAGGAAACCGCGAGAGCTCGTGGCCCTGCTCCGGGCCGTCCGTGCCGCCACGGACAAGCCGCTCGTCGTGAAGCTCTCGCCGGACTTCGCCGACGCGAACGAGGCCGAGATCATCCCGGCGGCGCTCGAGGCGGGGATCCGCATCGTCAATTACGGCAACACACGTCGGGTGGAGGACCGGCGCCTTTCGCAGGGGTCGGGCGGGCTCTCCGGGCCCGATCTCTTCCCCTCGACGCTCGAGAACCTGCGCCGGACGCGCGCGCGCTTCGGCCGGGAGCTCGAGATCATCGCCACCGGCGGCGTGGACTCGCCCGACAAGGCGCACCGGCTGCTCCGCGAGGGCGCAACCGCCGTCGGCTACTTCACCGGATTCATCACGCGCGGCCCGATTCTGGCGCGCGAGATCCTCGAGCTCCTCCGCGCCGACCGCTAAGCGCGCGCCGACCGAGTAAAAAATGCGCACAGCTTATCCACATGTCCACAGCTATCCACAGTCGACGAAATCGCACGGTTTGATGCGCGCTCGCGGCCGGCGTCGCGAAATATGACGATCCATTGGTCCACGGAGAGCGCCGCCCCAAAGATTCGCCGATTCCACGCGGCCCGGAGCCTCGGGCTGGTCGCGCACGGGCATTTTTAGCGGACAAACGAAGCCTTGACACTGAAATCGCGACACTCGTAAGGTTGGCGAGCGATGATCGGCGCTCGTCCAGCGGTTCTTCGGTCACTCCGACCGGCGCAGCGTAACCTGAGGTCAACGCGACGATGGAAGGCAGTCGGAAACCGCTCGCAAAAGTAGAAGGACGGCGGCGCCTGCGGTTGAGCGGCGTCACCGTCGCGTGGCGCGGAACGCCGAACCTCGACGATTGGGTGGCATACATCGTCAACGGCACTCGGTCGAAGAAACTGATCCTCGCGGACCATGCCAGCGAGCGGAAAGTGAAGACGCTCCTCTCCCGTCTGCAGGCCCTGCCGAAGACGGGCATCGAGAAGCTGGCGAAGGGCTGACGCGCCCTAGAGCTCGAGGGGCTCGACGGTCGCGACCGCGGCCGGATCCTCCCGCCAGATCGCGGGATCGGTGTCCACGAACAGCTCGAGACCGTGGCCGTCCGGGTCGGTCAGATAGATCGACTTGCTCACCCTGTGGTCGGCGAGCCTCAACGGGGTGATCCCCTGAGCCTCGAGGTGGGCCTTGGCCGCGCGGAGGTCGTCGATCTGATCACCGATCTTGAGCGCCACGTGGTAGAGCCCCACGGCGTCGCTCGCGGGCGCGGGAGCGTGCTTGCCGACCTCCAGGAGCGCGAGGTCGTGGTGGTTCGCGCCGGTGGCCGAGAAGAAGACCATGCGGTCCTTGTACCGGGCCACCTCTCTCAGCCCGATCACCTCCCGGTAGAACCGCGCCGACCGCTCGAGGTCCCTCACCTTGAGGACGACGTGTCCCACACCCCTCGGCTTGATGCCCATGGCGGCTAGATGATACCGCGTTCGGCGAGGCTGATGAAGCGGCCGTGCCCGATCACCAGGTGATCGTGGACGCGGAGCTCCAGGAGACGGGCGCACTCGACGAGCTGCCGCGTCAGACGGATATCCTCGCGGCTCGGTGTGGGATCGCCGCTCGGATGGTTGTGGAGCAGGACCACCGAGGCGGCCGACTCGAGGATGGCCGGCTTGAACACCTGGTACGGGTGGACGAGGGTCGCCGACAGCGTCCCCTCGGAGATCACGCGATCCCGCAGGAGCCCGTTCTGCGCGTCGAGCAACGCCACACGGAAGACCTCGCGCTTGAGGTCCTCCATGAGCGGCGCGAACGCCGCGTAGACCTCGGCGGGGCTCGAGAGGACGATGCGCACGCCCGGCGTGCGCGCCCGGAGCCGTCGCGTGAGCTCGAATGTCGCGGCCAGGCGCGCGGCCTTCGCAGGCCCGACGCCGGCGACCCGCACGAGCTCGGTCACGTCGCGCGCGGCGACTTCCGCGAGCGAGCCGTAGGCCGCGAGCATTTCACGCGCCACGTCGATCGCGCTCCGGCCGCGCGTGCCCGACCCGAGCTGGATCGCGAGGAGCTCCGCATCGGCGAGCGCCTCCGGCCCGTTCCAGAACAGGCGCTCCCGCGGGCGCTCGGCCTCCGGCCACCGTTCGATCGCCATGAGGTTCCGTACGCCGAGGAGCGACTCCGTGTCAACGCGCAGATTTTGATACGGGATCGGGCACCGCGCCCAGCGCGGCGCCCGCGCCCGGACCGTGGCACAATCGGCGGCGTGATGAGGAACGCAGCCGGGTCGCGTCTCGGTCCCCGCTCGGTGGAATGAGAAGCGACGTGGCGAACGGAACCAGATCGCACCTCGTCTCGGGCCACCCACCGATCGCCACGGCCTCGCGGCCCCGGATGGAATGAGGAGTGCCATGCTGAACGCAGCCGGGGCGCACCTCGTCTCGGGCCACCCGCCGATCGCCACGGCCTCGCGGCCCCGGATGGAATGAGGAGTGCCATGCTGAACGCAGCCGGGGCGCACCTCGTCTCGGGCCACCCGCCGATCGCCACGGCCTCGCGGCCCCCGCTCCAATGAGCGGGTTCGCCGATTTCGAGCGCCACGACGCCCTGGGACTCGCCGACCTCGTCCGCCGCGGCAAGGTCACGCCGGCCGACCTGCTCGACGCCGCGATCGACCGCGTCGAGGCGCGGAACCCCTTGGTGAACGCCGTCGTGATCAAGCTCTACGACTACGGCCGCCGCGCGATCGCCGACGGCCTGCCCGACGGCCCGCTCCGCGGTGTGCCCTTCCTCGTGAAGGACCTGACGGCCTCGATCGCGGGCGTTCCGATGACGCGGGGCTCGAGGTTCTTCGCCGGCTCACCGCCGCCCGCCGCCGACGGCGAGCACGTTCGGCGCCTCAAGCGCGCGGGCCTCGTGATCTTCGGCCGGACCAATACGTGCGAGATGGGGCTCTCCCTCACCTGCGAGCCGCAGCTCTACGGGCCGACGAAGAACCCGTGGGATCCGACCCGCATCTCCGGCGGTTCGAGCGGCGGCGCCGCCGCGGCGGTCGGCGCGCGCATGCTGCCGATGGCGCACGCGACCGACGGCTTCGGTTCGATCCGGGCCCCCGCGGCGTGCTGTGGGCTCGTGGGCCTCAAACCCACCCGTGCCCGCAACACGATGGCGCCGTACCTCGGCGAGGGCCTCGGTGGCCTCTCCGCCGAGCACGCGGTGACGCTCACCGTCCGGGACTCGGCCGCGCTCCTCGACGCGACGGCCGGAGCGGCTCCCGGTGACCCGTACCTCGCGCCGCCGCCGGCGCGGCCGTACCGGGAGGAGGTGGGCGCCGATCCCGGCGCGCTCAGGATCGCGTACACATCGCGCGCGCCGAACGGTGCCAAGGTCGAGGCCGAGAGCCTGCGCATCCTCGCGGAGACCGCGAAGCTCTGCGCCGATCTCGGCCATCGCGTCGAGGAAGCGGATCCGGAGGTCGACCGCGCGGCAATCGTCCCGACGTTCATGACGATCGCCGCGGCGAACACCGTCGTCAACTTGGGAACCCACCCGACCGCCGGCCGCCCCCCGCGGTCCGACGAGGTCGAGAGGATCACCTGGGGGACGGCGAAGCTCGGCGAGAAGGTCAGCGGCGCCGACTACGTCCGCGCGATCCAGACGGCCCACCGCCTCGGCCGGCAGATGGCCGCGTTCCACGAGCGCTGGGACGTGCTGCTGACGCCGGGGCTCGGGACCCTGCCCCCGAAGCTCGGTTGGATCGATATGATGATGGACGACGTGGACGAGTACTGGCGGCGCGTTTTCGCGTTCTCACCGTTCACGGTCTGGTTCAACCTGACCGGCCAACCGGCGATCGTTCTACCGATCGGGCGCTCGGGCACCGGCCTGCCCGTCGCCGTCCAGCTCGTCGCGCGCGCCGGGGACGAGGGGATACTCTTCCGTCTCGCGTCGCGGCTCGAGACGGTGCGTCCGTGGCTCGACCGGAGGCCCGCGCTCGCGGCCTAGCGCGCGGAGGACGCGTGGTGCGGCGGCGTCAGGGACGGAGGTAGACGAACCCCTGCTCCTGAAGCTCCATCACGCGCACGACGCCGCCCTGCGGCAAGGGGCGTGTGCCCTGCGGGAGTTGCTCGAGCGTGATGTTGAACGCCTTCATCGTGTTGCCGCAGGCGCCGACCGCGAGGCCCTGGGTCTGCAGCCGGTCGAGCGCGGCGCGGAGCGCGACGTCCATGCTCGCGGTGACGAAGTTCCGAAGCGCGGCGCCGTGGACGACCAGCTCGATCGCCTCGATGTGGTCGGCGCCGCCGACGCCCCGGATGTGGTTCTCGATGTTCCCGAGGACGGACCTCGCCTTGTCCAACCCCGCCTCGTCCAGGTGGTAGACGATTTTGTGCTTCTTCGGTTGCTCCTTGAGGTGCGAGGCTCGAGCGGTCGGCGGCACGAGCGCGACGAGGAGCACGGCCGCGAGGGTGAAGAGCACGCGCATAGCAGGCCTCCTTATCGTGTCAGCGCCCGTTCATCGGCGCGAAACGGAAGCCGCCGTCCTTCCGGACGATGAAGCCGGGTGTCGGGAAGTGCGCGGCCAGGATGAGGACGCCGGAGTCGGCGTGGACCTCGACGAACGCGCGCCGCGTGGCGCGCGCTTTCGCGGGGTCGTAGCAGAAGCGGCTCGACCACTGCGGCTCGGCGACCTGCACCGTGCGGTGCATGAGGTCACCGGAGAAGACCGCCTCCCCCGCGGACGTCCTGAGGCGGACCGAGATGTGGCCCGGCGTGTGGCCGGGCGTCGGCTCGAGGCGGAGCCAGTCGTCGACCGCATAGTCGGCGTCCACGAGGGCCGCCTGGCCCGCCTCGACGACCGGCACCACGCTGTCGGCGATGCACGCGTCCTTTTCGTGGCGCCAGAACTCCCACTCCTCGCCAGCGAAGACGTAGCGCGCGTTCGGAAACGTGGGCACCCAGCGGTCGCCCACGCTCCGCGTGTTCCAGCCGACGTGGTCGATGTGCAGGTGCGTGCACAGGACGACGTCCACCTGCTCCGGCGCCACGCCCGCCGCGCGCAGGTCGTCGAGGTACGCCCCCCGGCGCATATGCCAGGCCGGCGAGCCGTCGCGCGGCTTGTCATTGCCGACCCCGGTGTCAATCAGCACGGTGTGACGCGGCGTCTTGACGACGTAGGTGCCGATGCGCGAACCAAGGTCGCCCGTCCGGTCGTCCCAGAAGTGCGGCCGGAGCCAGTGGTGGTGACGCGCGATCGCGTCCGGCGTCGAGTCCGGGAGCATGGACAGGGTCGGGAACGACGAGCGGTCGATCTCGATCACGCGAGTGACAGTGACCTCCCCGAGCTCGAGCGGGCTCATGTGAACCGTGGCATCACTTTCTCGCCGAAGAGGCGCATGGACTTGACGATCCGGTCATGGGGGACGCCGCCGCGGTTGAACGATCCCATGAGATACGTGACCCCGAGGGCCTCGTGGTGCTGGCGGATCTTGTCGGCGACCTCCTCCGGGTCGCCGCAGATCGCCGCCTGCTCGAGCGCCTTGTCCTCGGAGAGCGACATCAAGTTCTCGCGCACGCGCCTGTAGAACTTGTACTGCGCGGGCGGGACACCGGCGGGATCGGCGATGAGGTCGGCCTGGGTGCGGAAGAACCAGCGCGTCGGCTCCCGGAGGTCGTCCCGCGCCTGCTTCGAGGTGTCGGCGACGTGGATGATCTTGTTCATGGCGATATCGCCGCCCGCGTCGGTCCCCTGGGCCTCGCGCCAGGCCGCCCGGTAGGCGTCGAAGTTCTTCCGGAGGATGTCCCACGGCGTGAAGGAGGGCGCGGTCAGGATCTTGAAGCCCTTTCGCGCGGCCAGCGTGTAGGTGTCGGGGGAGACTGCCGCCGTCCAGAAGGGCGGGTGCGGCTTCTGGATCGGCTTCGGCAGGACGCGGACGTCGCGTACGGTGTAGAACTCGCCCTCGAACGTCACGCGCTCCTCGGTCCACGCGCGGCGGATGATCTCCAGGCACTCGTCGAACCGCTCGCGCGTCCGCTCCATCGAGACGCCGAAGCCGCGGAACTCGTTGGGCTGGTAGCCGCGCCCGAGGCCGAACTCGAGCCGCCCGCCCGAGAGGATGTCGACCATCGCCCATTCCTCGGCGATCCGGAGCGGGTGCGCGAAGGGGGCGACGACCACCGAGGTGCCGATCCGCGCGCGTCGCGTCTCGCGCGCGATCGCCGCGGCCAGGACCGCGAGCGACGGGCAGATGCCGTAGGAGGAGAAGTGGTGCTCGGCGAGCCAGATCGCTTCGAAGCCCAGCTCGTCCGCCAGCCGCGCCTCCTCGAGCGCGTCGGCGTAGACCCCGGCCTCCGTCTGCCAGTCGCGGAACGTCAGGAGCTGCTGGATGCAGAACCGCATCGACGCCTCACTCCCCTCGAAAGTCCGGCACGCGCTTCTCGAGCATCGCCCGCACGCCCTCCCGCGCGTCGCGGCTCCGACGCGCCTGCGCCGCGAGCGCGTCGAGGTCGGCGTGGTCGATCCCGTCACGCGCGGCGAGCGCGCGGAGGATCGTGCGCTTCATGCCGCGGAGCGACAGCGGCGCGTTCGCGGCGATCGTCCTCGCCAGTCCCTCGACCGCTCGCTCGAGCTCGGCGGCCGCCACGACCTCGTGGACCATCCCGATCTCGTACGCCCGCCGGGCCGTCAGGGGCCGCCCGACCATTAAGATTTGGCGCGTCATCGCGGGGCCGATGATCTCGACGAGCTTCTGCCCGAGCGTGAACGGCACCACGAGCCCGAGTCGCGCCAGCGGCATCGCGAAGCGGGCCGGCTCCGCCGCGACGCGTAGATCGCAGTGGAGCGCCAGCTCGCAGCCGCCGGCGAACGCATCGCCGTGGACGACGGCGAGCGTCGGGTGGCGGCACTGCTCGATCCGCCGGAGCACGCTCACCACGCTCGTCTCCGGGTCCGCCGAGGCGTCCTGCTGGCGGGCGAGCTCGTCGAGATCCATCCCCGAGCAGAATGCGGGCCCGGCGCCGCGGACGACGACGACCCGGACCGTCGGGTCGCCCTCGAGTCGCTCAAAGGCGCCGACCAGGCCCTCGAGCATCGCGCGGTTCAGCGCGTTCCGCTTCGCCGGACGGTTCAGCGTCACCGTCGCGACGCCGTCGGCGACCGAGCACAGGAGTTCGTCCCCCATCGCCTCCTCCCTGCCGCTACGCGAGCGCGCCCACGACCAGGCGCTCGTGGAGCATGCTGAGCATCTCGTCCACGGCGGCGCACTGCCAGACGTGGAAGAACGGCGAGTCCAGCAACTCGAAGAAGAGCCGGGTGCCCCGCGTCTGGGTCTTCTCCGGAATCTCGCCCGGCCGCGGGGCGCGGAGGTGGCCGACGACGCGGTCCTTGTGGTAGATCGCCGGGTACTCGACGTAGTGGTAGAGGTACTCGAGCGTCTTGGTGTAGAAGGCGACGACCGGGATCGACTGCCAGGCTTGGCCGTTCTTGACATTCAGGAACTCGGCCATGAGATCGGCGTTGCTGTCGGGCGCCTCGGCGAGCGACGGCGCCTGGCTCCGGCTGAAGCGCTGGCCGTCGCGGCGGAAGACCCGGAGCTCGATCCCTCCCGCCTCCGCGAGGCGCGCCAGCATGGGGAGGTCCCGCCGACAGTCGGAGGACCACTCTTCGGAGATGACGAGGACCTTGGCGGGGCCGTTGGGCTGCGCCGCGAGCCAGCAAATCGCACCGGTCTGCGCGTCGGTGAGGCGTGCGCGCTCGTACGCCTTGCGGAGGTACTCGGACCAGTCGCGGCGCGCCTCGCCCTGCGAGCCCTCGCGCTTGAGGTTCTCGGGGGTGCCGACGTAGGCGATGTACTGGTCGAAGGTCATGCCCGTGGCGAACCGCTCGGGCGTCACGGCGCTCGGCTTGTCCTCCATCGCGGCCTCCCCTGGGGCGCACTCTAGCACGAGCCTCCGATCGCGACGCGGGTTCGATTATGTGGTGAGGCCGGCGACGATCTGCGCCCCGGGCAGGCGCCGCAGGACTTCGGGTGACGTCCGGATCTTTGAGGAGCGGCTCCCACCGCCCAGGATGAGCCACGGAAGATCCATGAGCGTGTCATCGACGTAGATCGGCAGCCCGTCAGGCAGTGCGAAGACCGTCACGCCGCCGATCATCATGCCGGTCAGCGCCGTCGTCTCATCCGCCGAGGCGAACGAGAGCCTCGAGACTCCCATCAGCCGCCGCACGACGTGGTTCACGTCGAGCCGCCGTGTCGCCATCACGACGCAGGCGGCGTACTGTCTGGGTTCCTTCTTCGACGCGACGATGATCGTGTTCGCCGAGTGCTCGAGCGGCACGCCGTATTTCTCGCAGAACGGCCCGGTGTCGGCGTAGTCGGGGTCGATCGGCCAGAGCTCGTAGGGTACACCGAGGCCGTCGAGGACCTCGACCACGCGGCGCTCGACGTCGTCCACGGCTCTGCTCGCCCTCCCGGCCGAAGTTGACGGCGAAGGTACCACGAATGTACCTTCGGCGCGCATGGCCTCCAATCTCGGCGACAAGTTCTCGACGCTCCACGAGATTGTCCGGGCGGCGCGCAACAACCTGGCGCCCGGCCCCTGGGACTACCTGATCGGCGGCGCGGAGACCGAGACGACGCTGCGGCGCAACCGGCAGGCACTCGACTCGGTCGCCTTCCGGCCCCGCGTCCTCCGCGACGTCTCGAAGGTCGACGCGACCTCCACGCTCTTCGGCCGGCCGGTGCGCCTGCCCCTCATGCTGGCGCCCATCGGCTCCATCGAGACCTTCGCCGAGGGCGGCGGCGCCACGGCCGCCAAAGCGTCCGAGGAGTTCGGGGTGCCCCAGATGCTCAGCTCTGTCTGCAACCCGGGCCTCGAGGCGGTCGCGGCGGCGGCGAACAACTTCCGCATCTTCCAGCTCTACGTTCGCGGCGACGACGCGTGGGTCGACGCCTGGGTGCGGCGCGCCGTGGACCATGGCTACGCCGCCTTCTGCCTCACCGTGGACACCGCCAGCTACAGCCGGCGCGAGCGCGACCTCGCCCGGCGCTTCGTCAAGCCGTGGCGGACGCGCGCCGGCGGCTTCGAGTTCCAGGCGGGGCTCAGCTGGGACCACGTCAAGCGCTTCAAGGACACCCACGCGATCCCGCTCGTGCTGAAGGGGATCGCGACGGCCGAGGACGCGGCGCTCGCGGTCGACCACGGCGTCGAGGGCGTGTACGTCTCGAACCACGGCGGGCGCCAGCTGGATCACGGCCGGGGCGCCGTCGAGGTGCTGCCCGAGGTCGTCCGGGCGGTCGGCGGCCGGGCGACGGTCGTCGTGGACGGCGGCTTCGTGCGCGGAACCGACGTCGTCAAGGCGATCGCCCTCGGCGCCCAGTCGGTTGGGATCGGACGCCTCGCCTGCTGCGGCCTCGCCGCGGCCGGCCAGGCCGGCCTAGTCCGCGTGCTCGAGCTGCTCGACGACGAGATCCGGATCGCGATGGCGCTCCTCGGCGTGGACCGGCTCGCGGCCCTCGACCCGTCGTACCTCCACCCGGCGACGCCCGTCGGCCCGCCGCGCGCGACCAGCGCGTTCCCACTCCTGGACGAGGACGGCTACTGAGATGGCAGGGCGAGCCGCAGCACGTCGTGGGGCCGCAGTACGAGCCGAAGCCGCAGGCGAGGCGAGTCTGTGATCCAGCCCCCACCGTGCGAGGCGAGCCTGAGGAGGACACCGTGACGCTCGACGAGGTGCGCGCTCGTATGAAGGCGGCGGGGATCGAGATCGCCGAGAACCGCCTGGAGATGGTCCGCCGGCTCCTCACCGACGCTCTCGCGCCCGTCCAAGCCTTCGACTCGCGCGGGGCGCGGGCGCTCGAGCCCGCGGTCACCTTCGACGCGATCCAGGGCGCCGAACCGCGGCGGGACGACGATGACGAGTGACGACCTCGCGTACGCGACGATCCTCGAGATCGCCACGCGCTACCGCCGCCGGGACCTCTCGCCCGTCGAGCTGACCAAGGCGCTCCTCGCCCGGATCGAGCGGCTCGACCCGGCGCTCCACGCCTTTGTCACCGTGACGACCGAGCGCGCGCTGGCCGACGCGCGCGCCGCCGAGGCCGCCTTACTCCGCGGCGGAGACGGCAAGCCTCTCCTCGGAATCCCCGTCGGTTACAAGGACATCTACGCGACGCGCGGGATTCCGACCACCGCCGGCTCGGCCCTCCTCGCTGACTGGGTCCCGGAAGACGACGCGACGTGCGTGACGCGGCTCCGGCAGGCCGGCTCTGTGATGCTCGGCAAGCTCATCACCCACGAGTTCGCCTTCGGCATCCAGTTCCCGGGTCACCGCTTCCAGCCGGCGAAGAACCCCTGGAACCTCGACCACATGCCCGGCGGCTCCTCGAGCGGCTCGGCGGCGGCGCTCACGGCCGGGCTCGTCCACGGCGCGCTCGGCTCGGACACGGGCGGCTCGATCCGCGGCCCGGCGGCCTTCTGCAACCTGGTCGGTCTCAAGCCGACGTACGGGCGCGTCAGCCGCGCGGGCGTGCTCACGCTCTCGTGGTCGCTCGACCACACGGGGCCGATGGCGCGGACGGTGGAGGACTGCGCGCTCTTGCTGCAGGCGCTCGCCGGCCACGACCCGGCCGACCCGGCGTCGAGTCGCGAGCCCGTCGCCGACTACGCGGAACCGCTCGGCCGGGGAATCCGCGGGCTCCGCGTCGGCGTGCCACGCGCGTACTTCCTCGAGGGCGCGGACGCCGAGGTCGAGAAGGCGTTCGAGCAGGCGCTCGCTGCGCTCCGTCTGCTCGGCGCCGTGGTGACCGACGTCGAGATCCCGTCCATCCTGGCGTCGTGGGCGTTCCTGGCGATCCTGATGGCCGAGGCTTTCGCCTACCACGAGCGCGACGTGCGCGCCCATCCCGAGCTCTACGGCGACGTCCTGCGCGAGCGGGTCCTCGCCGGCGGGCTCATCCTGGGCTCGGAGTACGTCCAGGCGCAGCGCCTGCGCGCGCGGCTTCAGGCCGAGATGCTCGAGGTCCTGAGGCGCGTCGACGTCCTCGTCACCCCCACGACGCCCAAGCCGGCGCCGACGTTCGCCGTCGTGTGGGACCCGAGCTTCGGCTTCCCGAAGAGCAACATGCCGCCGTTCAACATGACGGGGCTGCCGGCTCTCGCGGTGCCCTGCGGCTTCTCCTCGCAGGGGCTGCCGCTCTCCCTCCAGATCGCCGGACGGCCATTCGACGAGGCGACGGTGCTGCGCGTGGGCCACGCCTACGAGCAGGCCACCGAGTGGCACCGACGGCGCCCGAGGATCTGAACCTGGCGAGGGGATGACCATGGACTACGTGCGGCTCTCCATGCCCGTCGGCGAGACGATGTTCACCCAGCGCTCCATCCGTCGGTTCCGCCCCGACCCGATCCCGATGGACGACATCCGGCTCATCCTCGAGGCCGCCTCGAAGGCGCCGAACGGGGGCAACCGCCAGATCGCGCGGTTCCTGGTCGTGACGGACCGGGCGCTGATCCGCGAGTTCGGTGCGCTCTACCACGAGGCGTGGTGGGCCAAGCGTTGGGACGAGCGACGCTGGACGAAGCTGGAGGACATCCCGCCCGAGGACAAGAGCTACCGCGCCGCGGCCCAGCTCGCCGACGAGATGAAGGACGCGCCATGCGTCGTCCTGGCGCTGGCCGTCCCGCCGGGCGGGGCCAACTCGGTCATCCCCGCCTGCCAGAACCTCATGCTCGCCGCGCGCGCCCTCGGTATCGGCTCCGTGCCGACGACGCTCCACGCCAAGGTGATGGACCGCTTCCACGCGCTGTTCGGGATTCCCAAGGACACGAGCTTCCACTTCGCGATCCCGCTCGGCTATCCGCGCGGGGCGTTCGGCGGAAGCCGGCGCCGGCCGACGTCGGCGACGACCTTCGTGAACCGCTGGGGCACGGCGCCCGCGTGGACCTGAGGCCCGTCGCGTGATAGCCTGCCGGAGAGTTCGCCCCACGAGGAGGAGACGGCTATGGCGTCCGGCGTCACCGCGAAGATCCTGCACGTCGATCTGAGCGCCCGTCAGACCCGTGTCGAGGAAATCCCCGAGGTCACGATCCGGAAATACCTGGGCGGCGGCGCCCTGGCGTGCCATCTGCTGCTTCGCGACATGCCGGCCGGTGTCGATCCCCTCGGCCCCGACAACATGCTGGTCTTCATGACCAGCGTCATCAACGGCCTGTCACTCTCCGGCACCAACCGTTACACCGCGGCGGCCAAGTCGCCCCTGACGGGCGGTTACGGGGAGTCCGAGGCGGGCGGCTGGTGGGGGCCCGAGCTGCGCGCAGCGGGGTTCGACGGCGTGACGGTCCGCGGCCGGTCCGAGAAGCCGACGTACCTTTGGATCAAAGACAGCCAGGTCGAGTTCCGGGACGCCCAGCCGTACTGGGGAAAGCTCTCGGGTGAGGTCCAGGACGGCCTCGAGGCCGAGCTCGGCGACAAGCGGATCCGCGTGCTGCAGACCGGAATGTCTGGCGAGCGCGGTGTGCGGTTCGCGGCGATCGTGAACCAGCTCAAGCACTTCCACGGCCGCGGCGGCCTCGGCGCCGTGATGGGCGCGAAGAACCTCAAGGCGATCGTCGCCCGCGGCTCGAGGCCCCCCGCCGCGGCGGACAAGGAAAAGGCGAAGGGCCAGCTCGTCTGGTTCAAGGAACACTACGACCGCGCCAAGGACCGCTTCCACCAGCTCGGCTCCGCCAGCGCCGTGCTGGCGCTCGAGGCGAGCGGCATCCTGCCCACGCGCAACTTCCGCGACGGCTCGTTCGAGGGGGCGCGCGCCATCAGCGGCCAGACGATGCGCGATACCATTCTGGTCAACCGCGGCACCTGTTACGCCTGCGCCGTCGCGTGCAAGCGCGAGGTCGAGGTGAAGGAGCTCGGCGTGACGCCGAAGTACGGCGGGCCCGAGTACGAGACACTCGCGGCCTCCGGGTCCCTCTGCGGCGTGAGCGATCTGAACGCGCTCGCGCTGATCAACCAGCTGTACGCCCAGTACGTGCTCGACTCGATCTCGACGGGCGCGGTGGTCGCGTTCGCGATGGAGTGCTACGAGCACGGGATCATCACCCCGGGGATGACGGGGGGCGTCGAGCTCACGTGGGGCAACGCCGACGCCGTGGTCCAGCTCGTCCACCTGATCGGCCGGCGCGAGGGGCTCGGCAAGCTCCTCGGCGAGGGCGTCAAGCGCGCCGCCCGCGAGCTCGGTCGCGGCGCCGAGCGGTTCGCGCTGCACGTCAAGGGGCAGGAGCTGCCCATGCACGACCCGCGGGGCAAGAAGGGGCTCTCGCTCGCCTACGCGCTCTCGCCGACCGGCGCCGACCACATGGAGGCGCCGCACGACCCGCTCTACGCCGGCTTCCACCCGCAGGGCCACCCGCTCGGGGTGCTCGGCCTCATCGAGCCGCTCGATCCACTCGCGCTCGACGCCAAGAAGGTGCGCGCGTTCTTCGAGACGCAGAAGGTGTGGAGCGCCTACAACTCGGTCGGGATGTGCGACTTCGTGGGCACGCCGCTCAACGGGCTCGAGCTCCAACCGATGGTCGACTACATCAACGCGGTCACCGGCTGGAACATGAGTCTCTACGAGCTGATGAAGGTCGGCGAGCGCAACAACACGCTGGCGCGCCTGTTCAACTGCCGCGAGGGCTTCACGCCCGCCGACGACGTGCTGCCCCAGCGGCTCCACGAGGGCATCGGCAACGGCGCCCTGAAGGGCCAGAAGATCGATCCGGACGAATTCTTCGCGGCGCGGCGGACGTACTACGAGATGGCGGGCTGGAGCCCCGAGACGGGCGAGCCGACCGCGACGAAGCTCGCGGAGCTCGGGCTGCACGACACCATCAAATAACGCGAGCGAGTAGTCCACCCGCGGAACGCGCTCGGCATGCGCGCCGGCACCAGTCGGCGCCCGACACGAGGCCGTCCTGCACTGAGCCCGGGCCAGAATTCCGGAACCGGCCGGTCTTTTCCGAAGCCGAAATCCGGAGTTCACCGGGTTGCTTCGCGGGCCGATCGCGGCCACGCTCCGAGTATCTGTAGCCACCTCCCACGGAGATCCGCCGCCGCGCGAGGGGGATCGTCATGAAGATCCACCACGTGGTTGGACCGCTCACGTTGGTCCTCTTCGCGACCGCCGCCTCGGGGCAGGAGGCGGCGACCCGGAACCCCTTCGCTCTCAACTGGGGCGAGCCGGTCGAGACACGGGGAGCGCTCACACTCGATGACAAGGTGTTCCGGCTCGGGAGGGATGCTGGCGAGGGCGCGGCTGGGACGGCGACGGCACAAGCCCGCGCCCAGTCAGAGGAGTGGAAGTCCCGTCCTTATCTCGCGGACCGTGGCGACGGCATCCACACCTCGCTCTTCGGAACCTACGTCCGAAAGAATGAGCTCTTGGTCTATCTCTTCTACGAGTACACGCGGAACCGCGACGCCGAGTACAAGCCCAGCGAGCTCGGCTTCGGGCTGGACAGGGATTTCAGGGGGAAGCGGGAGGACCACGAGGCCCTGATCTTCGCCGCCTACGGCATCACCGACAGCCTCGCCGTCGAATTCGAATCCGCCGTGTACACGACCGCCAGCCAGAGCAAGTCTCGCGACGATTTTTCGTCGATGCCCCAGACCTTTCGCGAATCGGGCCTGGGGGATACCGAAGCCCAGATCCGCTATCGCTGGTTCGAGGAAACCGAGGTGAGGCCAGAGCTCATCAGTTTCTTCGAAGTCGTCTTCCCCCTGCAGAAGAACAAGCACGTGATCGGGACCCAAGACTGGGAGCTGAATCTCGGCGTCAACCTCACCAAGGGCTTCCCCTGGGGCACGCTCATGCTCAAGGGATCCTATGGGTACTCGGCGGCAGAAGGGGATTTCGAGTTCGGCGAGTACGGGATCGAGTACGTGAAGAGGCTCAGCGACCGGTGGCGCCTGGTCTTGGCGATCGAAGGCGAGCAGGACGAGCTTTCGGCGATCGCGGAAATTCAGTGGAAGCTGAGGCCCAACATCACAATCAAGCTGAACAGCGGATTCGGCCTCACCTCCAAGGCCCCAGACTTTGCGCCTGAGGTCGGCATCCTCTTCTCCTTTTGAGCGCCGGCCGGCGCAGGGTCAGCCGCCTGCCCCGACGACGCGGGGCAAGAGCTCACTGATCGAACCGCGCAGGACGGCGTCGGCCAGCTCGTCCATCTCGGTCGGCTCGGCGTTCACGATGACCACCCGGGCACCCGCCTCCTTGGCGACCGGCACGACGCCCGCGATCGGCCACACCGAGAGCTTCGTGCCCACGGCGAGCATCAGATCGCAGCTCCGCGCCGCGCGCTCCGAGCGCGCGAGGTCCTCGGCCACCAGGCCCTGACCGAACGAGATCGTCGCGGTCTTCAGAATCCCGCCGCACGAGCGGCAGCGCGGGTCCTCCTCACCCGCCCGCACGCGCGCGAGGACGCGCTCGGTCGGCGCCCGCTCGCCGCAGGCGAGGCACGCAATTTCGTGAAGGGTCCCGTGGATCTCGATCACGCGCTCGGGGGAGGAGCCCGCCGCGAGGTGGAGCCCGTCGACGTTCTGGGTGATCAGCGCGTGGAGCTTGCCTCGCCGCTCGAGGGCCCTGAGCGCCAGGTGCCCGGCGTTCGGCTTGGCCTGCCACGCGGGCGACTCGAGCCGGCTCCGCCAGGCGCGCCGCCGGACGTCGGGGTCCGCGAGGTAGTGCTGCAGCGTCGCGAGCTTCTCGGCGCCGGGGTTCCGGGTCCACACCCCCTGCGGTCCGCGGAAGTCGGGAATCCCGGAGTCGGTCGAGATCCCGGCACCCGTCAGCGCCACGACGCGCTCCGCCGCGTCGATCCAGCCGCGGACGGTCTCGATCATTTGAGCTCGTAGACCTCGACGTCCACCGATTTCCCCTTCACCTGCACCGCCGGGAGCGCCTGGGAGTCGATGAAGTGGAAGTACGAGAACGCGACCAGCGCCCCGGCGAGGTTCGCCGGCACGCTCGCGGCGGTCAGCTTCCATCGGAGACGCGGCGTCTCCGCATCGCGGCGCACACGATCGAGCCCGACCATGTACACTCTCTTCGCCATGATAGGCGCCTCGCCCCCCAGGAAGGAAGACCGTCGGCTGCTCACGGGCGCCGGCCGGTACGTGGACGACCTGACGCGGGAGGGCATGCTCCACCTCGGCGTCGTGCGGAGCGCCGAGGCGCATGCGCGGATCACCAAGCTTGCACTCGACGAGGCGCGCGCGCTGCCGGGCGTCGTCGCCGCGTGGAGCGCCGCCGAGCTGCCCGAGGCGGCCCGGGCGATGCCGGGTGCGTACGGTGTCGGCAAAACGGGCCGCCCCTGGGGCCAGCCCATCCTCGCGAAGGACGTCGTCCGCTACGTGGGCGAGCCCGTCGCCGTCCTGGTGGCAGAGAGCGCTTACCGCGTCGCCGACGCGCTCGAGCTGGCGCAGGTGGGCTACGAGCCGCTCCCGGCGCTGGCGACCGTGGAGGCCGCGCTCGCCTCCACGACGCGCGTCCACGACGGCTGGCCCGACAACGCGGCCCTCACGGTCCGCGGGGCCGTCGGCGACGCGGAGCGGGCGCTCGCGACCGCGGACGTCGTGGTCCACGAGAAGCTCAGGCACCCGCGGCTCGCCGCGGTGCCGATCGAGACACGCGGCGTCCTCGCGTATCGCGACGGCGACTCGGGCGCGCTCGTCGTCTGGTCGTCCACCCAGAGTCCCTACCGCCTGCGCGACATCGTCGCGGCGGCGCTCGAGCTGCCCGTCGAGCACGTGCGGGTGCGCGTGCCGGACGTGGGCGGGGCGTTCGGGCCGAAGGGCTCCGTCTATCCCGAGGAGATCCTGGTGGCCGCCGCGGCGCTCCGGCTCGGCCGCCCCGTGAAGTGGGTCGAGACCCGCCGCGAGAGCTTCGCGGGCCTCGGCCAGGACCGCGCGCAGTCGCACGAGGTCCGCATCGGGTTCGCGCGCGACGGGCGGATCGTGGCCCTCGACGATCGGTTCTTCGCCGACGTCGGCGCCTACCCGGCGGAGGAGGCCGGGCTCACCGCGAACACGGTCAACCACCTCCCCGGGCCCTATCGCGTCGCGCATTACCGAAACGTCGGCACGAACGTCGTCACCAACAAGACGCTGAACGCGGCGTACCGCGGCGCGGGCCGCCCCGAGGCGGTGTTCGTGATGGAGCGGCTCATGGATCTCGGCGCGCGACGCCTCGGCCTCGATCCCGCCGAGATCCGGCGGCGTAACCTGGTGCGCCCCGACGAGATGCCCTACCGCCCCGGTCTCACCTACAAGGACGGCGTCCCGATCGCCTACGATCCCGGTGACTTCCCGAGCGCCTTCGAGCGCGCGCTCGGGCTCCTTCGCTACGACGACTGGCGACGGCGCCAGACCGCCCAGGCCGGCACGGCGCGCCGCATCGGCCTCGGCCTCGCCTGCTACGCGCAGGGGACCGGGCTCGGACCCTACGAGGGCGCGACCGTGCGCGTCGACCCGAGCGGCAAGGTGTACGTTCTGATCGGGGTCGCGTCGCAAGGTCAGGGTCATGCGACCACGCTCGCTCAGATCGCGGCGTCCGAGCTGGGGGCGGCATTCGAGGACGTGGTCGTGAGCGCGGGTGACACGACGCTCTTCCCGTTCGGCATGGGCACGGGCGGGAGCCGCGTCATGGCCAACGCCGGGCCCGCCGTCGCACGCACCGCGCGCGAGGTGCGCGCGCGGGCCGCGCGCGTCGCCGCCGAGCTGCTCGAGTGCGCCCCCGAAGACGTGCGGATCGAGGCGAGCCGGGCCTTCGTCGCCGGCGTGCCGACCCGCGGCGTCGGTCTGGGCAGGCTCGCCCACGCGGCGATCAAGTCCAAGGCGCTCCGTACCCTCGGCGAGCCCGGGCTCAACGCCTGCACCTACTTCCATCCCGAGACCGTCACGTGGGCGTTCGGCACGCACGCGGCCGTCGTGGAGGTCGACGTGGAGGCGTGCCTGGTCCGCTTGCTCGCCTACGCGATCGTCCACGACCCCGGCCGCGCGATCAATCCGACGATCGTCGAGGGCCAGCTCCAGGGCGGCGCCACCCAGTCGATCGGCGCCGGTCTCATGGAAGAGGTCGTCCACGACGAGTACGGCCAGCTCCTGACCGCGAGCCTCATGGATTACGCGATCCCCACGGCCGATCACCTCCCGCCGCTCCTGGTCGCCCTCGAGGCGCACCCCTCGACGATCAACCCGCTCGGCGTCAAGGGCGTCGGCGAGAGCGGCGCCATCCCCGGCGCCGCGGCGATCGCCAATGCGGTCGAAGACGCGGTCGCCGACCTCGGCGTGGTGGTCCGCGAGGTCCCGGTGACGAGCGCGCGGCTGTTCGCCGCGCTCCGCGCTGTGGCCACGGGTGGTAAGATTTGCCCGTGAGCCCTCGTCGCGTCGCCATCCGAGTCATCCGGCCGGGTGACCCGGAACCGCGCGACCCCGTCCGTGATCTCACCCCGCAGGAGCGTCTCGCGATGATGTGGCCGCTGGCCCTCGACGCCTGGGAGTTCATGGGGGAGCCCGTCATTGAACCCAGACTTCCTCGACATATTGTCCGCGTTCTCAGAGGAGCGCGTTGAATTCCTCGTCGTCGGCGCGTATGCGCTCGCCGTCCATGGACTTCCACGCGCGACGGGTGACATCGACCTGTGGGTGCGACCGACGCGTGACAACGCGCGACGGGTCCGAGCCGCGCTAGCCCGCTTCGGCGCCCCGATCGGGAACCTGTCTGAGCAGGACCTGGTCACGCGCGGAACGGTCTTCCAGATCGGCGTCGCGCCACGCCGCATCGACGTGCTCACGTCGATCGACGGCGTCGAGTTCGACGAGGCGTGGGCCGCGCGGACGATGACGCGGGTCGGCGGCATCGATATTCCCGTGATCGGCCGGGCGGAGCTAATTCGAAACAAGAAGGCGACGGGGCGCGCGAAGGATCTGGCGGACGCCGCGTGGCTGGAAGGGCGGGAGGTGTAAGGGTGGCGACTCCGAGACTCATGGGCGCGGAAGTCAAGCGCAAGGAAGACCCGCGGCTGATCACCGGCCGCTCGACCTACGTCACCGACGTCGTGCTGCCGGGCATGCACCACGTCGCGTTCGTGCGGAGCCCTCACGCCCACGCGCGCATTCGGCGGATCGACGCCTCCGCGGCGACGCGGCGCCCCGGCGTGTTCACCGTCGTCACCGGCGAGGACATCCGCACCCGCTGCGCGCCGCTGCCGCTCGAAGGTGCCAGCGCAGAAGGCAGCGGCCCCGGCGGCGACAACATCGGGCGCAAGCACTACCCGCTCTCCGTGGACCGGGTGCGTCACGTGGGCGAGGCCGTCGCCGCGGTCGTCGCGACCTCGGAAGCCGTGGCGGTGGACGCCGCCGCCGAGATTGTGGTGGACTGGGAGCCCTTGCCCGCGGTGACCGACCCGTTCGCGGCGATGGCGGGGGGCGCGCCGCAGGTCCACGACGACGCGCCCGGGAACGTCGAGCACAAGAACGCGATCAAGGCGGGCGATTCCGACGGCGCCTTCGCGCGCGCCCGCCGGGTCGTCACGCAGCGCATGGTGAGCCAGCGGCTCTGCGGCGTGCCGATCGAGCCGCGCGCCACGGTCGCGGCGCTCGATCCGACCACGGGCGGCATCGTCCTGTGGGCGACGACCCAGGCGCCCCACAGCCTCAGGAACGATCTCGCGACGGCGCTCCGCCTGCCGCAGAACCTCGTCCGCGTGATCGCGCCCGAGGTCGGCGGTGGCTTCGGGGTGAAGTTCGGCCTCTACCCCGAGGACGCGACGCTCGCCGTGCTCGCCCGCCTCTACCGGATGCCGCTCCGCTGGGTCGAGACGCGCGTCGAGCACATGCTGGCGACGACGCACGGGCGCGCCCAGGTCGCCGACCTCGAGGCCGCGGTCGAGGACGACGGCACGATCACGGCGCTCCGCATGCGCGTCACGGCCAACATCGGCGCCTACGCGGTCTTCACCTTCATCCCCGACCTCACGCTCATGATGGGGGTCGGGGTCTACAAGATCCCGAACATCGATCTCCAGTCCACGTGTGTTTTCACCAACACGACGACCGTCGCCGCCTACCGCGGCGCCGGCCGCCCCGAGGCCGCGTATTACCTCGAGCGTCTCATGGACATCGTGGCGCTGGAGCTCGGGAAGGCGCCCGAGGAAGTGCGCCGCAAGAACTTCATCCCGCCCAGCGCGTTCCCCTACAAGGCGCCCACCGGCCAGAACTACGACAGCGGGGAGTACGACCGCGCCCTGACGAAAGCCCTCCAGCTCGCGCGCTACACCGACCTCCGCAAAGAGCAGCGCGAGCGGATCGCGCGCGGCGACCGCCACCTGCTCGGCATCGGCGCGTCGTGCTACGTGGAGATGTGCGGCTTCGGCCCGTTCGAGAGCGCCGTCGTGCGTGCCGAGCCCGGCGGCACGGTGACCGCGACCACGGGCACCTCGGCGCACGGTCAGGGGCACGAGACGACGTTCGCCCAGATCATCGCCGACCACCTCGGGGTGGACTTCGACAAAATCGTCGTCCGCCACGGCGATACCCTCAACACGCCGATGGGCAACGGCACGGGCGGGAGCCGCAGCCTCGCGGTCGGCGGATCCGCCATCCTCCAGGCCGCCCTCCGAGTCCAGGACAAGGCGCGGCGCATCGCCGCCCACATGCTCGAGGCGGCGCCCGTGGACGTCGTCTACGCCGACGGCCGCTACCAGGTGAAGGGCGTGCCCGATCGCGCGCTCGGCTTCGCCGAGATCGCCGCCCGCGCCTACTCGGGCGAGCTCCCCCCCGACCTCGACGCCGGGCTCGAGGCGACGGAGTTCTTCCGGCCGCCCCAGCTCGTCTATCCCTTCGGCGCCCACGTGGCGGTGCTCGAGCTCGACACCGAGACCGGACGCGTGCGGGTCCGCGACTTCGTGTCGGTGGACGACTGCGGGGTGCGCATCAGCCCCCTCATCGTCGCGGGCCAGGTCCACGGCGGGATCGCCCAGGGAATCGCGCAGGCGCTCCTCGAGGAGCTCGTCTACGATGAGGACGGCCAGCTCGCGACGGGCACCCTCATGGATTACGCGATACCCCACGCCGACGACCTGCCCTCGTTCACGACCGACGCGACCGTGACGCCCACTCCCCACAATCCGATGGGCGCCAAGGGCATCGGCGAGGCGGCGACGATCGGCTCGACGCCGGCGATCGTCAACGCCGTCGTCGACGCGCTCCGGCCGTTCGGCGTGCGGCACCTCGACATGCCGCTGCGCCCCGAGCGCATCTGGCGGGCGGTCCCACGCCGCCCGAGCGCGACGGCGTGAGGCGCGCCCGCTAACCCGAGTGCATACGGCCTCGCTCTTCGAGGAAGCGGTTGGGGGAAGGGGCGTCTCGCCTGCACTTTTCGCTTGACAGCTCCTTGCGTAGGCAGTCGCCGCGTGTGAGCAACACCTGGTGAACACCGCGCCAGCGGTCCACAGAAACCCGGAGAAGCCATCGCGGATGCGTTCGTCGCAAAACTGTCGATCGGCCGGCGATCGCCGCTTGGCGCGCCTCCCCGATGGCTCCGAAACTCGGGTGTAGAGTCGCCCCAGCAGAAGGGGACTCGCCATGGACACGCGCGCACTGGACCGACTGGGTGACGAGATCGCCGAGCTGTCGGCTCACCTCGACGCCGCGACCGCCCGCCTCCTCGATCTCATCCGCGAGTTCGACGCCCGAGAAGGCTGGAACACCGGCTTTCGCTCCTGCGCCCTCTAGCTGAGCTGGCGAGTGGGGCTCGATCCAGGAGCCGCCCGCGAACGCGTTCGGGTGGCGCGCGCACTGGAGACGCTGCCGCGGCTGGCCCAGGCCCTGGCGCGTGGCGAGCTCTCGTACGCCAAGGTCCGGGCCCTGACCCGCGTGGCTACGCCAGAGACCGAGGAGCGGCTCTTAGCGGTCGGGCGCGCCGGCACG
>Ga0209056_10000452_pt1 | contig 45382 bp, 44 predicted proteins | sample GraSoiAngelo_114_FD_185876 | JGI IMG/M metagenome (GOLD analysis project Ga0209056, IMG submission 185876) | Grasslands soil microbial communities from the Angelo Coastal Reserve, California, USA - 14_0903_13_40cm (SPAdes) (version 2) | ecosystem: Environmental > Terrestrial > Soil > Grasslands...
TCACCCGAGAGCGAGCGGCTGGATGAGCTGCGCGCGCGGCTGGGCCGCGATCTCGAAGGCGCGGTGGTCCGCCTGGGACGGTTCGACGCTGCGGCCCTGCGGGAGCTGGTGCGCTGGGCGCTTCCCCAATACGACGCGGACGACGCGGAGCGCCTCACGCGCCGAGTGGAGCGCGATACGGGCGGACTCCCTCTCCTCGCGGTCGCCATGCTCGAGGCCGTCGTGGCCGGATTCAGCCCGGCACCCGACGCGACGGCGTGGCCGTCACGCCAGCGGACGCTCGTCGACTCGCTCCCGGGTGATCTCCCGCCCGCGGTGATCGGCGGGATCTGCGTACGCTTCCGTGCCCTCCCGGCGCCGGCCCAGCAGGTGTTGGGCGCGGCGGCGGCGCTCGACCAGCGGCTGAGCGCGCAGCGGCTGGGGCGCGCCACGGCCCTCGATCGGCCGATCGTAGAGGGGGCGCTCGACCTGCTCGAGTGGAATCGCTGGCTCGTGGCGGACGCACGGGGCTATGTGTTCGCAGCCCCGATCGAGCGGGCGGTCCTGCTGCAGGAGATGGTCACGCCCGGACAGGCTCGCCGCTATCGGGAGAACCTCACGACTTGACAGCGGCTTGAGGCAGCCGACCCATCGTGTTCCCCGCCACCTCAGATCGGGATAGTATACGCGATGGTTTTCGCGCCTCATCCTCAGCACCGCCGGGTCGTCTTCGTTCTGATAGACGGCGCGCGACACGACGTGCTCCGCGCTCTCCTCGCGCAGGGGGACCTTCCCAATCTTGCCCGGTGGGTGATCGAGCCGGGTGGATTGACGGTGGGGACGACGGTGTTCCCCTCCACCACCGGCGTGGCGTACATCCCGTTTCTGTTCGGCCGGTACCCGGGGGCCGCCAACGTTCCAGGCATCCGCTGGCTCGACCGAGGCGCCGCCGCGCGCGGGAGCGGGCTTCGCTCCCAGTGGCGCGCCGCGCGGAGCTATTGCGGCGCTCAGGCGAGCTGGATTAACCGCGATATCACCTGCGGTCCGTCGATCTTCGAGCTCGTGCCACAGAGTCTGGCGATCTGCACACCAATCGTCCGCGGGTTGCGTCGGGGGGCGCACCTCATGCCGGCGAGGCGCGCGCTGCTCGGGATCGCGGCCCACTACTTCGGGACTTACGGTGCGCTCGATCGCGCCGTGGCCGACGCCTGGGTGGCAGCCGCGGCGGAGCCGTGGCGATTCTTGTTTGTGGTCTTCCCCGGTCCCGATGGCCTTTCCCACCTGCTCGATCCCTGCCATGCGCTGGTGCTGGACGCCTACCGCCGGATCGACCGGGCGCTCGGGGAGTTCGTCGCCCGAGCGCGCACCGCCGGCGAACTCCCCGCGCTGTTCGTGGCCGCCGATCACGGCGTGAGCGTCGTCGGCGAACACTGCGATATCGCGCTCGCCCTCGAAGCGTGGGGCGTTCCGACGATTCGACATCCGTGGCACGTCTGGCGCCGGGGCGCGCAGGCCGCGGTCATGGTGTCGGGCAACGGCTGCGCCCACGTCTACTTCCGTCCGCGGGGCGGGCCTCCGACGCCGCGCAGCGGCACGGCGGTGCCGTCCGATCTGGTCGCGCAGCTCCTGGGGTTGCCGGCCGTTCAACTCGGCGCCTGGCGGGACGGGCACGGCGACGTGGTCGTCGCGAGCGGATGGCAGCGGGCGTGCGTCGGGGTGGACGCCGACGGCGTCCACTACGAGCCGTTGCTGGGCGATCCGCTCGACCTCGGCCCCGAGCGGTGTTCACTGGGAGATCGTGAGCTGCTGGGGCGCTCGCGACGCACCGCGTTTCCAGACGCTCCGCGGCAGCTGGTGCAGCTCTTCAGCTCTGCACGTACTGGTGACGTCGTGCTGGCCGCCGCTCGCGGCAGTGACTTTCGCGAGGCGTGGGAGATTCCCGAGCACCGGGCAGGTCACGGTAGCCTGATTGCGGACCACATGGAGGTCCCGCTGGCGGCGAGCGTGCCGCTCCCCGACGCGCCCATCCGCACGGTGGACCTGATGCCCACGATGCTCGAGACGCTCGGCCTCCCGATCCCGGCAGGCCTGGATGGGATTCCCTTCTCGCGGCTCGCCCAGTCGGGCGTTGCCGCATGACGGGCTTCGCGTCCTCGCTGCTCGTCCGCCGGGGCACGCCGGAGTGGGACGCCGTGCTCCGCGCCACCGGGATCCTGGCGCTGGCCGCGATCTATCCCGCTATCCGGTGGCCCGACGTGGCCGTGCTCGCCGGCTTTGTCTGCCTCACCGTGTTTGTGAGCGGGCCGATCTCGATGGTGCTGCCCGCCGCGTTCGAGCCGATGCTGATGGTGGCCGGACGACTCTACCACCCCCTCCTCGTCACGCTGCTGGCCGTCGCCGGAAACCTCTACATGGATTACGTGAACTACCACGTGTACGGCGCCGTGATGCGGCATCCGCGCCTCGAACCGGCGCGGAGCTCTTGGGTGGTCCGGAAGACGCTTGTGTTGTTCCAGCGGAGTCCGTTCTTCGCCGTCTGGTTGTGCGCCTGGAGCCCGATTCCGTATTGGATCGTGTCGGTCCTCGCGCCGATCTCGCGGTATCCGATGCGGAAATACCTGTTCGCGACGTTCCTCGGGCGCGCCCCCCGCGTCTGGTTCTTCGCGACGCTCGGCCTCGTGATTCCCGTCTCCACCCAAGTTCTCGCCACGTGCACGATCGCGGCGGTCGTGACCGGCCTGGTGGTGGCGCTGCACAGGGGACCTCGCGCCCTGCTGCGGAGCGGCCTCGTCGCGGGCGACAGGCCAGGCGCGGCATGACCGCGCACGCTCGCGCTTGAGATCGGCTTGACGCCATGGGCCTAACGTGTCCCCGGACTTTCGACCGGGAGACACCATGCAGTTCGGGCACCTTGGTATCGCACTCGCGATTGCGTCGCTCGATCCGCGCCCCGAGACGTTCCTGGTGGTTGGGGTAGCGCAATTCCTTCCAAACGCGGATTCACTCATCATCCGGGCCGGTTGGGCGAAGCCCGACTTCCACGGCACGTGGAGTCACAGTCTCATGTTCTGCGGCGCCGTGGGAGCGCTCGCGGTCGCGCTGTTCGGCCCCTGGCTCGGCGGACTGGCGCTCGCGAGCGTCGTGGCGCACGTGCTCGCCGACCTGCCGACCGACACCGGGCTCCCGCTGCTGCTGCCGCTCAGCCGGCGGCGCTTTTCGCTCAATCTCTGGAGGAACACGGGATACTGGGGGCGCGCGATGTACGTCGGCTACTACCGGCAGCCGTGGGCGTGGATCCTCGAGGGCACCGTGTTCGCGGTGGTGGCATGGCGCTACACGGGGCTCCTGGCGTGAAGCTCGTCACGTTCTTCGCGCTCGCGCTGCTGGTGCACGGACCCCTGTCGCCGTTCCTGCCGACGGCGTTCGAGGCGACCCTGCTGTATTACGTGCGCCTCTATCCGGCGTGGTTGCTCGCGCTGGTGGGCACGCTCGGCGCGTCGGTAGCGGAAGGCGTCAACTACCGGCTGGTGGACTGGGCAACGGAGCTCCCGAAGCTGGCGCGGCTTGCGGACCGGCCCGGCGTGCGCCGGAGCGTCGCGGCATTCCAACGCGCCCCGTTCTGGACCACCGCGATCGTGATTTTTTCGCCCATCCCCGACTCGGCGGTACGCGTGTTGGCGCCGTTGGCGCGATATCCGCTGCCCAAGTTCCTGGGTGCGGTCGGGCTGGGACGCTTCCCGCGTCTCCTCCTGATCGCCGGTGTGGGCGGACTCGTTCCCGTACCCACCTGGGCGTTGGTGGGCGGCGGGGTCGCTCTCGTGGGGCTCGCAATGGGGCGACAGCACGTGGCGTCCGCGTTCCGGTGGTTGCGGGCGCGGTACCGCGATCTCTACGCCGTGTCCGTTGGCGGATTCCGTCTCTAACCGGAGTGGACCATGTGGCTCCTCGGCCTGGCCTTGGTCGCCGACACCGTGCATACCTTCTCCCTGGCGCTTTCACCTGCCGAGTCGGTCGCAGTCACCGTGACGGGAACGGGAGACCCCGTGGTCCTGGTGCCGGGCCTGTTCGGCTCCGCGTTCGGCTACCGTGCCGTGATCCCGCTTCTCACCGACGCCGGTTACCGGGCGATCGTCGTGGAACCGCTCGGCATCGGCAGTTCGGCGCGTCCGGAGCATGCGGACTACTCCCTCACCGCCCAGGCCGACCGGATTGCGGCCGTGCTCGATCGGCTGAGCGTGCGGCACGCGATCGTCGTGGCGCACTCACTGGGGGCGTCCATGGCGTTTCGCGTCGCCTACCGGCGCCCCGACCTCGTCGCCGGTATCGTTTCGCTCGACGGCGGGCCGGCCGAGGGCGCCGCCACGCGTGCGTTTCGGCGCGCAATGAAGCTCGCGCCCTGGATCAAGCTGTTGGGCGGCGTGAAACTGGTGCGCAAGAAGATCCGCGGACAGCTGATCCGGGCATCGGGAGACCCATCCTGGGTGACCGAGCGGGTGGTCGACGGGTACACGGCGGGCGCCGCGCACGATCTGGACGGGACCCTTCGAGCGTTTCTTGCCATGGCCGAGCGGCGCGAGCCGGAGCGGTTGCGGCCACATCTCGCCGAGGTGGGGTGCCCCGTCCGCCTGCTCCTCGGGACGGCGACACACGAGGGCGGGGTCAGCGCGGAGGAGGTTGCGATCCTCGCCGCCGCGCTCCCGGTGTTCGTCGTGGACAGCGTGCCCGGGGCAGGGCACTTCATCTACGAGGAGCAGCCTGGCGTGGTGCTCGCGGCCGTGCGACGGGTCCAGGCGTCGTAGGGTCCGTTGCCCCGGGCCTCGCGGGGTGGTTACAATTCCCCGCGCCATGACCAATCGCTTGCTGTTGGGCTTGATCATCCTGGCGGCGACGGGCGATCTGCCCGCGCCCCGGTCCGCGGCAGACACGAACGGCGCCCGTATCTTCCTGGACTCGGGAGCCGGCACACTCGTCCTCGACCTGGCGCCGATCGACCTGCCGGCGAACACGCCGCACCATGCGCTCGCGCAGCCGCCGGTCGCGACGCTCGAGATCCCGGAGAGCGGATCCATCTACGGTTTCCGCGTGCAGGTCGTGGACAGCGCCGGGCACGCGCTCCCCGACGAGCTGATCCATCACTTCAATCTCATCGACCCGGACCACCGCGAGCTGTTCCTTCCAATCTCGCGCCGCCTGCTCGCGGCCGGTCACGAGACCGGCACGATCCGCCTGCCGCGTCTCCTCTTCGGCCTGCCGCTGAAGCGCGGGGAGCATGTCGTCGCGAGCGCCATGGTCGAGAACCTCACTCCGGCCGCCTTCCACCGGGCCCGCGTTCGGCTGGTGATGAGCTTCACGCCCACGACGCGACCCTGGCCGTTGTTCTCGGCCTCACCGTGGCAGATGGACGTGGCATTCCCGGTGGGAGACAAGTCGTTCACGCTACCCCCGGGACGGTCGTCGCGCGCCTACGAGGGCAGCCCCGTTGTGCCCGGCAAGATCGTCGGTCTGGGTGGGCACATGCACGAGTACGGGCGCGTGATCGAGTTCGCGGACGTGACGACCGGCGAGGTGATCTACCGTGCCGCGCCCGTGGCGGACTCGAGCGGGCATATCGCGTCGATCCCGATCGCCATGCTGTACGGCTGGACGCGCCTGGGGGTGCACATCGTCCCAGCGCACCGCTACCGCATCGCCGTATCCTACGACAACCCAACCGGTGCACCGATCCCGGACGGGGGCATGGGCGTGGTGGGCGGACTGTTCGTGCCCGACCGGGGCGTGACATGGCCCGCGGCGGAGCCGGGAGACTCGCTCTATCAGAAGGATTACCGTCACTACATGCGGCTCGAGGAGGGGGGCGGCCACCACATGATGGAGATGGCGGGCAAGCTCATGTCCATGCCCATGAAGATGGGCGCGCACGAGCACCCCTCGCACGCCCGCCCCTAAGGCGCCGGCCGACGTCGTCCTCTTCGACTTCGGCGGCACTCTCGACGCCGACGGGGTGCACTGGAGTCCCCGCTTTCACGCCGCCTATCGCGCGGTTGGCGGCGCGCTCGACTTCGCCGCCTTCGATTCCTTCTTCAAGGCCTCGGACGAAGCGCTCGCGCGACTGCCCGGCATTGGGGCGCTCGGGTTCCGGGCCGCGATCGAAGCGGAGGCTCGGCTGGTCGTCGGGCTCCTCCCGGACCCCGTGGACGCCGCCGCTCTCGCGCGCCGGCTGCACGCCGAAGCGCTGGAGATCGTGGCACGCAACCGTCCGATTCTGGAGCGGCTTGCCCGACGTTACCGCCTCGGGGTCGTGTCCAATTTCACGGGCAATTTGCGACCTTGTTTGGAGGAGCTCGGTCTGGCGAGATTCTTCGCCGTGCTCAGCGACTCCGCGCTGGTCGGGTGGAGCAAGCCCGACCCCCGCATCTTCGCCCACACGTTGGCCGCGCTCCAGGTATCACCGCAGCGCGCGTGGATGGTGGGCGACAACTTCGAGGCGGACATCCGCGGAGCCGCCGGACTGGGCCTGCGGACGTGCTGGCTCGCCCCGTCCGACCGCTCGGCGCCCGCGGGCGCCGAGCTGGTCCCCACCGCGCGGATCAGTCGCCTTCCCGAGGTGGAAAGGGTACTCGAGTAGCGTGCACGGATTGATCCTCGCCGGGGGAGAAGGCTCGCGGCTCGCCGCGGGCGGAATCCGCGTGCCCAAGCCACTGGTGGAGGTGGCCGGGCGGCCGCAGGTCGTGGGGCTGCTGGAGACGTTCGCCGCCTTGGGGTGCCGGAGCCTCACGTGTGCAGTTCGTGCGGACTTCCCCGCGGTCACACGGTTGCTTGACGGGAGGCGGTTCGGGCCCCTCCTTACGGTGGTGGAATGCCGCACGCCATCTTCGCTGCACACCTTGGTCGAGGGGCTGCGGGCGGTGCCGGCGGGCCCGGTATTCTGCACTATGGTGGACACAGTGATGCGACCGGTAGACTGGCGGGCGGTCTTCGCGGCGACCGAGCGGCACCTCGATGGGGGCGTGGAGATGGTGCTCGCTGTGACGCCCTACGTGGACGACGAGTCTCCTGTGTACGTGATCCGGGGTGGGGGTGGGAGTGACGATGTCCGGGCCGTGAGCGACGAGCCGGTCCATCCTCCGTGCGTCACCGGAGGGGTGTACGGCTTGAGCCCCGGGATCCGCCGCGCCGCCGCGGACGCCGTGTCCGGCGGCGGCCACCGGATGCGTGGCTTCCTGAAGGCGGTTCTCGCGGACGGGCGGCGAGTGGCGGCGGTGGAAGTGCCGCGCATCATCGACATCGATCGGCCATCAGATCTCCAGCATGCCAACGCGTGGCTCGCCGCGCGCGAAACCTAGACATCGGACTCGAGGAGCGACGTCGCCTTGGCCCAATTAGTCGCGATTTACCGCAACCCCTCGTACTCACCGTTGCAGCACCGCGTGAACGACACCGCCATCCTCGATGCGACGGTCGCGCAGCTCGAAGCGGACGGGTGGGGGGCGATCAAGACCACCGAGCGGGAGGTCGAGCAGGGTCGCCTTCCCGCGGCGGAGCTGTACCTCAACATGTGCCAGGGCTCGCGCGCGGCCGAGGAGCTCATGCCCCTCGAGTCGGAGGGCGCGGTCATCGTGAACCGCCCGTCGAGCGCCCTGAATTGTCACCGGCGTCGGTTGGTCGAGCGTCTCCGGGAGAGCGCCCTGGCGTTTCCCCAAACCCTGATCCATGCGACGTCGGGGCCGCCGCCATCGTCCGACCAGCTCGAAGGGTTGCGCTCCGATCCCGGGAAGGTGTGGGTGAAGCGGGGCGACGTGCACGCGGAGCGTCCGGAGGACGTGATCGCCACGTCGCTCGAGCACGTGGACGACGCGCTCCATGCGTTCCGCCAGCGCGGCATTCCCTGGGTCGCGCTGCAGCAGCACATTCCCGGCCCAGTGGTGAAGTTCTACGGCGTCGCGGACGGTCGATTTTTCACCTGGTACGGCGCGGACGCGGGCTTTGCCGGCGAGCGCCCGCGCGTGGACGAGCAGCGGCTCAAGGCGCTCGCCGTCGACGCAGCGGCGACCATCGGACTCGAGGTCTTCGGCGGTGACGTTGCCTTCCCGGAGCCCGACCGTCCCGTCCTGATCGACATCAACGACTGGCCGAGCTTCGCCCCGTTCCGGGAGGACGCGGCGCGCGCCATCGCGGCCTACCTCACTCAACGCTTTGCTATCGGTGACGTGCGTGACGCATACGTTGCGTAGGCTCCAGATCCCCGGACCGAAGTCCAAAGCCCTGTTCGACGCCGAGGCCCTGTACCTGGCCCCCGGCACCCAAAGCGTGGCGCTGTTCAGCCAGCTCTCGATCGACCGCGGGGAGGGTGCCCTGTTGTACGACGTGGACGGGAACCGCTACGTCGACCTGCTGGCCGGCGTGGGTGTGGCGAGCATCGGATACGCCCATCCCAAATACGTCGCGGCCATGCAGCGGCAGATCGCGCGCGTGCACGTCGGCAGCTTCACGACGGAGCATCGCGCGGCGCTCGTGAAACTGCTCGCCGAGCTCACTCCCGGCGATCTGAATCGCTCGCAGTTCTACTCGAGCGGGGCCGAAGCGATCGAGGCGGCCCTGCGGCTCGCCAAATCGCGCACGGGCCATACGGAAGTCATCGGCTTCTGGGGCGGCTTCCACGGCAAGACCGGCGGCGTGCTGCCGCTGCTCGGCTCGAGCTTCAAGCACGCGCTCGGGCCCCTGCTGCCCGGCGCTTACCTCTCGCCCTACGCGTCGTGCGCCCGGTGCGCCTTCGGCAAGACCTTCCCGTCGTGCGAGTGGCATTGCGTGGACTTCCTGCGGAACAAGATCCAGCTCGAGACGACGAGGGACGTGGCGGCGATCATTGTCGAGCCGATCCAGGGCACCGCGGGGAACGTGGTACCGCCGCCGGGCTACCTGAAGCTCCTGCGCGAGCTCGCCGACGAGCTGGGCGCGCTCCTGATCTGCGACGAGATGATCACCGGGTTCGGGCGCACCGGGAAGATGTTCGCGATCGAGCACGAGACCGTGCTCCCCGACGTTCTCACGGTCGGGAAAGGATTCGGCGGCGGCTTCCCGATGAGCGGCGTGATCGCGCGCGAGGAGATTGCCTTCTCGAAGCCGTGGGCGAACCCCAGCGGCAGCTCGTCGTCCTACGGGGGCAATCCCCTGGCGGCGGCGGCGGCGCGCGTCACGATCGAGACGATCGTTGAGGACCAGCTGGTGGAGCATGCCCGCCGGCTCGGCGGCAAGATGCTGGCCGAAATGAAGGGTTGGGAATCCGAGCTGCCGATCGTGTCGGACGTGCGGGGCCGCGGCCTCATGATCGGGATGGACCTCGTCGTCCCCGGAACCCGCCGGCTGGTCGACAAGAAGACCGCACGCTGGATCTTCGACACGCTGCTGGCCCGCGGGGTGCTGGCGATGATCTACAACCCCGAGGTTCGCATCAATCCACCCCTCGTGATCGACGAGGATCAGGCGATGGGCGCCCTCGCCACCATGAAGGATGTGCTCGGTGAAGCCGCAGAACGACTTGTCGCATAAGGGCCGCGCGGTCGAGGAGTGGGTGGACCTCCACTTCTTCCGCCCTATCGGCATCCGGATCGCGCGCGCGCTCCAGCCGACGGGGATTTCAGCGGACCAGGTCACGCTGTGGTCGCTCGCCATCGGGCTCGTGGCCGGTCACCTGTTCGCGTATCGGGACCGCTGGACCAACGTCATCGGGTTTGCGCTGTTCATCGTCTCGGACATCTTCGACTCGGCGGACGGGCAGCTCGCGCGGCTGCGCGGTACCTCCACACGCCTCGGCCGCGTACTCGACGGCACCAGCGACAGCCTCCGATTCATCAATCTCTACTTTCATCTCATCTACCGGCTCATTCATGCGGGGTTCTGGTGGCCGGGGGCGTTTCTCCTGGGGATGGCGGCGGGACTGGCGCATACCTACCAGGCGGCCGCCGTGGACTTCGTGCGCAACGCGTTTCTCTACGTCGGCATCGGCAACAAGGGCGAGCTGGATCTCCCGGAAGACGTGGACGTCGCGCGGCCGGGGGGCGGCTTCGAGCGCTTCGGCGCGCGCGTATACCGCGACTATGTCGTGCGGCAGGCGCAGCTTTTCCCGCGCACGGCCAAGCTCGTCCGTCTGCTGCGCCGCGGCAGCGTGAGTGAAGGGTTCCGTGCGGAATACCGCGCGCGTCAGGAGGTCGTGCTCCCGCTGTGCGCCTGGCTCGGGCAGAACATCCGGTTTGTGCTGCTGGGTGTGGCGGCGGTCGCCGCGCACATCTCGGCGTTCCTGTGGGTCGAGGCGGTGTGGATGAGCCTGCTGCTCGTGGCGCTGCTGTGGATCCACGAGGGGAACGCTACGGCACTGGGCGGCCTGCTCGACCCCGAGCGCAATGGCTACGCCCGCGTCACCTGACCTGAAGCGGTACCGCGGGGCCGTCATCGGGGCGGGCGGCATCGCGCGGCAGTCGCACCTCCCGGCGCTCCGCGGCGCGCTCGGCGCGCGCGTCGACGTCATCGCGCTGGTGGACAGCGCGACCGATGTATCGCCCGTCGATGCCATCCCTCTGCTCAGCCGCCCCGAGCAGCTGCACGAGCTGGCACCGCTCGACTTCATCGACATCTGTACGCCGACAGCCTCCCACCTGGAGCTCACCCTCTGGGGGCTCGAACAGGGCTACCACGTCGTGTGTGAGAAACCGGTGGCGCTCACGCGCGCCGAAGCGGGCATGATCGCCGCCGCCGCCCGCAGCAACGGGCGCATCGTTATGCCGTGCCATCAATACCGCCACAATCCGGTCTGGATGAAGGTCAAGGAATGGCTCGCGAGCGGCGCCATCGGGCGCTGGCACTTGGCCGAGTTCTCGGTCCATCGCAGCGCGGCTGACTCCGGGCGGGTGGCTGAAGGGACGCCGTGGCGCGGCACGAGCGCGGCCGGACGGGGCGGCGTGTTGCTCGACCACGGCACGCATCTCGTGTATCAGCTGCTCGACGTCGCGGGCATGCCGGCGAGCGTGAGCGCGTGGACGGGCCGCTTGCGCCACGCTCGCTACGAAGTGGAGGACACCGCGTCGTTGCGGTTCGAGTATCCCGGCCGGCTGGTCACCATGTTCTTCACGTGGGCCGCGCGGGCGCGCGAGAACCGGATCCGGTTTGTCGGGGACGCGGGCGCGATAGAATGGACGGGGGGCGAGCTGCGTCTCGAGCGGGCGGGCGCGGTCGAGCGGCTCGATTGCTCCGCCGAGCTCGAGAAGACGGCGTATCACCGCTGGTTCGCGGGCTTGTTCGAGGCGTTCGTGATGGCGCTCGACCGCGGCGATCCCGGCGCGGCGGCGGGACCCTTCCTGGAAGATATCCGGCGGGTGGCGAGCGTCGTCGAGCACGCGTACGTCGCCGCGCGGAACGGCGCCACGGTCGCGATCCCGAGCGGCGCGTGAGCCGCAAGCTGCAGCTGCTGCTGTTCCTCTGCGGTTCGGCAGTCTTCGCGTACCTGGTGGCACGCATCGGGGTGGAGCAGCTCCTCGCCGACGCGATGCGGACCGGGTGGCTGTTCCTGCCGATCGTGCTGCTGTACGGCGTGGTGTGCGCCTGCAACGCGGGCGCCTGGTGGCTCAGCATGGCAGACGAGCCGAGCCGCCCGCCGTTCTGGCGGGCCTACGCGATCACCGTCGCCGGTTTCTCGCTCAACTTCATGACGCCGATGATCAACGTGGGCGGCGAGCCGTTCAAGATTGCCGCGGTCGCACCCTGGTTGGGCGTGCGACGGGCGGCTGGCTCCGTCGTCCTTTACCAGATGCTGCACACGCTGGGCATGCTGCTGAGCTTCCTCACGGCCGTGGTGCTCGGTACCCTGCTCCTCCCGCCCTATCCCGCAATGCTCGCGAGCCTGGCGCTCACGTTCGTCGCGCTGGCCGCGCTCGTCCTGCTCCTCTTGACGGGCCACCGTTATGGGGGGCTCGAGCGGCTGTTGGACCTGCTGCATCGGATCCCGCTGCTCGACCGCCTGGCGCGTCGCCTCGAGCCGAAGCGTGCCACCCTGGCCCAAATGGATGCGCAGATCACCGAGTTCTATCACCTGCGCCCCCGGCGGTTCGTTCAGGCGTTGGCTCTGGAATACCTCAGCCGCTCGATCTTCATGATCGAATACGTGCTCATCGCGATGGGAGTGGGCCTGCACATTACGTTCGCCCAGGCCTACGTCATCGGGGGTCTCACATCCCTCGTGCAGAACGTCATCTTCGTCGTGCCGTTCGAAGTCGGGACGAAGGAGGGCTCGCTCTACCTCGTGTTCCAGCTGCTGGGGCTCGACCCCGCCCTCGGTGTGTATACCGCCATCGTGAGCCGTGTGCGGGACCTCGTCTGGATCGGGGGCGGGCTCGCCCTCGTGTGGTTCTCCGGACGGCGAGCACACGCGCGCGCCGCGGCGCCGTGAAGATCGTCACGCACTTCCTCGCCACGACGCTCGGCGTTCAGGCGATGGGTCTGGAGGGGCGGGACAAGGCGCTTGCCTACGCGTTCGGCATGGGCGTCGACATCGACCACGCTGTCAAATTGCCGTTCTACCTGCGCGCGGTCGGTTTCCGCGACAAACGTGGCTACTACTGGCGATCCTCGCTGCAGGAGCCGGTGGCGCTGCTCTGGATCGTGCCGTTGTGCGTGTTTCTCGGGACGCTGCTGCCGATCCTGTTCTTCGCAATTCACGTGGCGATGGATTACAGTGTCCGCTTCGAGAAGATGCCGTTCTACCCGTACTCTCCGTGGGTCACACGCGGGTGGCTGACGAGCATTCCCGACAACGTGAAAGAGAGGATCCTCTTCGTTCTGCTACTCGCGGCCAACGTCGGCGTCTACTGGCTCCAGCATCGTGTTTGACTTCGCCCCCGCGGTCGGGCGCTCGCTGGACCGTGCGACGCGGCCGCTGCTGCGGCTCTGCCACGTGACGCTCGGGTTGTCGCCGGCGCAGGTGACATGGGCGGCGTTCGTAGTGAGCGTAGCGGCGGGCGTCGCCGTCGCGAGGGGCCGTCCGGGCTGGGCGGGGGGGCTCGGCCTGATGGCGCTCGGCCAGGTGCTGGACGGGATCGACGGCGGCATCGCGCGCGAGTACGGCCTGGCGTCCGAAGCGGGGCGGCGGCTCGACACGCTGGTCGACCGCCTGTCCGAGGCGGCGATCTTCGCGGGGTTCGCTTGGGCGGGCCTCGTGTCGTGGCAGCTCGTGCTCGTCGCGCTCGCGGCGATCCTGCTGATCACGAGCATTGCCGACCGATCGAAGCTCGACCCTGGGGTCAAGCGGTTCGCGCTCTATTTCGGGATGTGGCTTCCGTATCCGCTGATCTTCAGCGTGATCTTCGTCGTGAATCTCGCGGCCTATGTGATCGGGCTGCTCGTCCTCGACTGCCGCTTTCAGCTCACGATGGACGCGCTGGGGGGAGACCTGGATACGATCGCCTCGCGCGCGGCCCGTCTCACCCGCTAGTGCCGCACTAGGCGCGGCCCGTCTCGAGCTCGCGCCCCGGGAGCCCCGCGGCGACGGTGGCGGGCTGCGATGCATAGATGTACTGCGAGGCGAGCACCGCACACGCGACGATCAAGCCCGCCACGGCGTCCACCGCATAGTGGAACTGGCCGTACACGACCGACAGCACCAGTCCGACCGTCAACGGCGTGAGCAGGAGTCCGAGGGGCCGCCAGTAGCGCAGCGCGCACAGCGCCGCGACCACGGCGGCGGCCACGTGCGACGACGGGAAGGCGGCGCCCCACGAGTCACCGAGGTCGAGCAGCCACTGGGTGGCGCGCGCTGGCCAGATGGACGTGGCCGCATTATGGGCGGGCTCGAACGTGTAGCGCGGACCCGCCACGGGGAAGAAGAGGAACACCACGTAGCAGAGGTAGAAGGTCACCATCACAGCGAAGATCGTGCGGCGCGCCGCGTCCCGTCGTCCGCTGAACCAGAGACCGAGCGGCGACGCATACAGAATGGCGTAGTAGGCGAGGTAGCAGCCGTGCAGGAACCAGGAGAGCAGCGGATTCGGCATCTCGCGGATCCAGCGGTAGGAAAGCTGGGAGCCGAACACCCACAGCTCGAGCCGCTGGATGACCTGGTCGTGCTGGTATCCCAGATCGACGTTGAGCACGCCAACCTCCGCGTACAGCGCGCCGAGGAGCAGCATCGGGTACCAATCGCCCAGAAACCGCCCCAGGGAGCCGGCCTGGCGGGCCAGGGGCGCGGCGAGCACGAGCGAGACGAGCAGCGCGTGCGCCGTGAGCAGCAGGTCCCAGCTGGCGTGGTCCTGACCCGAGAACGCCAGGACGGCGGCCGTCGCGATGGCGACGTAGAGCAGCGTGACGATGTCCACCGCGGTGAGGCGTTCCAGGACGCCACGACGCAACGTTGCAAGCCGTGTCGTGAAACGTGGCGTCATGGCGTCGTGTGACGTGCTCACAGCCACCCCTCCCTCCGATACCAGGCTGCCGTGCGCCGCAATCCCGCCTCGAGGTCGGTTTCCGCCCGCCACCCCGCGTCGCGGGCCAATGCATCGGGGCGGCACGTCCAGGCCGGGGCCAGGAATTCGGCCGCTTTATCGCCCGACAAGAGTGTCGCCCGGCCCGCGAGGTGCGCAATCGAGCCAATCGTCCAGAGGAGGCCCCGCACGAGGGGTCTCGGCAGGGGCACGATGCGCAGCTCCCGTCCCAGCGCCCGCCCGATCGCCCGGACCAGCTCGCGGCTGGTGGTCACGACGGGATGCGCGGCATAGTACACCCGGTTGGTGGTGGCGGGCGTGGTGGCCGCCGCGACCAGCGCGGCTGCGAGATCCCCCGCGTAGATGACCGACAGTTCCTGCGATCCGTCACCGAACACCGGCGCCAGTCCGGTGCGGGCCAGCTTGAAGACCTTGAGGACCTCGCGATCCCATTCACCGTACACGGTCGGCGGCCGCACGATGGTCCACGAGCCGGCCATCGACCGTACGAGCAGTTCGGCCGCGAGCTTGCTCTGGCCGTACGGAGTGACGGGGGATGGGGGACGGGTCTCATCGATCGGCTTCCCCGGCACCGTTGGCCCGGCGGCGGCGAGCGAGGAGACGAGCACGAAGCGTCCCGGGAACCCCGGCGCCGCTGCCTCGAGCACGTTCGCCGTGCCGTCGCGGTTGGCGCGCATGAACGCGTCCAGATCGCGGGCGCCGATACGCCCCGCCACGTGGTAGATCACCTCGGCGCCCACGCACCCTTCGCGCAAGGCGGCGGCATCGTCCAGATCGCCCCGGACCAGGCGCACGTCGGTCCAGCCGAGCGCCTGCGCTTTCGCGGCGTTCCGCACCAGGCACGTCACCGTGTCGCCGCGGGCGCGCAGCGCCTGCACCAGGTGCGCACCGACGAATCCCGTGCCGCCGGTGACGAACGCCTTCACAAGGGTTTGTCGTAGACCCGGTACGTCTTGTAGGGGCGGAAGCCGAGTTGCAAGGCGCCGTTGACCATCGGAAGGTTGTCCTCGAGAATCCAGCCGCCCTCGCCCCAGTGATAGCCGTGGATCGCGCCCTTGGTCCAGATCCAGTGGTACATCATCGCATCCACGCCGGCCCCCCGGTATTCCTTCAGCGTGCCCAGCAACGGTATGCGGCAACGATGAATGCGCCGGGCGTACCACAGAATCTTGGGGATGCCCCAGATCCGGCCGGAGGGATTGTGCTTCAGGGCAACGTTGAAGTCCGGCAGGGCGACCGCGAATCCGATCACCTGACCCTTCCGCTGCGCGAAGCAGACCAAGTCGGGGACCACGATCGGCTTGAGCTGCTTCGCGAGGTGGTCGATTTCCGCGTTGGTCAGCGGAACGAACCCCCAGTTCCGCTCCCACGCCTGGTTGTACAGCGCCTTGACTAGCTCCACTTCCTCCTTGAAGCGCTTCATATTGAGCGGGCGCAGGGTGATGCCCTTGCGCTCAGCGATGACGTTCACGGCCCGCGTGATGCGCTCGGGGGGGTCGCCGTCCGGGCTCGCGAACGCGATCAGATCCTTGGCTTTGGTGAAGCCGTAGCCCTGATGCAGGGCCACGTAGTATGGGGGGTTGTGCGGCATCATGATGGTGGGAGGGGTGTCGAACCCATCGACCAGCAACCCACAATCGTCGTTGACCGATGGGTTCATCGGTCCGCGCATCACCCGGAAGTCCTTGCCCGAGAGCCACCGGGCGGCTGCGTCGAACAGGCTGTTCGCCACCGCCTGATCGTTCACGCTCTCGAAGAAGCCGTAGAACCCTACGCGGTCCCCGTGCTCGCGGGTGTGCGCGTCGTTCTTGATGGCCGCGATGCGGCCGACCGTGCGGCCGTCCCGCTTGGCGATGAAGTACTGCGCTTCGGCATGCTCGAAGAAGGGATTCTTGCCCGGCGTGAGAAGGGTCCGGACGTCCATCCGGAGCTGCGGCACCCAGAGCGGGTCGCCGCGGTGCAGGTCGTACGGAAAGCCGATGAACCGCTCCAGACCGCGCCCGTTCGTCACGGGCGCGATCTGCGGAGTGCTCAGATGACCCCCAGCTCTTTTCCGAGCCTGCCGAAGGTCTCCAGGGCGTAGTCGATTTGATCGGCGGTGTGCGTCGCCATCACGCTGGTCCGCAGCCGGCACCGCGACGGCGGCAGCGCCGGCGGCACGACGGGATTGGTGAACACACCGGCGTCGAACAGCTTGCGCCAGAAGAGCAGCGTTTTCTCGAACTCCCCGATCAGGAACGGGACGATGGGCGTCTCGGTCGTGCCGATGTCGAACCCCATCGAGCGCAGGCCCTCCTGGAGCCGGCGCGCGTTTACCCAGAGACACTCCCGGCGCTCCGGCTCGCGCTGCATCACGTGCAGGGCGGCGAGCACGCCGGCGGTGTTAGACGGCGGCAGCGCGGCCGTGAACATGAGTGGCCGTGCATTGTAGCGGAGAAACTCGATCACGCCCTCCGGACCCGCCACGAACCCGCCGATCGATGCGAGCGACTTCGAGAAGGTACCCACGATCAGGTCCACGTCGTCGCTCAGCCCGAAGTGCGCGGCGGTGCCGTCGCCCCGGGGGCCCAGCACACCGACGGCGTGCGCGTCGTCGATGGCGAGGGCGGCGCCGTGCTTCTGCGCGATCTTGAGCAGGTTCGGCACGTCGGCGACGTCGCCCTCCATCGAGTAGACGCCGTCGACGATGATCATCACGCCGGTGCCCGGCGGCACCTGCTGCAGCTTGTGCTCGAGGTTGCCGAGGTCGCCGTGATTGAAGCGCATCGTCTCACCGTAGGACATCTTGGCGCCGTCCACGATCGAGGCGTGGTCCAGCTTGTCCAGGAAGACGACGTCCCCGCGGCCTACCAGTCCCGACACGATTCCCAGGTTCGCCTGATAGCCGGTCGAAAACACGATGCAGGCTTCCTTGCCGAAGAACTGCGCCAGCTCGGCTTCCAGTTGCTGGTGCAGATCGAGAGTGCCGTTCAGGAGCCGGCTACCCGTGCAGCCCGAGCCGTAGCGATCCAGCGCCGCCTTGGCGGCGGCCAGGACCTCCGGATGATGCGTGAGCCCCAGGTAGTTGTTGGAGCCCATCATGATCCGCTCTTTGCCCTCGATCACGACCACCGTGTCTTCGGACCGGGAGATCGGCTTGTACCACGCGTGGAGCCCAGACGCCTGGACCTCGCGCGCCTTGGGAAGGAAATTCCTGCATTTCTCGAACAATGCGATGTGCTGCAGGGTCTCGGTGTTCACGGGCCCCCAGGGCGAGGAGTGGGAAAATTCAGCCCAACGGTAACGGCGAGGGGCTAAAACCGCAAGGCCGCGAGAGATGCGCCGCGACAGCGCGCCCGCGCGAGCGGCCGTAACTTGTAGGCCGCCCGTTTCGATCGGAGCCCTGCATGCGTCGGTTGGCCGCTGCCTTCGTCCTGCTCGCCGTCTCCGCCCCGTCGGCGCTGGGGCAGGCGCCGTACAGCGTGCGCTGGGGAGACGCGGTGTCGGTCGTCGCGGCCGGCATCGCCTTCGTCATTCCGGAGGCGACGAAGCTGCCGAAGGCCGCACCGTCCTGCGCCCCGTGCGATGCTGCGTCGCTCCCCGGCGTCGACCGCGTGGCGCTCCACACCTTTTCGGGATCCGCGGGCACCGCCAGTACCGCGTTGCTCGTCGGGGTGATCGGGTTCGCGGGGATCGCGTCGCTTGACGGCGCGACACCGGCTCAGCGCCGCGGGCACGTTGCGGTATTCGCCAACTCCCTCGCCTGGACGCTGGCTGCAAGCGACTGGATGAAGGTGGTGGTGCGCCGCAAGCGACCGGTGCTCTATACCGCGGGCGCGACGGCGGCGGCCGCCGACCCTAACAGCCAGCGTTCGTTCCCGTCCGGACACGCCTCGGTCGCGTTCGCCACGGCGACGACGTACCTCATGATGGCGCGGCGCGAGCGGCTGCCGCACCGGGGCCGCAACGCCGCACTTCTTTATGTGGGAGCGCTCGGCGTGTCCGCCCTCCGGGTGTCCGCCGGGAAGCACTTTCCGACGGACGTCCTCGGCGGGGCAGTGCTCGGCACCGGCATCGGCTGGCTGGTGGCAAAGGTGCATCCGACCCAGCCGTGACCGGGCCGCACCAGCTCCCTCGCGTCATGCGGTTGCGCGACGTGGTGCTGTTCAACATCAGCGCCATCGTCGGGCTCCGCTGGCTGACCACCGCCGCGAGCCAGTTCGGCCTCGCGAGTCTGGGATTGTGGCTGCTCGCGATGGTGGTCTTTTTCCTGCCCTCGGCGATCGCCGTACGCGAGCTCGCCGACATCGATCCGGGGGCGGGCGGGATCTATCGATGGGTGCGGCGTGCCTTCGGGCCGCTGCACGGCTTCGTGGCGGGGTGGGGGTACTGGGTCAACAACCTCTTCTACTTCCCGTCGCTCCTCGTCACCACCGCGGCAATCGCGGCGTATGCCGCCGGCCCGCGTTTTGTGCGCCTGGGCGATGACAACGTGTTCATCGCGCTGGTGTCGCTCGCGGGGCTCTGGCTCGCGGTGGGCATGAACGTCGTGGGCCTCCGCGTGGGGAAGCGGCTCCAGAATCTGGGCGGCCACGGCACCTGGCTGCCGGGGCTCATCTTCCTGGTGCTCGCGATCTGGTCGCTCACGACGCATGGCAGCGCGACGCCGGTCACCGCCCGCGGCCTCGTTCCCGCGACGCTCGACCTGCAGTCCATCAACCTGTTCGCCACGCTGACCTTCGCGTTCGCCGGGCTCGAGCTGGCGCCCACGCTGGGCGACGAGATCCACGACCCCGCGCGCACCCTGCGCCGCGGCATCGCGGTCTCGGGGCTCGCGATCGTCGGGATGTACGTCCTCGGGACGGCGGCCATGCTCGTCGCGCTGCCGCACGACACGGTGAGCATCACGAACGGCATGCCGCAGGCGACTGCCGCGCTGGTCGAGCGGCTGGGCGCGGGCTGGCTCGCGCCGGTGGCGGCGATCGTCGCCATCCTGCTGGTGCTGGGGAACCTGGGTGGCGTCGGCGCGTGGCTCGCGGGCTCCGCGCGCCTGCCGTACGTCGCGGGCGTAGATGGTGCGTTACCGGCGGCGTTCGGGCGGATCCATCCGCGGTGGCAGACGCCGTACGTGGGGCTGCTCGTGCAGGGTGCGATTGCGACGGTCTTCGTGATCGCGAGCCTCGTCGGTACGACGGTGAAAAACGCCTACCTGGTGCTCACGCAGACGACGCTGGTCCTGTTTTTCATCCCTTATCTGTATCTGTTTCTGGCGTACTTGCGGCTGCGGCGCGACCGCACCTTCGCCACCACGCTCGCCGGGCTGGTCGGGTCTGCGGCGGTCCTCTTCTCCATCGTGCTCGGGTTCGTCCCGCCGGCCGACGAAGCGCGCCCGTGGCTGTACGAAGCGAAAGTTGCTGGCGGTGTGATCGGATTCATGCTCCTTGGTGTACTACTCGCCGGTCGTCTTGTGAGACATGACACAGCCTCCCCGGCATCGCCGGCTTAGGCTTCCATTGCCGTAACCGCCCTTCCCGCTCCCGATCCGAGGGTTTCCGTGACGCCCCGTTCGCTGGTGTTGGTGGCCATGGTCTCCGGGCTGAGCCTGCCCGCGGTGACTCGTGCCCAGCAGGTACCTCCTCCTCGCCTGCGCCGCGAGATTCGGGGATTCGACTTCCGCAAGGACGGCGTGTGGCGCCGCCAGGCACGGGCGGTGCGCGCCCTGCGGGCGCGACTCCTGTCGCGCCGGAACTTCGGGGCCCTGAACGCCCCGATGGCAGCCGCCGGGGCGCCGCTCGCCTCCGGGGCGGCGGTGTCGGGCGTGCTCCGGGTCCCGGCGATCCTCTTCAGGTTCAAGGACACGCCCGGAGCGCAGCTGCGCAGCACTAGCCAGTACACCCAGGTGCTGTTCGCGGCCTCCCCCACCGGTGCCTCCGCCGGGCGTCCGTACACCTACAGCAGCTTCTACGAGCAGATGTCGAACGGCCTGCTGAGCGTGCAGGGGGCAAGCTTCGGATACGCCGCGCTCGACTCGAACGAAGTGACCTACACCGGCGTCGCTGGCACCTGCACCGGGAACCCGTACGGCAACACGAACTGCAATGGGCTGTTCAGCCCGCAGGCGGTGGCGCGGATGCAAGGCGGATTGCGGGAAGCAGTGCGCAAAGTCGACAACCAGATTGACTGGACGCAGTACGACGCGGACGGCGACAGTATCGTCGACCTCGTCGTGTTCGTCCAGCCGGCGATGGACGGTGCTTGCGGGGGTCTGAGCAACAACCACCTCTGGTCGCACAGGTACTACTTCACGGGACTATCATACGCCACGCATTCGCGAGACAGCCGGGGCCGACGCATCGTTGTGTCGGACTATACGCTACAGAGCGGAGTCGGCGGCGCGGATGGGTGCGACACCGCGCAGATCATGCCGATCGGGACGGTGGCGCACGAGACCGGGCATGGCTTCGGACTCCCGGACCTCTATGACACGAGCAACCAGACAGAGGGGATCGGCGAGTATTCGCTCATGGGGAGTGGCAATTATACCTCTCCCCTCAGTCCTTCACGCCTGGATGCTTGGTCGCTGAACGAGCTCGGTTGGGTGACCATCTTCCCGATTGCCACTGACAACACGTACACGTTCGGACCCGCACCGATTTCCGACACGGCGTTCTACTTGCCCGTTGGGGGAGCGAACCCCCGCGGGGAATACTTCCTGCTCGAGAATCGCCAGCGGGTGCAGTCCGACAGCGCCATGCTCCGCGACCACTGCCAAGCTTGGTACGCGAGCCCGACCCCACCCACCTCCTGCGGCGGCGGATTACTCATCTGGCATGTGGACTCCGCGCAGATTGCGAGCGCGTTGCCCGCGAATCAGGTGGACAGCGGGCCGATTCACGGTCTAGCCATCGTCCAAGCGGACGGATACCAGAACCTCGACAATGACCCCGGCGTGAGATGCTTTCCTTCGGCACCGACGCCGACCTGCTCGGATCGCGGAGACGCGGGGGACCTCTACCCGGGGCCGACCGGGAACGTGGCGTTCAACCCCACCAGCACGCCGGCCGCCGTACGGAACGCGGACGGCCTGCCCGCCGGGCTGGTGCTCGATCAGATCACGCAGCTTCCGGCCAGCACGACGATGCAGTTCCGCTTGAGCTACCCCGTCTGGGTGGTGCGCGCGACGGATTCGGCAGCGGTGATCGAGTTCGACGCCGTGACGTATCACCTGTTCCGGGATATCCTCACGCAAGGCTCGGTGCACAGCGTGAGCGTCGCAGATACGCAGTTCACGGCCGGCGGTCGCACGCGTCACCTCTTCGTCTCCTGGTCCGGCGGGCAGCCGCGCAGCTTCAGCTACCTGGCGGGCGCCACGCCGGAAACGCTCACCGTGACACTGGCGCGCTCGCATCAGGTGCATTACACGACCACCAGCGGCGGCACGATCAACGGGTCGGTGCCGAGCGACACGTTCGTGGCCGAGGGCACGCCGGTCACCCTCACGGCCACCGACACCAGCGTGGTGCGCGCGTTCCAGGGCTGGGCGGGCGATACCGTCACGAAGAACCTGAGCATCACGCTGCCGATGGGTCGGCCGTACTCCGTCCGCGCGGTGTTCCTCGAGACCTTCAGCACCGCCCAGGTCGTGGCCCAATTGCTCAATGGATCGAGCACACTCACCGCCGCGCAACTCGGAGATCTCGACCAATTGGGAAATAACAGCGGCGGCTTCGATCTGGGGGATTTTCTCGCCTGGGTGCAGGCGACGGGGGCGCCGCTCACCGCCGAACAACGGGCGCTCGTGAGCGCGCTCAGGCGGAAAGGAGCGTCTCGATGAAGCGGCTCGGGGGATGGCTGCTGATCGCGCTGGCACTCGGCGGTGCAGGGAGCTGCGGCGACGGCGGCTCCGGTCCGGTGGCGGGAGTGCTCACCGTTTCGCTTGCGACTCCCAACGCCGGCGCAGACGGCGCGATTCTGTTCAGCGTGTCAGGGCCGCAGGCGCTCACCAGCGTCACGGCCGGGCCGGGGCTCCGGGTCTTCGCCCAGCCCCTCTCCACACTGACCCGGTTTGCCGTCACGGGGACGCTGACGAACGGTGCGGTCGTAACGATCGGGGTCGCGGACACGCGGAACGTGGCGCAGTACCGCGCAACCGTTCAGGCCGTGGCGGCGCCGGACTTTCAGCTGCGCTCGCTCGCCGGGTACTCCCTCACGGTGTCGCAGTAGCTTCGCAGTCACCTGGCTGCACGACGAAGGCCGGCATCCCGTCGGGAAGCCGGAGCGCGAGCATCCCTGCACGCCCGGCGTGCGTCGCCCACGTCGCGAAGTCGCGGGCGGCGGGATGGGGCTCCGGACGGCGCACGAGGTACAGCGTATAGGGGTTGGTAAGGGCGGTGTCGGCGGCGAACAGGATGCGAGACGCCAGCCCGCCGAGCTTCGCGAACGTGGGGAGGTCGGCTAGGGCGTAGGCCCGGCGTTCGTCGGCGAGGTGGAGCGTCGCCGCCTGGTCGGCACCCGACTCGAGGTACCAGCGTGGTGCCGGCGTCACCCCCGCGGCGTGCCACAAGGCCAGCTCTTTCACGTGCGTCCCGGACGAATCACCGCGCGAGATAAACGGCCCGCCCGCACCCGCGATGCGGCGGAACGCCTCTGCCGCGGTGGTGGCGGTCGCGACGCGGGCGGGGTCGGCTGCCGGCCCCACGACGGCGAACCGGCTGGCGGCGAGCGGACAGCGGAGCAAGGCGTGCCCGGGCCCCACGAGCAGCCGCTGCTCGAGCGCCGGCGCGTGTGTGATCACGACGTCCAAGTCGCCGTTGGCGGCGGAGCGCAGGATCTGCCCCGAGGGGGCGACCACGGTCGTGAGTGGAGCGGGGCTGGTCCAGAGCGACTCGAGCACGGCGAGCGCGCCCGACTGCTGCACCGTGTACGTGGTGCCGAGGCGGAGCGGTGCGGGGCCGGAGCGGCACGCGGTTGCCATGAGGAGAACCACGCCGAGGCATCTCATGCTGGGAATAATGCCGGCCGACAGGCAGGAAATGCAAAAGCTAGACGCACAGACGCACAGGAGAACAGGTGGAAGGAAGCGGGTGGGCCTGCCTCCTCGTCGCTGTTGACTGCTGTGCGTCTGTGCGTCTGTTTTCTCCTCGCTATCTTACTAGCCGTACGAGGGGCGGTAGCTCAGCTGGGAGAGCACCTGGTTTGCAACCAGGGGGTCGTGGGTTCGAATCCCATCCGCTCCACTGATCGCAGGACCAACGCTCACGACGCGCGTCGGTAGGTGCTCGAGCAGGCATCCTGCTGTCGACGCGCGCTCCTCGTCCTCATTTCACGATCGTCAATCCGTGCGGCACCCCCCCCGGGAACACGTACGCGTACAGCAATACGATCACGCCGACGACGGCGCCCAGCGCAATCGAATGCCAGAACACGTAGCGGAAAATGATTCCCTCGTTGCCCACCTGGTCCGTGGCCGAGGTCGCCACGCAGATGGACTGCGCGTCCACCATCTTGCCCATCACGCCGCCCGCGCTGTTGGCCGCGCACATCAGGACCGAGTCGAGCTTGAGCTGGTCCGCGGTGATCCGCTGGAGGCTCCCGAACAACGCGTTCGAGGATGTGTCGCTGCCCGTCAGCGCGACCCCGAGCCAGCCCAGGTAGGTGCCGAAGAAGGGGAACAGCCAACCGGTCCGCGTAAACGCCAAGCCCAACACGGCATCCAGTCCCGAATAGCGAGTGGTGAATCCCAGTCCCAGCATGAATGAAATGGCGATGATCGCCAGCTTCATGCGTTTCAGGGTGTGCCAAAAGATCTTCGCGAGCTGGCCCGGCCCCAGGCCCAGCAGCAATCCAGCGAGGATGGCGGCGACGAAGCACCCTGTCCCCGTAGCCGATAACCAGTTGAAGTCGTAGCGCGCGGCCTCCGGGGTCAGCTTGGTCACCACGGGGGCGGCGCGCGTGACGGCGTTGTGCAGGAAGGGCACGTTCCAGATCGGCGTCGTGGCCCGGTTCATGACGCCCTTTATCGACGGCAGTCCCCAGAGGAGCACGACGATCGAGAGGATCGCGAACGGCATCCAGGCCCGGATGATCTCGGGCGTCGTGTGCCGGCGCGGGGTCGGATCGGCGTGCGCTCCCGCCGTCGCGGGGCGCTCGCCTGCGAACCGCCAGGCGCGTTTCGGTTGCCAGAACCGGAGGAAGACCACGGTCGCGAAGAGCGACACGACGCCGCCAGCGATGTCGACGAGGTTCGAGTCTACATGGTTGGACCAGAAGTACTGCGTCAGGCTGAAGGAGCCGCCCACCACCAGAATGGCGGGGAGCACTTCGAGGGTTTCGCTCCACCCCACCATCGCGCGCACCAGCCAGAAGGGCACGATGATGCCGGTGATGGGCAGGATGCGACCGATCATCGCGCTCAGGTCGGATTCAGGGAGTCCCGAGACGGCCGCCAGCGTGTGAACCGGCGTGCCGATCGCCCCCCATGCCACCGGCGACGTGTTGGCGATCAGATTCAGCGCAGCGGCATGGAAGGGCTGGAATCCGAGCCCGATCATGAACGCCCCCGCGATCGCCACGGGCGCGCCGAATCCCGCCGCCCCCTCGATGAACGCGCCGAAGCAGAACGCCACCAGCAGCAGCTGCAGACGGCGGTCAGGGGTGATTCTCGCCACCGAGTCCTTCATGATCTCAAATTTGCCCGTGTACACGGAGATGTCGTAGAGATAGACCGCCGCCAGAACGATCCAGGCGATCTTCAGCACGCCGAACCCCACGCCGTACAGGAAGCTCATCCCGGCCAGCCGAAACGGCATCCCGAAAACCGTGACGGCGACGGCGACTGCGGTCGCGGCACCGGCGATCGCACACCAGTGCGGCTTCACTCTGAGCCCGGCCAGCAAGCCGAAGAGGACCAGGATCGGCAATGCGGCGACGAGCGTAGAAAGGACCCAATTGTGCAACGGGTCGTAGGTTTGGGTCCACGCCATGGCTCCCTCCTCGTTCCCCGGTGAACTGCATGGTGTCGACGCCGAGCGGCGTGACGGAGAACCTGCTTCCGATCCGCCACGAGCGCAATCACCCGCTGCGAGGCCGGCCCGTTGCCGAGGCGCGGCCCCGCGTCCAGCTTTGGCACGAATGATCAGACCCGCGCATGCAGTCGCGTCGCCCCGTGTCGTCAATATCGAGGACCTGCGGCGCTTGGCCCGGCGTCGTCTCCCCAAGGTGGTCTTCGACTACGTCGATGGAGGGGCCGAAGGCGAGATCACGTTGCGAGAAAATCGCCGTGCCTTTGACGCCGTGAGCTTCCGGCCGCGTCATGCAGTGGGGTCGCCTGAGGGCGATCTGCGGACGACGGTATTGGACACGGAGCTGGCCCTTCCCGTCCTGCTCGCCCCCGTCGGATACAGCCGCCTCATGCACCCCGTCGGCGAACCGGGTGCCGCTCGGGCTGCCGGCGCGGCCGGCAGCGTCTACATACTCTCCACCATGTCGGGGTACAAGCTCGAGGACGTCAAGACCTCCTCCGCCGGACCGATGTGGTACCAGCTCTATCTGGTCGGTGGCCGTGGCGTCGCCGAGGCGGCGATCGAACGAGCTCGCGTTGCGGGCTTCTCGGCCCTCGTCGTGACGGTCGACACGGCTGTGGCGGGAATGCGCGAGCGTGATCTCCGAAACGGCATGACCGAGCTCCTGCGTGACAACCTGTTGGCCAAGATCCCGTTTCTGCCGCAGTTGTTGTCCCGCCCGGGATGGCTCACAGCGTTCTTGCTCGACGGGGGCATCTCCACGCTTCCGAACATCGTCATCCCCGGCCACGGACCGATGCCGCTGATCGACGTCACCACTGCGCTGGCCGGCGCGGCGCTCGCGTGGGAGGACCTGCGATGGCTGCGCGATACGTGGCGCGGCCCGGTTGTCGTCAAGGGCGTGCTTACGGGTGATGACGCTCGGCGCGCGGTCGACGAAGGCGCAGCCGGTGTCGTCGTATCCAATCACGGCGGACGCCAGCTCGACGGCGTTCCTGCCTCCCTGAGAGTGCTCCCGGAGGTCGTGACCGCCGTGAACGGCCAGGCCGAGGTACTGATGGACGGGGGGATCCGTCGCGGCAGCGACGTCATCAAGGCGATCTGCTTGGGAGCCCGCGCGGTTCTCGTGGGGCGCGCGTATGCTTACGGCCTGGCTGCCGCCGGCGAGGCGGGTGTCGCACGCGCGCTTGAGATCTTGCGGGCCGACATGGAACGCACGCTCAAGCTGCTCGGGTGCGCATCGATCACCAGGCTGGATCGATCGTTTGTGGACGTGCCGGCCGTTGCTCAGTAGACGCTGAAGGCGCCAGCGTAACGCCGGGTTCCCGCGGGGTGCCCCGATTGCGACCTGGCCACGGGGCCGCCATCTTCCGCCCCGTCCCAACCACCAGCGGGAGCATCGGTGCCCAGGAGCGCCGAGGACTGGTTGCCGTTTCTCATGGCGGCCGCCGACCGCGCTGACGAGATTGCCCTGCACTTCTTCCGGAACCCGGGGCTCCGGGTCGACACCAAGCCTGATCTGAGCCCCGTCACCGAAGCGGACCGGGTGATCGAAGCAATGGCCCGGAGGCTGGTGCGCGATACCCATCCGGCGCTTGGCGTGTTGGGCGAAGAGGAAGGGGAAGCGGCCGGAACCGCCGAGGCGCGGCTCATCATCGATCCGATCGACGGCACACGGAACTTCGTGCGGGGCATTCCGGTGTTTGCGACCCTGCTGGCGATCGAGACCGGTGGCGAGGTGGTGGCGGGCGTCGCGAGCGCGCCCGCGTTGGGGGCCCGCTGGCACGCTGCGCGAGGCGGCGGCGCGTTCCGCGACGGGCGGCGCATCCTGGTCTCGCGGATCGAGGCGCTCGAGCACGCGATGTTGTTCCACGGCAACTTGGGGCCCGGCGAAGCGGGACCGCCGCCCGGGATCGCCGGACTCATCGCCCGGGTCGAGCGCACCCGCGGGTTTGGGGACTTCCTGCAACACATGCTCGTGGCGGAGGGAGCGGGCGAAATCGCGATCGACCCCGTGATGCAGCCGTGGGACATCGCGGCGCCGCAGGTGATCGTGGAAGAGGCCGGGGGCCGGGCAACGGGACTCGGCGGCGAGCGCTCGATCTACGCGGGGAGCCTGGTGACGTCCAACGGTCCGCTGCATGAAACCGCGCTGCGAGCGCTCGCGCACCCGACGTAAGGAGGACACTTGATCGGCCCGTGGAAGGTCGTTCTGATGGGTGTCGCGTGCGCGCTCCTGCCCGCCGGGATCGTGGGCCAGAAGCCGCCGCCCTTGCAGAATGCGGCGGAGTCCAAGCGGCCACGTCTCTCCAGCGCCGCCGATACCAATGACTGGGAGGCGTATTTCGACTACGGCGTGTCCCGGCTGCTCAGCGATCCGCGCGGCGCCGAGCGGGCGTTCTACTGGGCGTCGCGCCTCGATCCAACGCGGGCCGAACCGCTTTACGCGCGTTGGGTCGCCTACTGGATGAGACTCCCCGGGTGGTTCGAAGAGTACGTCGAGGAGCGGCCCCGGGTGCTCGAGTCGCCCAACGTGGCTCAGGTCGATTCGCTGTATCAACAGGCGCTGTTTCGGAACCCGCTCACGCCCCGGACACTCCACATCCTCCTCTACGATCAGCTTCCGGGCCGCTGGGGGCGGGATCCGCTAACGATCGCTGTCCTCGCCTACGGAGCCGGAAAGTTCGACGCCGCGGCGGCGGAATTCGGAAAGCTGGTCCGCGATGACCCGGTCAAGCGTTATCGGGTGCGGTACTGGCAGGCCCTGTGTTTCACCGCGACTCAGCGGTATGACAGCGCGGCAGCGGAGGTGGCAGCGCTGATTGAAGAGCTGCGCCGCCGGGACGAAAAACAGCTCGCCTATTGGTACGAGTCCAAGGACCTGCTGGAATACAGCTTGGGGCTGCTGGAACTGGCGCGCGGGAACCGCGCGGCGGCGCGCGCCGCCTTGCAGCAGGCGCTGCTCGAAAACCTCGCGTTCTATCCCGCCCACGCTGCTCTCGGAGATGTCGCGCTGGGTGAGGGAGACAGAGCCGCCGCCCTGCGCGAATACGGCCAGGCTGCGGAGCTCGGCGGAGGCGACGCCGGGGTGCGGCACCGCTACGCTGAGGTGCTGGCACAGGCCGGCCGCCACGACGAGGCGGAGCTGCAACTCCACCAAGTGATCGAGCTCGAGCCCCTGTTCGCTTCGCCGTACTTCACCCTTGGAACGGTGCTCGAGGCCCGCGGGCTCCGCGAGCAGGCGCTCGCCGCCTACCGCGACTACGTTCTACGGGCGCCGAGCCTGGCACCGCTGGTCCCGCGCGCCCGGACCCGCATCACCGAGCTGAGCGGGGCGAAGGCCGATTCGGGCCGTCAGTCCTGACGCCCCCGCGGACAGGGAGGAGCAGAATCTGGTGATCGACGACGACGAAGAGGAGTTCCCGCCCGACGACGGGACGACGGAGACTGAAGTGGTCGTCGTCTGTCCGCATTGCGGCGAAGCGAACGAGCTCGGCCTCGACCCGGGCGGCGGCCCGCTCCAGGAATACGTGGAAGACTGCCGGGTCTGCTGTCGGCCCTGGCGGGTGACGGTCCGCTACGCGCCCGACGGCAGCGCCGAGGTGTTCACGGAGCCGCTCGACGGCTGAATCTATTTTCTCGCCGCCTCGTACCGCTTCGCCACCTCCGTCCAGTTGACCACGTTCCACCACGCCGCGACGTAATCTGCCCGACGGTTCTGGTACTTGAGGTAGTACGCATGCTCCCACACGTCGAGCCCGAGCACGGGAATCTTCCCTTCCATGAGCGGGCTGTCCTGGTTCGCGGTGCTGAAGACCTCGAGCTTGCCGCTCGCGAAGGCCAGCCACGCCCAGCCGCTTCCGAATCGGGTCGCGCCAGCCGTGGACAGCTGCTCCTTGAACGGCGCGAAGCCGCCGAATGCCTTCTTGATCGCGTCGGCCAGCGTGCCGCTGGGCTCGCCGCCCCCGGCTGTGCCGGCCGGCGCCATGATCGTCCAGAACAGCGAGTGGTTGTCGTGGCCACCGCCGTTGTTGCGCACGGCGGTGCGGATGTCGTCTGGGACGCGGTTGATCCCGCGGAGCAACTCTTCGAGGGTCTGCTCGTACAGCTCGGGATGCTTGTCCAGCGCCGCGCGCAGATTGGTGACGTAGGCCTGATGGTGCTTGTCGTGGTGGATCTGCATGGTCTGGGCGTCGATGTGCGGCTCGAGCGCGGCGTAGTCATAGGGCAGCGGAGGCAGGGTATGCTTGCTGACTCTCTCTGTGCGTGCGGTTGTTTGGGTCATCGTCGTTCTCCTCGGGTGTATGGCGCTTCGTCGATGTCAACCCGCGATCCCGGATGAAGGTTCCCGCTTGATTCCGGTTGGAGCGCCGATATCTTCCCGAACCGGCTGCTCACGTCTCCGTCGCGGTCCCCTACCTGGGAGGCGCACGATGGCCCTGTTCTCCGACGCGGGAATCCAGTTCTTGTTCCGCTGGATTCACTTCCTCTCCGGTATCACCTGGATCGGTCTCCTCTACTATTTCAACTTCGTGCAGGGTCCCTTCATGGCGGAGGCGGACGCCGCGACCAAGAGCGGCGCGACGCAGAAACTCGTGCCGCGTGCTCTATGGTGGTTCCGTTGGAGCGCGGCCGTCACGTTCCTGTCGGGTGTCGTCATCCTGGGTCTGCGGCGCGCCAGTTGGAGCGATCCCTGGGGCCTCACGATTCTCACCGGCGCGGCGTTCGGCATCGTGATGCTCGCCAACGTCTGGCGCGTGATCTGGCCCAATCAGCGGATCGTGATCGCCAATGCGGTCGCGACCGCGGGTGGGGGCAAGGCGAATCCCGCGGCGGCCGGGGCGGCGCGCCGCGCGTTCCTCGCCTCCCGTACCAACGTCGTGTTCTCGTTTCCGATGCTGTTCTTCATGGGCGCGGCGTCGCACTTCACGCTCCCCGCGGGCGGGAACCGCGGCCTCTGGGCCTTCGTGCTGCTCGTGATCATCGCGCTGCTCGAGATTAATTCGCTGGTGGGAACGACGGGGCCGACCAAGAAGCCGATCGAGACCGTCCGCGGCGTGATTATCACGGGATTGGTGACGGCCGCCCTCGTCTATTTCATCGCTCTCGCCGTCTTGAGCCCGCCCGCCGGGCGCATGATGTGACCGCTGCGGTCGCGACCGTTCTACCCGTCGGGGTTGTGGCGCCCGATTTCGCGCTGCCGTCCACCGCGGGGACGGACGTCACGCTGTCCGGTTTCCGGGGACGGAAGCACGTGCTGCTCGCGTTCTTCCCGCTCGCGTTCACGACCACCTGTACGGCCGAAAACTGCGCGTTCAGCGAAGACTATGACGCGTTCGAGCGCGCCCACGCGATCGTGCTTCCGATCAGCGTGGACTCGGTGCCGACACTCAAGGAGTACAAGGCAAAGCACGCGATGCGACAGGATCTGCTGAGCGACTTCAAGCGCGAGGTGAGCCGCGCATACGGGGTCCTGCTCGAGGATCGGTTCTTCTCGAAGCGCGGGTATTTCCTGATCGACCGACAGGGCATCGTGCGCTGGCGCCACATCGAGGCGGAGCTCGGGGCCCGGCGCGACGACGCCGAGCTGCTCCGGCAGATCGCGGCTCTCTGAGCGGAGTCCCCCCATGAGACACGCGCTGCTCATCGGTGTGGTGGTTGCGGGGGCGTGCGGGCCAACGGCGTTCGTGCCGCCACCGCCCTCGCCGCAGCGCGTATACGGTGTGAGCGAAGTGGATGAGCGGCCGGAGATCGTGCTGACGCCGCCCCTGCGCTATCCTGCCGGAGGCAGCGACGGCGTGGTGGTGGTACGCGTGGTGATCGACAGCGCGGGGAACCCCGAGCCGGCGACGGCCCTCGTAGTGCAGGGGTCCGATTCCGCGATCGTCGCGGCCGCCCGGACGCTGGTGCTGAAGACGTTGTTCCGGCCGGCCCGCGTGCGAGGGCGGGTCGTGCAGGCGCTGGTGGAGGTGCCGGTCGAGTTCTCCGCCGCCTCGCTGCCCGCCGTGACGCTGCACATTTCCGGCGACGTGTACGGCGAAGGCGAGGTGCAGGAGCGACCCCACCTGACCGCACGGCCGGCGCTCACCTACCCCGCGCCCTTGCTCTTCTCCGGGATCAGCGGGCGCGTCATCATCGGTGCCGTGATCGACACGACCGGCCGAGTCGAAGACGAAACGGTGCGCGTGATCGAGAGCAGCGACGCGCGATTCAATCAGGCGGCGAAGGACTACGTCCGGGCGGCGCGCTTTACCCCGGGGCGCATCGCGGGGCGCGCGGTGCGCGTGCGGTTCGAGATGCCGGTCGAGTTCAAGCTGCCGACCCGGAATTAGGACCTCCGTGGCGTCGGTCACCCTCCGCCGCCTCGCCAAGCGGTATGATCCCGAGGGCCGGCCGGCGCTCGAGGACATGTCGCTCGAGGTGCATGACGGCGAGTTCTTCGTGCTGCTCGGGCCGTCGGGCTGCGGGAAGACCACGGTGCTCCGCTGCATCGCCGGGCTCGAAGAACCCAGCGCCGGAGAGATCCTCATCGGCGAGCGCGACGTCACCCGCCTCGACCCCGCCGCGCGCGACGTCGCGATGGTGTTCCAGACGTACGCGCTGTACCCTCACCTCACCGTGCGGCGCAACATCGCCTTCGGGCTCGAGGTGCGGCGCGTCCCGGCCGCCGAGATCGCCCGTCGTGTCCAGCAGGCCGCGGATCGGCTGGGGCTCGGCCCACTGCTCGACCGCCGGCCGGGAGAGCTCTCCGGTGGCGAGCGCCAGCGCGTGGCGCTGGGTCGTGCCCTGGTGCGCGAGCCGCAGGTCTTCCTGTTCGACGAGCCGCTCTCCCACCTGGAGCCCACGCTGCGCGGCGAGCTGCGCGGCGAGCTGCTCGAGCTGCACCGCGCCCTCCGTGCGACCGTTGTGTACGTGACCCACGATCAGATCGAGGCCATGGCCATGGGCCAGCGGATCGCGGTCCTCGAGGCGGGGCGGCTCCGCCAGTTGGGCACGCCCGCCGAGCTGTACGGGCGGCCCGCCGACGTCTTCGTCGCCCGCTTCATCGGGAGTCCGGGGATGAACATCCTCACCGGCAGGGGAAGAGGGACCGGCGACGACGGTGGTGTGGTGGACTGCGGCACGTGGTCCGTTCCCGTGCCCCTCGAGCGCTACGAAGGCGAGATCTACCTCGGCGTGCGGCCCGAGCATGTGAGCCTGGTCGCCCCCGATCAGGGCGTCGGCGCAGCCGAGGTGCGCGGCGTGGAGCCGCTCGGTCCGGACACGCTCATCCGACTGGACGCGGGCGGTCAGCCGCTCGTCGCGCGCGTCCACGGCATCCCGGACCTACGTCCCGGCGACCCGGTGGGTGTGAAGCTCGACCGCCGGCAGCTGCACCTGTTCGACGCGGCGGGAGCGCGGCTGCCGTGAGCCGCGTGCTGGCTTGCCGTCTCGTGTGGTGGCTCGCGTGCTGGCTCGTGTGCTGGGGCTGCGGCGCCGCGCCGGACCCGGGCGTCGAGCTGCTCCACCGGGCCGACGACGGCGCCGCGCAGCTCGAGGACCAGCTGCTCACGCCCTATCGCGCCCGGCACCCAGGGCTGCGGGTGGTGCAGCACAACGCCGCGCTCTCCCAGGCTGAGTATCGCCGGCTGCTGCTCACGGCGTCGGCGGGCGATGCCCTCCCCGATGTGTTCCAACTCGACGACGTCGACGTCCCCGCGCTCGCGGACCGGGGAGGAGCCCTCGATCTCGCACCTTACCTCTCCCGCGTCGGCGTCGACCTCGGCCGCTACAACCCGGAGGTCCTCGCGATTTTCCGTCGCGGCGCAGCCCTGCCCGGCCTCCCCCGAGGCTATACGCCGCTGATGGTCGTGTACAATCGGGACCTGCTGGACCGCGCGGCGATCGCGTATCCGACTGACGACTGGACGTGGGATGATTTCCTGCGGACGGCGCAGCTGCTCACACGCGACCGCGATGGCGACGGGCGGATCGACCAATGGGGGGCCGCCTTCGACCGGCGGCCCTCGTTCTGGCTGCCGTGGATCTGGGCGGGGGGCGGCGACGTGTTGTGTCCCGACGGCCGACGCGCCTCGGGGTGCTTGGATGCGCCCGCCACCGTCGCGGCGATCCGCTGGTACGGGGGTTGGGTGAGGCGCTGGGGCGTGGCGCCGCGCCCTCATGACCCGGGCGACGCGGGCGTTGAGATCGCCCGGCTGTTCGACGCCGGCCGCGTGGCGTTCATGACCGTGGGCCACGACGCGGTTCGCGATCTCCGGGCGGCAGTCGGGGCGGGCCGGCTGCGGGTGGGATTCGCGCCCATCCCGCATCGCGCCGGGGTGCCGCCCGCCACCGTGCTCTACGCTTCGGGATATGCGGTGCCGGCGCGGGCGCTTCGGCGTAAGGCTGCGGTCGAGCTGGCGGCCGATCTCACAGACTCGCTGGCCGACGCGGCGCGCGGCGATGCGGGGATCGAGCTGCCGGCCGTGGCCGCGGCCGCGCAGGGGGTGGCGGCGGCCGACACGCTCGGATGGGAGGCCGCGTTCCTGCGCGCCGCCGCGCACGGCCGGCCGGGGTGGGGAGCGCGCGTCGCCCAGTGGCGTGAGGTGGAGGCCGAGCTCGCCGACCTGATGGTCCGCGTCACCGTGGGCGGCGCCGATCCCGCGCGGGCGGCGCGCGCAACGGCACGCGAGCTCGATCGGCTGCTGGGGACTACACGATGATCGGGCTCGCGCGGTGGCGCGCTGGGGCGCTCGTCGCGATGGCCGCAGGCGCCGTCCTCCCGCTCGTCCTCGCCCAGCGCGAGCGCGGACGCTACGAGCGCGCCCTCGCGGCGCGTGACGCCGCTGCCGCCGCCGCGTACCTCGCGATCGTGACCCCCCCACCGCCCGCCCGAGGCGGCGCCGGCTACGACCTGCCGCAGCTGCTCATCCGGGCCCGGGCGCTCGAGGAGCTGCCGGGGTTCTCGGGACGGTTCGAGATCTATCACGCCACTGCGCCGCTGGTGCGCGCGACCGCCCCTCCCCTGGCCGCGGCGACGCTGCAGCGACTACGTCGGGAGGTCGCTGTCCGCTGGACCGGCGACGCGGCGCTCGCGCCCCTGCTCGATCGCGACGGGTGGTACGTTGTGGGTGCGGTCGCCGCCCGGCCCGCCGGGGGAACGTGGCCGGTCTCACCCTGGTCGCTTGGCGCGCTGCTGCTCCTGCTGGTCGCGGGGGCGCAAAGCGTCGGGGCGATCGGCGGGCCGCGCCAAGCCTGGCGCCAGAGCTTCGGGCCATACGGCGTCGTGGCCGCGCTGTTCGGCGTGGCGGTATTCGCCGACGTGCGGGGCGCGGCAGGCGACGCGACGGATCGCTGGCTGTACGACACGCGGCTCCTGATGCAGGAAGCCGCGGCGCGGATCCCGGAGGTCCGCAGTGCGCCCGCAGGCCTCACGACGCTTGTCCGGGGGGCCGAGATCGTGCCGGGGGACTCGGGGCCTGCGGCGGCGTGGCGCCGGGCGGCCGCCGGTGTTCCGAGAGCGGCAGTGGCTGTGCGTCTCGCACCGGGGCGCTGGGTCGAGCTGCGGGCGCGGCCCGGAGAGGCCGGCACCGCCGGCTGGCTACCGGTCATGCTCAGTCTCGCGGCCCTTGGGCCCCTGGGCGCGCTATTCGCCGCGTGGAGCACCGCGAGCGCGCCCCGGCTGCGGCGCGAAACGGTGGCCGCCTGGGCCTTCCTGGCGCCCTCGGCGCTTCACCTCGCCGCGTTCTCCTTCGTCCCGCTGCTGCTGGTGCTGTATGTCTCAGGGCACCGCTGGAGCCCCATCGAGCCGACCAGGGCCTTCGTCGCGCTCGAGAATTACGGCCATGTCGTTCGCGACCCCCGTGTCTGGTCGGCGCTCGGCCGCACGCTGCTCTACGCCCTGTACGTGCCCGTGTCGATGGCGCTTGCGCTCGGCCTCGCAGTCGCCCTCGGAGGACGGCGGAGGTCCGGTGCGGCGACGCCCGCGCTGCGCGCATTGCTGCTGTTGCCGTACGCCTCCTCGGTGGTCGCGGTCGCACTCGTGTGGCAGTGGATGTATCACCCCGATTTCGGGTTGATCAATCAGGTGCTGACGCGCGCCGGTCTCGCGCCGGTGAACTGGCTCGGCGATCCCAAGACCGCGCTCGTCGCCGTGATGCTGGTGTCCGTGTGGATGCAGCTGGGCTACCAGGTGACGGTCTTCCTCGCGGGGCTCCGGGCGATTCCCCAGCCGTACCTCGACGCCGCCCGGGTGGACGGCGCGAACGCGTGGCAGCGCTTCTGGCGGGTGACGTTCCCGCTGCTCTCGCCCGTGGCGCTGTTCGTGCTGGTGACCGGAATCATCGGCGCGTTCCAGGTGTTCGCGCTCGTCATCGTGCTGACGGGCGGCGGGCCGCTCGGCGCCACCGACGTGATCGTGTATCGCATCTACCGGATCGCCTGGGACCTGCTGCAGTTCGGCGATGCGAGCGCCCTGGCGCTGCTCCTGTTCGCGGTGCTCTTCGGGGCGACGTGGGCCCAGCTCAGGTTGCTCGATCGGCGGGTGGAGTATGCGTAAACGGGACCCTAAAGGCCTCCCTGACGGTCGCGGGAGGCGGGGGACGCGGGACAGGTGGGTCACGTATGCCCTCGCGCCGCCGCTCGCGGTCGTCATGATCGCCCCCTTCCTCTATATGGTCGCCACGGCCCTGATGAGCGAGCCGGACTCGCTGCGCCATCCCATCCCCGACAACTTCTCGGCGGCGCTCGTGGCGGCGCCGTTCGGGCGCTTCCTGTTGAACAGCGCGATCTTCTCGCTCGCCGTGGTCGCGGGGCAGGTGCTGACGAGCGCGACCGCGGCGTACGCGTTCGCGCGGCTCCGCTTCCCCGGCCGCGACCGCCTGTTCCTCGCCTACCTGTGCCCGCTGATGGCGCCGGCGATCGTGCTCGTGATCCCGCGGTTTCTGCTCATCGACGCGCTCGGTTGGGTCGACAGCTACCCGGGGCTGATCTCGACCGAGCTGGTGTCGGTCACGGGGATATTTCTGCTGCGCCAGTTCTTCCGCACGATCCCACGCGACCTCGAGGACGCCGCCCGACTCGAAGGTGCGGGAGAGTGGACGATCTTCTGGCGGGTGATCATGCCATCGTCGCGGCCCGCGCTCGCCACGCTCGCCGTGCTCGCCTTCGCCGATCAGTGGAGGAGCTTTGTGTGGCCGCTCGTAGCCACTCGCTCGAGCGGGATGCAACCGCTCGAGGTCGGCATCGCGAACCTGCGGGGCATGTACGACCTGAGCTGGTCGTACCAGATGGCGACCGCGGTGGCGGCCGTGATACCGCTGATGCTCCTCTATTTCGTGGCGCACAGGTACTTCATTCGCGGCTTTGAGCAAACAGTCGTCTAGTCTTTGCCTTTCCTCGTTGCAGTTGTCGCCTTAAAACTCAACTCCCATCCGATATCCCGGCCATCTCCACCCGCCGGCCACTCCAGCACCGCATGCCCTGACGGCAGCCTACGAATGGTGCAGGGGACGTCAGCCTTGCACGGGCCCGGCCGCAGCCCCTTGGGGACCGCAATCGTGACCGCGTAGGCCCGGCCATCGAGGTTCGTGGATTTCGCCTTGAGCGTGCGAGTGGTGGGGTCCCAAGTCTCGTCGGCGAGGTCCACGGCTCCCTGCACGACGTGGCGCGTTGTGCCGATCACCTGCGGCCGGGCGCCTGCGGGGCGAATTGCGATGGTGCGTGCGCTGCGCGGTTCGACGGTAACCGTCAGGCCGTCCTTCAGGTCGGTGACGGCTGCGTCGCGCCACACGTCGTAGGCGTCGAACCTCGCTCCCTTGATGCCGAGCGCGGCGAGCGGGAGGGACAGGTCCAGGGGCTCGTCCTCCCAGTTCACGACCACGACCGTCCACCACCGAGGTGCACCCTCGGCCACCCAGACACGCGGCGGGCGGGTGCGGCGTACGCTCCAAATGCCGCCGCTCCCGAGCACGCGCACGGCGAGTACGTTCTCTCCCCCCCAGTTCAGGGTCTCGGGTGGCACGCGATACCGGCGGTAGGCTTGCGCCTCACCCCGCACCCCCGAGGACAGCTCGCCCGTTTGGCCGACTTTCACGCCGTTCACGAACGTCTCATCCGCGTCCGCGATCTTGCCAAGCTCGACGTAGACGTTCCGCCGTTCGGTCTTTCCGGCGCCTAGATTCGGGAGCCGGAGCCTCGTCCTATACCAAGCAAACCCGGCGTACTGCGGATGCCCACCGCCGGCTTCGTCCCAGCGCTGCGGCACGGGGATCGTCTCCCACGCTTCCTCATCGAATCCCCGGGAACCGTAGCTGGGATCGTCGCCCGTGCGGAAGCGCCACGGCCCGCTGATCGGGTAGACGTCATCGCCGGCCACGATCGCAGGCGCCGTGTCGCGCTCGGCGACACCGGTCTCGATGGCGCGGCCGGTCACGGGTGCGACCGGGAGTGTGCGCTGCAGCAGCGGGAGGCGGTCGGGTGGAAGCTTCGGCAGGTTGTCGCCAAAGAGGGTGAGTCCCCCCGTGACCGCGACGACGGACGCCCACAGCTCGGCGGCCGCCCGCGAGAGCGGAGGGCGCACCACGAGGCAGTCGGGATCGTTCAGCCAGGTCGAGCGGTGGTAGAAGCTCCGCAGGCCCGCGGCACGCGCCGGCGGTTGGACGCCTGACCAGCTGGCGTCGACGTCCGGTCCGATCCGCATGCCGTTTACGAGCCCTACGGCGTGCTGCAGCGGCGCCCCGCTCGCGAGCAGGAACGCCTCGGTGCCGAGGCCGTCGCGGATCGCGCCCAGCCCGCCGCGGTACGCTTCCGCGTGGGTCAAGCCGCCGTAGTGCGCCGTGCCGACCGTCGCCCAGCGCAACCGGTCGACTCGCAAGTAGTCGTAGCCCCATTCGCGCACGACGCGGCGGGCCAGATCGAACAGCCACTGCTGCGCCTTGGGGTGCGCGCCGTCGAGCGCGTAGATCTTGCCACCCCAGGCCTCACGCGTCTCACAGACGACCGGTCCGCTCGCATCGCGCAGCAGCCAGTCGGGTTGCGCGGTGGGGACGCCGGAGGCCTCGGCCACGCCGAAAGGCGCCACCCACAGGCCTGCCTTGAAGCCTCGAGCGTGGATCTGGTCGGTGAGCCAGGCGTGGCCGTGCGGGAACCGGTCGTTCGCATCCCACGCTCCCATCGCTCGCTGGTAGCCGTCATCGAGCTCGATGTGCCGAAAGAACCGCCGGTCGAAATTCGCGGCGCTGAAGTCCAGATTGGCGATCACGTCCGCTTCGGCGACGGTGCCGGGCCACTCGGCCCGCGTGCCCCACCCCGCGGGCGCTACGGCCTGTGCGAGGCGCTCCTGATCGACGGGCGAGGAGGGCACGAACAGGGCGCGCAGAGCCTCCAGGCCGTCGCCCTCCGGATGGAAGCACAGGCGCATGCGCGAGGCGTCGCCTTCGGGGCGGAGTGGCCGCGCCGGGAGCCAGTCGCTCACCGCCTCGAGCCCGTCTCGCGACAGGCGCAGACGGGCCTCCCCGGGCTCGCCCCCGTCGAACGCGATCGCGAGCCCGCGGCTCCCGCGGGTGAGCCCCGTTGCGGCATGGCTCGCGAGTCCTTCCGCCTCCGGTGCCCCCACCGTCACCACACGGCACGGGTCGGCCGAGTGAGCTCCGTTCACGAGCGCCACGAGCGGTCCGTCCCCCGCGAGCGTCTCCGCATGGGGGAGTTGGAAGAAGCGAACGCCCCGTACCGTGGGCAGATAGCGGTCCGGAAAGACGGTGACCGTGACGGACGCCTGGGGAGTGCTGGCGCCTCCCGCGGTGAGGAGCTCCGCCTCGACCCACACCCCCGCGACCCGCCCGCGTACGACGACGGCGTCGCCGCCGGGAGGGCGGCGGTTTCCGACCGTGCTATCTTCCAGCTCCGCGAGGGTGAGCGGCTGGTCCCCCACCCACACCACGATCTCCGCGCCGCGGACGAGCGGAACGGGCGAGCCGTCGCCATAGTACCACAGCGACCAGCGATGGTGGTCGTCGAGCTCGAATCGGAGCCGCCCGACCGCCGGTCCGCCCGACCGCCGGTCTGCCCCGGTCGGACTGTGGGACAGCCGGACGGGCGGACGGATGAGCGCCCCCGAAGTGGCGCCTGTCAGGAGCACAAACATGCGTCGGTCCATAGTCACAATGTTGGCGGCCCTGGTGGGTTTGTCCACGCCGCTCACGGGGCAGGGCGGCGCGCTCACCGTGGGGCTCGCCTACACGGTCGGCAGCGGATGGCAGGTGGAGGGGTTGGAGGTGGGGTTCGCGCGCGCCGTGCACGCGGGCCCGATCGCCGCGCTGTCGCTCACCGCGCGGCTCGGCTCGTTCATCGACGAAGGTGCCATCATCGGCGGCGCGCGCGGCTTCGTGTTCGGCACGAGTCTCGCCGCCCGCACGCCGACGTGGACCATCGCCGAGCTCGGCGCCGACACGAGTGCCAGCCGGATCGGGGTCGATGTCACGGTCGAGGCAACGGGATACGTGGGTTCGCGCTCGCCGCTGCCCGTGGGCTCCCCGTGGGGTGCCGTGTCGCTGCTCCCCGGGCTGCGGTTCGGGGATCCCAACGGCCCCCGCCTCGGGCTGCTGATCGGTCCCACGGTGTTCCTGGGTACCGTCACGGAGGTCCGGACGTTCCTCGGGGTTCGGTACGAGGCGCCGCTGGCGCGACGGGAGCGCCATCCCTAGCTTTGCCACCGATGGTGGTCCCCTCCCTCGATACCGAGCATCCCGGTATCCGGGTCATTGCCGAAGTGGCGTCGGTGCTGCAGGCGGGCCTCGCGTCTGGGGAGGCCCTGCAGGGGGTGGTGAGCGCCCTGCGGCGCGGCCTCAACCTCCGCCGCTGCCGCCTCTGGCTCCGCACACCTGACGGCACCCGCTTCACGCCGGTCACCACGCCCGGTGACGAAGCGGAGCAGCCGGGCTATACCCCGCCCGTGGCCGAGTGGATGCGGCGCGGCCCGCAGCGGGAGGGCGTGCCCGGGGGCTCGATTGTGCGGCTGCCGCTGGTCCACGAGGACGAGCCGCTCGGCGTGCTCGAGGTCGTCATTCCTACCGGGCGCTACGAAGGGATCGCTCACGACGTCGTGGTCGTCGCGGCCCGCATCCTCGCTCCCATGATCGCCGCCACCGAGCTGTCGCAGGACCTCGCCTCCGAGGTCGCGTTGCGCACGCACGAGATGGAAGCGCAGCGCAGCTTCGCGGCGCAGATCATCGACTCCCTCCCGGTCGGGCTGTACGTGATCGACCGCGGCTACCGCATCCGGGCCTGGAACCGCAAGCGCGAGACCGGGACGCAGGGCGTGTCGCGCGAGGACGCCGTGGGTCGCGAGATCTTCGACGTGCTCGACCGCCAGCCGCGCGATCTCCTGAAACGTGAGTTCGATCGGGTGTTCGACACCGGCGAGCTGCAGCAGGTGGAGATGGAGTCGCAGGCCAGCGGCGAAGCGCGGCACTACCGCATCACGAAGATCCCGATGCGGCAGGACGGGCGCGACATTTCGCACGTCATCACCATCGGCGAAGACATCACCGAGTGGCGCCAGGCGCAGCAGCGCCTCACCGAAACCGAGAAGCTCGCCGCCGTGGGGCAGCTCGCGGCCGGCGTGATGCACGAGATCAACAACCCGCTCGCGACGATCCTGGCCTGCTGCGAGGCGCTGGCGCTCCGCACCGAGGACCTGTCCCCCGGCGATCGCCACGGCTACGACGAGTACCTGAAGATCATCGACACCGAGGTACAGCGCTGCCGCCGGATCGTGGAGAGCCTGCTCGACTTTTCGCGGCCGAAGGGCGGGGACAAGAAGCCGACGGACGTGAACGGCGTGGTGGAGCGCACGCTGTTTCTTCTCAAGCACCACGCGCGCTTCAAGCGGCTGACCGTGGCGCGTGAGCTGGCGTCGGGGCTGCCGTCGGTGCTCGGGGACCACGAGCGCCTGATCCAGAGCTTCATGGCGCTGATGCTCAACGCCATGGACGCCATGGACTCGCGCGGCACCCTGACGGTCCGCAGCCGCATCAACCCCGATCGGACGGATGAGATCATGCTCGAGTTCATCGATACGGGCACCGGGATCAAGCGCGAGGACCTGCCCAAGATCTTCGAGCCGTTCTTCACGACGAAGCCCCAGGGGCGCGGCACCGGTCTCGGTCTCTCCATCTGTTACGGCATCATCGCCGAGCACCGGGGGCGGATCGACGTCGAGTCGCAGGTCGGCGTGGGATCGAACTTCCGGGTGTACCTCCCCACGGGATGAAAATCCTCGTCGTCGAAGACGACAAGACCGTCGGACAGTACGTGAAGCGCGGCCTGACCGAGGCCGGCTTCCACGCGGACCTGGTCGGGGACGGCGCCGAAGGGTTGCGCCTCTCGACCGGCGGTCACTACGACATGCTCGTGCTCGACCTGCGCCTTCCCGCATTGTCGGGTCTCGAGGTGCTGCGCACGCTGCGCGATCGCGGCGAGGGAATGCCGGTGCTGGTGCTCACGGCGCAGGACGCCGTGGACTTCAAGGTGCAGGCGCTCAAGATGGGCGCCGACGACTACGTCACGAAGCCGTTCTCCCTGGAGGAGCTGCTGGCCCGGGTGGAGGCGCTCGGGCGGCGCCCCAAGGCGATCGCGCCGCCGGTGCTCAAGGTGGCGGACCTGACGCTCGACACCGGAAGCCGCGAGGTACGGCGAGGCGGGAAGGTCATCGAGCTCACCCCCAAAGAATACGCCGTGCTCGAATACCTGATGCGCCACCAGGGCCGCGTCATGTCGCGGACCCTGATCACGGAGTACGCCTGGGACTACCATTTCGACCCCGGCACGAACATCGTGGACGTCGTGATCACACGGCTGCGCAAGAAGCTCGACCACGGGCGCGACCCCAAGCTGATCCACACGGTGCGCGGGGTCGGCTACGTCGTGAAGGCGTGACTTGCAGACGCTGCGCGGGCGGCTCACCGCCTGGTACTCGGGCGCGCTCGCCCTCACCCTCGCCGCCTTCGCCGGGGTGCTGTACCTGGACCGCCGCAGCGCCTCCTACCAGGATCTCGACCAGCGGATTCAGTCCGAGGCGTCGCTGACGGCGGGCATTCTCGCCGAGAGCTACCGCGCGCGCGGGACGCTGGTGCGAGCCGACACGGCGCAGCGCCCGGTGCTCATTCCCGATCTGGCCGCGTTGCTCGAAGCGGTCCCCGACTTCCTCGTGATCACGGCGCGCGACGGCAGTCTGCTGTTCGCTTCGTCGGACGCGCGGGCCCTGACGTTCCAGCAGGTGGAGCAGCTGCGGAGCCTGGCGAGCGCCCCACTCTCCGGGCGGTCCAGCGGCACGGTCCGACTCGAGCCCAACGGCCCGAAGATCCACTATGTGGTCCACTACGTCACCGGGGCCGGCCCGGAGTTCGGGGCGATTCTCGCCGGGGCGGACGTCCGTACGGCCGAGCTCGGGCCCGACGAGCTGCTTTCCACCTTCGCCCTGGTGCTGCCGCTCGGGCTCGCCCTCGCCCTGCTGATGGGATCGTGGATTTCGCGGCGCGCGCTCGCCGCCGTGGATCGGATCATCACCGAGGTCCGCGAGATCACCGACGGACGGAGCCTGCACCGTCGCCTCGCCGAGCCGCTCATGAAAGACGAGCTCGGTCGGCTCGCCGAAACGCTGAACCAGATGATGACCCGGCTGGAGCGCAGCTTTGCCGCCCTGCGGCGCTTCACGGCCGACGCGAGCCACGAGCTGAAGACGCCGCTTACCGTGCTCCGCGCCGGCGTGGAGCGCGCGATCACGACCCCCAACCTGCCTCAGGACACGCTCGCGACGCTGGAGGAGACGCTCCAGGAGATCAAGCGCATGACGGAGCTGGTGGACGCGCTGCTCACGCTGGCGCGCGCCGACGAAGGCATCGCGCCGCTGCACCGCGAGCCCGTGGACCTGCGGGGGATCGTCGAAGAGGTCCGCGAGACCGGCGAGCTGCTCGCCGAGGAGTCGGGGGTGCGGGTGGAGGTCGCGACGCCGCCCGAGCCCATCGTCGTCGCGGTCGACGCGACACGCATCCGCCAGCTGATCCTGAACCTCCTGACCAACGCCGTGAAGTACACTCCCCCGGGCGGGACCGTGCGCATGCAGCTGGGCTCCGCGAACGGCAGGGTCACCCTCAGCGTCGCCGACACGGGGATCGGCATCGCGCCGGGGGATCTCCCGCACATCTTCGATCGCTTCTGGCGCGCCGACTCGGCACGCACGCGCACCGGTGAGCGCTCCGGCGCCGGGCTGGGCCTCGCCATCTGCAAGTGGATCGCCGAGGCGCACGGCGGGCGCATCGATGTCGTGAGCCGCCCGGGGCGGGGGACGACGTTCACCGTCACGCTGCCACGCGAGCCGCCGGTGACGAAGACCTAACGCCGCCGCCATCAGTTCGTCACGCTCGAGCCATCCCGCCGCAAGCGACGCATGGCATGCTGATGGAGACCGCTCTCTATGAGGGATCTCCATGTTCGACCGACTCATCGCATCGAGGAATCCCATCGCCGCTCGACCGCCGGTGCCGAGCAGCACGATAGCCGTGCTGGTGCACGCCGGCGTGTGCGCGGCCGCGGTGCTGGCGACGCTGCGACCGCACCGGGTATCCGGCGCCGCAGGCCCGCCCATCGTCATTTCGTGGCCGCTACCGTCTGAGGACGCGTCGCCCGTTAACCGGTTCGACCCGATGCCCGGACCGGTGCTGCTCGCCGGCCCGGCGCTCGTGTACCCGGAAGTGCTGCGGCGCACCGGGACTGTGGGGACGGTGGTCGTGCAGGTCGTGATCGACACCGTCGGCCGGGCCGAGCCTGCCTCCCTGGTGCTCCAAAGCTCGCACGCCGGCTTCGAGGATGCCGCCCGCGCGTTCGTGCTGGGCGCCGTGTTCCGACCGGGGCGCGCGCACGGCCGGGCGGTGCGGGTGTTGGTGCGCCTCCCGATCGGCTTCACGCTCACGCCGGCTCGCTGACCGGCGAGCCGGCGCGTAGGTTAGTCGCTCAATGAGAGCGGCGGCGATGGTGATGGGGCTCGCGCTCGCGGTGGAGGTCGGCGCGGCACCGGTCATGGCGGGACAGGCCCGGGCCGCGGACCTCGTGACGGCGGCGCGCGCGCAGCTCGGCGCCGGCAACGTGGACTCGGGGCTTGTGCTGGTCGGGCTCGCGCTCGATTCGGGCACCGTCGCGACCGGCCGCGACCGCGTGAACGCGCTCGTGTGGCGGGGCGTCCTCCAATTCTTCAAGGGCCGGGACAGTCTCGCGCACGAGTCGTTTCGCGACGCGCTGATGATCGATCCGCGGCTCGAGGTCGCCGGTCTGGTGCAAATCGACTCGCTTCTCGCCGCCGAGTTCGAGGCGGTGCGCCGCTCGGTCCAGCCGCCGCCGACGGCCGCGCGTCCCTCGGCTGCACTCGCCCGCCTTGCGGCGGGGCCCCCGCTCGACACGCTGTACAGCTGCGTCCCGGAGTGTCGCGGGCTCGACCAGGCGCCGCGCCCGCTTCCCGGGGAGTCCGAGATGGTCACCGTCCGGAGCGGGGGCGCGAGCCCCATCATGGGTGGGGTGGCGCTCGTTCGGTTCGTGGTGGACAGCACGGGGCGGGTCGAGCCGGGCTCCATCGCAGTGGTTTCGTCGCCCAGCCCGGCGCTGCGGCAGACCCTGGTCGACCACGTCCGCCCGGCGCGGTTCTCGCCTGGGCGGGTCCAGGGCCGCGCGGTGCGGGTCGTGATGCAATGGCGCCTCACGCTGCGGAGCCGGTGAAGGCGACCCCTCACCCGGCTGTCATCGTTTTGTAATGGGGGCTCCACTAGCGGGCGGAGGTCTGTCGGCGGTATTTCATTAGCAGTTACCCGATCGTGCACTGGAGGAGAAAAACCCGTGTTCGACAATCTCATCGAGTCCCAGCGCAAGAAGAACAGCAGGCGGATCTTCGGCGTG
>Ga0209056_10000453_pt1 | contig 45355 bp, 47 predicted proteins | sample GraSoiAngelo_114_FD_185876 | JGI IMG/M metagenome (GOLD analysis project Ga0209056, IMG submission 185876) | Grasslands soil microbial communities from the Angelo Coastal Reserve, California, USA - 14_0903_13_40cm (SPAdes) (version 2) | ecosystem: Environmental > Terrestrial > Soil > Grasslands...
GGAATCTCACCTAGGAGACCAGCGCGCGCTCGAACGCATCCCGATGCCGATCGAGATAGCCGGCGTCGTTGAGGAACATCCGACGCGGCGTATCCCAGCCGACGAGCCGTTTCATCCCGGGGTCGCCGAGTCTTGCCTGCTCGTCGATGAACTGCCCGACGTAGCTGAGCCTCGCGCGCAGCGCCGAGATCAGCGTGCTCCGATCCTCGAGACCATACGCATCCACGAACAGGCGAAGACGGCGGGAGCGCTCCTCTTGTGCCGGGATCGCGCTCGCATCCGCGATCAGCGGGACCCAGCAGTACGCCGCGTTCGCGATGTCCCAGATGCGCGGGCCGGGCCCGGCGAGGTCCCAATCCAGGATGAGGGCGAGCCTGCCGTCACGGAAAAGAGCGTTCCACGGCGACCAATCGTTGTGCAGGATGAGCTCGTGTGGCTCGGGGCTTACGAGGCGCCAACGCGCGGCGAGTGGTGGTGCGAAGCGTGCGACCACGTCGTGATAGCGGCGAAGTAGCCGCGCGGAGTCGATCAGATGCTCCTCACCGAAGACCCGGGCAGGGAGCGGGATCGGATTGCCCGGGTGCGCCTCGCCCTCGATGTACGTCAGGATCTCCCGATGCCGCTCATCGATCCCGAGGACGCGCGGCGCGGGGAAGCCCTCGTGCTCGAGGAAGCGCAGCAGCGCGTGCACCGCCGGCGTCCAAGGTCCCGCACGACGGCGCACGGTGTTTCCGATGCGGACCGCTTCGTTGAGATTGCCGCCGAGGGGAATCTCCTCGTCCACGACGGACGAGCCTAGGCGAGCTCGATGTAGCGGAATGCCTCCGCGGCCGGCAGATTCCAGGCGGATCCGGTGTTCTTTGCCCACCATCGCATGCGCTCGGCGAAGCCGCGCCGTCCACCCACTTGACTGCGATGGGACCTCAGCGCGGCGATCTTGCCGTCGAGCGACGAGCTGATGTCGAACCAGATGTTTGGATCCCGCGTGCCGAACAGGAGCACGCGAGACACGCGGTGCTTCTTGAGGCCGTTCCGCAGCTGTTCGGGGAAGAACAAATGGTCGCGCGCGGCGATGACGCCGTCGAGAGCGCTCCACCCGGCAACGCGATGGTCGGGATGGACCTGGTAATGGCTCCAGGGATCGTTCGTGAACACCACGTCGGGCTTGTGCTCCCGGATGACCCGGCATAGCTCGCCACGGAGCTCCATCGTTCGCTCGAGCTCGCCGTCCTGATGCCCGAGGAACACGAATTCCTTGACCCCGATGGCCTCGCCGGCGGCGCGCTGTTCGGCCTCGCGCGTCTTCGCCATCTGCGTGGGACTCATCTTCGGATCGTGCGTTCCCTTTTGCCCGCTCGTGATGACGCAGTAGGTGACGTCGGTTCCGGCGCTCGCGATCCATGAGCCGATCGTCCCGGAGCACCCGAAGTCGACGTCGTCTGGGTGCGCGAAGATCGCCATCGCTCGCCGGGGTATGTCGAACGCGTCCGCCACTACGCGCGGATCTCTTCGGCGCGCCCAGCAAGGATGCGTTCGTAGAGATCGCTCACGAGGTCGCCGACGTGGTGCCACGTGAACCGTTCCGCTCGCTCGCGGGCGCCGTGCGCGAGGTGCATGCGCAGGCGCGCGTCGGTGAGGACTCGGGCTATCGCGTCCGCAAGCGCCTGGTAGTCCCCGGCCGGGACCAGTAGGCCTGATTCGCCGTCGGCGATCACGGTCTGCAGGCCTCCCACGCGAGTGCCGACGACCGGCGTCCCGCAGGCCATCGCTTCGAGCGCGACCAGGCCGAAGGATTCGGTGAGGCTCGGCACCGCGCAGAGATCGGCGGCGGCGTAATAGAGCGCGAGCTGCTCCTGATCTCGGGAGCCCACGAAGGCGACGTTCGCCTCCATGCGGTGCTCGTGCACCAAGCGCCTGAGCTCGACGATCTTCTCGGTCTCCGGGGCGTCGTCGCCCGGATCGAGCGCGCCACCGACGACGAGCAGGCACACCTCCTTCCGAAGGTCGGGATGCCGAAAGAACAGCAGCGCAAGGGCTCTGAGCAGAACATCGATCCCCTTGATCTGCTCGATCCGTCCGACGAACAAGATCAGCCGCTCGCACTGATCGCGTCCGAGCAGCTCGCGCGCGTCCGCCTGACGGATGGGATGAAAGACGTTGGGGTCGACGCCGCACGGGATCACCGCGACCTTTGCCGGATCGGCGCGGTAGAGCCGGCGGAGCTCGCCGAGCTCGATGTGGCTCGCGGCCACGATCGCCGCCGATTTCCGGACACTCTCGCGCTCGATCTCGGTCCGGATGTCGCTCTCGCCGTCGATGTCCTCATCCATCACTTCGCGCTTCACGAGGCCCAAGGTGTGGAACATCTGGACGACCGGCACCCTCCACCGCTCCTCGAGCGTGCGCGCGACCTTCGCCGAGAGCCAGTAGTGGGCGTGGATGACGTCGTAAGAGCGCTGCTCCTGCTCGACCTCGGCGATCAGCTTCTCGGTGAACTCGTCGAGATGCTCGAACACGGCCATCTTCGGCCAGTAGCCAAGGGGTCCCGACTGAATATGGATCACTCGGCCGTTGGGTCCCAGGGGTTGGATGCGGGGGTCGTCCTTTTCCCGCCAGCGGGTGAAGACATCGACCCGATGTCCGCGCGCGCCCAGATCGCGGGCGAGCTCGCGCACGTACACGTTCATGCCTCCCGAGTCGCGTCCGCCGAGCTTCGCCAGCGGGCAGGCGTGGACCGAGAGCATCGCGATCCGGCGGGTCATCGGCGTTCCGCCACAAGGCGCACGAGCCAGTGGTCGTCGGCCCCGAGGTCGTACTTGTACGGCTCGCCTCCGCGCAACAGGTCGTACGCGCGGGCTCCCTCACCGATCGCGTCCCGGATCGCGTACGCGTGTGAAACGATGCCAACGGACAGCGAGGCCAGATCGGGATCGTAGGCCGCGTTGTAGAGGGCCATCGTTCCCTCGTACTTCCATCCGAAGAGGACGGCCGCGACCGCTCCGTCGACGTCGAGGACGCCCAGCCGCAGCCATCCACGCGACGCGAGCGCATCGGCGACGTCCCGAAAGAGGCGCTCGTTCTCCGCCGTCATGAAATCGGCCTTTTCTCCACGCGAGCGCCGATGCAGCGCCACGAAGCGGTCGAGGACCTCAGAGCGCTCGCTCTGGTCGGCGAAGCGGAACCGCACCTCGCGGCCGCTTTCGAGCCGCCGCATCTTGCGCCGCAGCTCGTGCCGCTCCTTCTTTGTGAGGCTTTGGAGGTAAGCCGGGAAGTCGGCGGGCAGGTCGAGCCGTGGCGAGGTCACGAGGCGCTCGACGTTCGCGTCGTAGCCGCTCGCTGTCAGGCATGTGCGAAGCGTCTCAGCGGTCGGGACCTCCTCGGGCACATACGAAAAAACGGTGCGACCGATGCGCTGGTCGGCGATCCACGCCGCGAGCGCCTCCGCGACGACCGGAACATCTGACGCGCGTGCGACCACATCCTGCTCGTCGGTGAGCTCGCCTCCGGCGAAGCTGATCGTGCCGTCCTTGTCCCGCGCGAGCGCCGCGATGCCCTGTGTCCCGATCTCGAGCGTCAGCTGCTCGCGCGGATCGTGGGCGCGCGCGACGGCGAGCCATTCCGGTGTGAGAAAGACCGTCGGGTGTGCGCGACGCCGGGCGAGCTCGGACCACGATCGTGCGAGCGATTCCGGATCGCGCGCAATAGCGACGGGGTCGGAAGCGGTGAGGATGTCTCTGAGGATACATATCATTCCGGTGTGCCCGCGCCGCGGGTCATCGTTGCTCCCCAATCGTTCAAAGGTTCGGCCGACGCGGTCGCCGTCGCGGCCGCGATCGGACGCGGCGTCCGGCGCGCGTGGCCCGACGCGCACATCGAAGAGGTCCCGCTCGCCGACGGCGGCGAAGGGACTGTGCATGCGTTGGTCCGCGCGACAAAAGGCACGCTTCGCACCGCGCGAGTCCACGATCCATTGCTGCGCGAAATCGACGCCGAGTGGGGGCTGCTCGGCGACGGCACCACAGCTGTGGTCGAGATGGCTGCCGCGAGCGGGTTGCCTCTGTTGCGCGCGGATGAGCGGGATCCGCGCATCACCTCCACGCTCGGGACGGGAGAGCTGATCCTCGCGGCAGCGACAAGCGGCGCGCACCGGCTCGTTGTCGGAATCGGCGGCAGCGCGACCAATGACGGCGGCGCCGGAATGGCGCGCGCCTTCGGCTATCGGTTCCTCGACCGCGAAGGCCACGACCTTTCCGAGGGAGGCGCCCCGCTCGCCCATCTCGCGCGCATCGATGGCCAGACCGATCCGCGGCTCGTCCGCGTGCGCATCGATGTGGCGTGCGACGTGCGTAACCCGCTGCTCGGGCCTCAAGGCGCATCGGCGGTCTATGGCCCGCAAAAAGGCGCGAGCCCAGAAGTCGTCCGTGAGCTCGACGCCGCGCTCGGCCAATACGCCGATGTCGTCGAGCGATTCGTCGGCCGTCCGATCCGGGACGTGCCCGGCGCTGGCGCGGCCGGCGGTCTCGGCGCGGGACTGCTGGCGTTCCTTGACGCGCGGCTCGTGTCGGGGGCCGAGCTCGTGCTCGGCGCGGTGGGTTTCGCGAAGAGGATCGTCGGCGCGGATCTCGTGATCACCGGCGAAGGGCGGATCGATCGGCAGAGCGGGTTCGGCAAGCTGACCGGCGCGGTGGTCGACGCGGCTCATCGTGCGAACGTGCCGGTCGCGGCGGTCGCGGGATCGCTCGGGAGGGGCCACGAGGTCCTCACCCTCGAGCGGATCGAGGTCGCGAGCGACGGTGTGCCCGCGGCGCGCGCGATGGCCGACCCATTGCCGCTCATCGAGGCTGCGGCAGAGCGGCTGGCGAAAGCGCGGGGCGTCCGAACGCACTAGCGTTGCGCGCGATGGCCACGACGACCCCGGTCACGCCGCCGCTCGAGAGGATCCCGCGCGACCGTCCATCCAGCCTCGAGCTCGTGCGCATCACGGAGGCGGCCGCGATCGCCGCGTCGCATTGGATGGGTCACGGCGACAACAACGCCGCCGATGAGGCCGCGGTCGAAGCGATGCGCCGCAGCATGGAAGACGCCCGCTTCAATGGGACGATCGTCATCGGCGAGGGCGAGCGTGACGAAGCGCCGATGCTCTACATCGGCGAGAAGGTCGGCCGCGGCGACGGTCCCGCCGTCGACATCGCGGTCGACCCGCTCGAGGGCACGAACCCGACCGCGAAAGGCCGGCCGAACGCAGTCGCGGTAATGGCCTTCTCAGAGCCGGGCGGGCTGCTCCACGCGCCCGACACGTACATGGAGAAGCTCGCGGTCGGGGCGCCCGCGAAGGGCCGGGTCGACCTCGACCGACCGGTCGCCGAGAACCTCCGGATCATCGCTCAGTCGCTCAACCGCGACGTGAGCGACCTGACCGTCGTCATCCTCGATCGTCCGCGCCACGAAAAGCTCATCAACGAGGTCCGCTCCGCGGGTGCCCGAATCAAGCTGATCGAAGACGGCGATCTCATGGGTGCCCTGTCGATCGCGATCGCTGGGACCGGCGTCCATGCGCTCATGGGGATCGGTGCGGCGCCCGAGGGCGTCCTCGCGGCCGCGGCCCTTCGCTGCGTGGGTGGCGAGCTGCTCGGCCGTCTCAAATTCCGAAACGACGAAGAACGGGCTCGCGCGAAGAAGATGGGTGTCGTCGATGAGAACCGGATCTACCGGACCGACGACCTGGCGAGCGGGAAGGATCTGCGCTTCGTCGCGACCGGTGTGACCGACGGCGACGTCTTAAAGGGCGTTCATTTCTTCGCGCGCGGTGCGGCCACGCACTCGATCCTCCTCGATCGGATGATGGGGAAGCTTCGCTTCATCGACACGACCCACTTCGAAGACATCGAGCGCCCGCCGATCATTCGCCTGGAATAGGTGGTCGTGCGCCGTTGGCGCCCGACCGTCCTGCTACTGCGCCTCGCTACGTAGTAGCGACGCTCCTTCGCGATCCAGCCTCGCGGATCGCTCGCAGCAACGTCTCATAGGGCGAGTCCTTGATGATGCACCCAGCGGCGCCGAGCGCTTGGGCTTTGCCGCACGCTTCGCTGTTCAGCGTGTAGAGGATGATCGGCAGATCCGGCATCTCCGCGGAAAGCCACTGGATCACGTCGAGGCCGGTTCCTCGAGGCATGTCCTCGTCCACGACGAGGACATCAGGCAAGTGCTCCTCGCAGGCCCTCACGGCTTCGACGCCGTCTCGACCGACCGCGACGCACTCGAGGTCGGGCTCCGCGTTGATGAGATATCGCAGGTTCTCGCGCACCGACGGATGGTCGTCGGCACAGACCACGCGAATGCGTGCTTCACTCACCGCCGAGCATTCTACTGAACCGACGCTTGCCAGCATGGCGTGCGGCGAGGGCGCGGTGGATTGGTCGATGTCGACTGCCGATTGACGCCGCGCCGGGCGGCGGGTAGCGTGCGGCGGTGCCGCTGGTCCGGACGCGACGGCGACGCCCGGCGCCGCTCTCACCCACGATGCGCATGCTGGGCGAGCGCTTGCGTGAGGCCCGGGTCGCTTCGGGTCTATCCCAAGCGCAGCTCGGGGCTCCGTACTTCACGCGCGCGCACGTGAGCGCGATCGAGCTCGGCAAGATCCGTCCGGCGATGCGGTCGCTCGAGCACCTCGCGCGAAAGCTCGGAAAGTCGCCCTCGTACTTCCTCGATGACGTCGACGCCGAGCGCGGACGCAAGGAGCGCGAGCTCGAGCTCACTGCGATCGCAGGTCTTCTGACGTTCGCGGAAGCGGCCGAGGCGCTCCGCCGCATCGAAAAGATCGCTGACGGAGAGGGTCTTACGGTCCGCGAGACCTGCCGACTGCGTCTCTACGAAGGCACCGCCCTCGATCTGCTCCACCGGGGCCGGGACGCGATCAAGGCCCTCACCGTCGCGCAGCGACTCGCAAGAGAGCTCCGCGATCCTGCCCTCGAGCGCGCGGCGACATACCAGCTCGCCGTCGCGACCCGGGTAGCGGGCAACGCACGCGAAGCTCGTGCGATGCTCGAGGAGCTGGTCCGGCGCCTCGAGACCGCGAAGCCGCCGGATGAGCTGCTTCGGCTCCGCGCCTTGATCACGCTCGGCGGCTGCGCGCAAGATCTCGGCGAACCGCAGGCGGCGACGACCTATTACCACCGCGCGCTCGAGTGGTCCAAGGACATCGGCGACCTCAGCCGGATCACGTTCATCCATCAGGGTCTCGGCAACGCCTATCGGGCGCTCGGCGATCACGACGCGGCCGCCGGCTATTACCAGAGGGCCCTCGCCTCGGCCGAGCTCGGCAAGGACCTCGTCGGTGTCCTCATCATGCACAACGCTCTAGCCGTCCTCGCGGCCGACGCCGGCCGCATCGACGCTGCGTTCGCCCATGTCTCACGCGCGATCGAGATCGCGAAGGTGTCGGGGCCCGCGGCGTACCTCGCGCACTGCTTCGTGACCCGGGCGGAGGTCGCACTGAAGGCGAAGGACACACAGCTCGCGCGACAGAGCGCCGAGGAGGCCGTGGCTACCGCGACGGAGCGTGGGCAGGAAGCCGACCGCGCAATCGCCGGCGCGGCCCTCGTGCTCGCGGAGCTCGACCTGCGCGACGGCGACGCGACCCGGGCCGAGCGCCGCCTGCGCGAAGCGGTCGCGATATATAAAGCGCAGGAAGCCAAGGCCGAGCTGGGGGACGCGTACATGCGACTCTCGCGAGCGGCGAAGAAACGCGGCGACCTTCGGGGTGCCGAGCGCTACGCATCGCTCGCGTACGCCGCGGCGAAACCGCTGAGCGTAAATATCGAGCCGAGCTGACCGCAACCCAAACGGCACCTGCGGGTCCTGTCCAAGGGGCAGCGGCCCCTGACCGCGAAGCGGGGTCGGGGCCGCGCGCTCGCCTACCGGTCCGCTCCGCCGCTATCGGTTGCGCGCCGTAGCGGCGCGGCCGGCATGACGGCTCGCGCGCAACCCGCTCCCCCGTGCCACCCGCAGGTACTTTGGGTTGCGGTCAGTCTGCGGTCAGCTTCTCCGCGGCGGTCAGGACGTTTTGCAGCAGCAGTGCGGTCGTCACCGCGCCGAGGCCGCCCGGGACGGGGCTCAACGCGGCGGCGACCGTCGTCATGCTCGCCGCGTCGACGTCGCCGACAAGGCCGCTTGGCGTCACGTTGATGCCGGCATCGATGACCGTTACGCCCGGCCGCACCATGTCTCCTCGAAGAAGGCCGGCGCGCCCTGCCCCGACGACCACGACGTCGGCATCCCGCGTGATCGCGGCGAGATCCGGCGTCTTCGAGTGCGCGATCGTGACGGTCGCGTCCTTGGCCAGCAGTAGTGCCGCGAGCGGCCTACCGATGACGGCGCTCCGCCCAACGATCGCCGCGCGCACACCCGCGAGCGGTACCTCGTAAAACTCGAGCAGCCGGACCGCCGCCTCGGCCGTCGACGGAACGAAGCTTGGCCGGCCCTCGGCGAGGAGGCCTGCGTTGAAAGGGTTCATCCCTTCGACGTCTTTGTCGACCGCGATGCGATCAGCGACCCTCGCGCCCTGGAGCGCTGCGGGCAGCGGAGTGAGCAGCAGCACACCGTGCACCGCGCGATCGCGGGCGAGCCGTTCGAGTGTCGCGGTGAGATCGCGCTCGCTCGCATCATGGGGCAGCGCTACGTCGTCCACCGCGACACCGATGCGTGTGCCACGCGCGACGATGCGGCCGAGATACGTGTTCGCGGCCGCGTCAGCGCCGACCGAGACCACCGCGAGGCGCGGCGCCACGCGGCGCGCCTGCAAGGCGGCGCTTCGCTCACCGGATCGGGTTTCGATGCGCTCAGCTACCGGCCTGCCGTAGAGGAGCCGCATTACCGGGCGATCCGCGACTCGACGAAGTCGGTAATGCGCTTGCGCTGCTCTTCGCTGCCGTCGAGCGTGCGGTCGAGGTCTTCGGAGAGCACCTTGACCTGCGCCGGGTCCTTGATTGAAGCGAGGTTGATCATCACGTTGAGGGCCGCGCCACGGAGCGCGGTCTCGGCAAGCAGCGCGCCGACGCCGATGTCGCTCGCGGTCATCGGACTGGCGCTCGCGACGGACCGCTCACAGGCCTCGAGCAGCCGGCGCGCCGTCTTAGCGACCTCGAGCGGCACCTCCGAGGCAGTCACCAGCGCCGCCTGCAGGCGGTCGGTCCGCGCCCTCTTCTCCTCCTCGGTCTTGCGGGGCAGCCGCATGGCCTCGGCGACGCGCGCGTAGGCCGCGCTGTCGGCGTCGACCAGCCGGAGGAGCTCGCCGCGGAGCCGATCCATCTCGCCAATGAAATCAGGGCTGTCGGACGAGCCCTCCTTCTTGGCCGTGATACGCGCGACCATCGCCGCGAGCGCCGCACCCATCGCACCCGCGTACGCGGCGGCGCTGCCGCCTCCCGGGACCGGAGCATCTGACGCGAGGTCGTCGCTGAAGGCGCGCAGCGTCCGCTCGACGAGCCGATCCGGCATGGGAGTTGCGAAGTGTACGTGCTAGCATCGCTTCAAACTTCATACGCGATCCCTTTCATCGAGAGAGGCTGAGGGAACGGCCCGATGACGCCTCGGCAACCGGCGGAGTCCCGCTGCGGTGCCAATTCCGACCCAGGACAGCCCTGGGAAAGATGAGAGGCGTCGACCGGACTGGGAGACCTCTCATAGAAAAGGAGAGGTCTTTTTCGTTGAGCGCACTCGCGGACCGCCTACGAGGTAGCGGCTTCATCGTGACCGCCGAGCTCAACCCGCCGAAGAGCGCGTCGGCGACGGTCGTCCGCCGGCGTGCTGAGGCCCTTAAGGGCTTTGTCGACGCGGTCAATGTCACCGATTCGAACCGTGCGATGGTCGCGATGGCAGCAGTCGCGGCTGCGGTGATCATTCGCAACGCGGGCGTCGAGCCCATCGTCCAAATGACCGGACGCGATCGCAACCGCATCGCGCTGCAGGCCGATGTGCTCGGGGCGGCCGCGCTCGGCATCGAGAATTTCGTGTTCATGAGCGGCGACGACCCGAAACAGGGAAGCCATCCGGACGCCGTCAACGTCAAGGACCTCGACGGCATCGGGCTCGTGAAAATGGCCGCCGGCCTCCGCGATGGCCGCTTCCTGTCGGGCGACGAGATCAAATCCGGTGCGCCGAAGCTCGTCATCGGCGCGACGGCGTCGCCATTCGCCAAGCCGATGGACGCCGACGTGGTGAAGACGGTGGACAAGATCTCCGCGGGCGCCGAGTTCTTTCAGACGCAGCCCGTCTTTGACCTCGCCACGTTCAGCCAATGGCTGGTCGAGATACGGCGGCACGGCTCGCGCGACGTTCCGATCCTCGCGGGCGTCCTGGTGCTGCGATCCGCGGAGCAGGCCGATCGTTTGGCGAAGGTGCCGGGTCTCGCGATCGGACGGGAGGTCCTCGACCGAATGAACAAGGCGACGGACGCCGAGGCGGAGGGAGTCGCGATCGCGATCGAGCAAACGCGATCGCTCAAAGCGCTTCCCGGGGTCCGGGGCGTGCACGTCTACGCGATCGAATGGCCCGAGGCCGTGGGCCGCGTCACGGAAGGCGCGGGCCTGCTGCCCCGAGAAGAGGCGAAGGTGCCGGTATGAAGACGACGGTGATCGGCGCGTATCCGAAGATCGGCGACGATCTCGCATCGCAGGAGCTCAGGCGAGCGTTGCATCGCCACGATCGAGAAGAGATCGACGACGCGGAGCTCGAGACGGTCTTCGATGCACAGACGCGAATCGCGATCGGCGAGATCGAATCCGCCGGGATCGACGTCACCAACGACGGCCAGGTCCGCTGGGACGATCTCCTCGCGCCCGTAGCGAGAACGTGGTCGGGCGTCGAGCGCGGACCGCTCGAGCGCTTCTATGACAACAACACCTACTTCCGGCAACCCGTCATCAAAGGCCCTATCGCGACGGATGGCCAGACCTTCGTGCGGGATTACACGTTCGCACGCGGCGTCGCGAAAGCGCAGCTGAAGGCCGCCGTCCCGGGCCCTCTCACGTTCGCGACGCTCGCGCAGGACGAGTTCTACCGCTCGATCGAGGATCGCGTCCTCGCGGTCGCCGATGCGACCGCGCGCGAGATCCGTGGGCTAAATGACGCAGGCGCGCGCATGGTCGACATCGAGGATCCGGCGGTGGTGGCATCGGCGCGTCACATCGAGCTCGCGCGCGAGGCTTACGGCCGGCTCGCCGATGCAGCCCATGCGCTGGCTCTCGTGACGTACTTCTTCCCGCCAGACGCGGTCCTCGAGTCTCTCGCCTCGTTCCCCGTGGCGGCGATCGCGATCGACGTGCGGAGCCGCGACACGACGGCCTTCGAGCGGCTCGACGCGCTCCGGACCAAGTACGTGCTTCTCGGGGTCGTCGACGCTCGCAACACTCGGCTCGAGACGGCCGAGGAGGTCGCGAGGTACGCGGAACGAGCCCTCAAGCTCGTGCCTGAGGATCACCTGAAGCTGGCCCCCACGACATCGCTCGAATATCTGCCTCGCGACATCGCCCGCGCGAAGCTCAGCGCGCTCGTCGAGGGCGCGAGGCTCGTCACCGGAGAGAAGGTGCCTGCATGAGCGAGATCCTCCCCACGACGACCGTCGGTTCCTTTGGGAAGCCCGATTACCTGACAAAGGCGCGGGCACAGCACGCTCGTGGGAAGCTCGGCGCAACCGAGCTCGAAGAGCTCGAGCGCAAGGCGACCGCCGAGTGGATCCGCCGGCAGGAGGACATCGGCCTCGACGTGCTCGTCGATGGAGAGATGTATCGCGGCGACATGGTGGCGTTCTTCGCGGAGCGGCTCGAAGGATTCAAGATCGGTGGCCTCGTCCGCTCGTATGGGAACCGCTATTACCACAAGCCGATCATCGCCGGAAAGATCCGCAGGACCGAGCCCCTAACGGTGAAATGGTTCCAGTACGCCCAGTCGCTGACGTCCAAGCCGGTGAAGGGCATGCTCACTGGTCCATACACGATGCTGGATTGGTCGTACAACGAGGCGTACCCAACCCGGCGTGACGCGGTGCTGGCGCTTGCAGAGTTCGTGCGAGACGAGGCCCGCGACCTCGAAGCCGCGGGCGCGCGCTACATCCAGATCGACGAGCCCGCGATCCATGCGAGACCCGAGGAGATCGGAATCGCGATCGAGGCGATGGGGATCGTGACGAGTGGGCTGCACGCGAAGACGATCTCGCACATCTGCTATGGGGACTTCGCGGCGATCTACCCGCAGGTCCTGGATCTGCCGGTCGACCAGCTCGACCTCGCGATGGCGAACTACGGCTATCGCTGGCTCGACTTGTTCGATCGGAACCCGTTCACAAAGGAGCTCGCCATCGGGATCGTCGACGTCCACGCCCATGCGACCGAGACCGTTGAGGAGGCTGCGGAAGGCATCCGCAAGGGGCTGCGGTACGTTCCTGCGGAGAGGCTCTGGCCGCACCCAGACTGCGGGCTCAAGACGCGCACGGTCGAGGAGTGCGTCGAGAAGTGCGTCGCGGTCGTCGAAGCGACGAAGATCGTGCGGAAGGAGCTCGCGAAAGTCCCGGCCTAGCCGGAATAGAGCTCGAGCGCTTCCTTCCGGAACGGCACGCCGGCCTTCTCGCGGAGCTCGTCGAACTCGTCGAAATCCCACTCGCCGACGAACGTGATCGCGACGCCGGTCTTCCCAGCGCGTCCGGTGCGTCCGGCGCGGTGCGTGAAGACGTCCGCATCTTCCGGGAGGTCGTAATTCACGACGTGGCTGATGTCCTCGATGTGGAGCCCGCGCGCCGCGACATTCGTTGCGATGAGCACGTGCAGCTCACCGTCGCGGAACCGCTGCATCACGCGCTCCCGCTGTCGCTGCGTCATGCCGCCGTGGATCGCCGCGACGTCGTGCCCGCGCTTGCGTAGCCGCTGGTCGAGCCCGTCGACGCCGCGCTTGGTATGGCGGAAGACGAGCACTTGGTCCGTGTCAAATCGACGGAGCAGCTCGTCGAGGGCGCGCGCCTTGTCCTGCTCGAGCACCTCGACGTAGACCTGCTCGACGCTGTCGATGTTCGCCTTCTCGGGATCGATCGCGACTTGGAGCGGCTCGTGGGTGAAGCGCCTCGCGAGGTCGCGCACCTGAACGCTGAGCGTCGCGCTGAACAGCGCCGTCTGGCGCTTCGCAGGGCAATGTCGCAGTAGACGGTGGACCTCGGGTGCGAAGCCCATGTCGAGGAGGCGGTCGGCCTCGTCGAGGATGACGACTGAAAGGTGCGAGAGATCGAGCGTTCCGCGCTCGATGTGGTCGAGGAGCCGGCCGGGGGTCCCAATCACGATCGCCGCGCCACGGGCGAGCGCGCGGTCCTGCGTTCCGTATGGGACGCCGCCGTAGATCGCCGCCTCTCGTGCGTGACGGTACTTACCGAGCGCGCCGAACTCTCGGGTCACCTGCAACGCGAGCTCCCGCGTCGGAACGACCACAAGCGCCTGCGGGTGCCGGAGGCTCGGATCGACCTTCTCGAGGATGGGGATCGCGAACGCCGCGGTCTTCCCGGTGCCGGTCTGCGCCTGGGCGAAAAGATCGTGGCCTTCTTGGAGGATCGGGATCGCCCTGTCTTGCACCGGTGTCGGCGCCATGAAGCCGAGGTCCGAGATCGCGCGGAAGATGTCGGGGTGGATATCAAGCTCGCCGAAGCGAGCCTCGCTCAAAGCGACAGCCAATCAGTCTCCGGTTTTGGTTTCATCCTAGCTGGTGTAACGCTCGTACGACACGATCTCTTCCAAAGGACGGCGATCGACACGCGATAGCACCTTTTCGGGCTTGGCCTTCGGATCCGGATGCGGCTCGCCCGGGGCGGGGTAGCCGAGGGTGACGATCGTGCCGACGGTTGCTTCCGCGGGATACCCAAGCGCTTCGCGCATCCGATCCTGCGCATCGGGGCGGACCGAGTTCACGCAGCTGCCGACGCCGAGGGCCCAGGCAGCGACCATCATGTTCTGAGCGACGCGTCCCGCGTCGAACCGAAGCCGCTCGTTGGTAAGCACGACCGCGATCGCGGTCGCACATCCTTCGAGGTTTCGCGGCGCCATGATCATTGCGGCGAGCTCCGCGCGGCGGGCGCGGTCGCGCAACACGATGAAGCGCCACGGCTGCGAGTTCTTGGCGCTGCCGCTCGCCCGTCCGGCCTGCAGGATCTTGGTGAGGACGTCGTCGTCGAGCGAGCGGTTGGTGTATCGACGAACCTCGCGCTTCGCGACGACCGCGAGATAACCATCCATCGGCCGACAGTATCTGACGCCTGCTGATCCGAATACCTCGCTCGCGCGTATTCTTCCCCGGCTCTCAAGAGATCCGCGGGGAGGATATTCAATGAGACTCAAGATCCTGGTCGCGGCATTGCTAACGCTGGCGCTCGCGAGCTACTTGATCGCCCGTCCAGTAGAGGGAAGCGACAAGACCCACTTCAAGGCCACCCTCAATTCGTACGGTGAAGTCCCGACGAACTCCACCACCGGAACCGGCGATCTCGACTTCGTGATCGACGACAGCGCTCAGACGATCACCTTCACGCTCACCTACACCGGCCTCGCGGCACCTGCCTCGGCCGCGCACATCCATCTCGGCGCGCGCAGCACGACCGGCGGCGTCTCGGTGTTCTTCTGCGGCGGCGCGAAGCCCCCCTGCCCGCCAGGCACCACTGATCAGGCCACCGTCACGGGGACCATCACGGCGGCCGACGTCGTTGGCCCCATTGCTCAGGGAATCCCCGCCGGGCCGACTGGCTTCCCAGAGCTCGTCGCCGCGATTCGCGCGGGCGTGACGTACGCGAACATCCACAACGGCCTGTTCCTCGGCGGAGAGATTCGCGGTCAGATCAACGACTCGAACGAGCGTTAACGCCTGAGGACGAGAGGCCGCCTCGCGCGGCCTCTCGTTCTATGCTCGGCAGATGCCCGGTTCGATCCGGATCGCGCGCATTTTGGGGATCGACATCCGGATCCACGTCTCCTGGATCCTTATCTTCTTTCTCGTCGTGCTGTCGCTGTCGGAGAGCATCTTCCCGGATCAATACCCGCTCTGGGGAGCACAGAAGACCTTCATCATCTCGGCGATCACCGCCGCCCTCTTCTTCGCCTCCGTCCTCGCGCACGAGCTCGCTCACTCCGTCGTCGCGCGCGGATTCCGCATGTCGGTCTCGTCGATCACGCTCTTCCTGTTGGGCGGCGTTGCCAACCTCACGCGCGAGCCGCCGTCGGCGCGGGCGGAGTTCTTCATGGCCGGTGCGGGGCCCGCGACGAGCGTCCTCATCGGCATCACCGGTTTTCTCATCAGCAGCGCGATCGGCACCAACGTGCCGGATGGATCGCTGCTCCAGGCCGTGCGGGCCATCGCGGACTACCTCGGCACCATCAACCTGTACGTCGCGGGGTTCAACCTCATCCCGGGCTTTCCCCTCGACGGGGGGCGCGTGTTACGGTCGGCGATCTGGGGCTACGGTGGCGACCGGATCCGGGCGACCGCGATCGCCGCCCGTGGCGGTCAGATCGTGGCCGGCTGTTTTGTTTTGCTCGCCGCTCTCTTTCTCTTCACCCCTGGCACCGAGTACAACTTGTTCGGCCTTGCGTTGGGAGGAACTTTTAACGGGATCTGGTTCGGGATCATCGCTTACTTCCTCTTCAATGCGGCATCCGCCAGCCTGCAGCAGGAGCGAATCGTTTCCACGGTGGGAACGGTCCGCGTCGGCCAGCTCATGAGCACCGACTTCCGTTCCACGCCGAGCGGCACGCGCGTCGGCGCGCTCATCCGCGACCTCGTCCTGCCACTGAACCTGCGCGCGATCCCGGTCATGTCGGGCGATCGGATAGAGGGTCTCATCACCATTGGCGATCTGCGAAAGGTCGAGCAGGACCAATGGGCGACGACTCCCGTCGAGGCGGTGATGACTCCCGCGGCGGATCTCCCCGCGGTCTCGCCGGACGATCTCCTGACCACCGCGCTCGAACGCTTCGGCATGACGGATCTTCCGCTGCTGCCGGTCGTCCGCACGGGCGCCCTCGTCGGCGTGCTCTATCGCGAGTCGGTCGTCGGTTACGTGCGCATGCGCGAGATGCTCGGGCTCGACGGCCGTCGCTGAGCTGCACGCGCGGTGACTTCGCAACGGCTGCGCGAGATGCTCGACGAGCATCTCGAGAGCGCGGGCATGCTCGCGAATGTGTTTCCAGCGGTCGAGGCACTTGGCGACGCGATCTGCGAGGCGCTCGGAAACGGTAATCAGATCATCACTTTCGGCAACGGCGGCAGCGCGGCCGAGGCCGGCCATCTTGCCGCCGAGCTTCTCGGGCGGGCTGGCCGCGAGCGCGAGCCGCTTGCCGCGATCGCTCTCAATGCTGACGCAGCGACGGTGACCGCGATCGCCAATGACTACGGCTATGCCGAGGTCTTTGCCCGGCAGGTCCGTGGCCTGGCCAACGCTGGCGACATCGTGCTCGGCATCTCGACCTCCGGCAGGTCGGAGAACGTGCTGCGTGGACTTCGGGCGGGGCATGATGCCGGCGCGGTCACGGCGCTCCTCACCGGAGACGCTGGAACACAGGGAAGCGACGGCGTCGACCATCTCGTAGGAGTGCCGTCGAGCAGCACGTCTCGCATCCAGGAGCTGCATCTGATCGTCGTCCATCTGCTTTGCGAGATCGTCGATGCGTGGGCAATGGATCAAGGCGGCGCCAGCACGCGCCCGAGACCCAAAGCGAGCGCGGCGGCTCCGAGCAGGCCGGCACGCTCACCGAGCTCGGCCGGACGCACATCCAGGTCCCGCACGAACTGAAGGCGCGCAGCGCCCGCGAGCTCGGCGGCGAGCGGCGGCCGCAGCAAGTCCCAAGCACCTAGCGCGACTCCACCCCCGATGACGACGCGGTCGAGATCGCAGAGCGCGGCCGCGGCGGCGATCCCTCGTCCGAGGGCCGTTCCCGCCTCGTCGAACAGCTGGCCCGCGCGAGGGTCTCGAGCCCGCGCACGCGCTGCGACGACCTCCGCTGCGACATCTCCGCCGTAACGCCGCGCGATCGCGCTCCCCGACGCGACCGCCTCGACGCATCCATGCGCGCCGCAATCGCACTCGGGTCCGTCGGGGAAGGCGATCACGTGACCGACATGTCCCGCGTTCCCCGTCGCGCCATCAACGAGCTGCCCGGCGATCACGAGGCCACCGCCCACGCCGGTCGACACGACCATCCCAAGCATCACGCGCGACGATCGTCCGGCTCCGAGCCACCATTCGCCGAGCGCCATGGCTTTCGCGTCGTTGTCGACCACGCACGGAATGCCGAACCGCTCCGCGAGCCGGGCGCGCAGCGGAAAGTCGCGCCAGGCCGGGATGTGAAGGGGCGAGACCAATCCCTCGCGCATCGGACCGCCGCACCCGACACCGATCGCCGTGATGACTCGGCGGCGATCACCGATCGTCCTCTCGCAGAGCGAGGCGATCGCCCCGAAGAGCTCCTCTGCATCGGACGCGCGTGGCGTGCTGAGCCGCTGGCTCGCCCCGAGGGCTCCGGAGCTGTCCGCGACGGCGGCCAGGCAGCGCGTGCCGCCAATGTCGAGCGCGAGGACGGCTCCGGCCGCGACGCGTCGGTCAGCCGCTGCCGTGCTCCGCCGCGATGAGGTCGAGGACGACCGTGCTCCATCCGAAGTCGCGTGCGCCCTCGCCTTCGCCGGTCCGCGGGTCGAAGAACTCACGCATGCCGCCCCGCTCGATCATCCGGATCGTCCGCTCGGCGAGCTCGCTTGCGACGTCGCGCCGGCCATGCGCGCGGAGACCCCAGTAGAGGTACCAGTTGACGTTCACCCATGTCGGTCCGCGCCACGTCGTATCGGTGCGGCACTCGGGGTCGAAGGTCGGCTCGCTCGCCGCGACGCTCGGAATGGGGTAGGGCAGCCAGAACTCGCGCTCGTTCACAAGGTGCTCGTCGACGAGCCGCTTCGCTTTGACTGGATCGAGGTCGTCGAGGATCAGCGGGAAGAGCGTGGAGAACGTGAGCACCTGTGCGGGCCGCTCCCTCCAACCCGCGAGATCCCAGAACACACCGGCTTGCTCGTCCCAGCACTTCGCCTCGAGCGCCGCGCGCACGCGGCTCGCCCGTGACGCGAACTCGTCCCCTTCGCGCTCCGGGGCCCCGGCGATCGCACAGAGCTTCGCGAGGCACCGCAAGCCGTCGCCATAGATCGCGTTGAACATGACGTCTTCCCAGGTGAAGACGTCGAGGACCGCGATGCGTGCAGGCTCGCTTCGGTACGGCGCGTACGCGGTGAAAAGCCGCTGCATCGATCGCCTGAGCTGGGGTAGGACTTCTTCCGGCGGGCTTGCCGAGATCTCCATGAGCTCGTCGTATTTCGGGCTCGCGTCCAGCCCCGATTCGTCGGGCTGGATGATCGCCACGAGCGTGTCGTCGTCGGGGTCGCGCTGTGAGCGGAGCCAGCGGAAGAAGCGGCGGATCGGGGGCAGGACCTCGCGCACGAAGTCGGCATCGCCGGTCGCCTCATGGATGCGCAAAACCGCGCGCGCGACGACCGGCGGCTGGATCGTCGCGGTAAAGAACGGATCGGCGAGCGCGATCGAGTACTCGCGAAGCGCTGCCTCGTGCGCGCTCTTCTCCCAGAGAAGCATGTGGGGGATGAATCCATCCGGCTGGGCGCCCTGCATCAAGCAGCGGATCTCTTGCTTCGCGAGCGCTGGATCGACCTGCACAAGGGCGATCGCGTGGAACGCGCTGTCCCAGAACCACTGAAAGGGATAGCGCGTCGGCGAAGGACACACAAAGTCGTAGCGGCGGCCGCCCCAGGCCGAGATCCCGCGCTGGCGATTGCTCGCGAGTACGCGGCGCGCGTCGGCGGCGACACGCTTCCAGTCGGCGGGCATGAGCGCGGATTATCCGGCAGGACCCGCGCGTATGATTCGAAACGCGCCCGCGCGCACGCGTCGCGCGTGCGGCGGGGAGGAAAAGATGGAAGAACGCAGGCCTATGATCTCGCGTCGCGTCTTCCTGCAGGCGATGGCGGCGACAGGGCTCGCCGTCGCGTGCGGTCCGTCGGCGCAGCCAATTGCGACAGGCGGCAACAAGGCGGCGACGCTCTCGGGAACGATCACCGTCTCGTATCCGGACGAGCTTGGTGCGAAGCCGAAATACGTCGACCAGGCCGCGCAAGCGCTCAAGACGAAGTACTCCGGCCTCGACGTCAAGGTCGACCTACAGAAGATCTCGAGCGGTGACTACTACACCAAGCTGCTGCTCGCGCTCTCCGGCGGCGGCGACGTCCCCGACGTCATCCATGTCGGCGGAGACCGGATCGGCGAGCTCGCCGACGCTGGATACATCGAGCCGCTCGACAAATATGTGTCGCAGTGGGATGACTGGAAGAACTATCCGCAGGCGGTGAAGGACGGAGTCAGCTACCAGGGCAAGGTCTGGGCGATCCCCTACGGGCTCGACATGCGCTGGCTCTACATCCGTCGCGACGCGATGGACAAGGCCGGCCTCAGCGCCGACTGGACGCCCAAGAACGTCGACGACATCCTGAACGGCGCGAAGGCCGTCAAGGACAAGGTCAGCGGAGTGATCCCCTACGCCCTCTATGCGGGTCAGGCCGGTGACACCGGCACCGCGAACCACTCATTCGTGCCGCTGGTGTGGGCCTACGGCGGCGACATCATCGACAAGAGCGGCAAATGGATCGGAAATAGCGACGCGATCCGCAAGGCGCTCGACTACTACCAGCGCACATACAGCGGCGGGCTCACACCAAAGGAGATCCTCACGAGCACAAAGCCCTGGACGGCGATGCGCGAGAACGAAGGTAAGGGCACGCTCGCGCTGCTCTTCGAGGGCGGCTGGGTCTACGGCGGATGGCAGAATCCTCCGTTCGACAAAAGCGCGACCGAAAAGAACGTCCACTACGTGCTCCATCCGACCTCGACCGGTGGCCCGGCGTTCACCATCGGCGGCCCCGGCACGGTCTGGTACGTCACCGCGAAGAGCAAGAACAAGGACGCGGCGTGGGCCTTCATCGCGCAGTGGAACAACAAGGACACCGTCGCCAAGCTGAACATCGAAGACCCGCACCCGGTCGCGCGAAGCGACTCCGCCGACGTCGCGGAGTTCAAGGCGCAACCGTATCTCGTCGACTCGACGAAGGCGCTTGAGAAGGCGCGCTTCATCCCGACCGACGCCAACTACGGGAAGGTCATCGGGGTGATCCAGAAGGCCACCGGCAACGTCGCTTCCGGGCAGATGAGCGTGGACGATGCCGCAAAGCGGTACGCCGACGACCTGAAGCAGGCCATCGGCGCAGACAAGGTCATCACGCAATAACAGAGACCGCTGTCGGAGCGGGGACCCTTCGTCCCCGCTCCCCGGCCGCGACCGGCGTACTTCGGCGGAACGGCGCGTATCTTGTCGGCCTTACGCCCGCGGCCGTCCTGCTTGCGCTCTTTTTCGTAGGTCCTTCGCTCTGGGCGCTGTACACGAGCCTCACAAACAAGGCGCTGGTCGGCCTCGACGCGGCACGTCCCAGGTTCGTCGGGCTCGAGAACTATCAGCGGCTTGCCAGCGATCCGGACTTCGCCACGGTCGTCATCAACTCAGTGGTGTTTGTTGTCGGCTCGGCGATCGTCGGTCAGTTCGTGCTTGGCCTATTGCTCGCGCTGCTGCTGGACCACGCGGAACGGCGGCGCTACCGCCTCGCGGTGATCGCGTACGCGGCGGTGCTGCTCGCGTGGGTGAACCCGACGGTGATCGCGGGATTCCTGTGGGTCGCGATGTACGACTTCTTCTATGGCTCGCTGAATACCGGCCTCGGGCTGCTGGGGCTCGGCCCGGTCGACTGGCTGGGCCGGTTTCCGATGCTTGCGGTGATCATCGCGAACATCTGGCGAGGGACGGCCTTCACCATGCTGATCTTCCTCGGCGCGCTCAAGACCATCCCGAGCGACATCTACGAAGCCGCCCGGGTCGACGGCGCGAACACCTGGCGGCGTTTCTGGGACCACACCCTGCCAAGCCTTCGACCGATCGCCGCGCTCGCGCTGCTCTCTATCACGATGTCGACCTTCGGCACCTTCATCCTCATCCAGACGTTGACGAACGGTGGTCCGGGCACGGCGACGGAGACGATCGCGCTCTACGCGTTCCACGAAGCCTTCCGCTCGTACGCGATCGGCTACGGCTCGACGATCGCCGTCGTGATGCTCGCGCTCAACGCGGCATTCGCGATCGTGTATCTCCGCTGGTCGCGGGCCCGCGCTTGAGCGTCATCGGCCCGCAGGCGCAGACGCAGCTCGCCGTCCCACCGCGCGTGCGCCCGCTCGAAGGCGGCTCCCGGCTCGAGTGGCTCCTGATGAACGTCGCCTTTGTGTTCGTCGCGGTGTTTTTCCTCGCGCCCTTCGTCTGGCTCTTCACCGCGGCTTTCGACGCCCACGCCGAGGCCTACATCCGCTGGCCGTCCCAGCTCACGGTCGACAACTTCATCCAGATCTTCAGCCGGTACGCGTTCGCGACGGCCCTCGGCAACAGCGTCTTCGTGGCGGTCTCGACCATGCTGCTCACGGTCTTCTGCGTGTCGCTCGCCGGTTACTCGCTCTCGCGGATCGAGTTCCGGCGCAAGAGCTGGATCACGTACGCCGTCCTGCTTCTCCAGACCATGCCGCTCTCGGCGACGATGGTCCCGATCTACGGCCTGACGCGCGAGCTGGGCCTGCGGAACTCGTACCTGGGGCTCATCCTCGTGCACTCGGCGATCGAGCTGCCCTTCCTCGTCTGGCTCATGAAGGGATTCTTCGATTCGGTGCCGCGCCATCTCGAGGAAGCGGCGTGGCTCGACGGCCGCTCGAAGCTGCGCGCGCTTTTCGAGATCGTGCTGCCGGTCGCGCGCCCGGGGATCGCGGTGGCGGCCGGGCTCTCGTTCCTCTCGGCGTGGGCCGAGGTCCTCATGGTCCTCATCCTCGTCGACCAGCAGAGCATGAAGACGATCCCGCTGGCGTTCTACGAGACGTTCCGCAGCGCGGGCGGCTACACCGAAGTCCAGTACGGTCTCGTGGCGGCCATGGGCGTGCTGTACGTCCTTCCGGTGATGGCGGTGTTCTTCGCGACGCGCCGCCTCATGGTGCGTGGGCTCATGAGCAGCACCAGAGGTCTATAGAGGGTGTCACGCGTCGAGTACGACGACGTCTGGAAGAAGTTCCCGACGCGCGATGCGCCCGCGGTGCAAGGCCTGACCCTCGACGTCGCCGACGGCGAGTTCCTCGTCCTGCTCGGCCCGAGCGGCTGCGGCAAGACGACGGCGCTCCGGATGCTCGCCGGCCTCGAGCAGCTCGACCGCGGCGACATCCGGATCGATGGCAAAAGCGTGGTCACGCTCGAACCAAAGGACCGCGATGTCGCTCTCGTGTTCCAGAGCTACGCGCTGTACCCGCACATGTCTGTCAGAGACAACATCCAGTACCCGCTGCGCGTGCGCAAGCAGAGCGCGGGTACGCGCGCGTCGCGCGTCGACCGAGTCGCGAAGCTCCTGCGCATCGAGCACCTCCTCCCGCGGCGTCCGGCGCAGCTTTCGGGCGGGGAGCAGCAACGCGTCGCGCTCGCCCGCGCGATCGTCCGCGAACCTCGGGTCTTTCTCATGGACGAGCCGCTCTCGAACCTCGACGCGAAGCTGCGAACGCACACCCGGACGGAGCTCAAGGCACTGCAACAGCAGCTCGGCGTCACCACGATCTTCGTCACACACGATCAGGCCGAGGCGATGACGATGGCCGACCGTATAGCCGTGCTCGATGCCGGCCGGCTCCAGCAGCTCGGCACTCCGGACACCGTGTATCAGCGACCGGCGAACCTCTTCGTGGCCCAGTTCATTGGCAGCCCGCCGATGAACATCGTCGCCGCGCGCCACGAAAATGGCTCGCTGCTGCTCGAGGGGGGATGGCGCATCGAGGCGCCGCGCATCGCAAAAGACGCCGCCGAGCTGCGGGCCGGCCTCCGGCCCGAGGCCATCGAGCTCGACATGGTGGCGCGTGAGGGCGCGCAGCCGGCAGAGGTGCTCGTCTCGGAGCCGCTCGGCAGCGAGGTCATCGTCAATGTGAAGCTCGGCGACGTGCTGTTGAAAGTCCGGACCGGTCCGGACGTGCGTCCCGATCCGGGCACGCGTGTCTTCCTACGTGCGCAGCCCGCGGCGGTGCGCGTCTTCGATGCGTCGAGCGGCGCCGCGTTGAATTGACTGACGCGGACCTCGGTAGACCGAGCGTCGTTCTGACCGGTCGATTCGAGAAGGACCACGAGCGCCGGTACGCGCACGTTCCGTTCGAGGTCCCGTCTCGCCTGCGGCAGCTGCACCTCCGTTACTCGTACAGCGATCAGATCCACTCGGACCCGACGATCACCGGCGGCAACACGCTGGACATCGGGCTCTTCGACGAGCGCGGCACCGCCGAAGGAAGCCCCGGCTTCCGCGGCTGGAGCGGAAGCAACAAGATGGAGCTCACGATCGACGAGGTCTGGGCCACGCCGCCCTACCGCAGGGGGAAGATCGGCGCGGGCACGTGGAACGTGCTCCTTGGCCCATACAAGGTCGGACCGCGCGGATGCGATTGGAAAGTGGAGATCTGGTTCGACCCCGGCCTTCGGTCTCCCTGGAAGATGACAGGCGGCATCGCGCGCCGCGTCGATCCGGATCCCTTTCCCGACGCCCGCCCCGGTTGGCTGAGAGGGGATCTTCACTGCCATTCGCTCTACTCGGATGGGGACGCGTGGCCGCCCGAGGTGCTCGGCGCGGCGGCAGAGGCGGGTCTCGACTTCCTCGGGGTCACCGACCACAACAACGTTGCGCATCAGCTCGCCTATGGGCCCGGCGGCGATGGGTTGCCGCTAGTGGTCCCAGGCATCGAGGTCACGACATACGGCGGTCACTGGAACGCGTGGGGGACCGATCGCTGGTGGGAGTTCCGAGAGCCGGAGGCGAAGGCGGTCGAGCGAGCGATGCGCACCGCGGCGGAGAGCGGCGCGGTCGTGAGCATCTGCCACCCCAAGCCGTTCGGCCCTCCGTGGGAGTACGACGTCCCCCCTGTCCACGGGATCGAGGTGTGGAATTCGGACTGGGTGAAGCTGAACTCGGTCTCCCTCGCGTTTTGGCGCGAGTGCCTGCGCCGGGGGAGGCGCGTCGCCGCGTTGGGCGGCAGCGACACGCACTACCTTCATCGACGCGATCCCGATCCGCGCCACTCGCAGCGGCTGGGCACGCCGACGACGTGGCTGCGCGCGGATCGCGCTGTCGAATCGATACTCACGTCGCTGCGCGAGGGGCGTGCGTTCGTGTCGGAGTCGGCACGCGGCCCGCAGCTCTACCTCGATCGCGACCCGGCGCGCACCGGCTGGATCGCGGTGGAAGTGCGCGACGGCGCCGGCGCGACCCTGCAGCTCGTCGGACCGGAGGGCACGATCGCCGCGGCCGCGGTCGACGCCGCCGCATGGGATCGGACATTCGCGGTGCCGGCGCACGCTCCGTACGTCGTCGCGCAGCTCGTGAGCCCGACCGGCGAGCTTCGCGCGATCGCCAATCCGATCTGGGCGGAGCAGCTCTGACGTGAGCAGGGGACCGAATCCCGACTCGTTCTTCTCGCACCGCGGCAGGACGGTGGAGCTCAAGGTCCACCGCTCCCTCTGGAGCGGGCGCTATTCCGAGAATTCCCCGCTCGCCATAGAGGAGTGCGGCCGGGAGAACGTCCTCCGTACCGAGATCGACCTCCAGCTCCTTCGCGACGGCCAATTCGTCATCTTCCACGACGATCGTTTCGATCGGGCCACCGATGCACAGGGCCTGGTCCGCGACGCGATGACCGCCGACGCGAAGCGCGCACGCTTCCGGGACGGTACCCATCCGCTCCTCTTCGCGGAAGCCGTCGAGCTGATGGCCGCACACGAATATCCGACACGCATCGAGCTCGATCTCAAGGACCTCGCTCCGTATTCGTGGCCGCAGGTCGAGACCCTTGTCCGAGCGGTCCAGCCGATCAAGGCCCGCGCGCACTTCAGCTGTCCAGCTGACTGGAACCTGCGGCGGATCCTCGGCGTCGACCCGACGCTGCAGGTCAGCCTCAATCCGCACAGCTACATCGACACGGAGGACGAGAACGAGCTCGCGCTTCCGTTGGGCGCGTACGGGTACCGCGACGCGCATCCCCTCGCCAAGAGCCGGCTCACGACCACCGCCGAATACCTTCGCGACCGCTTCGGCGGGATCATGCGCCTGGTCCCGGGTGTGACGGAGGCGCACGTTCGTCTCGAGATGTTCGAGCGGATGCTTGATGACGCGGCCGAGGCCGCCGAGATCGTCCACGCGCTGGGGATCAAGCTCGACGTCTGGACGCTGGATGCGGACACGCCACGCTGGCGCGAGCGATTCGCGCGCCTCGTGAACGGCGGCGTCGACATCGTCACCACGAACACCGCGCGCGAGCTCGCAGCAGCGGGACGCGAGCTCGCCTCCGAAACACCGGCGCGTGGGCTGCCACCCGAGCGGGCATGAAGATTCGCACCGCCGCGGCGCTCACTGTCGCGGCGCTCGCGCTCGTCGTGCTCGTCGTCGCCCTCGCGCGCCCTCTACCGAGTCGAACGCCAACCGACACGACGAGCTCGCCCGTCCCTTCGCCATCCGCATCGCCGGCTCAGTCGGTGGCGTCCCAGCCGTCGCCGACCGCGGCGCCTGCCGGGGCGGCCACGATCGAGGCGACGGCCGCACGTGTGCCCGCCGAGTTCCACTACGCGGTCGCGGGGACGGGCGCGGCGCGCGGCGGCGTCGCGAGCTTCCGCGTTCTCCTGCTCGACCTCGACGCCGCGGTCGTGCCGACGGTGGGCGGCGCCACGCGCGCGATAGAGGTCGCATCGGTGAGCGTGCCGGTGCCGCCGGATTCGCAGTCCGCTCCGGCGGTGACGGTCAGCTCGTCCGCAGATGGCCGCACGGTGATCGTCACCGCGACCCACCCCGAGCTCCGTCAGACGATCTTCGCGCTCGACGTCGCGGCAGGCATGGCGCACCAGCTGTTCGATGGCCCATCCGTCGCGGCGGCGATCGTCAGCCCGGACGGCGCGAGCGTTGCGTTCGCGCGCAGCACCGGCGGGATCGGCGGCGATCCGGCGGTCGAGGGGCTCTGGGTGAGCGCCACGTCCGGCGGAGGCATGCGAAGGATCGTCGCGTCGGAACCCGGGCGCGTCGGATCGCCTCCGACGCCGGTCGCGTTCCTCGCGACGGGCACGGCTCTCGCGTTCCGCGCGAGCGCGGGCGAAGGCGACTACCACATCGTGCTGGTCAATCTCGCCGGCGGCGAGACGCGCTTCGATACGTCGAGCGGTGAGGTCCGATTCGTCGGGGGCGACGTGCGAGATCTCGTTCGCGGCATCGGTCTCGACCCGGGCGATGGACGGACGCTCCTTGTCTGGAGCTCACGGAGCCTGTTCGGCGGGGACTCCTTCGTCGCGACCGTCGACGCTACGAGCGCGGCTGCGCGCGAGCTCTACCGCCCGGGGCCGAATGGGACCATCCAGCTGGGCGCGTGGCATCCAGCGCGGGACCGCTACGTCGTGCTCGAGAGCGTGATGTGCTGCGGGCTGACGATTCCCCGCACGGTGACGGTTCGGCGGATTGACGGCACCGCAACGAAGGTTTCCGAGAGCGCGTTCATCGTCGACGTGTGGTGGTCCCGCGATGGATCACGGCTGTTCGCGATCAGCGGAGGCGACGACTCAACCGCGACGGTCTCGGACCTGCTCACCCGAGCCGTGATCCTTACCTATTGCGTGCGGGGTCCCGGGCCGCCTTGTCCGTAATGTCCGCTGGGGCTTCGTCGCTCGCGAACGCACGCGCGCGGGTGAACCGGACGTAGACCGGCGCGTTGTCGAGCCGGAAGCTCTTTGGCACGCGCGCCTCGAGCTGCCCGAACGCGGGATGACGTCCGAGAAGCCGCTTGTATGCGCCGAAGTTCACAAGCCGCGCGTCCTCGAGCGCGAATGCGTCCGCGGCCGGAGCGCGGAGCACCTCCATGTCCTCGGGCCGTGCGGAGACGGTGACTGCGGTCCCGTCGGCGAGGCCGTCCGCATCGACGGGCACGCGCGCCGTGCCGACCTCGGCGACCGCGCTCGCGCCCGCGACGCGGAGCGTGCCGGAGAGCAGATTGCTCGACCCGATGAAGTCGGCGACGAAGGCGGTCGCCGGCCGGTCGTAGATGTCCAGCGCGTCGCCGACCTGCTGGAGCACGCCCTTGTTCATGACCGCGATGCGGTCGGCCATGGTGAGCGCCTCCTCCTGGTCGTGCGTCACGTACACGGTCGTGATCTGCAGCTCCTGCTGGATGCGGCGGATCTCGTCGCGCATACGCACGCGGAGCTTCGCGTCGAGGTTCGAGAGCGGCTCGTCGAGGAGCAGGATCTTCGGTCCGAGCACGAGCGCTCTGGCGAGCGCGACGCGCTGCTGCTGACCTCCCGAAAGCTGCGAGGGGTAGCGCTTCGTGACCCCCGGCAGCCCGACGACGTCGAGCATGCGCGCGGTCCGCTCCTCGACCACGTTCCGCGCCAGCTTGCGCAGCCGCAGCCCGAACGCGACGTTGTCGGCGACCGTCATGTGCGGCCACAGCGCGTAGCTCTGGAAGACCATGGCCGTGGGCCGGCGTTCCGGGGGCAGGTCGGTCACGTCATGCCCGTCGATGAGGATCTGCCCGCCGTCGGGACGGATGAATCCCGCGAGCATGCGAAGGGTCGTGGTCTTCCCGCAACCGGAGGGGCCGAGCAGCGCGACGAACTCGCGATCTCGAATGTGAAGCGAGACGTCGTCGACCGCGACCGTGTCCTTGTAGACCTTCGACACGTTGCGAAGCTCGACCTCGGCCATCAGACCCTGCCAAGACCGGCGGCGACGTACTCGCTGTGCAGGTAGCGCTGCGCGACGACGAGCAGGAGCAGCGAGGGAAGAGCGAGCAGCACGCTGAACACCGCCGCGACCGGCCGCTGGAAGCTCGAGATGAGCGTGTAGAGAAGCACCGGCATGGTGATGTAGTGCGGCGTCCCCACGATGAGCGTGCCCTGCGCCTCGTCGAGCGAGGCGAGGAAGCTGAAGAGCGAGGCGACGATGATCCCGGGTAGCGCGAGCGGCATGACCACCGAGAAGAACGCCCGCAGCGGCGAGGCGCCCGCGTCGCGGGCCGCCTCCTCGAGGTGCGGATCGATCGAGCGGAACGTGGCCGTCGTGATCCAGGTCATGTACACGAGCGTCCCGATCATGTGCAGGAAGACGATGCCCCAGTACGTGTCGATGAGTCCGATCTGGTAGTAGAGGACCGCGAGCGACACGTAGAGGCCGATGCGCGGGAAGGCGTTGGGGATCAGGAAGAGCAGCAGGAGCAGCCGGCGGTAGGGGACGTCCAGTCGCGCGAACGCGTATCCCGCCGGGATCGCGACGAGCGCGGTGAGCGCCGTGACGACCGGCGCGATGGTGAACGAGAGGAACATCGCGTCGGTGACGCGCGGGTTCTCGAGGACCTCCTGCCACCATCGCAGCGACCACTGGGTAGGGATGAGGTTCGGCCAGAACCACTCGCCGGCGAACGACCACAAGACGAGGGTCAGCAGCGGGATGCCGATGAAGACCGCGAGCGCACCGGCGAAAAGGCGCAGGAGCATGCGCCGCATCCGCGGATCGTCGATCCACCAGGTGAGGCGGACCGCCGGCAGGGCGGGCGCCTGCGCGGCCATCAGCGGACCTCGCGCTTGAACTGCTGGCGCACGTAGTAGACCGCCGCGACCAGCGAGAGCAGGAAGATGGCGACGGCCTGCGTGCTCGCGATGTAGGGCTCGAAGTAGTTGGTCATGTAGTAGACCATCGACACGCCGAGCATCTGCGGGGCGTTTGGCCCGAGCAGGTAGGGCACGGTGAAGCCGCCGATCACGCCCAGGAACATGAACGTCACCCCGATGAGCGCGCCCGGCGCCGAGAGCGGCAGGACGATGTGGCGGAAGATCTGCCACGACGAGGCGCCGACGTCGCGCGCGCTCTCGATCAGCGAGTCCGATATCTCTAGGAGCACCGACGAGAGCAGCACCGTCATGAAGGGCAGCGAGAGCCAGACCTGGGTGATGACGATCCCCTTCCAGTCGAAGACGATCTTCGGGAAGACCCCGTCGGGAAGGCCGAGCGCCTGCAGGATGCCGTCGACGAAACCGTGGTTCGCGAGGAAGGTGATCATCGCGTAGCTCGCGATCACCGAGGGGATGAACAGCGGGACGATGTAGATCCGCCCGAGGAATCGCGCGCTGGGGCCACGCCCGAAGCGGAGCGCGAGGGCGATGACGTACGCGATGCAGAAGACGATCGCGACCGACGTGACCGCGATGAGCACCGTGAAGATGACGTTCGCGCGGAGGGTCTCGCTCGTGGCGAGCTGGGCGTAGTTGTCGAGACCGACGCGGTACGTGTAGTTCCCGGCGTCGTCGCGGTCGCGCACGGTGAACGATGTGGTGATCGCCTTGATCACCGGGATGAAGACGAAGAGCGTGAGGTAGAGGAGCGAAGGAAGCACGAGGAGAACCCCTGCCGCCCGCGACCGATCGAGCCGCCGAGGTCGCACGACGGCGCGAGCGGACGTTACGACCGCCACGCCGTCGTGCCTCCTAGCCTCTGGTTACGACGCGACCTTCTCGTGCCAGAGCCGCTGCATGTCCTGGCCGTACGTACCACCTGGCCACAGGCGGTACTCCTTGTCGGCACCCGAGAACCGGGTACGCGCGTCGGAGGGCATGTACTGCCAGTCGATGCCCGGGTATCCGGACATCGCGCCGGTGACGATGAGCGACTGCTGCGCGGGCTCGAGCAGGAAGTTGAGGTACTTCATGGCGGCCTGCTTGTGCGTGGCTTTCTTGGTGATGCCGATGTAGGCGGCGCCGCCGTTGAAGGCCGGATTGATCTGCGTGATCTTCACGGTCTTCGGGAGCTGGCCCGCCTGGAGGGCCTGCGTCGACTGATCGGACCAGACCGTGCCCATCCAGATCTCGCCACGGTTCAGCAGGTCGAGCGTGCCGGCGTTGCCCTTGGGGTAGGTGCCCTTGCCGTAGAGCGACGGCGCCAGGCCCTTGAGCGCGGCGAATGCCGCGTCCCAGTCCTTCTCGTTCGAAGCGCTGAACGGCTGGCTGACGTACTTGTTGTAGTCGCTGTACTTGTAGAGCATCGCGATGACGAAGGCGTCACCTGACCCGCCGGTGGACGGCTCGTTGTACGCGAACTTGCCGGGGTTCGCCTTGATCCAGTCGAGCAGCTGGTCGTAGGTCTGCGGCGGGTTCGTGACCTTGTCGGAGTTGTACGCGAGTACGACGCTCGATCCGCGGTACGGGACCGCCTTGTTCTGCACGAAGTCGAGCGTCGGCTTCGGCACCTTGCCGAGATTCGCGATGTCCTTATCGGTGACCTGCAGGAAGAGGTCATCCGGGCGGGTGTAGTAACCGGTGTCCGACTCCCAGAGGTCGATGTCCCACTGCGTCTTGCCCGCGTCGCTCTGCGCCTTGATGCGGTCGTAGATGCCCTGGGCGCCGGTGCCGTGCTCGAGGAACGTGAAGGTGACCTTGATCCCGGTCGCCTTCTCGAACGCCGGGATGATCTGCTTTTGGTGCAGGTCCTGGACGTTCGTGTCGCCGCCGCTGTAGAAGACGAGCTCCTTGTCTTCTGCCGCGCTCGGCGCCGAGCTCCCGCCGGCGCTTGGGGTTCCGCCTCCGCCGCACGCTGCCGCCACCAGGAGCACCGCGGCGAGCGGAGTGATCGAACGAAGCCACTGCTTCATGCCCGTTTGCCTCCCCCATGCCTATCGAGACGCCTACCCTAGCGCGGCCCAGTGGCCCGTCAAGGAAACAAGCTCTGTTAGGCGCGGTGCTGTTCGACGTCGGCGGAACGTTGATGCGCGGACGTCCGGACGTTTCCCCGCGCGAGCTCTCGCTCGCGCAGCTCGTCGCTCGTTTTGGTCCGCGCGAATGGTATGGATCGTTGCTCGATGCCGATCTGTTGACGCAGATGCTCGCCGATGATCCCGCCGAGCCGATGCGCCAGCGCACGCTCGAGATGGTGCGCCGATGGCTCGAGGCGCAGGCCGTCTCGAGCGAGCCGGTCGACCTCGACGAGCTGCGACGCGTAGCCGTCGTTCGTGGGAGCGTCTCGGGCGAGCTCGCCCCGGGCGCCCGCGACGCGCTCGTCTGGTGCCGCGAACACCGGCTGCGGACCGTACTCGTGAGCAACACGCTTTGGAGCGCTTCGGAGGACTTCCTGTCGGATCTCGGGGCGCTTGGTCTTGAGGGACTCGTCGACGGCGTGGTGACCTCTCACAGCGCCGGGTTCCGCAAGCCGCATCGCGCGATCTTCGAGGCGGCGCTCGCGATCGCCGGAGTCCAGGCCCGCGACGCGGTGATGGTGGGCGACGAGCCATACCAGGATGTCTTCGGCGCGCAGCAGCTGGGGATGCGTGCCGTATGGCTGCGTCCCCCCGAGCCACGGCCGCGTCCGGTCGGTGAGCCGAGCGGCTTCGCCGTCACTCCCGATGCCCAGATAGAGTCTCTCGCCGAGGTTGGGGAGGTCCTCGAGCGTTGGCTGCGATGAAGGTCGGCACCGCGCCGATCACCTGGGGGGTCTGCGAGCTTCCCGACTGGGGGACGATGCTGCCGTACGCGCACGTGCTCGACGAGATGGCCGAGCTCGGCTACGCCGGTACGGAGCTCGGTCCATGGGGCTACCTGCCGAAGGAAGCTGCCGTCCTCGCGGCCGAGCTCGGGAAACGGCGGCTCGCCATGGCCGGGGCCTTCTGCCCCGTCACGCTGCACGACCCGGCGCGCTACGAGGACCAGCTCGCGTACGCGATGGACACGACCCGCCTGCTCGCTGAGCTGTCCGCTCCCGTCCTCGTGCTCGCGGAAGCCGGAGACGAGCGGCGCGAGCGGATAGCCGGACGCGTCTCCGCGGGCGACCCCCGCTTCTCGGCAGACGATTGGAAGAGATTCGCGGAGGGCGCGAACGAGATCGCGCGCCGCGCCAAGCAGATGGGCCTGGTCACCGCGTTCCACCCGCACGCGGGCACCTACGTCGAGACGCCGAGCGAGGTCGACGAGCTGCTACGCCAAACCGATCCATCGCTGGTCGGCCTCTGCCTCGATACCGGTCATGTCTTCTACGGCGGCGGCGATCCGGTCGCCCTCGCTCGTCGCGAGACCGCGCGCATCCGGCACGTGCACCTGAAAGATGTCTATCGGGATCGCTACCAGCGCGCGCTTGCGGCGCGGCTGGACTTCACCGCCGCGGTGGGCGAGGACGTCTTCGCGCCGGTCGGGTCGGGAGCGGTCGACATGGCCGCGTTCCTGCGCATCCTGAGCGACGCGCGGTACGAGGGCTGGCTCATCGTCGAGCAGGACATCCGCATCCAGCCGGGCTCCTTGCGACAGCCCAAGCTCGACGCGGCGAAGAGCTTCGCGTTCGTCACCGCGGCGCTCCCTTGAGCCCCGAGCGCATCGGCGTCGGGGTCGTCGGTGCCGGCCTCATGGGCCGGCGACACGCCGAGAACGCCGCATCGCGCATCGCAGGTGCGCGGCTCGTGGCGCTCTTCGATGCCGACACGCAGGTCGCGTCGCGCGCCGCGGCGGAGCTCGACACCCGCGCGTGCGCATCGCTCGACGAGCTCCTCGAGCGCGACGACGTTCGCGTCCTCGTCATCGCGTCGCCCGCGCGCTTCCACGCGGAGCAGGCTGTCGCCGCTCTCGTGCGCGGAAAGGACGTCCTCCTCGAAAAGCCCATGGCGCACACGCTGGACGACTGCGACCGAGTGATCGCCGCAGCAAGACGCGGACAGTCCCGCGTGCAGCTCGGATTCATGCGGCGCTACGACGCGGCGTACGCCGAAGCGAAACGGTTGATCGTTTCGGGTGCGCTCGGCGAGCCGCTCTTCTTCCACGCGGTCCACCGCGATCGCGAGGCGACGCATCTGCCCGCGTCTAACGGCGTCACCGACATGATGCTCGAGTCGACGATCCACGACTTCGACCTGTCAAGATTCCTTCTTGCCGACGAGATCGCAACGGTGACGACCACGGCCGCGGTCCTCTGCCACGGCCGCGACGAGCACGATCACGCGCCCAACGCCGCGGTCAACGCGGTGCGTTTCGTGCGCGGCGCGCTGGCGGACATCGAGACCTACTGGGGAGCGCAGTACGCGTACGACGTCCGAACGGAGGTCGTCTGCGCGAACGGGACGGCCCTCGTCGGGCACCAGCAGCGGACCCGTCTCGACGTCTACACGAAAGATGGCGCGAGGCACGATCTGTTTCCCGGATTCCTCGAGCGCTTCACCGACGCCTACCTCGCGGAGCTGGCGGACTTCGTCGACGGCGTTCGCGAACGGCGCCCGCCGGCGGTCACCGGCGGCGACGGTCGAGCCGCGGTCGCCGCGGCGCTCGCGGGCATCGCCTCGCATCGGTCGGGTCGCGCGGAGATGACGACCCCGAGCTAAGTACGCCAGCCGGTCGTTGCGGCTTCGGCGCCGCCGCGCCACTCGCGAGCCCAGCGCTCCTCGATCGCGGCGCGCCAGGTTTGCGCCGCCTCCGCGAGCTCCGCAGCAAGCTCCGGACGATCCTCGCGCAGGTTCGTCCGCTCCTCGGGATCCTGCGCGAGATCGGCGAGGAACACGTCGTCGGACGCCGGCGTGCCTTCGACGAGCTGGCCGTTCAGGATGAGCTTCCAGTTCCCGCGCCGGATCGCGGTCTGGCGACCCATCTCCCAGAAGAGATCGCGCTGGGGCGAGGGTGCGCCGTCCGCGAGCACCGGCAGGACATCGCGGCCGTCCAGCTCGTAGCTGTCGGTGTCACCGCCCGCGGCACGGAGCAGCGTCGGGAACAGGTCCATGGCAGCGCCCGGCTCGCTCACGCTCGTGCCGGGTGGGATGCGTGCGGGCCAGCTCGCGATCGCGGGCGACCGAATCCCGCCTTCGTAGAGCGAGAACTTGTGGCCCTTGAGCGCGCAGCGGGATCCGTAGTACGGCTCGGTGCGCCCGTCGAGCCAGTTACGCGTTTCGCGCGAGGGGCCGTTGTCGCTCTGGAAGAACACGAAGGTGTCGTCGCGCATCCCCGCGCGATCGAGCTCGGCGACGATCTCCCCGACGCCATCGTCCATGGCCGCGATCATCGCAGCCATGATGCGGCGCTCCGCGGGCAGATCGGGGAAGCGGTCGAGGTATTTCGCCGGCGCGTGCAGTGGATAGTGCGGTGCGTTGAATGGGAGATAGAGGAAGAGCGGGACACCGGCCCTGGCCGCCCGGCGGACGTAGTCAACGGCGCGCTCCGTGACGAGCTCGGTGAAGTAGCGGCCGTTCGCCCAGACCTCGCGGCCGTTCTCCCAGAGATCGTGGATCGGATCGGTGCCGACCTCCATGTCGAAATAGAAGATGTGCGAGTAGTAGTCGATGCAGCCGGCCATGAATCCGAACCACTCTTCGAAGCCGTGGTCTTGCGGCCGCGACCCCTCGGCGAGTCCGAGGTGCCACTTCCCGAACATCGCGGTCCGGTAGCCGGCCGTGCGCAGCGCCGTCGCGATCGTCGGCACGTCGCGGGGAAGGCCGGTCGCGGTCCGATGGCCGCGCAGGATCGAGCGGACCCCCGCGTTCCCTGGATAGCGGCCTGTGAGCAGGCTTGCTCGCGAAGGGGAGCAGACCGGGGAGTTCGAGTACCAGCTGCGAAGGAGCGCGCCGGCTGCGGCGAGGGCGTCGAGGTGCGGCGTCGCCAGGTCCTGCGCGCCCATGCAGCCGAGGTCGCAATAGGCCTGGTCATCGCTGAGTATCACGACGAAGCTCGGCCGTCGGATCGCTGCTATGTCCGACGCGTGCTCAGCCACTCGGCCAGGCGTTCGCGGCAAAAGCGCTCGCGTTCGGGAAGCTCGTTCTGCCGGTACCAGACGATGCCCGCGAGCAAGAGGTACACCTCGTAGATCTGCGCGCGGCGGCGCGCGCGTTCGTCGTCGACGTGCGCGTAGCTGTCGCGAAACGGCGTCATCATCGCGGGGCACGCCGGGAGCGTCCAGGATTCCAGACGCACCAGGTCGAGGAGCGGATCGCGTCCCCGGGCGCGCTCGAAGTCGAGGAACGCGACGAAGTGCCAGCCGTCGCCGCGACGCTGAAGGAGCAGATTCGCCAGGTTGAGGTCGTCGTGCGTCAGCCGGCGCTCGACCCCCTCGAGCGCGGCGCGCCGCTCCTCGTAGAAGCTGATCACGGTCGCGTGCGAGCTCTGGTCGAGCGCATCGAGGAAACGGCACTCCGCGGCGCGGGTCCGCAAGCGATCGTCGAGCTCGGTCGCCCACGGCATCGGCGTATCGACGTATTCGACACGGTGCATGATGCGGAGGCCGGTCCCCAGCTCCTCACCGACGCGATGCTGATCGGTGAACGAGAGCAATCCGCTCGAGCGCGCGGCGTCCTCCCCGGTGATGAAGTCCTGGATGTAGTAGGGGACCGGTAGCGTCTGGCGGTCGACGTCGGACCAGCGCACTGCGGGGTGCGGCACTTTCCTCGCCGCAAGCAGCTCGGCGAGATGGAGGAACCGTCGCATCCGGCCGGCGTGGGGACGCCGATGCACCTTGAAGAGGAATTGCTCGCCGGTCGGCGTCGTAAGCACGTACGCGTGATGCGAGCGGCCGCGCGGCCACGGCTCGACACGTACTCCAGCGAGCGCGCCGCCCGAGATCTCGTCAGCGGCCTGCGCGATCTCGTCCTGAGAGGGCGGCACAGTGAGCGTTCGCTGCATGACCGGGTGCGACTCTACACAGCGCTACCGGCCCGCGCTTCGCGCGATCCGAAGGACTAGCCGAACAGAGCGAGCGCGAGCTGTGCCGCCACACGTGCGTTCTCGCGCAGCAGCGCGACATTTGCGTCGAGTGCCTTGTAGTGCGTCGCTTCCCCGAGAGCGCGCAACAAGCGCGGCGTGAGCTCCGCGCCATGGATGCCCGCGCGGTCGGCCTCGTCGATCGCGCGTCGCACCGCCGACTCGACCTCGTTCCGCTCGAGCGCGACCTGCGCCGGTACCGGAACACAGAGCACCATCCCGCCGCCGCGCGACAGCTGCTCTTTGGCGACGCGCGCCGCGCCGAGCGCGTCGTTGACCCGGTGAGCGAGGCGCAGTCCGCTCGAGCGCACGTAGAACGCGGGGAACTCGTCCGTGCCGTAGCCGATCACCGGGACACCGAGCGTCTCGAGGCGCTCGAGCGTCAACGCGAGATCGAGCACGAGCTTCGCGCCAGCGGCCACCACGCACACCGGGTTGCGCGCGATGGCTTCGAGATCCGCGGACTCGTCGAGCGTGCGCTCCGCGCCACGATGCACGCCACCGATCCCGCCGGTCGCGACGATCGAGATCCCGGCGCGACTGGCGATGTCGACCGTCGCGGCGACGGTCGTCGCGCCGATCGCGCGCGACGCGAGGATGGGCGCGATGTCGCGGATCGACGCCTTCGCGACGCCGTCCTCGTTCGCCAGCCGCTCGAGGAGCACGTCTCCGGCCCCGACGATCGCGAGGCCGTCGTGGAGCGCGATCGTCGCGGGGACGGCGCCGGCCGCGCGTATGTCGGACTCCACGGCGTGCGCGGCCTCGAGATTCCGCGGGCGCGGGAGGCCGTGCGCGATCACGGTCGACTCGAGGGCGACGACCGGGCCGTTTGCTGCGAGCCGCTCCTGCACCTGCGGCGCGACGGTGATCCTCACCGCCGGCCGGTCGCGTGTCCGCGCTCGCCGCTCTCGCCGGCGAGCAGCTCTACGGCGTGCTCGAGCACCGGTAGCAGTACTTCGAGCGACTCACGGACCGCGCGCGGCGATCCCGGCAGGTTGACCACGAGGCTCGCGCCAACGGCGCCGGCGACGCCGCGCGACAGCATCGCGTGCGCGGTCTTCTCGAGCGATCGCGCGCGAAGCGCCTCGGCGATGCCCGGGATCTCGCGGTCGATGACGCGCCGTGTCGCCTCCGGGGTCACGTCGTTCGGCGAGAGACCGGTGCCACCGGTCGTCAGCACGACGTTCGCCCGGGCGTGAACCGCTGCGAGGATCGCGGTCGCGATGGCTTCGACCTCGTCGGGCACCAGGGCCTGGTGCACGACGCTGTGTCCCGCTGTGACGAGCATTTCGTGCATCGCCGGCCCGCTCTCATCGACGCGTTTGCCGAGCGCGCCCTTCGTGCTCACGGTGATGACGCCGGCGCGGATCACTTGCCGCGATACGTCCCCGACTTTCCCCCGGTCTTCTCGACGAGGCGCACGTCGGTGAGGCGCGCGCCACGCTCGACCGCCTTCAACATGTCGTACAGCGTGAGGCCCGCGACGGTCACCGCGGTCAGAGCCTCCATCTCGACGCCGGTCTGCGCGGCGGTCGCGACCGTCGCCTCGATCCCGATGCCATCGTCGTCGACCGCGAGCTCGACCGAGGCGTACGTGATCGGCAAGGGGTGGGTGAGCGGGATGAGCTCGCTCGTCTTCTTCGCGGCCATGATTCCGGCAAGGCGCGCGGCGGCGAGCACGTCGCCCTTTGGCGTTTTGCCATCGCGCACGAGCTCGACCGTCGCGGTCGAAAGACGAAGCATCCCGCGGGCAGTGGCGCGCCGTTCGGTCACCGGCTTCGCTCCGACGTCGACCATGCGCGCGGCGCCTTTGGCGTCGACATGAGTGAGCCGAGCGCGCGGCGGCATCAGCGCGGCTCCGGCTGCTCGGTGAGGATCACATCGACTTGCTCTCCGGCCTCGTGACGCGCGCGCCCTTCGGGGAGGTCGATGAGGCAGTTCGCCAGCGACAGCGAGCGCAGGATGCCCGAGCCCTGGGGCCCGGTCGTTCGGACCGTGCCGGCGCTGGGATCGTGGATGCCGCGTGCGAAGACCCGGAGTGAGGCGATCTTCTCGATCGGTTCGAGAAGACGCGCCTTGGTCCGCGGGCGCGCGACCTCGTCGCGCCCCTGCATCCGCAGGAGCGCCGGGCGCACGAAAAGCTCGAACGTGACGAGCGACGAGACGACGTTGCCCGGGAGACCGAAGACCGGGACGCGCCGATCGCCGTCGCGGAGCTCCCCGAACGCGAGCGGCCGTCCGGGCCGGATCGCGATCGCCCAAAAATCGATCGTGCCGAGCTCGGACATGATCGGCTTCATGTAATCGTGATCGCCTACGGACACACCCCCGCTCGTGACGATCGCGTCCGCGGCGCTGGCCTCCCGCAGTGCCGCGCGGAGCGCATCGGGCGAATCGCGCACGATGCCACGGACCCATGGCTCCGCGCCGGCCTCTCGGAGCGCGGACGCGAGCGAATACCGGTTCGTGTCGCGGATCTGACCCGGCGCGAGCGGCGCACCGGCATCGACGAGCTCGTCTCCGGTCGAGAACACCGCCACCCGCGGCCGCTTGATCACGCGCGCTTGCGCTCTTCCGACCGACGCGAGGAGGCCGATCTCCGCCGCGCGGAGCACGGTTCCCCGCGCGACCACGGTCTCGCCGCGCCGCAGGTCCTCCCCGGCGTGACGGACCGCCGTACCCAGCGGCGTCGCAGCGTTGATCGTGACGACATCGCTCCGGTTGTCGGTGTCCTCGACCCGAACGACCGTGTCCGCGCCTTCCGGCACCGGCGCGCCGGTCATGATCCGCATCGCCTCCCCAGGTCCGACGGTGCGCGTCGGGGAGCGGCCGGCCGCGATCTCGCCGATCACCCGCAAGCTCGCAGGAGCATCCGCGACGTCGCGCGCACGGACGGCGTAACCGTCCATCGCCGAGTTGCGGAACGGAGGAACATCGCGGTCGGCGACGACCTCCTCGTCGAGCACCAGACCGAGCGCGTCGAGGATCGCGACATCGACGGAGGGAAGCGGCGGGACGCCTGCGAGGATGCGCGCGAGGGCGTCGTCCGCTCGCATGAGTCGCTCCGCGGGCCTCGCGGAGGTGGCGCTGGTCGGCACGAGCCGAGTTTAGGGACTGGGCCTCACGCGTCAGGCGTGGTAGACGGATATCTCGGTGGCCTTCACGCTGACCCAGACCTCGCCGCCCTGGGCGAGCGCGAGGTCGCGGATCGCCGCCGGCGTGACCTCCGCGACGATCGCGAGCTCGCCGTCGACCGCGACCCGGACGCGATCGCCCTGAAGATCCAACGATCGGGTCCTGCCGCGCCAGACGTTTCGCGGGGACCCCTCCGGCCGATGGCGGTGAAGCGCGACGGCCCTGGGGTGGATCAGCGCGAACACATCGCCGTCGAGCTCCTCCGCGCTCTGGAGCGTCGATCCGCTTTCGAGGGAGATCAATCCGGCCTTCGCGCGCCCGCGGAAGAGATTCACGCCGACGAGGTCCGCGACGTAACGTGTCCGCGGTCGCTGCGTAACGTCGCTCGGCGTGCCGGTCTGCACGACGCGGCCCTCCTCGAGGATCACCAGGCGATCGGCGAGCGCGATGGCCTCGAGAGGATCGTGCGTGATCAGGACGCGGATGCCATCGAACGAGGCAAGATGCCGCTTGAGATCGCGCCGCACCTCGCCGCGCGCGGACGCGTCGAGCGCCGCGAGTGGCTCGTCGAGAAGCAGGAGCCTCGGTGTGTACGCGAGCGCCCGCGCGAGCGCGACGCGCTGGGCTTGGCCACCCGAGAGCGATCGTGGGCGTGCGTCGGCGTACGCCGCGAGCTCGAAGCGATCGAGCCACTCGAGCGCGCGCGCGCGGGCGTGAACGCGGTCGACTCCACGAGCGCGCAACCCGAAGCCGACGTTCTCGGCGACCGTCTGATGCGGGAAGAGCAGATATTCCTGGAACACGACGCCGATCGGGCGGCGTTCTGCCGGGACATGCACGCCGCGCGCGACGTCGTCCAGCACCGCACCGTCGAGGGTCACCTCGCCGCGCGCGAGCGGGGTCAGACCGGCGATCGCCCGCAGCAGCGTGGTCTTGCCCGCGCCGTTCGGGCCAAGGAGCACGACGATCTCGCCGGCCTTCGCATCGAGCGTTGCATCGAGCGCGAGCGTGCCCAGCTGAAGTCCGACCTCCGCGTGCAACATCAGGCGAGCCGGAGATAGCGGTCGCGTAGCGCGACGAGGACGACCGCCGAGATGGCGAGGAGGAGCAGGCTGAGCATCAGCGCGACCTCGGGCCGGCTCTCGAGCGCGACGAGCACGGCCAGCGGCAGCGTCTGCGTCACGCCGGGAAGGTTGCCCGCGAACGTGATCGTCGCGCCGAACTCGCCCAGTCCCCTCGCCCATGCGAGGACCGCGCCCGCGAACAGGGACGGCCCGATGAGCGGCAGGGTCACGTCGCGGAAGACCAGCCAGCGACCGGCGCCGAGCGTGCGGGCCGCCTCCTCGAAGCGGCGATCCATCGAGCGCAGTCCGGCCTCCACGGTGAGCACGAGGAACGGTGCTGAGACGAAGAAGGCCGCGAGGACCGCGGCCAGCGTCGTGAACGGCAGACGGATGCCGAAGAGACCGTCGAGCACGGGACCGATGAGCCCTGCGCGGCCGAACGCGAAGAGCAGCGCCACCCCGCCGACGACCGGCGGCAGGATCATCGGAAGCGTCGTGAGCGCGCGAACGACGTCCCGCCCAGGGAAGGCGACGCGCGCATAGAGCCACGCCAGGGGAACGCCGAAGAAAACGGCCAGGATCGTCGACGCGACCGATACGACGAACGAGACCCGGAGCGCCGCGAGCGCCTCCGGTCTCGTGAGCTCCTCGACCGCGGTCGCCCATGGCGCGCGCGCGATCAGACCAGCGATCGGGATCAAGAAGAACGCGATGGCGACGGCGGCCGCGATGATCACAGGCAGTGGCGGCCGTTCGGGGGTCATGGACGCGAGAAACCGAACCCGGCCAGGAGCTGCTGGCCGTCGCTCGACAGCAGATAGTCGACGAACGCGTGCGCGAGGGTTGGTTTCGTGGCGCTCCTGGTGACGGCGATCGGGTAACGTCCGATCACCTGATATCGCTCTTGGATCGCGACGCCGGTGACGCGCGTGCCGGCGGAGACCACATCGGTCACGTAGACGATCCCGGCGTCAGCTTCGCCGAGCGCGACCTTGTTGAGGACAGCCCTGACGTCGATCTCCTGGCTCGCGGGGCTGAGCGAAACGCCAGCCTTGTTCAGTGATTCGAGCGCGTACCTGCCGGCCGGCACCGTGGGCGCGGCGAGGATGACGATGACCCCGGGTCTCGCGAGATCGGCAAGCGCCGCGATACGTTTCGGGTTGCCTGGCGCGACGGCGATCTCCAAATGGTTGCCGGCGAAGACCGAAGGCGATCCATCGACGAGCTCCGCATCGACGACCTTCTGCATGTTCGGCTCGTCGGCCGAGGCGAAGACGTCGGCCGGAGCCCCGTTCGTGATTTGCGTCGCGAGGGTCGACGACGACCCGAAGTTGAACGTGATGTCCGCCCCCGGAACCCGCCCCTCGAACACCGCGCCGGCTTTGGTGAACGCATCCGTCAGCGAGGACGCGGCGAAGACCGTGATCGCGCCCGCAGCTGAGGCTTCGCCGGGTCGGCCGAGCGAAGGCGTGCATCCGACGACGAGCGAAAGGCACGCGAGCACGAAAAGGCGGGACATCGCTCAAGCGGGGGTTCGCGGGGCTTTGGCGATCTCGACCACGACGTTGGTCGACTTGACCGCGCACACGACGGCGACGCCCGGTCGGAGGCCGAGCTCGCGAGCCGCCTCGGCGGTCATGAGGCTGACTAGTCGGTGCGGGCCCGCTTGGACCTCGACGACGGCCGCGACGCGGTCGCGTTCGACTCTTGTGACGATGCCCGGGAAGCGGTTTCGCGAGGATTGGGCGACGATCGGCGGTTCGGGCCTGGCTCGCCGTCGCTCGGCCTGAAGGCGTTGGAGCTCCGGAAGGCCGATGAGGCGCTGGCCGCCGGACGAACGGCGGGTGCGCACGCGGCCACCGGCCTCCCAGCGGCGGAGGGTCTCCACTGAGACTCCGAGGAGCTTGGCCGCTTCGCCGAGCCGTAGGCCGCGATAGATAGGTTTCTCTGGCCTATTTGGCATAGATACATAGATATCTTAAGAGCGTCAAACATCCGCGCTCCGCTGGCGCGCCGCGCCGGTCACGCAGTCGCGCGTAGCGAGAATCGAGGCGCATTTCAATTGACTTCAGGTTCGAGGTTGTTAACCTCGAACGAGGGTGGTGCGCCTGCTCATCGTCGACGACCACATCGCCGTCGCCGAGAGTCTCCACGCCCTGCTGTCGCGCGAGCCCGGGTTCGAGCTCACACCGATCGCGCCCGACGCCGAGACGGCCCTTCGCATCGTCCGCGAGACGGAACCGGATGTCGTGTTGATGGATCAGGGGCTGCCGGGGATGTCCGGAACCGACGCGGTCGCGAGGGTGCTCGCGATCAGACCGGCGACGGCCGTGATCATGTTTTCAGGTTCGATGACCGAGGACGATCTCGTGACCGCCGTCGAGTCGGGGATCCGTGGGTACGTGCCGAAAGGCGCTCGCGCCGCCGACGTCGTGTCGGCGGTGCGTCGCGCGGCCGCGGGCGAGATCCTTCTGGCTCCGGACGAGCTGACTCGGCTCCTTCGTCGCTCACGCGAGCGCTCGCGGCAACGACTCGAACGAGATCGTCAGGTCGCCTCCCTGACGCCGCGGGAACGAGAGGTGCTGAGGCTCATGGCGAAAGCGCAGGATGTTCCGGCGATCAGCGATGCGCTCGGGATCACTGCCCATACCGCGCGGGGCTACATCCAGAACATCCTGGAGAAGCTGCAGGCCCACTCCCGTCTCGAAGCCGTGATCCGCGCGAACGAGCTGGGACTCGTCGAACAGTAGGCGCGACCTAGCCCGTTATGCGCTTCCGCCTGACTGCGCCGCGCTGATCGTCCGCTCGGTCTCCTCGCGCAGGTCATCGATCAGACGATCCGCGATCTGCTCCCAGTCGTGCGCTTCCTGAGCACCGATGGGGCAGTACGCCCACGCGCCCTCGCGCAGCGTGAGCGGATTCGGCGACCACGGCGCCTGTGCATCGAACAGCGACAGCTGCTGATGCCCCGACGCCCGGCAAACGTACCGAACCAGCTTCGTCATGCGTTCTCCCCCCGGCGACGTGCACATATAGGGGTACTGCGTGACGGGCCGTCATACAAGTCCTCAGGCAGCGTCGCGCCGCTGGGCGTCCTCCGAAAGGGCAATTTCGGCGCGGCGCAGCAGATTAATGGTCGTTCCCAGCTCCTCGCCCCATGTGGCGGCGCCGGCGCGAACTTGCCAGCGGGCACCGCCGAAGGCGCGCACCGTGGCGGTCATCGTGCGCATCAGCTCGTCGAGCCGCGCACGCACGAGCGTGCGCAAACGTTCGGCGCGTCCCGAGTCCCGGCCGGTGGGCGCGATCACCGCGATACCGGAGTCGCCGTAGCGATAGGTCGAGGTATCCCCACCAAAGAGCGTCGCGCTGCCGCCGAGGGTCGCGCGGATCGCGCGATGCAGCATCGCTCGCCGCGTCGCCTCGCCGACCGCGTCGAGGTCGACCTGTGCCAGCACGACCGCGAAGATCGGCCCGCCGTCCCGGGCGGCGGCGACGCGCTCGCGCACCGAGGCGACGAGGACCCGATCGAGATAGGCATCCGCGACGGCAGGCGCGCGCTCGACCGCGGGCGTGGGGACGACGACGGTCGCCGGTCGTTGCTCTGGATCGCCGAGCAAACGCACCAGCGTCGGAAGCATCACGGACCAGCGCTCGCGTTCCACCGCGCACTCGGCTGCGCCAAGCATGGTGAGGCTCACGTTCCCGAGTGCTGCCGGCGCGATGTGACCGCCCTCGAGAAGGCTTTGAACCGCGCGACCAAAAGCGCCCGGCGCGAACGGAAGCCCTTCGGCCGCGATCGCCGCGAGCAGTACCGCTGGACGCGCAGGCCCGCGGGCGAGCGCGTCGAGCAAATACAGACGAAAGAACGCGGTCGCGAGGCCCGTCGAAAGAGGTCGTGACACAAACGATCCTCGCTCTGAAGAACTCGCTTATCTCTAACGGCGTGCGCTTGCGCTGCTCGGCCTTTGCCCGGATCAGACCTGCGTCGTCATCCGCTCGATCATCGCGAGGAGCGCATCCAGGTCGAATGGCTTCGCGAGATAGGCGTCGGCTCCGATCGACGCTGCCTCCGCCGCCGGATCCTGCGCCGCGGTGAGGAGGACGAGCGGCGCTCGGGCTTGCGTGGAGCTTTCGTACCGGCGCGCGAACTCGCGGCCGTCGAGGATCGGCATCTTGAGGTCGAGCAGGATGAGCTGTGGGCTGGTCCCGGCCACGATGTCGAGGGCCTGGGCGCCGTTGCTGGCCAGGTGCACGCGGTATCCGGCCGCGGTGAGCGCGAGCTCGATCACTTCTCGGATCCCTTCGTCATCCTCGATCAGCACCACGTTGCGCTGCATTCGCCACAAGGCTATGCCGCGCCACGCAACGCTGGGTCTTTCACCTTCATCAGGGGATTGGCCCGCGGCATGCCCCGGCGAGGCCGATGGCGGGTCGACGCGCGCTCCTCATCGTGAATCCTGCCGCTGGCAAGCGCACCGCCCACGAGGGCGATCTCGCGGAGTGCGTGAATCTGCTGACCGCTGCGGGATTCTCGCTCGAGCGCTGCGAGACCGGTGTGGCCGGATCCACGTCGGCGCAGCTCGCGGCGTCGGCGAAACGCGACCGCTTCGATTCGGTGATCGTGGCCGGGGGCGACGGCACCGTCGCCCCTGCCGCGATCGAGCTCCTGGACACGGACCTCGTGCTCGGCATCCTTCCATTCGGCTCGTGGATGAACATCGCTAATGGGCTCGGAATCCCGCTGGCTCCGATCGACGCCGCTCGCGTGATCGTTGCCGGGAACACCAAACGCTGTGACGCGGGCGAGGTCGCAGAAAAGATCTTCTTCGAGACCTGCGGCATCGGCCTCGACGCCGACGCCTTCGGCGCGATGCGTCACCTCGAGCGGCGCCGCTGGAGCTGGGCGCTTAAACGCATGGCCCGCTGGGCGACCGCGCGCCCCCGTGCCGTCGAGATCGTCGTCGATGGCGAGGCGACGCGTCACGAGGCGCTCCAGATCCTCGTCGTGAACAGTCCGTATTACGGGTGGGCCTTTCCTCTGGTGCCGGACGCTGACATGACCGACGGGTTGCTCGAGGTGGCGGTGTTTCCGCGGATGGGCCGGCGCGATCTTGTTCGCTCGCTCGCCGAGATCTGGTTGCGGGGTCGGCCCGGCACGGCGCCGCACATCAGGCGTGGCAAGGTCATCGAGATCCGATCGGGGTCGCGGCTACCGGTCCACGCGGACGGTCAGATCGCCGGCAGCCTGCCGCT
>Ga0209056_10000454_pt1 | contig 45329 bp, 49 predicted proteins | sample GraSoiAngelo_114_FD_185876 | JGI IMG/M metagenome (GOLD analysis project Ga0209056, IMG submission 185876) | Grasslands soil microbial communities from the Angelo Coastal Reserve, California, USA - 14_0903_13_40cm (SPAdes) (version 2) | ecosystem: Environmental > Terrestrial > Soil > Grasslands...
CGACCCGGCTCCGTTCCTCCTCCTATATGGGTGGGCGACGTCAGCCGTGGGCGAGGCGTTCGGGGCGGCGGTAGATGAAGTAGAGGTTCCGCGCGTAGACGAAGAGCCCGGCGGCTTGGCCGAGGATAAACACGGGGTCGAGTCGGTAGATCGCGTACGCCAGCAGCGTCATGCCGCCGCCCACCGAGAAGAACCAGAAATGCCGGGGCACGACGCTCTTCTGCGCGCGCTCCGACGCGATCCACTGGACGAGGAAGCGCGCCGAGAAGAACGCCTGGCCGAGCAGACCGATGCCGAGCCACACGTGTTCCGTCGTCATCGTGACTACCCCCGGGGAAGCGGTGACGCTAGGACGCGCGCCCGAACATCGCGCGCAGGACGTTGTACGCCTTGCGGATCTCCTCGGGGCGCCGGCGGGCGGCGACGAGCGCGAAGATCTTCTCGGCCTCCTCGCTGGGCACCGTGGCGGCCTTGTCGCCGACGTCGGTGAGGTCGCGGAGCGGGACCTCGAGGGCCGTGGCAACGTGGTACAGGCTGTCGAGCGAGATCGACTTCTCGCCCCGCTCGACCTCGCCGATGAACTTTCCGCTCAAGTTGGAGCGCTCGCCCAGCCGCTCCTGGCTGAGCGCCCGCTGCTTCCTGAGGGCGCGCAGGCGCTGTCCCAGAAACTTCCTGACGTGCTTCACGGCGCGTTCGGTCATGGCGTACGAGTCCTCCTACACTAGTCATTTTGCGGGCGCTGCGCAACCCTGGTGTGAGCGCATTGGGGAAGTCCCTCAGGCGGATTCGGTTCCTCCCGTCATGATCGCCAGGACCAGGGCGCCCTCGCGGCTCCACACACGGTGGACGCAGCCCGGCGGTCGCCGCGCGTAGTTCCCCCGGGTGCATGTCCCGGTATCGTCCGATACGGCGCCCTCGAGCACGAAGATCTGCTCGTCGCCCGAGTGCCGGTGGCGCGGGATCGTCGCGCCGGGAGCGTAGCGCATCAGCACGGCTTTCCGGTCTCCCTCCTCCCACAGGACCTTCCAGTGCACGCCCGGGCGCCGCTCCTGCCACGGTCGGTCGTCGGCCGTGACGTACAGGCTCCGCGGCGGCTCGCTCACGGGACGTCCACCTCGATCGCGGTGCCATTGACGCGAACGGGATAGACGGCCACCGCGAGGTCGTCGTCCACGCGACACCGCCCCGTCGTGAGCTCGAAGTCGTAGCCGTGCCAGGGGCAGACGACCGTATCTCCCTCGAGCCACCCCTCGGCGAGCGGACCCTCTTCGTGTGGGCAGACCGGGCTCGTGGCGAAGAACCGCCCGCCGCCCGCGTTGAAGACGGCGAGCGCGATCCCGTCGCGCTCGACGAGCGTGCCTTTCCCGACGGGGATGGCTCCGACCTCGGCGACCTTCACGAACGGCATCAGCGTCGCTCCTTCGACGCCGCGTCCAACGCGTTCTCGATGATCGAGCGAAGCTCCTCGAGGGAGACCAGCCCCTCGACCCGCCGCCCGTTGACGAACAAGGTCGGCGTGGCGAAGACGCCGAGCGCGACAGCCTGGTCCACGTCCGCCTCGACGTCGGGACCGAACCGTCGCTCCTCCACGCACCGGGCGAAGGCCGCGCGGTCGAGGCCGAGGGCGCTCGCGTAGGCGAGGAGATCTTCGTGTCCGAAGGCCGGTTGCCCGGTGAAGAGACGGTCGTGGTACTCCCAGTACCGCCCCTGGGCCCCCGCGCAGCGCGCCGCCTCGTGCGCGGCCCGCGCGCCCGGATGGATCGCGAGGGGGCGGTCCTTGAAGATGAGGCGGACCCGACCGCTGGAGTCCTGCAGCAGCTGCTCCAGCGACCGCTGGAGCCGACGGCAGAAGGGTCACTGATAGTCGGAGAACTCGACGATCGTGACCGGCGCGTCGGACGGGCCCTTCACCATGGCCGGCGTGACGGTCAGCGTGACCTGCGCCGGCGCGCCCATCGCCCAGGCGCCGACGAGCCCGAGCCCCGGGAGGACGCGTATCCAACTGTAGTACACTCGCCGCGCCCGGCGGGCCCGGCTCGTCACGGGCGTCACGCGGCGAGGATACGCTCGCGGGGAGGAACCATGCAAGAGCTCATGGACCTCGTGTTCGGCACGTACCCCTCCTGGTCACGCCTGGTCGTGCGGCTGATCCTGGGCGTGATCTTCTTCGCGCACGGCGCGCAGAAGGTCTTTGGCTGGTTCGGTGGCCGGGGGCTGTCGCAGACCATCGCGGGCTTCCGCCAGATGAACATCCCGGCCGCGGCGACCGTGACGGCGTCGTGCATCGAGTGCTTCGGCGGGCTCGCCATGATCGTCGGGCTCCTGGCGCGCCCGGTGGCGCTCGCGCTCATCGCCGTCATGCTCGTGGCGATCAAGAAGGTGCACGCGCGGCACGGGTTCTTCCTGAACTGGTCGCTGGTACCTGCCCAGGGCCACGGCTACGAGTTCAACCTGGCGCTGATCGCGATGGCCCTGTCGATCGTGATCGGCGGCGCTGGCGTCCTGTCGATCGACGGGCTGATCGTGCCGTGGCCCTAGGCCCGGCGCCGCGCTAGGCCGCGCGCCCGCCCTCCTCGACGAGCGAGGTGATGACGTAGGTGCCGCTCTTCTCGTCCCGCTCGAGCGTCACGATCCGCTGCTTGGCCGCCTCTTCGAGGAGCTTGGAGAAGGTCGAGAAGCCGTAGTACGACTCGTTGAACGCGGGGTTCTTGCGGATCATCGTCTGCTTGACCATCGACCCCCAGAGGGTCTCCTTGTTCTCGCGCTGGAGCGCCTGAATGGCGTCGATGAGCTGCGTCATCGCCTCGGCCTTCTTCTCGGGCAGGCCCCGGAGCAGATTCGTCTTCTTCGTCTCGCGGATCAGGTCCTCGTAGAAGATGAACTCGTCGCAGTTGGCGACGAGCAGGTCGGACGAGGACGACTTCACGCCGAGGCCGATCACGTAGCGGTCGTTTTCGCGGAGCTTGGAGACGAGCGGGGAGAAATCCGAGTCGCCCGACACCAGCGCGAACGAGTCGATGTGCGTCTTTCCATAGGCCAGGTCGAGCGCGTCCACGACCATGCGGATGTCGGCCGAGTTCTTGCCACTGTACCGGCTCTGCGGGACGTCGATCAGCTCGATCGCCCACTCGTGGAACGGGCGCTTGTACTCGGTGAAGCGGTTCCAGTCCGCGTACGCGCGCCGGACGATGATCTTGCCCTTCTCCAGTAATCGCTCGAGCACCAGCTTGATCTCGAAGGCCTTGTACTGCGCCTCTTTGACTCCGCGGGCGATGTTCTCGAAATCGATGAACAGCGCCAGCTTGCGTTCTCCATTCATCCGGGATGTCCTTTCGTGCGCCGACCCCGCGCGTCCCTCTCCATTATATGTCTCCGTCCGCGGTCGCACGAAAAGGTTGTGACGGCGGTGTATAGTGAAGCCTCGGGCATGCCCGACTCCTGGAGGTACGCATGACACACGCCGACCCCGCCCTCGCCGGGCGGATCCCCCCGGGCCAGACGCGCACGACGAAATGGCCCGTCCTCACCTACGGCCGCACGCCCCCCTTCGATCCGGCGCGCTGGACGTTCCGGTGCTTCGGACTCGTCGAGCGTGAGGTCGTGTGGACGTGGGAGGAGCTCCTCAGGCTCCCGCGCGTGACGCGCACCTCCGATGTCCACTGCGTCACGCGCTGGTCGCGGCTCGACAACCGATGGGAGGGCGTGGGGGTCCACGAGCTTCTCGCGCGGGTCACGATCCTGCCCGGCGCGAAGTTTGTGATGGTCCACGCCGACCCCGATTACACCACGAACCTCGCGCTCGAGGACCTCGCGGACGACGACGCGCTCCTGGCGCTCCGACACGACGGGCGTGACCTCGAGCCCGACCACGGCGGTCCGTGCCGCCTCGTGGTACCGAAGCTCTATTTCTGGAAGAGCGCAAAGTGGGTGCGCGGCTTCGAGTTCCTGGACGTCGACCCGCCCGGCTTCTGGGAGCAGAACGGGTACCATATGCACGCCGATCCCTGGAAGGAGGAGCGGTACTCCGACCAAGAGACGCGCGCGATGCAGACGATGCGCGCGGAGGCCGCTCGCAAGCTGCGGGACCGCTGATCGCGCCGCCGTGCTTGCGGCGGCCGCCCACGTCCGGGCATGAGATGCGGATCCTGGTGGTCGAGGACGAGCGGAAGGTCGCGAGCTTCATCCGCCAGGGGCTCGAGGAGGAGGGCCACGCCGTCGAGACCGCCGCCGACGGCGCCGCGGCGCTCGACCTGGTCCTGGCGGGCCCTGCGTACGACCTCGTGGTGCTCGACCTCATGCTGCCCAAGCGCGACGGCTTCGGCGTGCTCAAGACCCTCCGCGACCGTGGCGTCGGCACGCCGGTGCTCGTGCTGACGGCCCGGGACAGCGTCGCCGACAAGGTGGCCGGCTTCGACCTCGGCGCCGACGACTACGTGACGAAGCCGTTCGCGTTCGAGGAGTTCCTGGCCCGGGTCCGCGCGCTGCTCCGCCGCGGGACCGGGCAGGGGACGGCGCCGCTCCGGCTCGACGACCTGACCCTCGACCCGGGGACGCGCACGGCGACGCGCGGCGGGCGGCGTCTCGACCTCACATTGCGGGAGTACGCGCTCCTCGAGTACTTCCTGCGCAACGCCGGACGCGTGCTGACCCGGCCGATGATCGCCGAGCACGTGTGGGGTCTCGGCTTCGACTCCGAGAGCAACGTCATCGACGTGTACGTCGGTTATCTCAGACGGAAGATCGACGCGTCGGGCGAGCCGCGCCTGCTCCACACGGTCCGGGGCGCCGGCTACGTGCTCCGCGCGGCCGAATGAGTCGGCGCGCGATGGAGCTCTCGATCCGCACCCGCCTGACGCTGTGGTACACCGCGATTCTCCTGTCGATCCTCGTCGTGATCAGCGGGCTCTCGTACTCGCTCCTGCGCTCCCGCCTCATGCAGGATCTCGACGCCTCCCTCCTGGCGGTGGGGCTGGTCGTCCGCGACACCGGCTGGTCGGGATCGGGCGCCGCCCTCGGCGTCGGACCCGAGTCGGCGCTCCGGGAGATCCTCGGGCCCGAGTTCTACGACAAGTTCTTCCAGCTCGTGGACCCCGAGGGCCGGCTCGGCGCGCGCTCGACCCACCTGCGCGAGGAGACGCTCCCGCTCTCCGCCCAGGCCCGAGAGAACGCCGCGCGCGGCGTGCGGACGTTCGAGACCGTGCAGCGCGCCGCGGGCGAGCCCGTGCGCCTGCTGACGCTGCCGATCACGCGCGACGGCCAGCTCGTTCAGCTCCTCCAGGTCGGCATCCCGCTCGAGCGGGCCGAGCGGACGCTCGGGCGCTACCTCGAGACGCTCCTGGTCCTGATCCCGCTCGGCCTGGCGCTCGCGGCCGCCGGGGGCGCGGTCATCGCGCGCACGGCGCTCCGCCCGGTGGACGCCATGTCCCGCACGGCACGCCGGATCAGCGGCGAGGACCTCGACGCGCGGCTTCCGCTGCGAGGAACGGGCGACGAGCTGGACCACCTGGCCGAGACGCTCAACGCGATGCTGGCGCGGCTCGCGGAGGCCTTCGCTCAGATGCGTCGCTTCACGGCCGACGCCGCGCACGAGCTGCGCACGCCGCTGACCGCGCTCAAGGGCACGATCGAGGTTGCGCTGCGCGGCGAGCGGTCCGGTGAAGAGTACCGCCGCGTCCTCACCTCGAGCCTCGAGGACGTCGAGCGACTCGTCCGGCTCGCCGAGGACCTGCTGCTCCTCTCGCGTCTCTCGGTCCCGGCGCAGGTGCCGCGCGAGCGCATCGAGCTCGCGCCGCTGCTCGCCGAGGTCGCCGACGTCGCCGCGCGGGTCGCCGACGAGCGAGGCGTGACCTGCGTCGTCAAGGAGCGCGCGCCCGCGACGGTGATGGGCGACGCGATCGCGCTGCGGCGCGCGGTGATGAAGCTCGTCGAGAACGCCGTGAAGTACACGCCGCGCGGCGGCCGCGTGGAGCTGGCGCTGCGCGTCGCCGACGGGCGGGCCGAGGTCGCGGTGACCGACACCGGCATCGGGATGGATCCGGCGGACGTCGAGCGCATCTTCGAGCCCTTCGTCCGACTCGACGCGGCTCGCGCCCTCGACACGGGCGGCGCCGGGCTCGGACTGCCGATCGCGCGCTCCATCGTTGCCACGCACGGCGGCACGCTCGCCGCCGAGAGCGTGCCCGGCGCTGGCAGCACCTTCACGATCCGCCTGCCGCTCGCCTGAGCGCCGTCTCCTTCGACCGTCGCCGCGGCTGAGAAAGTTCTCATCCTGCTCTCACCGGCCTCTCACGTTCTTCCGCTACCCTCGGGTCCATGAGGCGATGGTCGACGTGCGGGTGACGGACGTGGCGATGCTCGGCGCGCTGCGGCGGTTAGGGCGCTCGCGCATGGACCTCATCACGGGCGTCGTGATGCTCGGCTCAGTGGCCGTGACCGCGGGCGGCGCGATCGCGCTGGCCCGTGAGCTCCCGGCCTGGCGAGGCCGGCTGGCCGTGACGCGCGCCACGCGGCTGATCGACGATGGCGACTACACCGCCGCGATTCGGACGCTCCTCGGTGCCGTGGCGGCGACGCCGCGTGACGCCCGCGTGCACTACTACCTGGGCCTGGCGTACGCGCGGCTCGGGGTGCCGAGGGGCGCGTTGAACCAGCTGAGCGACGCCGTCCGGCTGGCCCCGGGCGATGCGCGGGTCCACGACGCGCTCGGCCAGGCCCTCAGGGCGGTGGGCGATCCGCGGGCGGCACGCCGCGAGTTCGAGGAGGCGGCGCGGCTCGACCCGGGCGAGGCGCGCTACCACGTGGACGTCGCCGGGCTCCTGCTCGACGCGGGAGCGCCGGCCGCGGCGGTGGCGCGGCTCGAGCAGGCGGTGCGCCTCAAGCCGCGCTCAGCGGAGATCCGTCTGCTCCTCGCGGCGGCGCTCCGCCGCGCCGGCGACGTGAACGGCATGGCCCGCGAATACACCGAGGTCCGGCGGCTGGCCCCGGCCGGCCCGCTGGGCGAGTTTGCCCGACAGGCACTCAACGAAAGGAGCGTCCCATGACACGCTGGATCTCAGGAGCCACCGCGCTGGCGCTTGCTGTCGCGCTGGTGGCCGTGATTCCCCGGTTCGGTTTCACGAAGCCCGAGGCGGCGCTCTGGACCGACCGCCCGGTGACGGGCGGGATCTCGGCGCCCGCCGCGTCCCCCTGGGTCGAGCTGGCGCGGGCCCTCAAGCCCGCCGTGGTCAACATCAGCACCAAGCGCGTGGACGCGGGCAACCAGTTCTTCGACCAGTTCTTCGGCGGCCGGCCGCGACGCATGGTGCGGAGCCTCGGCTCGGGCTTCGTGATCAACTCCGCCGGCTTCATCGTCACCAACAACCACGTCGTGGACGGCGCGACCGAGATCAAGGTGACGCTCGCCGACGGCCGCGAGCTGCCCGGCCGGCTCCTCGGGCGCGATCCGAAGACCGACATCGCGCTCCTGAAGGTGGAAGCGACCGGGCTGCCGGTGATCCCGCTCGGGGACTCCGCGCGGCTCCAGGTCGGCGAGCCGGTGATGGCGATCGGCAATCCGTTCGGGCTCGAGCAGACGGTGACCACCGGCATCGTCAGCGCGACCGGGCGCGTGATCGGCGAGGGGCCGTACGACGACTTCATCCAGACCGACGCGTCCATCAACCCGGGCAACAGCGGCGGCCCGCTCATCAACGCCCAGGGTCAGGCCGTGGGGATCAACGCCGCGATCTTCTCGCGATCGGGGGGCTCGGTCGGGATCGGCTTCGCGATCCCGACCAATCTCGCCAAGCCCGTCCTCACGCAGCTCGCGGCCGCCGGCCACGTCGTCCGCGGGTATCTCGGGGTGACGATCCAGAGGGTGACGGCCGACCTGGCGAAGAGCTTTGGTCTCCCGGGCGCCCACGGCGCGCTCGTCGCGTCGGTCGCCGAGGGCGGCCCGGCAAAAGCCGCGGGCCTCCGGCCCGGGGACGTCATCGTCGAGTACGACGGGAGGAGGCTCGAGCGCTCGGACGAGCTGCCCCGCCTGGTCGCCGAGACGCCGCTCGGCCGTGAGGTCCCGCTGACCGTGGCGCGCGACGGCAAGACGCTCACGCTCCGGGCCACGATCGCGAAGCTCGCCGAGCCTCAGGAGCAGCGAACCGCCCAGACCGCCGGGAGGCCTGCGCTCGGCCTTGCCGTGCAGACGGTCACCCCTCAACTCGCCCAGGAGCTCGGTCTGCCGGTGCGGGCCGGGGTCCTGGTGAGCGGCGTGGAGGACGGCAGTCCCGCCGCGGGCGCCGGCGTCCAGCCTGGCGACGTGATCACCGAGCTCGATCGGAAGCCAGTGAAGAGCGTGGACGACCTCGAGCGGGAGCTCGCGCGCGTCAGGTCCGGCGCCCCGGTGCTCTTCTTCGTGCACAGGAACGGCGGCGACCTCTACATCGCCGTGGAGTCCTGAGCGAACCCATAGTCGAGAACGCATGGCCGCCAGCGCGCGGTCAGGGAGGGACACCGATGAGACACGTGGCGATCGGGGTGCTGGTCGAGGGCCCGCTCGTGCCCGGCGCCGGCCGGGCCGCGACCGCGACGCCCAAGCCGCGCCGAGTCAGCGCCGCGCCGGGCAAGTGAGCGGCGCCATGTGGAACGGCGAGCTCGCGTCGGTGTGTCGCCGGCATCCCGACCTCGTGGCGGTCTACGAAGCGCCCGACGGCGGGCTGGCGCTCCTGCTCCGCCAGACGCTCGTGCCGCTCCACGAGGAGCGTGGGCGCTGGTTCAACGAGACCCGGCGAGCCGCCCGCGCGGCGGTGGCGAGCCTTCGAGCGGCGGGCGTCATCGAAGACGTATCCGTGCTCCAGTGGCGGCCGCTCCCGGACGTCGCCGAGGTCCTCACGGGCTGGCTCTGCCGCTACCTCGGTGACCCGGCACGCTCGGCGCAGCTGGCCGACATCGTCGGAGCGCGCCTGGCCGACCGTGAGCCGGCGACCGCGGCCCCGCATCGTGCCGGCAGGCCGGGGCGCGCCGCCGCCGGTGATCTCTCCCCGACGCTGCTCAACTGGTACCGCGACATGACGCCGTGCTGGCTGGCCGTCGAGCCTCAGGTGCGTCGGCGACTGATCCTCCGGACGCACGAGTGGATCGTCGAGGGCGTCCTCTTGCCGATGGTGCGGGGAGAGCAGCCGGAGACGGCGGATCTCGGGCCAACCGGTCGGCTCGTTTGGCGGCTCGTCCGGGTCGTCCCGCCCGGCGAGCTGGACGTCTGGAAGGCGTGGATCAGGCTCACCGTCAACGATCTCCAGCGCGCGCTGGCCTGGCCCGCGAGCCGGCGCAGGGAGGCATGGGCGCGGTGGTTGTTCGCGATCCCCTACAGCATTCCGGTCACCGGGCGGCGGCCGAGGGACGTTGCGACGCGCTCCGCGGGCCGACACGGAGGAGCAGCGTAAGCCTCACGCGGACGACGGAGGGGGCCGCTCAACGCGCCGGCCGGCGGCTCAACGCGAGCGCCGCGCCGGTGAGCGTGGCGGCCGCTGCGCCGAGGAAGGTCGGCGCGAAGCCGACCGCCTCCACGCCGAAGCCGGCGCCGAGCGACCCGAGCCCGATGCCGAGCTCGAGGGCCGTATAGTAGGTGCCCATCGCTCGGCCGCGATTCGCCTCGTCCACTACGTCCACGCACCAGGCCAGCAGGGCGGTCGTGAGCGCGCCGAAGCCGGCGCCGTAGATGACACCGGCGGCCATGAGGCTCGACGCGTCGCTCGCGACCGCCAGAGCGGCGAGCGCGGCCGCCGCCAGCCCGAGACCTGCGGCCGCGACGCTGACGCGTCCGAAGCGGTCCGAGAGGTGCCCTGCGTAGTTGCGGACGGCGGTCACGACGAGCGCGAACACGAGAAAGAAGAGCCCTGGGTTCACGTCCTGCTGCCTGGCGTGGATCGGCAGGAACGTCACCAGGGCACCGTAGCCCAGCATCACTAGGAACAGGACCGCGGAGGGGACCAGGGCCTCGACGCTCACCAGCGCCCCCGGTGTGAAGGGGATCGTTGCGCGGCTCCGCGCCGGCTCGGGCAGGCGCTGGGTCAGGAGCAGCGCGACGACCGCGACGCACGCGGCGAGCTGGAAGAGTGGGACGAAGCCCAGCCGGTCGGCGACCGCGAGCCCGGCGATCGGTGCCAGGGCCATCGCGATGTTCGCGGCGGCGCCGAAGGTCCCCATCACGGCGCCACGCCGGGCGGGCGGGGCGAGGTCGGCGACGACCGCGCTCGCCGCCGTAGGGTAGAGCCCCATGCCGCAGCCGTGGAGCAGTCGCACGGCGAGGAGCCCGAGCGCGCCGGCCGCCAGGCTGTAGGCGAGCGAGGCCACGGCGAACACGAGCGCGCCCGCGAGCATCAGCGGGCGGCGCCCGTGACGATCGGCCGCCCAGCCCGCCCAGGGCCGCACCAGCATGGCCGCGAAGGCGAAGGCGCCCAGCACCCCGCCGATGGCGCGGTCGCCGACGCCGACGGCGCGGGCGTAGAGGGGCAGGACCGCCAGGAGCAGGAAAAAGGACAGGAAAAAGGCGAAGGCGCCGAACCACAACAGGCGCAGCGACGCGGTCAAGCGCCGAGGAACTCGGTGAGCAGCCGCTGGAATGCGGCGGGCTGTTCGCCCGGCACCGTGTGGCCCGCCCCTGGCACTTCGACGAGACGCGCGTGCGGATTCGTCGCGAGCATCCGCTTGGCGGTCTCCGGTGCGAGCACGTCGGACTCGGCGCCGCGCACGATGAGCGTCGGGCAGGTGATCGCGCTCCAGAGCGGCCAGAGGTCCACGGGATCGCGCCACTGCCCCGAGCGGACGGCGTCGCGGATCGCGCGATCGTACTTCCACACGAGCCCGCCGTTGGCCGGGCGCGTCCCGTGGGTGACCCGGTGGCGGAGCATCGTCTCGGTGTAGCGGGGATTCGCCGCCCGCGCCCACGCGACGGCCGCCGCGAAGTCGTCGAAGCGCTCGGGCGTGTGCGCCATCAGCGTGCCGACCCGCAGGCGCCCGGCCGGCGCGATGTCCGGGCCGATGTCCACGACCACCAGGCTGTCCACGCGTCCGGGGTGGGCGCCGGCGAAGGCGATGGCCACGCGCCCGCCCATCGAGAGCCCGACGAGGGAGAAGTGCCCGAGCCCGACCGCGTCGATGAGGGCCGCCAGGTCACCGGCCATCGTCGTTACGGTGTAGTCGCCGTCGGGCGCCGGGTCCGAGTCGCCGTGGCCGCGGGCGTCGAGTGCCAGGACGCGGTAGCGGGCGGCGAGCGCGCGCGCCTCGTCGTCCCAGGCGCGGGCGTGGCCCGTGATCCCGTGGAGGAGCACGACCGCGGGGGCGGTGGGGGCGCCCCAGTCCAGGAAATGAAACCGCTGACCATGCAGCACGAGCGATCGATCGTGGTGGATAACGGATTGTAGCAGGAAACCTGCTACGATCCGCGTCATGGCGCACGCGCACCGGCCGACCGCCGCCGCCCGCTCACGCCCGCGGCTCCTCACGACGCTCGGGCTGACGGCGGCATTCCTCGTCGTCGAGGTGCTGGGCGCGCTCTTCACGGGAAGCCTCGCGCTCCTGGCGGACGCGGGCCACATGCTCACCGACGTCGGCGGGCTCGCGCTGGCGCTCTTCGCCATCTGGATCGCCTCCCGCCCGCCGACGCCCGCCAAGACCTACGGCTACTACCGCGCCGAGATCCTCGCGGCGCTCGTGAACGCGCTCGTGCTGCTCGTCGTCGCCGGCGCGGTCCTCGTGGAGGCCTACCGGCGCCTCCGGGCGCCGCCGGACGTGCTCGGCGGGCCGATGCTCGCCGTCGCGGTCGTGGGGCTCGCCGCGAACCTCGGGTGCGCCTGGCTCCTGCACGCGGACGCGGCCACGAGCCTCAACGTCCGGGGCGCGTACCTGCACGTCCTCAGCGACGCCCTCGCCTCGGTCGGCGTCGTCGCGGCCGCGCTCGTCGTCGTGGCGACCGGCTGGACCCTCGCGGACCCGCTCGCGTCGGTCGCGATCGCGCTCATCATCGCGCCGCGCACCTGGGGGCTCCTCAAGCAGGCGGTCAACGTCCTACTCGAGGGGACGCCGACGCACCTCGACCTCGCGGAGATCGAGGCCGCGATCGTGCGCGTGCCTGGCGTGCGGCGCGTGCACGACCTGCACGTGTGGACGCTGACGTCGGGGCGCGAGGCCATGAGCGCCCACGTGATCGTCACGGACGTCGGCGAGAGCGACCGGCTGCTCCGCCAGCTGCACGAGGTCCTCCACGCACGGTTCGGCATCGACCACACCACCATCCAGCTCGAGATGGAGCCGACCGTCGTCCTGCGCATCCAGGGATCCAATCCGGTATAGTTGGGGGCCGGAGGGACGCCATGGCGATATTCCCGCTGACCGAGCGAGCCATCGTGCTGAGGTCCGAGGACGACGTCGCGATCGCGAAGAAGGAGCTCGCCGCGGGCACGATCCTGGAAGATGGCGCCGCGCGCATCGAGGTGCGCCAGGACGTCAAGCCCGGCCACAAGGTCGCGCGGCGACGGGTGCTGACGGGCGCCCCCCTGCGCCGCTACGGCCAGGTCATCGGCTTTGCCACGCAGGACATCGAGGCGGGCGACCACGTCCATACGCACAACCTCGGCATCGGCGAGCTCCAGCGCGAGTACGAGTTCTGTACCGATGTGCACCCCGTCCAGTACCACCCACCCGAGGCGATGCGCACCTTCGACGGGTTCAAGCGCGAGGACGGCCGCGTCGGGACGCGGAACTACGTCGCGATCATCTCCGGCGTGAACTGCTCGGCGAGCGTGAGCGAGTTTGTGAAGGGGCGGTTCGGCGACGTCCAGCGCGACTACCCGAACGTGGACGGCGTGATCGCGGTCACGCACAAGTCGGGCTGCGGGACGAAGCTCTTCGGCGAGGACCACCTGGCGCTCCAGCGCGTGCTCGCCGGCTACGCCAAGCACCCGAACGTCGCCGCCTACATCCTCATCGGGCTCGGCTGCGAGGTGAACCAGGCGGCCGTGATGGTCGAGCGGCAGCGGATGGCGGCGCCGGGCTACCCCGAGCGCAAACCCTTCATCGTCAACATCCAGGAGGCGGGCGGCGTCCGGAAGACGGTCGAGCGCGCCGCTGCCGAGGTCGCGAAGCTCCTGCCGTGGGCCGACGAGGCCCGACGGACGCGGCAGCCGGTCTCCGAGCTCGTGCTCGCGACGAACTGCGGCGGGTCCGACGGCAACTCCGGCATCACCGCGAACCCGGCGCTCGGCTGGGCCGTGGACGAGCTGGTCCGCTACGGCGGCACCGGCGTCCTCGCCGAGACACCCGAGATCTACGGCGCCGAGCACCTGCTGATCCGGCGCGCGATCAACGAGGGGGTCGCCAAGAAGCTCATCGACCGCTACAAATGGTGGGAGTGGTACTGCCGCGGCATCGAGGCCATGGACAACAATCCCGCCCCCGGCAACAAGGCGGGCGGCATCACCACCGTCTTCGAGAAGTCCCTGGGCGGCGTGACCAAGGGCGGGACGACGCCCATGATGGACGTCTTTCTCTACGGCGAGCCCATCACGACCCGCGGCTTCGTGTTCATGGACACGCCCGGCCACGATCCGGTCTCGATCACCGGTCTCGTCGCGGGAGGGTGCAACATCATCTGCTTCACCACCGGGCGCGGGTCGGTGTTCGGCTGCAAGCCGGTGCCGTCCATCAAGCTCGCGACGAACTCTCTCGTGTACCGCCACATGGAAGACGACATGGACATCAACTGCGGCGTGATCCTCGAAGGCACGCCGCTCCCAGTCGTCGGGCGGCAGATCTTCGAGGAGGTCCTCGCGGTGGCCTCCGGCAAGAGGAGCAAGAGCGAGCTCTCCGGCGTCGGCGAGGAGGAGTTCGCGCCCTGGATCATCGGCCCCGTGATGTGAGCGAGGGCGAGCAACGAGGCAGATTGTTTCTTCCAGATAGAGGTTGGAAAGCTGAGCTGTCCGCGTTGAGCGTCGCCGACAACCTCGCCAATTCTGCTCTTTTAGGTATCCGCCTTGACCCCGGCGAAGTATCGCGATATCGTGGTATCGCGATGCCGCGACTGATCACGACCAACTTGCGCTTCCCGGAGGCGACGTATCGCGAGCTCCGTTACCAGGCCGGGCGGCGCAACGTACCGCTGGCGCTGCTCGTCCGTGAAGCGGTGGATCGCTACCTCGGCCGCACCGAGGAGGCTGCGGCCATGCCACTCGGCGCCGATCCCGCCGACGCGATCATCGGTTCTGTAACCGGCGGGCCTGACGACGAGTCGGTCAATCACGATCACTACCTCTACGGCTGGCCCAAGGAAACCGAGGATGAAACTCCTCGCCGACAGCAGCGCGATTCTCGCGCTCGTCCTCAGGAAGGATCGGAACCACGCGCGAGCAGTCGCGTTCGTTCGCGACAACCCGCAGACACGGTTCGTCGTGACGGAGCTGGTCCTCGCCGAGGTAGCGACACGGATGCGCGCTCGCGCCGGCGCGGAGCGGGCCGTCGCCGTCGCCCGTAGCCTGCTCGACAGCCGCCGCTACGAGCTGGTCCTCGTCGATGTCGAGGTGCTCCGTGGTGCGATCGACCGTATGGCCCGCCTAGCGGACAAGCGCCTGAGCCTCACCGACTGCGCCAGCTTCGAGCTGATGGAGGGCCTCGGGCTGGACTCGGCCTTCACGTTCGATCGTGACTTCCGCGACTGCGGGTACCGGATGCTGCCATGACGGCTGATCCGACGCCACCTGGCGCGCCGGCGCTCAGCTCTGAACGACGGTGACGACGAGGCCGATCGAGGCGAGGATGTTGCCGACGCGCACGCACTCGGCCTCGGGGCCGATCTTGACGACCGCCTTGCCGGTGTTGTGGACCTGCCAGGCGATCTCCCAGCCCTCGGCCTCGCTGCAGGCGATCGCCTTCTGGAGCTGCTTCACCACCTGCTCGAAGGTGTGACACTCGCAGTTGTGCAGGATCGTCATCCACGGCGGGGCGACCGCCTCGTCGACGACGTCCTCGGTCTCGGGCTTCGGGACGACCTGCTCCACCATGCCGCCGCCACCCCGGACTAGTTTACCCCTTGACCTCTTTGAGGAGCTCCCGCGCGATCAGGAACTTCATGATCTCGTCCGAGCCCGCGCCGATCCGCATGAGGCGCGCGTTGCGGAAGATCGCCTGCACCGGGAAGTCGGTCGTGTAGCCGATCCCGCCCAGGACCTGCATCGCGTGGTCCACGACCTTCCAGACGGCCTCGGCGGTGAAGAGCTTGGTCACCGCGCTCTCGCGCTGGGCCGGCACGCCCGCGTCGATCATCTTCGCCGTCCGATAGATCAGCTGCCGCGCGGCGTCGAGGCACGTGTACATCTCGGCGAGCTTGAAGGAGACGCCCTCGAAGGTCGCGATCGGCTGCTTGAACTGGACGCGCTTGGTCGAGTATTCCGCGGCGATCTCGAGCGCGCGGCGCGCGCTGCCGAGCGACGCCATGCAGTAGGTGACGCGCTCGGTGTCGAGCTCGTCCATGAGGACGTGGTAGCCGCCGTGGAGCGGCCCGAGCAGGTTCTCCCGGGGGAGGTCCACGTCGTCGAACTCGATCAAGGCGTTGTCCATCCAGTCGGCCATGATGACCTCGTCGAGCTGCCGCCGGATCGTCACGCCAGGATGGTCCATGGGCACGATGAACGTGGACATTCCCTTATGCGGGTGCGTCCCCGTGTCGGTGATCGCGAAGAGCGTCACGTAGTCGGCGAGGCCGCCGCCCGTGATGAACCGTTTCTGGCCGTTGATGACCCAGCGGTCGCCCCGGAGGGCGGCCCGCGTCTGCATCCGCGACGTGTCGCTGCCGATCTGGGGCTCGGTGATCGCGATCGCGGCGAGCTCCTCGCCCCTGAGGCGCGGCGGGATGTGCCGGCGCTTCTGCGCTTCGGTCCCGTAGCGGAGGATCGAGATGGTCCCGAGCGTGAGCGAGACCGACCGGATCGTGTCGGCGGGGTGGCCCGCGGCCGCGAGCTCCTCGTCGATGAGGCATTCGGCGACGACGCCCCGGCCGTTGCCGCCGTACGCCTCGGGGAAGAGCGCGCCGGTTAGCCCGGCTTCGCCGATGCGCCCGAGATAGGCGCGCGCCATCTCGCGCAGCAGGCGGCGCCGCTCGGGCCCCGGCGCGTGCTGGGCCTTGATCTCCTTCACGCGGCGGTGCGCCTCGGCGGACGTCGGCAGGATCTCCTGCTGGGCGAAGGCCCGCGCCGCGTGCATGAGCCGCTGCTCCTCCGGCGTGTAGAGGAACGTCTGGCCGCTCGAGACGGACCAGCCGCCGGGCATGGTCAGGTCGGGGAGGCCGATGGCACGGAACAGCTCGGGGTCGAAGCTCACTGGGCTACCCTCCCTGCGTCATTCGAGCGGGGACCGCGAGCCCGGGGCGGGCGTAGAACGGTACGCTCGAACGCCCGCTCGCCGAGGGTCGCGTGGTTCTTCTTGGGCACGAGCGCCGTACGCCGGAAGGTCATGACGCGCTCGCCGCGCTGGTTCTTGACGCGCGTCTCCACGGTGACCGTCCCGCGGTCGCCGCGCTTCGACTCGCGCGTGTCGAGCACGGTCGACTCGGCGTAGAGCGTGTCGCCGATGAACACCGGCGCGTCGTGGGTGATCTTCTCGATCTCGAGGTTGGCGATGGCGCGTCCCGACACGATCGTCAGGAGGGCGAACCAGGTGCAGTCCGCCTCGCTGATCGTTCGCCCCGGCCAGTGGCGGAAGACCTCGCCGACCGTGAACTCCTCGAGATAGCGTCCGTAGGCCATCGGGCCGCTCAGCGAAGATGGGCCGCGAGCAGGAGGACGACGAGGCCGCCCGCGCCGAGCCCGCTCCGGATCCAGTGCAAGTGGCCCCAGCGACGGAGGAGCGCGCCCGCGTCTCGATCGTCGAGCGGGGCGCTCGCCAGGAGCCGGCGGGTGGTCGGCATGACCACGAGAAGTGTGAACGGAACCGCGGCACCGACAACGACGCCGCCGAGCGCCCAGGCCCACGCGGACGTCACGAGCGCCGCGGCGAGCCCCGACGCGAAGGTGAGGCTCGCAAACGCGGCCTGCCACGGCGCGGCGCGCCTGTAGCTCGAGCGGAACGCGATCCGCGCGGCCGCCGGCCCGGTCTCCATCCGTGCCGGGTGCTCCACGAGGGAGACGTAGAGCGCCCAGGCGGCGAAGAGCGCGGCGCCGGCGATCGCGAGGGCCTCGAAGGCTATGGCCATGCGGGATCGGCCACCGCCGGGCGGCGTGACGCGCGGACGAGCTCGGCGGCGAGCGCGCGGCGCTCGGCGTCGTTGCCCGTCGGCGCCACCAGGAGGTGCGCGGCGTCGCGGTAGTAGCGCTCGACCGGGAACTCCGCCGTGTAGCCGTAGCCACCGTGGATCCGCATGGACTCGAGCGTGACGTCATAGGCCGTGTCGGAGGCGTAGATTTTCGCCATCTTGAGGCGGTCCGCGTCGAGCCCGTGCTCGGTGGCCGCCTCGGCGAGGAGGCGCGCCGCGGTGATCCGCGTCGCCATATCGGCGAGCTTGAGCTGGATCGCCTGGTGGTGGGCGATCGGCTTGCCGAACGCGGTGCGCTGCTGCGAGTAACGGAGCGCCGCCTCGAAAGCCGCCTGGGCCACGCCGACGGCGGTGGCGGCGGCGCCGAGGCGCGCGAGGGCGAGGGCGGCGGCGATCGGCTCGTCGCCGCGCCCGGGGGAGCCGAGGACGTCGCGCGCGGCGAGCCGGGCACCGGCGAAGGCGACTGCGCACGGGTCCACGCCGCGAAGCCCGAGCGTGGCGAGGGGCTCGCCGAGCCGGACGCCCGGTGTGTCGCGGCCGACGAGGAGCGTGACGGAGCCCGACTCCGCGCGCGCCTCGACGAGGAACCCCGCCACCCGCGTCGCGTTGTCCGTGGGCGGTGCGGCGCCCTCGAGGCGCCAGCCGTCGCCGTCGCGGGCCGCCGCGACCGTCCCGCCGCGTTCCCACGTCCACAGCGCGGCGCCGCTTGCCATCGGCGCCAGGATGCGGTGCTTCTGCTCGTCGGTGCCGAACCGCGCGAGCGCGTGCGCGACCGCCGCGTGCCGGGCGACGACGGTGGCGAGCGCGGCCGAGCCGCGCGCGAGCTCCTCGACGAGCATCGCGTAGGTCCGGACGTCGAGCCCGAGACCTCCCCAGTCCTGCGGGATCATCGCGCCCAGCACGCCGAGGTCGGCGAGCGCCCCGACGAGCTCTGCGGGGTAGGCCCCCGCACGATCCAGCTCCTGGCACACGGGGGCCACGTCCTTGTCGACGACCTGGCGGACGGCGAGCACCATCTGGCGGCGCTCGGGGGCCTCGCCCTCGCGCGAGGTCAGGGCGCCCAGGCGCTCGCCGTAGCGCTCCGCGAGCTGTCGCGCGATGAGGGTCCGCTGGATCTCGTTCGTGCCCTCGCCGATGAGCATGAGCGGTGTGTCGCGGTAGTGGCGCTCGACGGCGCGATCGGCGCGCGTGCCGGCCGGACCGTGCAGCGAGAGCGCCGTCACGGCCAGCTCCTGCGCCGTCTCCGAGGCGAAGAGCTTCGCCATGCCCGCCTCGAGGTCGCAGCGCTCGGCGCGGTCCTTCATCGCCGCCGCCCAGTAGGTGAGGAGACGCGCGGCGTCGAGCCGGGTCGCCATGTCCGCGAGCGCGGGCGACGGCTCGGCGGGCGCTCCCGCCAGGTGCGCGAGCGTGTCGTCGTACGCCGCCTGGGCCACGCCGACGGCGCGGGCGGCGATGTTGATCCGGCCCGTCTCGAGACCGCTCATCACGTGCTTGAAGCCGCGGCCCTCGACACCCCCGACGAGGTTCGCCGCCGGCACCGGGCAGTCCTCGAAGAGGAGCTCGGCCGTGTCCACGCCCTTGTAGCCGAGCTTCGCGAGGGACTTGACGACTCTGAGGCCGGGGTGACCCTTCTCGACGACGAAGCACGACATGCCGCGGTGGCGCGGCTCGGCCGTCGGGTCGGTCAGCGCGAGGAGGGCGAACGTGTTGCCCTCGCGGCCGTTGGTCACGAACATCTTCGTCCCCGAAATGACGTACTGGCTTCCGGACCGGCGCGCCACGGTCCGGATGGCCTGCACATCCGAGCCCGCGTGCGGCTCGGTGAGGCACAGGCCGCCGCGCGCCTCGCCGCGCGCGAAGCGGGGGAGGAAGCGCCGGCGCTGCTCCTCGGTGCCGTGGTGGAGGACGATGAGCGCGGCCATCGTGTGGCTGTTGATCACGCCGGCGAGCGACATGAAGCCGCGGCACAGCGTCTCGACGACCCGGGCGTACGTCGTGACGTCGAGCCCGAGCCCCCCGTAGGCCGTGGGCACGAGGGCGCCGAAGAGACCGAGGTCGCGCATGCGCGCGACGAGCTCGTGGGGGTAGCGGTCGGCGTGCTCGAGCGCCGCGGCGCTCGGGCGCACCTCGCGCTCGACGAACTCGCGGACGGCCGCGACGAGCGAGTGACGCGCGCCGGACAAACGAGTGGCCACGGCGGTTCGATACTACAATAAACGGCAATGTCCCTCGACGACCTCGTCCTGCGCCTCCAGCGGTGGCTCGACCGGCTCGTGCGGCGGCTCTACCGCGGCCGGGCACCCGAGGCGACGCGACGCCGTGTGCTGATCGTCCAGATCGACGGCCTCTCGCGCTCCGTGCTCACGCAGGCGCTCACGGACGGCACGGCACCCTTCCTCGCGCGGCTCGTCCGGCAGCGGGGCTGGCGGCTCACGCCGATGAGCGTCGGTCTGCCCACCTCGACGCCGGCCTTCCAGATGTCGGCCATGTACGGCGTGCGGCCGGACATCCCCGGCTTCCACTACCACGACAAGCGCCGCCACGCCGACGTGTACTTCCCGCGCGGGCAGGACGCCCTGCGGGTCGAGGTGGCGCAGGCGCAGGGCCGCCGCGGCATCCTCGCCGACGGCAGCGCCTACGGCTGCGTCTTCACGGGCGGCGCCACGAGCAACCTCCTGACGTTCGCGATGATGCGGCGGCCGAGCGGCGCGGGCCTGCTCTGCCTCGTCTCGCAGCTCGTCGTCGTCGGCTGGGTCCTCGTGAAGTGCTGCGTGCTCTCCGGGATCGAGCTCGCCCGCGCCCTCCTCCGCTTCGTCGCCGACCCCCTCGGGGAGAGCGCGCGGGGGTGGCGCTGGCTCGCCATCAAGGTCGGGATCTCGGTGTGGCTCCGCGAGCTGTTCACGCTGGCCGCCGCGCGCGACCTGTACGCGGGCGTGCCGGCGGTCTACGTGAACTACCTCGACTACGACGTGTTCGCGCACGCCTACGGCCCGCGTCACCGACGCGCGCGCCGCGCCCTCCGTCGCATCGACCGCTCGATCCACCGACTCTGGCGCGTGCTGCGGCGCGTCCCGGAGCACCGCTACGACCTCTACGTCCTCTCCGACCACGGCCAGGCGCAGTGCACGCCGTACGCGCGCCTCTCCGGCGGGAAGCCCATCGAGCAGACCCTCTTCGACGACTTCCTCGATCCGCTCGCGGCGCACGCGGAGCCGGCGCCCGCCGGTCGCGCGCGGCGCGTCGTGCACGGGCTCGCCGCGTATCGGACGCACCGCGCGCCGGGATTCTTCCAGCGATTCGTGAACTACCTCGAGCGTGACTTCCCCCGGGTGCTCGGCGGGACGCGTGGGGTCCGCGAGCACGGAGGGATCCGCGTCGTGTCGGCCGGGCCGAACGCCTTCGTGTACTTCCTGGAGGTGGAAGGACCGGTGAGGATCGAGTGGATCGAGGAGCGTTTCCCGGGGCTCACAGAGGAGCTCTCGCGGAGCCGCGGGATCGGATTCGTGCTGGCTCGTGCGGGCGACGGGCCCGTCTGCGCCTGGCGCGGCAAGCGCTATCGTCTCCACGAGCTCGGCGCCGGGCCGTTCGCCGGACGCGACGACCTGCCGCGGGTCCTCGAGGGCCTCCGCGACCTGATGGCGATGGAGAGCGCGGGTGATCTCGTCGTCTACGGGATCGATGCGCCCGAGGGCGACGTGTCGTTCGTGGACGAGGTCGGCGCCCACGCCGGGACGTCGTACGACGAGCTGCACACGTTCGTCATCCACCCACCGACCGTAACGCTCCCGTCGGCGATCGCCCATCCGGTCGAGCTGTACGCGCACTTCCGGCACGCCCGCGAGGCGGCATGATCCCCCTCACGGTCGTGAGCTACAACATCCACCGGGGCGTCGGCCTCGACCGCCGCCTGGACCTCGACCGGATCGCCGACGTGATCGCAGAGACGGCGCCCGACGTGGTCGGGCTCCAGGAAGTGATCCGCGAGGCGGGCGGGAAAACCGGCGACCAAGGGGCGTACCTCGCGCTGAAGCTCGGCATGGCGCTCGTCATGGGCGTGACGCGCGCGCACGGCTCGGGGACCTACGGCAACGCCGTGCTCACGCGCGTGCCCGTCCTCGGCTCGGAGCGCCGCGACCTGTCGCGGGGCGCGCGCGAGCCCCGCGGGGCCTTGCGGGTGGACCTCGACGTCAAGGGGACGCCGCTCCATGTCTTCAACTGCCACCTGGGGTTGGCACTCTCCGAGCGGCGCGCACAGCTCGAGCTGCTCGGCCGGTTCATCCGCGACTCCGCACGGCTCATCGGGCCGCGCGTGCTCCTCGGCGACTTCAACGAGTGGCACCGTGGCCCTATCACGCGCGGCCTCCGGCGCGAGTTCTCGTCGCCGATGCGCCGGATGCGGCGCACGCATCCGGCGATGTTCCCGCTGTTCGCCCTCGACCGGATCTACTGGGACGTGGAGCTCCAGGGTCAGGAGTTCCATGTCCACCGGAGCCGCCTCGCGCGGGTGGCCTCGGACCACCTGCCGGTGGTCGGCCGGCTCGTCGTGCGTCACCGGCCGCCGCGCGCCGTCCCGTACGTCGAGGGCGACGCGCTGCCGCCTGCGGAGTAGCCGCGCCCGGCTAGTTGAAGTGCGCCTGCACGATGACCTTCGGGTACTCGGGCGGCTTCCCTCGCAGGTCCACTTCGCGGAGGGTTCGGTCCGGCGCCTCGAGCACGATGTTGCCGTTCGAGTAGGCGACGAACCTGCCCCAGGCCTTGGGGATCGTGTGCTCGTACTTGGCCTGGGCGGTCTCGGCCGCGGCACGCGGCAGCGCGAGCGGCTCTCGCACGAGGGCGAGCCACGGGTTCAGCGCGATCGCGACCAGCGCGATCGCAATCACGGTGAGCACGACCCGGACGTACCGGTCGAGTGTCATGACGACCTCCTCTTGTTGATGGGCGGGCCCCGAGATGGCCCCCCATCCCCCCCCACTGCGCCGCGATCGAGCCGAGGGCTCGATCGCGCCTGCGGCGCCGCCTACGCCCGCCCGGCGAGCTCGAGCGCGGCGAGGAAGAGCGTGTTGGCGCCGTACTCGATGTCGTCCATGGGCGTGAATTCCTCCTCGCAGTGGCTACGCCCGCCGCGCGACGGGACGAAGATCATGCCGGTCGGGCCGATCGCCGCCATGTACTGAGCGTCGTGGCCGGCGCCCGAGAGGATGCGGCGGGAGCGCGCGCCGCTCGCCTTCGCCGCGCGGTCGACGGCGGCGACGACCTCGGCGGCGAACGGCGTGAAGGGCACGCGCCAGTAGTGCTCGAGCTCGTAGCGGACGCCCTCGCGCGCGCACGCGTCGCGGACGACGCGGTCCACGAGCGGCAGGGCCCGGTCGAGCGTCTCGGTTCGCGGGTCGCGCAGGTCGATCGAGAGCGTGGCCGCGCCGGGGATCGCGTTCACGATGTTCGGGCGCACCGTGAGGTGGCCGACGGTGGCCACGAGGTTCCCTCCGATCTCGCGGGCGATGCCGCGCACGCCCGCGATCACCTCCGCCGCGGCGACGAGGGCGTCGTGGCGGATGCGCATCGGCGTGGGGCCGGCGTGGTCCTGGACGCCGTGGAGCGAGAGCCGTGACCACGAGATCGCGACGATCCCCTCCACGACGCCGACCGCGAGCCCCTCCTCCTCGAGGATCGGACCCTGCTCGATGTGGAGCTCGAGGTAGGCGCGGAAGGGTCGCGCGACGCAGGGCTCCGAGCCGAGATAGCCGATGCGCTCCAGCGCGTCCACGAGACGGACCCCGTCCGTGTCGCGCGCGCCGTAGGCGTCCTCGAGCGCGATCTTCCCGGCCATCACCCCGCTGGCGATCATGGCCGGCTGAAAGCGCGCCCCCTCTTCGTTGGTGAAGATGACGAGCGCGACGGGATGGCGGGTGCGGATCCGATGGTCGTTCAGCGTGCGGATCGTCTCGAGGCCGCAGAGGACGCCGAGCTGGCCGTCGTACTTGCCGCCGGTCGGCACGGAGTCCACGTGTGAGCCCATCAGGACGGGCGGCAGCGGCTCGGCCCCCGGGCGCTCGCCGAAGATGTTGCCCATCTGGTCCATCGTCACGCGGAGGCCCGCCTCGCGCATGCGCGCGACCATCCAGTCGCGCCCGCGCTTGTCCTCGTCGGTCAAGGCGAGCCGGGTGAGGCCGCCACGCGGCGTCTCGCCGATCCTGCCCAGGTCGTCGATGGACCGCTCGAGTCGCTTCCGGTCGATGCCCATGTGCCCTCCCGCCAGCCTACAATCCCGCAGTGCAAGCCGTCGCACGTCGCGGGGCCGCGGTACGAGCCGCAGCCGCAGGCGAGGCGAGCCTGCGATCGAGTCCCCGCCGTGCGAGGCGAGTCTACAATCCTAGATACGCGCGCTTCAGCCGCTCGTCGCCGAGCAGCTCGCGCGCCCGCCCCTCCAGCACGAGCTTCCCGCTCTCGAGCACGCACGCCCGGTGGGCGAGCGTGAGCGCCTGGCGGACGTTCTGCTCCACCAGCAGCACCGTGACGCCGTCCGCGTTGATGGCCCGCACCGTCTCGAAGATCCTCGCGACGAGCACGGGCGCCAGGCCGAGCGTCGGCTCGTCCAGCATGAGCACGCGCGGGCGCGCCATGAGCGCCCGGCCGATCGCGCACATCTGCTGCTCGCCGCCCGAGAGCGAGCCCGCGAGCTGCGTCCGCCGGTCGGCGAGGGCGGGGAAGAGCGAGTAGACGTACTCGAGCGTCGACGCGCGCTCGGCCCGCGCGCGCGCCGTGTGTGCCCCGAGGAGCAGGTTCTCGACGACGCTCATGAAGGGGAACAGACGACGTCCCTCCGGCACCTGGACGATCCCGCGCTCGACCCTTCGATGCGCGGCGACCCCCGTCAGATCCTCGTCACCGAAGAGGACGCGCCCTCGCCGCGGTGCCACCAGGCCGGAGACGACGCGCAGGGTCGTGGACTTGCCCGCGGCGTTGGCGCCGACGAGCGCGACGATCTCGCCCGGGCCCACCTCGAGCGAAACGGCCGCGAGCGCCTGCAAATCACCGTAGAAGGCGTCGATCGCGTCAAGCCTGAGCAAGGACGAATTCGTCGCCGAGGTAGGCGTCGATGACGCGGCGATCCCGCGCGACTTCGGCCGGTGTGCCTTCCGCGATCGCCTCGCCGTGGTGGAGCACGACGATGCGCTGGGCGAGACGCATCATCGCCGCCATGACGTGCTCGATCACGATCAGCGTGAGGCCGTCGGCGTGCAGGAGCCGGATCAGCTCGATGATCCCCGTGAGCTCGGACGGGGTGAGGCCCGCCATCACCTCGTCGAGGAGGAGGAGGCGCGGTCGCGTGGCGAGCGCCCGCGCGACCTCGAGGCGCTTGCGGAGGCCGATCGGCAGCGCCCTGGCGCGCGCGTTGGCGTGCGGGGCGAGCCCGCACGTCTCGACGACGCGCTCGGCCTCGAGGCGCGCCGCGCTCACGCGCCGGAGCCTGGTCAGCGCGCCGATCATCACGTTGTCCACGACCGAGAGGTTGCCGAAGGGCTTCACGAGCTGGAACGTCCGCGTGAGACCGAGGCGGCAGATCACGTGCGGGGGCCGGCCCCCCACGTCCCGGCCGTCGAACACGACGCGGCCGCCGTCGGGACGGTAGTAGCCAGCGATGACATTGAAGAGTGTCGTCTTGCCGGCGCCGTTCGGCCCGATGATGCCGAGAAGGTCGCCCCGGCGGACGTCGAGACTCACGTTGCGCACCGCCGTGAGGCCCCCGAAGCGCTTCGTCACGCGCTCAAGCGTCAGCACGGGCCCTCCAGGCCCCCAGGCGACCGGCGACACCGGTCAAGCCCTCGGGGGCGAACCGCACGACGAGGATGAGGGCCGTGCCGTAGATGACGAGATAGATGCCGGCGAACCCGGTCTTCAGACCCGAGAACGTCGCGCGCAGGTACGTCTCGAGCGACGTGATCAGGATCGAGCCGAGGAAGGGGCCCAGGGCGGTGCCCATCCCCCCGATGATCGTGTTCAGCGCGAACCTGATCGAGAGGTCGATCGAGAAGACATAGAAGGGGTCGACGAAGCCGACGTACTGCGCCCAGAACGTGCCGCCGACCGCCGTCATCGCGGCGCTGAGCGTCACCGCGCGGATCTTCAGTCGGCGGCTCGCGATGCCGAGCGCCTCGGCGGCGTCCTCGTCCTCACGGACGCCGGCGAGCTGGTAGCCGATCCGCGAGGTCTCGAGCCAGACTTGCACGCCGTAGTAGACCAGCGCGACGACGAGGGCCACGTAGACCCACGCGACGTGGCCGAGGCCGAGCGTCCAGAGGCCGGGGCGGAAGGGGACCGGGATCCCCTCCGAACCCGCCGTGAAGCCGCGCCAGCGGCTCGCGACGATCAGGAGCACCTGCGAGAACGCGATCGTGGAGAGCGCGAAGTAGGGGCCGCGGAGGCGATTCGAGAGATAGCCGATCACCCCGCCGGCGGCGATCGAGAGGACCACCCCGAGGAGGAGCCCGAGCCAGGGGCTCTGATAGAAGCGCGCCGTCATCAGGGCCGCGGAGTAGGCACCGATGCCGAAGAAGGCGGCGTGGCCGAGGGAGACCTGGCCGGCGTAGCCCCCCGCCACGTTCCAGGCGGCCGAGAGCGCTCCCCACATGAGGATCAGGATCAGGCTGTCGAGGACGAACGCGTCGCGCACGACCAGCGGCAGGAGGGCGGCGACGCCGAGGAGCGCGAGCGCGGCCCAGCGCCGGGGCGGCAGCGAGGCCATCACACCCCGAGCGTCTCGGCGCCGCGCTGGCCGAAGAGTCCGGCCGGGCGGAAGACGAGCACGGCGATGAACAGGACGAAGTAGAAGACCTCCTTCCACGCGACGCCGAAGACGTACGAGCCGAGGACTTCCACCGCCGCGACGATCAGGCTGCCCAGCATCGCCCCCACCATGTCGCCCAGGCCGCCGAGCACGACGACGACATAGGCGAGGAGGACGAACTGGAGCCCGGCCGTGGGGTAGACCGCGTAGAGCGGCGACACCAGCACGCCCGCGGCGCCGACGCACGCGATGCCGATCGCGAACGTCAGGCGGTAGACCCGGTCGGTGTCGATGCCCATCAGCGTCGCCGCGTCGTGGTCCTGCGCGGTGGCCCGCATGACCCGGCCTGTGTGGGTCCACTTCATGAAGGCGAAGAGGGCGAGCGTGAGGGCGACGGCGATGACGAACGCGACCACCTGGGAGAGGTTGAACGCCGTGCCGAAGACGCGGATCACGACCGATGAGTGCCACGGCCGCAGCGTGCGGAAGTCCCCCGTCCAGACGACGAGCGCGACGTTTTGCAGCGCGATGGAGAGCCCGACGGTCGTGAAGATCTGGACGTTGTGGGAGGCATGGATCACGCCGCGCATGACCAGGACATAGGTGAGGAAGCCGAGGCCAAAGAAGAGAGGGATCGAGACGAAGAGGACGAAGTAGGGGTCGAGGCTCCAGAGGCTGTACGCCCAGAAGGCGGTATACATCCCCAGCATGAGGAACTCGCCGTGGGCGAAGTTGACCACCCGCATGATCCCGAAGATCAGCGTGAGGCCGACGGCGATCAGCGCGTAGATCCCACCGAGCAGGACCGTCGAGACCCCGAGCTGCGCGAAGACGTCTATTTGCGCGCGTCCCAGGCGCCGAGCGGGATCCACTTCGCCCGGTTCGTCGTGAACTCCTCCGGCCAGACCGTGACGAGCTGGCCGTTCTGCCACTGGAGCATGTAGTGCTGGACCCGCGCGTTCGAGTTCTGGCCGTGCTCGTCGAACTTCACGCCCCAGCCGTTGATCATCGAGCCGACGGGGAGGTCGAGCGACATCACGGCGTCACGGAACTTGGCGAGGTCGTCGCTCTTCGCCCGATCGAGGACGACCTTGAGGAGCCAGAGGCCGCTGCCGGCGAGCTGGTGGCCGCCGAGCGGGTAGGAGCCGGTCCGCTTCTGGATGGCCTCGCGGAACTCGCGTTCGAGCTTCTGGCCCTCGGGCTTGAGCGACTCGAGACGGAAGCCGGGGCCGGGCTCGAGCAGCGCGAAGACGCCGTTGGCGTCGTTGCCGAGCGCCCGGCCGAAGTCGGGCGAGCCGTACCCCGTCGCCCCCGCGTGGACGAGCGCCTTGAAGAGGAAGTTCTGCTCGCGGGCCTGACGCCAGAAGAGCGGCGCGTCGTTGGTGTAGCCGATGTGGTGGACCACGTCGGGGTTGAGCTGCTTGAACCGGGTGATGATCGGCGTGAAGTCGTTGATGGAGGTGAAGGAGTAGTACTCCGCCGCCACCTCCTGCATCCCGAACTCCTGCTTCGCCCGCACGCGCGCCGACTCCGTCACGCCCTGGCCGTACGAGGAATCCTCCGAGAGGAAGGCGATCTTGAGCGCGTTGGCTTTCATGTTGAAGCGCGGGGCGAGGTGCTTGGCGATGAACTCGACGTTGTACCAGCCGAACCCGGTGGCGTCGATCTCGGTGCGGAAGACGGTCGTGAGGCCACGCTTGTTGAACCGCGGGTCGACGCAGGAGGTCTCCCAGTAGATGACGGTGTGGCGCGCCGCCGCTTCGCTCGCTGCGCCGCACAGGCGCGAGGAAAACGTGCCGGTGATGATCTTCACCCCTTCGCGGGTGATCAACCGGTTCGCCTCGCTTGCCGCGGCGGTGGGGTCGGGGGCGTCGGCGACCGTGAACACGAGCTTCTTGCCCATGACGCCGCCCCGCTCGTTGATCATGTCGCGCACGATCTCGTACCCCTCGAGGTGTCGCTTGCCCTCGCCCGCGAGCGGACCCGTGAGGGGCTCGAGCAAGCCGATCTTGTACTCGCCCGAGAGCGTTTGGCCGTGGGCGACGGTGGCGCCGAGGACGACGGCGAGCGTGGTGACGACGACGGCCGAGCGATGCATACGGGACCTCCCGGCTTGGGGAAGCGTCTTCGAGGCGACGGCCGGGTTGTAGCACCTGGTCGCGTCGAGTGTCAAGGCAGGCGGCGTCGGCCGTGTGGACGTCGGCGAGCCGACGCGTTGCGCCCGTCACGAGCGCCGGTGCTAGACTCGGACACGTGAGCGCCGACCCCGCGCCAGGCGTCCTGGGACCGCACACGGTCCGCTTCTGCCCGCTCTGTGGCGCGCCGACCGCTCGCGAGCCGGTGCCCCCGGACCAGCGCGAGCAGCACGTGTGCTCGCGCTGCCGGTTCGTCTTCTATCTGAACCCGAAGGTCGTCGGCGCCACGCTCCCCGAGCAGGACGGCGCAATCTTACTGACGCGCCGGTCGATCAATCCCGGGCGCGGACTCTGGACGTTCCCCGGCGGCTTCGTCGACTTCGGCGAGAGCGTGACCGACGCCGCCGTGCGGGAGACGTTCGAGGAGACGGGCCTCACGGTGGACCTCACGGGCCTGCACAACGTGTACACGTATCCGGACGCGCCGGTGATCGTCGTCTACCGGGCGCGCGTCATCGGCGGCGCGCTGGCGACCTGCGACGAGAACGACGCGCTCGCATGGGTGCGGCCGGCCGAGATCCCGTGGGATGCGCTCGCGTTCCCGTCGACGCGCGACGCGCTCCGCGAGTGGGTCGCCGCGCGGGGCGAGACGCCGGGGGGCTAGACGGGTTCCGTCGGGTCATCGATCCTTCGACGGGAGAAGTCCGCCATGCGTGCCTTCGTCGGCAGCGCCCGCGTGACCCTTGCCCTGCTCTCCGTTCTCGTCGACGGCGCCGCCGCGCAGGCGGCTGACATGTCCTGCCAGCAGGTGCCTGGAAACCGCTTCTACTGGGTCGAGCGCGCGTTCTGCGATCTCGAGCCGAGCGGGCCCGAGAAGGCGCGGGGTCTCATCGTTTGGAACCACGGAATCAGCGGCACCCTGGAGTCGTACAAGGCGCCAGCCCCGCTGGCGTTCCGGCTGCTGCAGGCGCGCGGCTGGGACGTCATCATGATCAAGCGGCACAACCTGGCCGAGACGATGGCCGGCGGCCCGCTGCACCGCACGGTCCAGCGCACCCTGGAAGAGGTGAAGGCGCAACGAAAGCTCGGATATCGGAAGATCGTCCTGGCGGGTCAGTCGTTTGGTGGGTACGTGACGCTCGATGCCGCCGACGAGGCTCCGGATATCTTCGCCGCCGTCGCGCTGGCGCCCGGCGTTCGTGCGGGCAGCGCCACCGGACGCCTTGACGCGTCGATCACCGACCGGTTGCTTCAGAGCGCGAAGACCGGGCGGATCGCTCTCGTGTTCCCCAAGGACGACGACCTCTTCGGTAACGTCGTTCGCGGCGCGAGTGCCGACCGGATCCTGGCCGGCCGTAACTTGCCGTACCTCCTCCTCGACGAGACGAGCGGCCTCGTGGGACACGGTGGCGGCGTGGGCGGCCGGTTCGCAGTTCGGTACGGCCTGTGCTTGGCGGAATTCCTCTCCGCGCCGGAGCTTCCCGGTGGACGGTTCACGTGTCAGCCAGCGGGAGACCCCTGGCCGGTCGTGCGTGAGCTCTTGCTTCCCGCCCCGGCGGACAGGCCGGCGATCGTGACCGATCCTGCCGCGCTGCCCAATGGGCTTGGTCGCTTCACCGGGCTGTGGTATGGCCTCCTCGATGAGGCCATCGTCCTCTTCGCGCTCGTCCCGGCGGAGAGTCCGAAGCTGCGCGCCATGTACCGATCGTCGTCTTTTACCCGGAGCGGCAGCGTTTACGATGTCGAGGTCAAGGGCGGCCGCGTGCACCTCACGCTCCCCCGGAAGGACCGCGTCACCGTGGGGCCCGACGCGGACGGCGGCCTCATCACGTGGACCTCGTCGGACGGCTCGCGTGTGCTCACGGGAAAGCTGCTCCGCGCGCCCGAGTAGTCCCGCGATCGGGGCGGAGCGTCCGGCGATTATCCGCGCGAGGCGAGGGCGACCGTCACCCGGCCGGTGACGACCTTCTCGCCGCGCTGATTCTCCGCCCACACCTCGAGCTCGACCAGGTCGACGTCGTCCTTCGACGACTTGGAAAGCACGCGGCCTCTGCAGGTCACGACGTCCGCGAGCCGCACGAGCGCCGCGAAGCGGACACCGAGCTTCCGGACCGTGCCCGCGCCCGCCCAGTCGGTGATGGCCTGCGCGACGAAGCCCATCGAGAGCATGCCGTGCGCAAAGACGCCGCCCATGCCGGCCGCCCGCGCGAACGCCTCGTCCTGATGGATCGGGTTGAAGTCCCCGGAGGCGCCGGCGTAGCGCGTGAGCTGGATCTGCTCGATCGGGCCCTTGACGAGCGGTGGGAGCTCGTCGCCGACCGTGACGTCCTCGAAGGCGACCTTCGCGTATTTCATCGGCACGTCAGAGGCGGATCACCGTGACGTGGCGCATGGTGGCGACGATCTCGTCCGTCCGGTCGGTGATCGCGGTCTCGCGGACGACGAACGCCATGGGGCCGCTCTTGCCGGTCTTCTCGTAGAGGTCCACGACCTTCGTCCGGCAGAGGTACGTCTCGCCCGGGGTGAGCTGCCGGAAGATCTCGAACTCCTGCTCGCCGTGGAGCACACGCGAGATGTCGACGCCGAGATCGCGGAGCAGCGCGCCCGCGTCCGCGCGCTCGTCGCGGAAGGTCACGGCGAAGGTCGGCGGCGCTATCACATCGCCCCACGCGGACGCCGCTCCGACTCGATCCTCCAGATAGAACGGATTCAGATCCCCGACGGCTCGCGCGAATTCTTTGATCTTTCCCCGTTCGACCGTCACCGGGAAGGGCGGGTACTCCTTGCCGACGACGGACCTGTCGACCTGGATCGGCATCAGGCGCGTCCCTCGGTCTCGAGCAGCGTCGCTCTGGCGCGCACTCTCATGCCAACCGGCGTCGCCGTGAGGTGCTTCATCTCGACCAGCGTGCCGACCGTGCCCGCGCCCGGCGAGAGGTCCATGACACCGACTAATACCTCGGAACCAGCGGGAACCGCAAGCCGTGGCATCATACGCGGCGCATGGTTCGCTGGGTCGCGGCCGCGGGCGCCTTCGTCGTCTCGCTCGACTCGATGGTCAACATCGCGTTCCCGGCGATCGCCGCCGCCTTCGGCGCCCCGCCCGAGCGGATGCGCTGGATCATCATCTGCTACACCGGCAGCTATGCGGTCATGTCGTTCGTCGCCGGCGCGGCGGCGGACCGCATCGGTCACGCGCCCGTGTTCCGGGTGGGCCTTGCGCTCTCCGTCGCCGGCTTCGCCCTCTGCGGCGCCGCGCCGAGCTTCCCGCTCCTCCTCGCCGGGCGCGCGGTGCAGGGGGTCGCCGGGGGGCTCGTCTACGGCACGGCGCCCGCGCTCGCGACGCTGGGCGCTGCCGCGTCCCTCCGCGGTCGCCGGCTGGGCTTCCTCAACGCGGCAATCGGTCTCGGCTTCGCGTCCGGGCCCGTGCTCGCGGGCGTCCTGGTCGACGCGCTCGGCTGGCGGGCGGTCTTCCACGCGCGCGTTCCGGTGGCGCTCGCCGCGCTCGGCTGGGCCCTGACGGTACGCCCGCGCGAGAGCGGCGACGCCTCCCGGCGGCTCGTCGCCGTGCGCGACGTCCTGCGCGCCCCGGTGCTCGTCGCGAGCGGGCTGTCGTTCGTCGCCAACGCCGCGATCTTCGCGATCTGGCTCCTGGCGCCCTTCTACATCGTCGGCGTGCGGGGTCTGTCGGCCTCGGCCGGCGGCGTGCTCTTCATGCTGACGCCGCTCGGCACCGCGGCGGCGGCGCCGCTCGCGGGGTGGCTCAGCGATCGCCTGGGTGCCCGCGCGCCGATGGTGGCGGGGCTCGCCCTCGAGGCGGTCGGGCTCGCCGCGCTGAGTCGGGCGGATGCGGCGACGCCGCTCGCCGCCGTCGTGCTCGCCCTCGCGGCGGCCGGGTTCGGGCTCGGCGTCTTCCAGGTGCCCAACATGGCGAGCGTGATGGCGGCGTTCCCCGCCGGCCACGCGGGCGCCGCGGGCGGACTCACGTTCCTCGCGCGGACCCTCGGCCTCGTCACCGGCGTCGCGGTCCTCGCAGCCGTCTTCGGCGGACGCCGGGGGGTCCTGGGTTTTCAGCCCGCGTTCGCCGAAGCGTTCACGCTCGCCGCGCTCGCGGTCGCCGGCGCGGCGGTGGCCGGACTCGCGGTCGGCCGCGCGCGGGCTTATACTCCCGGGCGATGAGTCGTCTGAGCCTCTTGAGCCCGCTCGGTACGACGGCCGGCGAGGTCAAGCCGCTCGCCCGGCGCCGCGGAAACCTGCGCGGCGTCCGCGTCGGCATCCTCGACAACTCGAAGCCCAACGCGGAGGTCCTGCTCGCCCGGGTCGCGGAGCTGCTCGTCGAGCGCGCGGGCGCCGGGCCGGTGACGCTCTGGCGGAAACCCGGCGCGTCGCGCCCCGCGACGGTGATCGACGAGGTCGTTGCCGGGTCGGACGTCGTCCTCACGGGCTCGGCCGACTGAGGATCCTGCACGTCGTGGAGTTTCCACGACGCGGCGGAGATCGAGGGGCGCGGCGTCCCGGTCGCCGTCCTGGGCACCGACGCCTTCGTCTCGCTCGCCGAGGCCGCGGCGGCCGCGCTCGGCATGCCGCATCTCCAGCTCGTCGCGGTGACGCACCCGCTCGGGGGCATCGACCCGAAGCTCGCCCGCGCGAAGGCCGACGGCGTCGTCGATCGTGTGATCGCCGCGCTCACGCGCGACCCCGCGCCGCCCGTGGCGGCGTCCGCCCCCGTCGCCGCGACGGTCACGGCGCCAGCGGACATCGACCTGTTCCAGGACTTCGCCCTCGCCGAGGGCTGGTCGGACGGCATGCCCGTGCTCCCACCGACGGCGGAGCGCGTCGCGCGGATCCTCGGGCCCCTCGCGCCCCGCAGCGCCGACGTGATCGCGATGCTCGCGCCCCGCCGGGGCGTGGCGACTCTCGAGGCGATCGCCGCCAACCTGGCGCTCGCGGGCGCCCTGCCCGGGCATCTGCCGGTCGTCGTCGCCGCGATTCGCGCGCTCGCCGATCCCCGCTTCAACCTGAACGCGATCCAGACGACGACGCACCCGTGCACGCCCCTCCTGATCGCCAACGGTCCGATCGCCCCGCGCCTCGGGATCAACGCCGGCGCAAACGCGCTCGGCCAGGGCCATCGCGCCAACGCCGTCATCGGCCGCGCGGTGCGCCTCACTCTCCAGAACGTCGGCGGCGCGCGGCCGGGACGGGAGGACCGGGCGACGCTCGGCCATCCAGGGAAGTACTCGTATTGCCTGGCCGAGAACGAGGCGGAGAGCCCATGGGCGCCGCTCCACGTCGAGCGCGGCTTCGGGGCGGCCGAGAGCTGTGTCACCGTGTGCGGCTCGGAGGCGCCCCACAACGTCAACGACCACGGCTCGACGACCGCCGAGGCGCTCGTCTTCGCGCTCGCGGGCACCGCGGCGACGACGGGGAGCAACGACGTCTATCTCGGTGGCGAGCCGCTCATCGTCCTCGGCCCCGAGCACGCGCGGACCTTCGCGGACTCGGGCTGGTCCAAGGCCGACGTCAAGCGGGTGATCTGGGAGCGCGCCCGCGTGAGGCTCGACCGCTTCAGTCCGGAGAATCGCGAGCGCTTCGGGGTGATCGACCCCGAGCGCTTCAGGGGCCGGCTCCTCGCGGAGGAGGTGGCGCTCTGTGCGAGCCCGGACGACCTGATGGTGATCGTCGCGGGAGGGCCGGGCAAGCATTCCGCGATCATCCCGACCTTCGGCGCCACGCGGTCGGTCACCCTGCCCATCGAGGAGTGAGGGGCGCCGAGGCGCGCTTGCGCTCCGGCGTCTCCGGGTGGTAGGGTGAGCCCCGTCAAGGAGGCGCGCATGTCCGCCACGCTCACGTCGAAGCGGCACACGGTTCACGACCTCGGCGACGCCATCGAGTTCTGCTTCGCCCAGGGCTGGACCGACGGCCTGCCCGTCGTGCCGCCGACCACCGACCGCGTCGGCCGTATGCTCGAGGGCGCCGGGCTCGACCCGAAGCAGGAGATCGGCTTCGTCGCCCACCGTGCCGTCTCGATCACGGCGGAGAAGGTCGCGATCAACGCGGTGATGGCGGGCTGCAAACCCGAATTCATGCCCGTGGTCGTTGCGGCGGTCGAGGGGATCGCCGACCCGCGCTGGAGCTACCACGGCCCAGGGACGTCCACGGCGGGTGCCGGGGTGCTCATGATCGTCAACGGGCCGATCGCCGGCGACCTCGACGTCAACGCGGGCGACAACCTCTTCGGCCCCGGCTGGCGCGCGAACCTCACGATCGGCCGCGCGGTGCGCCTCGTGATGCGGAACGTCTGCGGCTCGATGCCCGGCACGCTCGACCGCGGGACGCTCGGCCACCCGGGCAAGCTCTCGTACGTGATCGCGGAGAACGAGGCGGAGAGCCCGTGGACGCCGCTCCACGTCGAGCGCGGCTTCCGCGCCGACCAGTCCACGGTCACCGTGATGGCGGCGGAGGCGCCCCACCAGTTCTACAACCAGCTCTCCAACACCGCCGAAGGGGTGCTCACCACGCTGTGCGACGACATGAGGATCTCGGGCAACGTGATGGGGCAGCCGCACTACGCGCTCGTGCTCGCCGGCGAGCACATGCGGACGATCACCGGCGACGGCTGGGACAAGAAGCGGATCCGACAGTTCGTCTGGGAGCACACGCAAAACTCCCACGCGCATCTCAAGCGCACGGGGCGCATGGCGGGACCGATCCAGCCCGGCGACGAGACGAAGCTGCGGCCGCTGGTCGCCTCGCCCGACGACATTTTTGTGATCGCCGCCGGCGGTCGTGCCGGCGCCTTCTCGGCCTACATCCCCGGATGGTCCAGCAGTCGAAGCTCTCAGGCCGTCACCAAGGAGGTCAGACGATGATCGGCCGCGGCGTCACCTAACCTCGCGTCGCGCTTGACAACGCGTCCGGTGGCCGGTGCCGCCGGATGGCCCGTTGTCCGTGTTTTGTCCGTGTTCTTCACCCGCCCCGCCGTCTCGATGACCGTCCGCATCCGCCGCCGGTGGGTTTGCATCGCCCTGAGCGCCTCGGCCGTCCGCCGAGCGTCCACGATCCGGTAGCGCTCGAACACCGCTTGCGTCTTGTGGCCGGTGACGCTCATGGCCGAGCGGTAGTCCATGCCCGCGTCGACGAGGTCCCGGGCGGCCGTCCTGCGGAAGTCGTGAAAGAGCTTTCCCGACAGCCCTGCCTCGCGGCGCGCCGACCGCCACGCCCAGTCGATGTCCGTGAGCGGCCGTCCGCGGCGGTGAAACACGTGGTCAGCGATGCCCACGGTCCGGTCGGCCGCGCGGTACTCGCGTGCGGCCCAGCGCCGCTCGAGCAGATCCCAGAGGTCGTCGACCAGCGGCAAGACGCGGCCGTCGTCGTTCTTGGCATCGGGCAGCCGGATCACGCGCGTCTGGCGGTCGACCCAGGCCCAGCGGAGGCCGAGAATCTCGCTCTTCCGCCAGCCGGTCAGGTAGGCGAACTCCGCGATGTCGTCGATCGGGCGCCGCCGCCGGACCGCCCGCAGGCGCTTGTGGACCCGAAGGAACTCGTGGCGCTCGAAGAACCCCTGGCGCGCCGGACCGCCTTTCAGGCGAGGGAAGACGGGCGCCTGGAGGAGCCGGTTCTGCCGCCGGGCGAGGTTGAAGGCGGCCTTGAGGATCCCGAGCACGTGTTTGACCGTCTCGCGTGCGGCGCCACATGCGAGCGCGGCTTCGGCCCACTTCGCAATCCGTTCGGGCTGCCGCACAAGCGCGAGGGCGCGCGCCGCACCGAAGGCGGCGTGCAGCCGGCGCATGTGGATCTCCTGCGTACGCACCGCCTTGGCCCCGCGCAGCCTGAGATCGGCGAGGTAGCCGTCCAGCAGCTCGCTGACCGTCAGCTTCTCGGCCCGCGGCCCGACGAATTGCTCGCTGAACTTCTCGCGCAGCCTGGCGCGCAGCCGGCATTGGGCCTCGTGGCGTGTGACACCGCCCGGCTCCCGGTACTCCTCGCCGTTGGCGTAGTAGGCGATCCAGAACTTGCGTCCTCGCAGAAAGACGCGGCCCATGCCCCTCATCCGCCGCCTCCCTTCGCCCGCTCGATATCGTCACGCCTCGCGGCCCTGATTTCACTATGAGCGAACCCGTCAATCCCCGTCAACGTGCGATGCGACCGCGCCGGCGGATGAACTCGTCGAGATCTCGCGCACGGAAGCGGAGCCGGCGCACGCCGTCGAGGTCCTCCCGGACCGTGAGGTCGAAGAGCGGAGGGCGCTTCGACTTTTGGTAGAGCGTCGACGGGGCCAGCCCAAGCTTGCGGGCAGCCGTCCTGACATCGATCAGGTCGACCGCGACGTCGTCAGTCCGTGAGTCCTCAGTGAGCACGCGGGCCCGGAGCGCTCCCTCGAGCGGGGCGATCTGACGGTAGAGATCGACCGCCACTTTGGGCGGTAGCGTATCGACAAGCGCGGGGTCGGCCGCCAGCGCGTCGAGCGAGGGGACGAGCTCCGGCGGCGCCTGGTGGTGATGCGGAGCGCGGCTGGGACCCGCGCGATGAGGCGGTGGTCCATTGGCGGGCGTCACAGGTGCGCCCCGGCGCCGGGGCGGATCTCAGGAATGGCGGCGACGTTCACTTCGCGGCTCCTCCTTCGCATCGAACGCGGAGCCCCGCGCCCCAGACCCTTCCTCCGCCCGAAACTCGCGTCCTAGGGTCGGGAAGTGGTCCCTTGTCGGGGGCCGAAGCCCAGGTCGCGCCCGGGGCGCAGATTGGGCAACGGCTACAGCGCGGAGCTGTCGGGCGGCGCGCTCCTGCTCCGAGAGATTGTCTGCGACGTCGTGCTCCGATCATCGGTTCGGCATTCACTGGCGCCCGACCGTGAGCGAAGAGCATGCCAGGACCGCCGCCGAAGCCACGCCGCCGCGCAAGTCCCGAGCGACAAAGTGTTGTGCTCGGCGAAAGGGACTATCGGCGCCCCTGCCCGCGGCGCGCGAGAGTGCGGTGTTTCGCAGCGCACCGCTGCAATCTACAGCGCCCCGGCTCCGACGCCGCCGCGGCGCCGACAAAGCGGCAGCAGGTCGCTCGTCGGTCCAATTCGCGCGTAGAGCGGCTGTGTAGCGCGACCCCACGTCAGAGATCCGGCTGGTGACAGGACCTGGCAAGAGAGCCTGGTGACCGCGCGATGGGTCGGCGACTGGGACGCGCCCGTGAAGCTTCAGCCGGTCGACTCGCTACCGTCGGTGAAGCTCGCCGGCCGTGCCCCTGGGATCCGCCTGCCGCGCTGAACGCATGCAGCACCTGCCAGCGTCAGCGAAGGGGCCCACCTCTGGCCGCTCGTGGTTTAAATGCTTCGGACGTTCGTGGGACGACGACCGCGCCTTCCAGATGTGCCGGTCACTCGAGGTCAAGGATCAGATCCGGCTAACTGCAAGATAAAGGCGAGGGCCGGATGGCCCCTAAGTCCGCGCCGTTATTGAACGGCACGCGGCCCTCTGCGAATGCAGACGCGATTCAGCCGTCCGGCGTAAAAGCCGTCTGAGGGCCGCGGCCAGAATGGGCGGAAGAGGGACGCCCGATCGTTCGTAACAGGTCCGCGACGCGTACCGTCGGACAGAGGGTGAGCTGCTCGGCGAGGCCACTGATCTGTGGCCGCGCCTGGTCCAGACGCTGTGCTCGTTCGTGGACCGGGATCGTGCCCCGAGGTGGACCGGCGGCGGGCGCACAACGCCTCCGGCGGCGGAGCAATGAAGAGCTCTCGATAGGACCAGGGAAGAGGGGCGGGGAGGAACAGGGGGCAACGTAAGGAGTCAAGTCACCTGCGACGCAAGTCGTCGTCGCGGCAGGCCAGGTCGTGATGCACGCCCTCGTAGGGTAACTCGTGCTCTTGCTGCCAGGTCGCCACGGTCGTGGCGCAGCCGTCCGGATGGTCGAGCGAGCCACCGCCCCCTCTTCGCCGTTGGGCTCGCTGGCGGAGTCCTGGCCGGCATTCTTGGGCTTCGGCCGCCAAGGGCGCCGCAGAATGCCGAGTCAGGGTCTCACACGAAGGTGCGCCGAACGTCTCCCGGGCGACTGCTGAGGTATTTCACGAACAACCGAGACAGGTGCGAGGCGTCGTGGAAGCCGACGAGTGACGCGACGGCCTCGAGCTTGTCCCCTGTCTCTCGCAGTAGCTGGCGTGCTGCCTCCACCCGGACACGGTTGACATAGGTCTTAAGCGTCATGCCCGTCTCGGCGCAGAAGAGGCGGGAGAGATGATCTGGCGACGTTCCAAGGGCCTGGCTGAGGTCGTGCACAGTCACCCCGGTGAAGTGGGCGCTCACAGATTCCATGACGGCGACAGCCCTCGAGCTCAACGGCGGAAGAAGGCGGACCGACGGCCGAAGCTTGGCCGAAATCGTTTCGAGCAGACCACGCAGGGACACAGGCGTGTCGAGGACCGTATCGACGCCGTGTTCCGGGCCGAGGCCAGTACCTCGGCTTCGTGGCGGCACGCTGGTCAGGATGAGCGGAGCCAATGGGATACGGGTCTTGACCGCCTGCAGGATCCGATTCGGATCCGCGACGTTCGCGGTATCAACTACAACCACGTCGGGAGTGACCGACGGAATGAGCGCAAGCGTGTTGCCGGCGGGAATGCTTTCGATGCTGGCATGGGCTGACAACGCGACGGTGAGAGCGGCCGCGAGACCAACGGGACAACCAATCAAGAGGATCTGGGGATGCCGCAGCGCGGGGCCGAGCTCGGCTGCGGCGGTGGCCTGGCGCCGGACGGACTCGATCATCCTGAGCAGCTCCATCTCCTCGAACGGCTTGGTGACGTAGTCGACCGCACCCAGCCTCATGGCTGCGGCGGCGACCCACGCGTTGTTGAGGCCCGAGACGATGATGACGGGAACATCGCTCCCTCGCGCTCGAAGACACTCCAGGAGTGTGATGCCATCGGTGCCTTCGATGAGAACGTCCAGCAGCACGAGATCGACGGGCTGGGACTGAATCAGCGTAAGGGCCGTGTCGCCATTTCGCGCTTCGAGGACGTCGTAACGCTCCTCAAGGATGAGGTGAAGGGCCTCAAGGACGCTGCGGTCGTCGTCGACCGCGAGGACACACGGCCGCGGTTCGAGGCGCGACATCGTTCTCGCCTCCTCTTCGCTCCCTCCAGCCTGTCTCTCCGCCCCGTATTGGGCGGCGACGCTAGCGATGCAACCGGGCTGCCAAGGCCGGTGTCCCGCGTCAAGGTCGGCGTTCCGCGAGCTTCCGCGCGAGACGTCAGGGGAACCCTAATGTTGACGGGGCGGGAATGTCACGGTGCCGGACACCGCCAGTCAGGCCGCCGACGCCTGCTCAGTTTGGGGCCGATGACAGAAAATAACCACATTTAAGGGGCATCCTGGCGAACCACGTTTCCAGACCCTTTGGGCGTCTCATCCTTCTACCCCGACGGAAGGGGCCTTGGAGGGGGCATCGGACACCTTTTAAGCTTGGCCGAATCGCCGCGCCGTCAGGGACGCGCCAACGGGCCGAAACTCGAGGTCGGAAACGTACATTTTTTTCGCGGATTCGTACATTGACGATTCCCAGGCGCGCAGGCTATGCCCTCCGGTATGCACGCCCGGCCGGGCGGCGTCCTCGGACGCGACGGACCGCCAAGATCATCCGGAGTCTGCGCGCCCGCGAGCGGCGCGCTCTTCGGCTGGGTCCTCACGGCGACGCTGATCGTGTCGGCTCTCGTGCTCCTGCCCGTCACGGCGGCGCGGGCCGACATCGTCTACCTCTACGACGAGCTCGGGCGGCTGGTCCGAGTGATTCTCCCAGACGGCGAAGCGGCAAGCTACCACTACGACGCCGTCGGCAACATCCGCTCGATCACGCGGGAGAGCGGCGTCGCCCAGACGACGACAGTCGCCTCGGTGTCCCCGGCGAGCGCCGACCGCGCCACGACGACCACCGTGACGATCAGCGGCGCAAACTTGAGTGGCGCCTCGGTGACGACCTCCGCTCCCGGCGTCACCATCCAGAACCTCCGGACCGATCTCGACTCGCTGACGTTCGATCTGATCGTCAGTGCCGACGCCCCCTTGGGTTCGGCGACGGTGACCCTTACGGGCGAATTCGGCACGACCACGATCACCTTCGCCATCAACCCGCAGCCGCCGGTGATCCAGAGCTTTACGCCGGCCTTCGGCCCGGCCGGCGCGACCGTGACGATCTCTGGCCAGTTTTTCGACGACCGCGCGCCCGCCAACAACACCGTGCTGTTCAATGGCGTCGCGGGCATCGTTCAGACTGTGACAACGACGTCCATCAAGGTGACGGTCCCGGGCGACGCGACCAGCGGCCCGATCACCGTCACGCACGCGGGCGGCAGCGGCACGAGTGCTGGTGTGTTCATCACCGGCCAGGTGGCTGCGACCGCGGTGACACCCGCGAGCGGGACGCGGGGCAATACCGTCAGGGTCGCCGTCAGCGGCACGAACCTGCTTGGGACGACGCTATCGCGGCCAGCAACGACGTTCACCAACCTGGTGGCGAGTGCGACAGAGGTGGCCGCGGATGCCGCGATTAGCCTCAGCGCAGCGCGCGAGGGCGTCATCACCGTGTCGAACCGGGTCACCACGGCGACCATCGGGTTTCCGGTGGAGCCCGGCATCCCGATCGTCACGTCGCTCACCCCAATCGCCGGAGCGGTCGGGGACATGGTGAACGTGGACGGCGGCGGCTTCGACGAGGTCGTGACGGCCAACAATGTCGTCCGGTTCAACGGCGTCGCGTCCGACATCGTCTCGGTCGCTCCGACGCGGATCGTGACCCACGTCCCAACGGGGGCAACCACCGGGCCAGTCTCCGTGACGACGCCGGCCGGCACCGGGACGAGCGCTCAGAACTTCACGGTCCAAGCAGCGGCGCCGCTCCGGCTCGTCACTACGATCGACGCCCCCTTCAGCCTGCCGATCAGCATCGCGCTGCGCCCCGACGGCCTGCGCGCCTACGTCGTCAACGAGGACCGCAACTCGGTCGGCGTCGTGGACACGGCGACGCACACGATCATCGCCACGATCTCGGTCGGAGTATTCCCCGTTCACGCAGCGGTCAACCCGGACGGCGGCCGTCTCTACGTCGTCAACACACCCACACAGTCAAACGCTGACACGATCAGCGTCGTGGACCTCGCGACGAACACGGTGGCGACGACGATCACACTGGCCCACTCCAACCGCCGCGGGCGGGCGTTCGTGTCGCCGGACGGTCGCACCGTCGTCGTGACGCATCCCGACCAGAACTTCGTCAGCATCATCGACGCACCGACCGCCACGGTGGCCGCGGTGATCGCGACGGGCTCGAATCCGGTTCGGCTCGCATTCACACCCGACAGCGCTCGGGCGTACGTCAACAACAACAGCAGCAGCGGCTCCGTCACGGTGATCGACCTGGCCACCCGGAGCGTGCTGACCACGATCCCGGTGAATCCGCAGCCGACGTTCGCGGTGATGGCGCCGGATGGGTCACGCTATTACACGATTGACGACACGACGGTGACAGTCATCGACACGTCAAGCAATGCGGTCGTTTCAACGATCCCCAATGCGAGCGGGACTCCCGTTGCAGCCGTAATGAATCCGGCTGGGACCCGGATCTTCGTCGCCGCCCGGTCCAGCTCCCTCACAGCGGGTGGGCCGGCGGTTGTCGTGGTCGATACCGTCAGCAACACCGTGGTGACGGCCCTTCCGGTCCCGACGACCAGCTCCTCGAGCCTTTCGGGGCTCGTCCTGACCCCGGACGGTCAACGGCTCGTCGCGTCGCTGTCGCAAGATGCTGCCGCAGTGGTGATCGATGCTGTCGGCAACACCGTGCTTGGCTCCGTCCCCTTGACCGGCGCAGGGCCCGGCAGCAGCGGGGTCGCCCTCGCCGACAACCGTCAGGTCTATGTGATTTGCCAATCCAGCAACACGATCTGCCGTGTCGATCTCGCGACCGGAACCTCGCCCGACGCTCCCGTGTCGCGGACCGGCGCCTTCACCGCGTTGCTGACGTTCACGACGGATGGTGGGAGGGGTTTCGCGAAAGCGGGGTTCAGTCAGGAGCTGGTCGTGGCCATCGACCCGGCGACAAACACGGCGCTGCCGAATATCGTGATCCCCCGCGCCTCCAATCGGCCCAGCCCCCAAGTCATCAACCTCGCCCTGGACCGCGTCACGGGCGCGACGCTCTATGCCGACAACAGCCGCCAGATTGTCTTTGCCGACACCGCGAGCGGCGCAATCAACGGGGTCCTCACGATAGGGTTGCCGTCGAGCACCCTCCTCGCGAACCTCGACGGCACACGCGTGTACGACTTCACCGGCTCCACGCTCCGCGTCATTGACGCGGTGAACAAGACCATGCTCACCAGTTTCACGATCGGCGGGAACGCGGCTCACGCGTTGCTGTCGTCCGACGGCTCACGCCTCTATGTCGCCGACTCGACCAATAACGCCGTGAAGGTACTTGACCCCACGGGCCCGAGCCTCCTCGCAACGATTCCGGTGGGAACCACGCCAGTCCGCCTGGCGCTCACGGCCGGCGGGCAGAAGCTGCTGACGCTGAACACAGGAAGCCGGACCGTGAGCGTGATCGATCTGACAACGAACACGGTGACCGGCTCAATCACCCTGAGCGGCACCTCCTTCGGCTTGAGCTTCGTGGCCCGGCCGAGTGGCCCGCAGGCCTTCGTCGTGAACCGAACGAACAACCGCATCGACGTGCTCGACACAAACCTGAATGCCGTCACGACCTCGATCCCGATGAGTCCGGCGCCCGATTTCCTCGCGCTCACGCCCGACGCTGCCAAGCTCTTCGCCGTCCAGGGTGGAGGTATCGTGACCGCGATCGACGCTACCAACGCAACGGTCCTCGGCTCGCTCGTGTTCGCTGTCGGCGCGAACGGCCTCGGTCAACCGGTGTTCGCGCCCAACGGGCGGGTCTACATTCCGCGCCAGGATTTCGACTCGGTGCTGGTCCTAGAGTGAAACGTATGCGAAGCGTACGAATGGCGCTCATGATCGGCATGCTCGGCTTCGCCGCCGGCCCCGCGGTCGCCGAAGAGTGTGACGCGACGGCCATCGTGACGGTCCGCTATTACCTCGAGGCGCGCGACAACGGCGAGTACCGTCAAGCGGAGCGCTACCTTTCATCCGATTTCGGGCAGCACTTCCGCGATACATACGGCGCCGCGTACCTGGATTACATGAGCGACCCGGACGTGACGTGGCGTGAATCGACGATCCAGGGGTCCACCGTCGCGCCAGGACAGTGCAGCGCGGCTGTCTCCTCGACGCGTGAGGCCCTAGGCGTTAGCGGTGTTGTTAGCGAAGCGTACACGCTCGTCGAAACGTACCTCGGATGGCGCATCGACGACTGGCAATGGCAGCCCGGGCAGTGATCATAGCGCTCGTGCTGCCGGTCCTCGGCCTCGCCGCGCCGGCCACTGCGGCACCGAACGGCGAGTATTGCTCGACATGTCACCGCGGCATCGACGACGCGCACCCCAAGAAGACGCTCGCGTGCACGACGTGCCACCGAGGCGATGCGACGGCGACCGATGCGAAGAAGGCCCATGCGGAGATGCTCCCCAACCCGAGCGATCTCCGCGTCGTGGACCAGACGTGCGGCAAGTGCCATCAGGCGATCACCGCGAAGGTGAAGTCCTCGATCATGGCCCACCGCTCGGGCACGCAGAGTGGGACGCTGTTCCCCAACGGCCTTCAGCCGACCAGGGAGGACGTGCGCTTCGCGATGGCGCCCGTTACGACCACCCCAGGGCTGCCGTTGCCGACGGGCCACCCCCTCCCCACGGGCGCGGTGGCGCGCCTCGAGCCGCTGCCGACCTTCAAGGAGTCGGGCGACGTCTTTATGGACCTGCTCCGCAAGGAGTGCACCTCCTGCCACCTCTGGACGCCGCCCAGGGCGGTCCGCGGCAACTTCCGCGCCACCGGTTGCGCCGCGTGCCACATGCCCTACGCCGAGAACGGCAAGTCACAGTCCAACGACGTCGCGATGAACTCCGAGAAAGTCGGCCGCCCTCTCCGCCACCGGCTCACCAAGCAGGTGCCCGTCACCCAGTGCGCGACCTGCCACAACGGGGGCTCGCGCGCGGCGATGAACTTCCGCGGGATGATGGAGGCTCCGCCCGTCGGCCGTGAGACGTTCACCTACGACCAGGACCTCCTTCACGGCCACGTCTACTCCGAGCAGACGCCCGATGTGCATTTCACCCGTGGGATGGCCTGCATCGACTGCCACACCGAGCGCGAAGTCCACGGGGACGGCCAGGTGTATCGCAAGCGCCACTACGAGGTCGAGCTGCGCTGCGAGACGTGCCACGGGACGCCGGGCAAGCTCGCCACGGGCGTGACGGCCCAGGGGCGCAGGCTCAGGAACCTCTTCCTCCCGAGCGGCGCCAACTCGACGGGCCTGGTGACCCTGCTCAGCAAGCTCACCGGGCAGCTCCACACGGTGCCCCAGCTCGCGAATCTCGCGACGCAACCCGCGGGCCACAGCGCGATGCATCTTGCCAAGACCGAGTGCTTTACGTGCCATACGGCGTGGGCGCCGACCTGCTACGGCTGTCACATCAAGATGGATTACACCGCCTACCGGAACCCGGTCGACGTCGCCTTCGATCACCTGAGCGGGCAGCACGCGAAGCAGGGGTGGTTCCTGTTGACGGCGGGCGTGCGGTTCGCCGACCCCGAGCCGGTCCTCGGCGTGAACTGGCGGGGCAAGGTCGTGCCCTTCGTGCCGCGCGCCCAGCCGCTGTTCACCTACGTGAACCCGGCAGGGAAGACCGAGTACGAGTTCAAGAAATTCGGATTCGCCCACAACCCGATCGTCCCTCACACGGTGGTGCGCGCCTCGCGGACCTGCGAGAGCTGCCACGCGAACCCGCGGGCTCTGGGGCTCGGGATGTTCACGAGCAAAGAGCATCCGAAGCTCGAGGAGTTCCGCCAGCCCGCGGACTATCGCTGGGACCGGATCGTGGACGCGGACGGCCACGCCCTGCAGGCCACGACCGTGGACGGCGCGCGGCCGCTCAGCCGCGAGGAGATGGACCGGATCCGCAACGCCCCCTACAAGCTGCCCGGGGCGACGGCGAATGCAGGAGACGCCAGGCGATGAGCTCGAGACGACG
>Ga0209056_10000456_pt1 | contig 45259 bp, 44 predicted proteins | sample GraSoiAngelo_114_FD_185876 | JGI IMG/M metagenome (GOLD analysis project Ga0209056, IMG submission 185876) | Grasslands soil microbial communities from the Angelo Coastal Reserve, California, USA - 14_0903_13_40cm (SPAdes) (version 2) | ecosystem: Environmental > Terrestrial > Soil > Grasslands...
CCTTTGACGAGGACCGCGCCGGGCCCCAGCCGGAGGATGGCTCGCGCCGCGGCCTCCATCGAATCGACGTTCGCGATCCGGATGCCCGACAGCCGCTCGGCTTCGAAGCGGTTCGGGGTCACGAGGGCGGCGCGGCCGAGGAGATGGTCCACCAGGGCATCCGCGAAGTCGGCTTGCTCGAGACGGGCCCCGACCGTCGCGACCATGACGGGGTCCACGACGAGCGGGAATTCGGCGCCGCGAAGCTCGCGCACCACGACCCGGACGATCTCGGCCGAGAAGAGCATGCCCGTCTTGGCGGCGCGCACCTCGAAGTCCCCGAGGACCGCGCGGAGTTGCTTCCGGATCTCCGCCACGGGGATCGGGAAGATCGAGTCGACGGAGCGCGTATTCTGGGCCGTCACGCACGTGATCACGGAGGTCCCGTGGACGCCAACGGACGCGAAGGACTTCAGGTCCGCCTGGATTCCGGCACCGCCACCCGAATCGCTGCCCGCGATCGTCAGGGCGGTCCGCACGGGCGCGCCATGGAGAGGGCCGGCTTAAGGCTGACGCGGACGACGCGCGGACGGCCCCGCGCCGGAACACCGTTAAATAGGGCGTGTCTCTTCGGAGCGAAAGAATGCGGGCGCGGAGCGGGCACATCAAGTTCGACAAGAAGGTGAAGTGGAAGAACCTCGTGACCGCGTTCCGTCCTCTGTTCCTGAAGTTCCTCGAGGAGACCCAGCAGCTCCCGGAGGACATGGAGAGCGTCGACGTGCTCATCGAAGAGAACCTTCGGGACCTGCGGAACAACCGGAAGCCCGAGGGGTACAACCGCGAAGGGCTCATGCGGATGATCTTCCCGATCTCGAACGAGATCGAGTTCTATCTGTACGGTCGGGGGAAGACCATCGAGGTCGCCCGCGTGACCGAGCAACTGAGCCGGATTTTGCAGAAATATCGGCTTAAGCACACGATCGAGTGGGACCGCCTCAAGATCTTCGCGGACAAGAAAGAGGCATAGGCGCCATCCGCCGCGGTGCGTGCGTGCGCGGCAACATACCTCTACTTAGAGGTATAACGCCAGCGATGATCCGATGCGACTACGGCGTCGCCGACCCTCCGAACACCTCGGTCGCGACAATCGAATACTGGGCTCCCCCGCTGGTGAGGACGCTCTTCTTCAGGTGGATTCGATCGATCCGATGGCCCCCGAAGACTTCGTCGCGGCGATCCTCCAGGATCCTCCGGACGCGGTCGAGATCCCGGTGCCCCTTCACCCGGGCCAAGGTCACATGGGCCTTCCACGGGCGTCGCTCCGCCGCGAATCCGAGCGACTCGAGTGAAGCCTCCAGGGCCGCCGCGACTCGGGCGATGGGCCCTGCGCCATCGACACCGACCCAGATCACGTTCATCCGGGAGAGGCTCGGGAACGCCCCGGTCCCCCGGACGGTGATGTCGAACGGCCGGACCTCTGCGCAGGCCTCGCGGATGGTCGCCACGATTTCGGAGACGAGCCCCTCCTCCGTGTCGCCGAGGAACTTCACCGTGAGATGGAGCTGGTCCGTGGAGACGACCTTGAGCGAAGCGCTCGCGGTCCGCAACTGATCGGCGAAGCTTTCGAGCGGGGGCGACGGGGGGATGTCGACCGCGATGAACCCTCGGAACGTCACGGGCCTTGGCCTCCGGGCCCCCGCCCGTTCGTCTCCGCCACGAACCGACCCCGTTCGTCGAATCGGCCGCGGAGATGGCCCTCCCGAACGGCCGTCCGCAAGATGTTCGTCGCGACCTCGCGGGAGACGGAAAGTTCCGTCGCGAGGTCCTGGACATCGATCGTCCCCCGGGCCGTTGCATACGCCGCGGCGTGCACGAGCGCGAGATCGCGGGCCTTGAGCCTCCGCGCGTACCCGAGGAAGTATAGACCCGGGATGAGGAAGAGGAACGCGCACAGCGTCGCGGCCGCGACGCTGATCAGCTGCTGGAGCACGGCCCCGGCGGCCGCGAGGATGCCCCCGACGCCGGCAAGGGCCAGCGAAACCGTGCCGAGCAGGTCGTACAAGGTTCGGCGGTTCACGCGAACTCCGTCCCGTCAATCGACGACGAGGGTCCCGCGAAACGGTTCGCCGAGGATCGCGGATCGGAGCGCGTCCGGATCCCGACCGTGGACGACGCTCAACGGGGTCCGGTCTCGCGCGACGACCCGGGCGGCCACGGGGTCGAATACGATGCTGGGCCCGGCGGCCTCGTGGCCCGTCCCCGCGAGGTCGATGAGGTCCCGAAAGGTCATCCGCTCGAGCAACCGCGCGTTCGGGTCCTTTCGCGGGTCGGTCGTGTACACGCCGGCGACGGACGTCGCGTTCACGATGCGGGCGGCGTGGACGAACCGAGCGAGCGATGCGCTCACGCGATCCGTCGTGTGACCGGGGCGCGTGCCCGCCATGACGACGATCGGATGGCGGCGAGCGAGCTTCGCGGCCTCCGCGTAAGTCGTCGCGGGCTCTCGGTTCGCGCGGCCACTCAGAGCCGCCGCGAGCAGCCGCCCGTTGAGCCGCGTGACCGCAATGCCGAACTCATCGAGCGTCCGTTCGCCGATGCCGAGACCCCGGCCCGTCTCGATGTAATAGCGGGCAATCCGCCCGCCGCCCGTCACGACGAAGAGTTTCACGCGCCCCGAGACTTCCCGCAATAGCGCGGCGAGATCTCGCAGATAGCGGCCATCGTCGTCGCCGGGAACCAGGACGGATCCGCCCAGCGAAACGACGACTTTCTCCATGTGGACGCGGTCTCGACGCAAAAGGTAATGAACGATAAATAACTGTGTAGTACGAACCAATGAGCGAAATGTCCGGGATGGACAAATACAAGTTCCGACGCGCCCTCGAGCAAATCGAAGAGGCCGCAGGCCGCGGCACGGAACTCGTCAGTGTCTATATCCCGCCGGGCCGACCGATCTCGGACGTGACGAATTACCTACGTGCCGAGCTGTCGCAGTCGTCGAACATCAAGAGCGCGAGCACTCGAAAGCACGTCACCCAGGCGATCGAGTCCGCGATCCAGCGGCTGAAGTCGTCCCGGATGCCGCCGTCGAACGGGCTCGTCGTCTTCACGGGCCACAAGCAAATCGGGGCGGACCAGACGGAAATGGTCGCCTTCGTCCTCGAGCCGCCGGAGCCGGTCGCGTCGTTCCTCTACCGTTGCGACTCGAAATTCTACACGGCGCCACTCCACGAGATGCTCTCCGAGAAGGACGTCTACGGCCTCGTCGTGATCGACTGGAGCGAGGCGACCCTCGGGTTATTGCGCGGCAAGCGGATCGAGGTGATCAAGAATCTCCAATCTCAGGTGCCGGCCAAGCACCGGATGGGAGGCCAGAGCGCCCGGCGCTTCGAGCGGGGCCACGATATCGCGGTCCACGAGTGGTACGAGAAAATCGGGAATCTGATGACGGAAGCGTTCCTGAACCTTCCGGACCTCAAGGGGATCATCATCGGCGGGCCGGGTTACTCGAAGGAAGAGTTCGCGACGGGAGACTTTCTCCATCACGAACTCAAGAAAAGAGTCCTCCCCACGTTCCTCGACACGGGCTACACGGACGAGTACGGCCTTCGGGAACTCGTCGAGAAGTCGCGGGAGATCTTGAGCGGCCTGGACCTGATGCGGGAAAAGTCCCTCGTCCAGCGGCTGATGGAGGAGATCCGCAAAGAGGACGGCGGCCTCGCCGCGTATGGGGAGGACCAGGTCCGACATGCGCTCCAGCTCGGGGCGGCCGAGACGCTCCTCATCTCCGAGGGCCTCCGGAAATCCCGCCTCAAGCTCCGCTGTGCGAACGGGGACTGGGACGGGGAGAAGACGGTCGCGGAGGACGGGGAGTTGCCGGCATGCCCGAGGGACGGAGGCACCCTGGTCGTGGTCGAGAACCACGACCTGATCGAGGACCTCACCTCGATCGCGGCGGGAATGGGGACCGCGGTCGAACTCATCTCGAATGATTCGGAGGAGGGCCAGCTCCTCTTGCGGGCGTTCGGCGGGATCGCGGCGATCCTGCGGTATCGGGTGGCGTGATGGGCCACGACCCATGGTCCGAGCTCCGGGACCGCGCGGAGCGGGTCCGGCGCTCCATCGAGTCCGAACTCAAGGTCACGACGCCCGGGATCCTCCAAGAGGCCCCGGCCGACCATGGCCTGTTCGCCCTCGCGGCCCATGTTTGGGCGAAGGAGCTCAAGACGTCACCGGCCTCGATCGCGAACCGCGCATCTCGCGTGAAACCAGGGCCTCCGTTCGCTCCGCTGCGAGCCGAGGGCCCGTACGTGAACTTCACCGTGGACCCGGCACCCTTCGCGGAGCTGGTCCTCTCCGGGGTCCGGTCCGATGGCGAATCGTATGGGACGTCGCCGGCTCGGAAGGAACGGATCCTCCTCGAGCACACGAGCGCGAACCCCACCGGCCCGTTGCATGTGGGCCGGGCCCGCAACCCGTTTCTGGGCGACGCCCTCGTTCGCCTCATGCGGATGGCCGGCTACAACGTCACGAGCGAATACCTCGTGAATGACATCGGCCGCCAGATGGTCTTGCTCTATTGGGCCGTGACTCATCTCCGCGAGGACCCGTCTGATGCGGGGGAGCGGATCGAGCACCGCTACGTGAAGCTGTACCAGAAGGCGAGCGCCCAGCTCGAGGGCGACGCCGCGCTGAAGCACGAGATCGAACGGCTCACCCAGCGATTCGAGGGCGGCGACGCTCAGCTGACGAAAGACATCCGGAACGTCGGGGAGGCGGTCCTGGCGGGCGTCCTGGAGACGCTTCGTCGTTTGAATGTCACGTACGACTCGTTCTTCTGGGAGAGCGACGCGATCCTCGATGGGAGCGTCGGGAGGGTGATCGAGCGTCTGATGCCCCTCAGCAAGGAGGAAGACGGCTCGCACTACCTGGACCTGACCGGATTCGGCATCGAAGGCGACGCCGCGAAATACTTCTTCGTGCGGCGCGACGGGACCTCCCTGTATACGACGCGGGACATCGCGTACCACATGAACAAGATGGCCCGGTGTGACGTCGCGATCGATATCGTCGGGGAAGACCACAAGCTCTCGTTCCAGCGGTTGAAGGCGGCCTTCAAGCTCATGGGAATCGACTGGGCCCCGGAGACGATCTTCTACGCGTTCGTGAACCTCCCGGAGGGCCGGATGTCGACGCGCAAGGCACGGGTCGTCTATCTCGACGACCTGATCGACGAGGCGATCGACCGCGCATACGCCGAAGTCGTGAAGCGGCGCGAGGATTTACCGGAGGCCAGGAAACGTGAGATCGCCCAGACGATCGGCGTCGCGGCGGTCCGCTACAATATCGTCCGGGTCCAGTCGGAGAAAGCGATCACCTTCCGATGGGAAGAGGCGCTGAGTCTCGAAGGCAACTCCGCGCCGTTTCTCCAGTACGCGCACGCACGGGCATGCAGCATCCTCGCGAAGGCGGACGACCACGGTCCCGCGGACTTTCGTCTGCTCGTGCACCCCCAGGAACAGATGCTGATCCGGTGGATCGCAAAGTTCCCGTCGACGGTGCGAGAGGCCGCGGACGGTCGTCGCGTGCATGCGGTCGCAGGATACGCCGCGGACTTCGCGTCCCAGTTCAACCTGTTCTACCGGGACTGCCCCGTGCTCACCGCGGAGCCGGCGGGCCTCCGGGGGGCGCGTCTTGGGCTCGTCGATGCGTCCCGCGTCGTCCTTCGGAACGCATTGGATGGTCTCGGGCTTACCGCTCCCAAGGAGATGTGAAATCCCTCGAGAAAGCCAAAGAGAACGGGAGAGCAATTAGAGGCGCTTCTTCTCTTCCTTGACTTCCTTCCGCGGCCGCTTCTCGCCTTCTTCGCCCTCTTTCCGCCGTCGACCTCGGATCGGCCGCCATTCGCCCGCCTTGATCTTACGCCTCGCGTACATCCCGAACACGAACAGGACGATGACGCCAATCACGCTGCCGTAAATCGCGTAGGGCTGCCACGCCGGCTGTCGGACGTTCACGGGCAGTGACGCGCGGTTCTCCGCGGTCCGCCAGGTGTACGGTTCCGTGGCGTCGTACACATACACCTGGAGCGTCTTGTTTCCTTGACCGTACAGTGGCGCGGTGAACACGATCTTCACGGTGTCGCCCGAGGCGATCGTGTGGTTCGATGTCGGATTGCCGTTCTTGTCGAACCATTGGGCGCTGGACGTCACAAAAGTCGTTTGACCGCCGCTGATCGCCGAGAGGTTCGTGACGACGAGCGACGCCGCCAGGCGGTTCGCCTTGTTCGTCACGTTGACCGAGACGGTCACCATGTCGCCTTCCGGGGGATCGGTCGGGCTGACCTTCAGAGAGCTCTGGTGGGTGGTCGGATCGAGCGCGATGAACAGGTCTGCATGGAGCGAAGTATCGATCTGGACCGTGATGTTCCGGCTCAGGTTGCCGTAGTTCGGCTTCCCAGGGATCCCGACGCCTCGGAAGCCCGTGTCCCGCACGGACAGCTTGACTTCGTAGCTGGTGTTCCATTCCTGCCACGCAAAGGTGATGTTGACCCCCCAGAATGGGTGGGTCGAGCCCGTCAAGCCAACCACGGGACCCGGGATCGTCCATGTGAAGTTCAGCGCCGACTGGTTGTTGAAGTCGTCCGTCGTCTTCGAGGCATTCAGGGCGATCGTCTTCCGCTCGAACGGGCTCGTGATCACGCCCCAGTCCTTCTCCGGGTCGAGGATGTCGAACGCCGGCACGGGACCTTTCGTGTCGTTCACGATCGCGGTCATCGATGCGTTGACGGACTTCCAGCCCACGCTGTCCGTGACCGTGAGGTTGACCGTGAAGTTCCCGGGTTTCTGGAGGGTCCAGCTCACGATCCTCCCGGTGGCGTCCGTCTTTCGATCCCCGTTGAAGTCCCACGCGTATCCGGAATCCAGGATGACTCCGTTCTTTCCCACGTAAGCGAGGTCCGTCGAGGCGCTTCCGTCGAAACGAACCACCGTGCCCTCGTTGACCCGGAGCGTCCGTCCGTTCTGAATGGCGCTGCCGGTGATGTTCGTCTTGATGTTCGCGATTGGAAGCTGGTCGTCGACGAAGAGCGTAATGTTGCGGTACGTGACGTTCCCGCCCGCCTCTCGCACCGTGAGGTTGACGATCGACTGGCCCGCCTGCGTGTAGGTGAAGTTCGTCCGGATGCCGTAGGTAGTCGCGCCGGGCGGCGTGAACCGCCATGTGAAGTTCGCCGCGGGGATATGGCCGTTCGGATCGGTGCTATCCTCCCCGCTCAACGTCAGGGAGGTATTTCCCGCCACGAACGCCTGGTAGTTCGTGAACGTGGCGTTCTGGACGTAGAACTTCCCGACCGGGGCGACGACCTTCGCCCTCGCGGTGCCGACGATGCTCTGAGACATTTTCATCCGGACCTGTGGCGTCCCGGAGGTGACGCCCGGGTCTACAGTGACCGTCGTGAAACCCGTGAACGTCACGGGAGCGTTTGACGGCACGGTCGTCGACGTGTTGAGCTCGTAGTGTTTCGGGAGGATGATCGTGTACGAGTAGTTCTGGAGGGCCGTGGTGTTGGTGTCGGGCACCATGGTCATATTCACGAAATAGGACTTCGCGCCGACCCCAATGTACGGAGGGGTCTGCTTCAGCGCGTAGGTCGTCGTCGTCGTATTGATCCACACCTTCGCGTCGGGTGTGCCGAGCGTGGGGCTGACGCTCACGCTGAACGAGGCGAGGCTCGAATTGTAGGCCCGCCCGTTCGTCGTCAGGAACGCATCCGTCGTCACGTACCCGGGCCCCTTCATCGCGAGCCAGGATGTCGAAGCACAACAAAAGGTCGCGATCTCTCCCGCGGACAGGGAACCGTCCCCGTTCCCGAGGGTCGAGTCGATCTGCAACCGCAGATCCCGCAGATTCGCCGGGCCGAGGCCGGGGAGCGTGCTGTCGGGGTTCAAGGTCACGTTGCGCCAAATCGTGAGGTTGCTCCAGTCGTTCGCGCCGTACCCGACCGTGGTCTGGTACAGCTCGGGCGGGGCGGCTTGGAGCACGAGGTCGTTCGGGTTCGTCGTCGGCAGCGTGACCGAGGCTTTGTGAGACAGGAAGTGGTCTGCGTCGACGATGAGTGTGTACGTGCCCGCAGGCGCGTGAATATCATAGAGGCTGCCGCTGACCGTGGCGGGAATGAGCCGGTACGCGCTCGAATTCGGAGCCGCGGGGTTGTAGAGCCACGCCACGACGGCGTCGAGGGGGTTGTTCGACGAATCCAACACGTGGCCGAAGATCCGGGGACCGGCGACCAGGTTAATCGTCGTCGAAGACGTCAGGCTCACGTCGACCGACTGGTCCGTCTCGAGGTCCGGCGCGGAGGCCCGGATGAGAAATACGGCCGGCCACAAGGTGAGATTCGCGAGGCCTGCGGCATTCGTGGTGTTCGTCATGATGAGCTGGGTCCGTCCCGTCGGGTTCGACGTGTTGTAGGCCGCCACCGACGCGCCGAAGACCGGCGAACCGGCGTTCATCACGGTGACGGAGAGGACCTTGTTCGGGCTCCCGTGCTTGTTCATGCACAGGCTGATCGGGACCGTGCGGCTGCCGTCGAAGCGCAGGGGGGTCGTGGTCGAGGCCGCGTAGTAGCCCGGGCTCGTGACGGAGATCGTGTAGCTCCCCGTCGGGGGCGTGAAGAAGTAGAGGCCGCCCGGGCCGGTCGCCGTGGTGAGGGGTGCGTTGATCCCATTCGCATCGATTAGAGTCACGGTGGCGCCCACCACATACGGGGTGATGGTGCCGCAGGTGCTGATGAAGCCGTTGACCTGGTTGGCGCCCCGGACGATGAGGGGGAGGAGAGCCGCCACGCCGAGCGCAAGTACGAGGAACACAGCGAGCGCGCGGATTGCCCGGTGTCCGCTCAGATGCATTCGGGTTTCTCCTCTCTCGCACGCAGCCGATCCGTCCCCTTCACTCAACCCGTTCGGGGGCCGGAGAATGCGGCGAATTGAGTGACGCTATTTAAGTGTAATGGGACATCGTGCGGCCCTTAGACGTGCAGACCCGTCGCGGAAAGCTCCATAACGGCGTGACCGATGCGAGGCCCTCGTGGCCTCCGATTACGCGCTCGTCGCCGCGACGCTCGTCTTCCTAGTCACCTACGTCCTGATTTCATTGCGGACCGTCCGTCGATTCCCGATCGAGCGACCCGCGGTGGCGCTCCTCGGCGGCGCGCTGATGCTCGTGCTCGGGGTCCTTACCCCGGCCGCGGCGCGCCTTGCAATTAACCTCGATGTGATCGTACTCCTCATCGGCATGATGCTTCTCGTGTCCGGTCTCGAGGTCTGCGGATTCTTCGATCTCGTCTCGTCCCGGATCGCGCTGCGGGCGAAGACCCAGGCCTCGCTCCTGGCCTGGCTCATGGTCGCGACCGCCGCCTTATCAGCCATCGTCCTGAACGATACGATCGCACTCCTCGTGACGCCCGTCGTCATCCGCAGCACCCGCGCTCTGCGGGTGAATCCGCTGCCGTATCTCGTCGCAGTCGCGATCGCGGCAAACGTCGGGAGCGTGGCGACGGAGGTCGGCAACCCGCAGAACGCATTCATCGCCATCCAGTCCGGAATCCCATTCTTGAAGTTCACCGCATATCTCCTCCCCGTGACAGTCGCGTGCCTCGCGGTCGCGATCGGCCTCGTCTGGCTCGCGTTCCGAAAGGACCTCGCCGCCCCATTGGCTCATACCGCGCCGACGGCAATCGTGCCGCTCCAGCGGACCGGTCTCGTCGTGACGCTCGCCGTGACGGTCGGCGTGGCGGCCACGTTCTTTGCATCCCCGACGCCCGCGTGGCTGCCTCTGGTGGCCCTCGCGGGCGGATCGTTCGTCCTGTTCTTCCTCCCGTTCTTTGCAAAGACGACGGCCAGGACCCTGATCGCGAAAGTGGACTGGAGCATCATCCTGTTCTTCGTCGGGCTGTTCATCGTCCTCGAGGGGGTACGAGTCTCCGGGCTCTCGGCCGCGATCCAGGGCGGCTTCACGGTCACCGTTGGAGGTCGATCCGGCGGCCTCGTCTGGCTGGTCGGTCTGTCCGCGCTCCTGTCGAACCTGATCAGCAACGTGCCCGCGGTGTTGCTGCTCGCGGAAGTCGTGCCGAGCCGCTCGACGCAACTCTGGCTCGCGCTGGCCGCGAGCTCGACGCTCGCGGGGAACGCGACGATCCTCGGGGCCGCGTGCAACGTCATCGTCGTGCAGGTCGCGTCGCGGGACGGGGTCACGGTCTCGATGAAGGACTTCATGAAAGCGGGGCTGCCCGTCACCTTGGCGACCCTGGTCCTCTCGACGGTCCTGATTGCCCTCCTCGTCCCCGCGTGAGGCACTCTTTATGCCCGGGGTCGGCGGTGGCCGACCGATGGGCGGGGGGCCGGTTTTCGCCGCCGCACGGGCACGCCTGGTGGAGCAGCTCGTCGCCTCGCGGTACATCCGCGACCCGGGAGTCCGGGACGCGTTCCTCGCCGTGCCACGCGAGGCGTTCGTCCGCCCGGAGGACGCGGACGACGCGTACGCCGACGTGCCGCTGCCGATCGGGCGAGGCCAGACGATCTCGGCGCCGTCGATGATCGCGATCATGCTCGAGGAGGCTCGGCTGGCCCCGGGGGATCGCGTGCTCGAGATCGGGACCGGCTCCGGCTACCACGCGGCGCTCGTCGCTCATCTCGTGGGGCCGCAGAACGTCGTATCGATCGAACGAATCCCCCGGTTGGCGGAGTGGGCTCGGTCGAACCTGGCCCGGGTTGGCCTATCGGCGGTGACCGTCGTGGTCGGGGACGGCAGCCTCGGCTATCCCGAGCGCGCCCCCTACGACTGCATCATGGCCACGGCGGGCGCTCCCGACATCCCGGATCCGTGGCGGCTTCAGCTCTCGCCTCGTGGGCGGATCATCGCCCCCATCGGTCCGCGCGGCGGGCAGGTCCTGGTGGTCGCGACCCGGAAGCCTGACGGAAGCCTCGAGGTCCAGGAAGGGACGCCATGTGCCTTCGTCCCACTCATCGGGGCGCGGGCCTGGCCGGAATAACTCAGGCGGTCGGCGCGGAATGGCCCCAGGCTTCGTCGGGGAGGGACTTGTACACCGGCTCGTCGGGAGTGGCCGGCTGGTCTGCGAGGATGCGGTCCAGGTCCGCTTCGTTGAGCGACCAGTAGAAAATCCGCCAGTTCCGGCCGTCCAACAGGGGGACGGTCTCCCAGAAGCTCTGGAGCAAGCCTGCGTCGTGGAGCGCGTAGAAGACTTTCCGGTCGTCCGGATGGATCGCATTATCGATGATGACGCTCCGGAAACCGAAGTAACTCATGACCGTGCGCGCCTCCTCGAGGGCCTCCGCCTCGGTGCCCCCGAGGCGCTTCCCAATGGCCTGCGCGAGCTTCTGAACTGTAATCATTGATCCTCCACGTCCTCAGGTAATAATTGGTCTCCCGTTAGACTTATAGGTTTGCCGGAAAGGTGGTGACAACCGGTTCCAAGTCGATTCGTTCCGCGGCACTGTGTTCCATTTATCGAGAGTGAATATTGCGAAACACCCTTTAAGCCGTCCCCGAGGACTCCTTTTTCTCGAAGGCGCTTCCCATGAAGAGGAAGTCCGGTAAACCCATCGTCGACTTGGAGAAGAAACCCTCCGTCGTTCACTTCAACGTCGGCTCCGGCTACCTGACGTACCTCGAGCAAGACGCCCCTGAGGCCGCCCCGCGCGTCAAGAGCGTCGTGATTGCGAGAGAAAGCGCGTAGGGATCGATTTTCCGGCTGGCCGACCACGCGGCGCAATTCCGAGCTCGCGGGATCGGGAAGTGGACCGAGTGGGATTTGAACCCACGGCTTCCGCCTTGCGAAGGCGGCGATCTTCCGCTGATCTATCGGCCCAGCCGGCCGATGACAAATCCCGGCGAACGAAATAGGTTTCGATGCGCGTGTCCGTGCGACCGGCGCATCCGGTTCGTCGGCGGGTAAAGGGCTTAATAGCGCCGCTCCCGTGGCCGCGTTTGCGACGTCATGGTTCTCCGTTTGTACAACACCCGCACGAGGAAGAAGGAGCCGTTCGCCCCGCTGACGCCGGGCCACGTCAAGATGTACGTCTGCGGCCCGACGACGTACGACTACAGCCACCTCGGCCACGCCCGGTCGTACATCGACTTCGATACCGCCCGGAGGTATCTCGAATTCTTGGGACACCGCGTCACCTACGTCCAGAACTTCACGGACATCGAGGAGGTCATCATCCGCCGAGCGAAAGAGGCCGGGAAGGCCCCGCTCGCCTACGCCCAATACTACATCGATTCGTTCTTGGAAGACATGCGCGCGCTCAACGTGAAGCCCCCGGACCACATGCCGAAAGTGAGCGAGCACATCCCGGAGATCACCGCCCTGATCGCCCGCCTCGTCGATCGAGGCTATGCGTATCCCGTGGACGGCGACGTGTACTTCCGGACGAGGAAAGCGAAGCATTCGTTCGGTATCTTGTCCCACCAGAAATTCGAGGATATCGTCGTCGAGTCGGCCGCCGTCACGAGCCCGAAAGAGGATCCGCTCGACTTCGCCCTGTGGAAGCGGTCGAAGGGGGACGAGCCCTCGTGGCCGAGCCCCTGGGGCGAGGGTCGCCCGGGCTGGCATGTCGAGTGCAACGCGATGGCGTACAAGTATCTCGGAGCGCCGCTCGACATCCACGGAGGCGGCGTCGACCTCAAGTTCCCGCACCACGAGAGCGAAGCGATGATTTGCGAGGGCGCCTGGGGCATCGACTGGGCGCGGACGTGGATGCACAACGGCTTCGTGACGCTGGAGCGGGAGAAGATGTCGAAGAGCCTGGGGAACTTCGTGACGATCCGCGAGGTCCTTCGCGATTACCCGGGAGAGGTCGTCCGCCTCTGTCTGCTGAAAGCTCCCTATCGCGAGGACGTCGAGTACGATGCGGAGTGCTTCGCCCGGACGCGCAAGGAATACGACGCGATGCGCGAGGCGATCGAGGCCGCGACGAGCGCGAACGGCGCAGGGACCGCGGGAAAGGTCACGGCCCTGGTGGAACGGACCCGGGACGGCTTCTTCAGAGCGATGGACGACGACCTGAACACGCGCGATGCGATCTATCGTCTGCAGCAGCTCACGGAAGCGCTCGCCGAGGTGCGGGGCATGTCCGCGGCCGAGGGCCGTGCGGTCGTCGACGTGTATCGGGAATGCGGTCAGATCCTCGGTCTCTTCCCGAACCTGCGTTGACCGCGAGATCGGTGCCCGATTCCGTCGTCCGGGAGAGGCCCGGCGGAAGTCTTATGTGAAAGCCCCGCATGGACGCATCTCTCTCCAAGGGATTCCATGGCGGAGTTCAAAGCGGTCATCGCCGACCCGAAGTCCGGGAAGGCGTACAAGAAGGACATCACCGGGCACTACGCGAACGCGCTCATCGGCAAGAAGATCGGCGAGGACCTCGACGGCCTATACGTCGGGCTGCCTGGATACAAGCTTCAGATTACCGGAGGGAGCGACAAAGACGGATTCCCGATGCGGTCCGACCTGCCCGGGCCGCGCCGGAAACGCCTCCTGCTAAGCGGGGGCGTCGGCTTCCATCCCGTCCGGCCCGGGATGCGGAAGAAGAAGACGGTCCGCGGAAACACGGTGTCTCCGGACATCCTTCAGCTGAACCTGAAGATCGTCGTGCGCGGGCCGAAGTCGATCGAGGACGCGTGGCAGGAGCAGGCGCGATGAAGGTCCCGGGCCAGCCGGAGGTCAACATCGGCGTCGTCGGTCATGTCGACCATGGGAAGTCCACGCTGACGGAACGCCTCACGGGAGAGCGGACGGACCGGCACAGCGAGGAGATCAAGCGGGGCATCTCGATCCGTCTGGGCTACGCGGACATGGCGATCTACAAGTGTCCGAAGGACAGCGAGCCCGCGGCATACCAGAACACCGAGATTTGCAAGACCCACAACGTGAAAGGCGAACTCCAGCGGATCGTGTCGTTCGTCGACTCGCCGGGCCATGAGACGCTCATGGCCACGATGCTCAGCGGCGCGGCAATCATGGACGGAGCCCTCCTCGTGATCGCGGCGAACGAGGAATGCCCGCAGCCGCAGACGAAGGAGCACCTGATGGCCCTCGGCATCATCGGCGTCGACAAGATTGTGATCGTGCAGAACAAGATCGATATCGTCGACCCGAAGCAGGCGGAAGAGAACTACCGCCAGATCCAGGCGTTCGTCAAGGGAACGGTCGCGCAGGGCGCGCCGATCGTCCCGGTGTCCGCGCACCACGACGTGAACCTGGACGCCCTCCTCATGATGATCCAGCGGGTCATCCCGACGCCGCCGCATGAGGAATCGAAGTCGGCGAAGATGTACGTCGCACGGTCGTTCGATGTGAACCAACCGGGCATTCCGCCGGAGAAGATCGTCGGAGGGGTACTCGGCGGGAGCCTGATGCAAGGCCACATGAAGGTCGGGGAGGAGATCGAGATCTCGCCCGGGCGTCAGGTGACCCTCGGCAACAAGACGGAGTGGAAGAACATCACGACGACGATCCGCTCGCTCCACACCGGCGGGTCCGCGCGGAAGGAGGTGAGACCGGGCGGGCTGATCGCGATCGGGACGAACCTGGATCCGGTCCTCACGAAGGCGGACGGCCTCGTCGGTCGGGTCGTGGGGCCACCCACGAGCCTCCCGGAAATCTTGATGAAGATGACCGTGGAGGTCAACCTGCTGGAGCGCGTCGTCGGAGTCCCGGAGGAGCTGAAGGTCGAGGGCATCAAGACGTCGGAGCCGCTCATGGTGTCGGTCGGCACCGCGACGACCGTCGGCGTGGTGACCTCCGCAAGGGAAAACCGCGCGGACATGGCCCTCAAGATCCCCGTCGTCGCGGAGCCAGGACAACGCGTCGCGGTCTCCCGTCGGATTGGCGGGAAATGGCGGCTCATTGGCTACGGCGTCCTTAGGTGAAGTCTGGCCGGGTGGACTCGTCGCCTCGCATTCCGATGCGATCGAGTGCCTCACACTTGGACGTTCGCGATCCCAGCGAACCGGAGGACTTCGGCCAAACGGCCCTTCGATGCATGGACCGCGATTCGGAGGTCCCGGCCGTCCGCCCGGGCGCGAATTTCTTGGAAGGTGCCGAACGAAGTCACGCCGAGGACTTCGACCGCCGTCGCGGCGTCGGGGTTTTCCGCAAGGATCGGCAGGTTCCGGTCGTCCCACCAAAGAAGGAGGAGGACAAGACCCGTGATGAAGAATGCGACGAGGCCGGCGGCGATCACGAGGCCGCCCCATCCGGAAACGAGGAGCCCACCGGCGCTGCCGGCCCCCATGAACGATCCGAGGACGAACAGATAACCGAGCGCGAACAGCGTCGAGGTCCATCGCGAGAGTCGCCGTGCCCGCTCGGACGGGTGGAGGAGGCGTACGGAACCCGGTCTCACCTCCAAGATCTCGCGGTACGTGTACCCCTGGAGATCGGCGCGAAGGAGGTACCGCTCCACGGACGGCGGAACGGCCAGCCAACGCTTAAGGCTCGTGGGTCACCCGAAAGCGTCGAAGCAACCACAGGCGCCCTCGACACGCAGAAATAAGGCGGCGCTCCATGGCGCCCGCGAATGCGCGTGCTCCATCGGGACCCGAGGACCGGCGAGATCAAGCTCCGCGTCGAGAACGCGGACGACCTCTGGCATCTTCACAACCTCGTCCTCCCCGGAGATCAGGTCCGTGCCTCGACCTATCGCCGCGAGGAAGTGAAGACGGACAAGGTCCGACCCGAGCGGGGCGAGAAGGTCCGTGTGACGCTCACGATCCGGGTGGAGAGCGTCGAGTTCCAGGCGTTTTCGGACCGACTGCGGATCACCGGCGTCATCGTCGAGGGACCGCAAGACCTCGGACGGCATCACACGCTCAACGTCGCGGTCGACGATGTCCTCTCCGTCATCAAGACGTGGCAGCCGCACGAGCTGCGGCGGATCGACGAGGCCGTCGCCGCGGCACAGAAGCCTTTGGTAGCCTTCCTTTCGCTAGACGACGAAGAGGCGCTCATGGCCCAGCTCCGGCAATATGGAGTCCGTGAATTGGCGACGATCCGCGCGCCCGGCCACGGCAAGATGTTCCCGTCCGGGGACGCCCAATCCGTATACTTTGACGAGATCCTCACGAAGCTCCGCGTGACGGAAATCGGCGAGGCGCTCGTCCTCGTCGGACCGGGCTTCACACGCGATGCGTTCCTCGAATACCTGAAGGCGCGGGAGCCTGCCCTTGCCTCGAAGGTCCACAGCCACGGCACGGCCCAGGCGGGGATGCAGGGAATCCAGGAAGCGCTCAAAGCCGGCGTCGGCGCGAAGGTGTTCGGAGACAGCCGGGTCGCCTACGAGATTCGGCTCGTCGAGAAGCTGCTCGAGGCGATCGCGACGAACGGACCGTGCGCGTACGGACCCGCGGAGGTCGCAGAGGCGGTCGACGCCGGCGCGGTCGAGACCCTCCTCGTGAGCGACGCGGTCGTGCGGAATCCCGGCATCGAAGACCTCATGCGGTCCGCCGAGTCCGCTCGCGGGGCCGTCGTCTTGGTGAGCCGACATCACGAGGCAGGACAGAAGCTGGAAGCCCTTGGTGGAATTGCCGCGCTCCTCCGATTTCCGATCAAATGACGGGTCGGTGTGTCACCAGGTCATGCGCGTCCACGAGACTCGCCCCGGACGATGCCCGCCGCGATCAGGTGCGCGACCCGGAGCGGTTCCGGCAGCACGCCCCGAACGGTGGTGAGGGAAAGTGCTTTCTCGACCTCCGCCTCCGTGGTGCCGACATGTGTCACCCAAACGGTGCCGCGCGCGGTGCGGATGGACCCGATCTCGTGCCGCCGAATAATCGCGAGCCGTTCCTCCCAGTCGTCGAAACGGCGTCGCAACGCGGTCTCGATGGCATTCATATTGGGCTTCTTCCGGGTGACGGTGACGACCGGCCGGTCCACCGCCTCATGGACCGCGTCGATGTCGACGACATTGAATCCACCCACCGCGGTCCCGTCGATCAGGATCGCCGCGAGACCGGCGTGGTACCGCGAACGCCGCACCATCGCGGCAATCCGTTCCGTCGCATCGTGCCCGTCGACTTCGGCCAAGGTTGTGAGGACGCCCTCGATGTACGACGGCGCCTGCACGACGACGCCGACGATCGGAACCCTCTCGTCGGAGAAGCGGAACGGGGCGTCGTCGATCCCGAGGAAACGGGATTTCGCCTTCATGTCACATCAACGGGAGATGGCCGGTGACCTGGTCCACGATCGCGTTCGGACCGGGCCCGATTCCCACGCACGTGACCGTCCCGGGCGGAAGCTCCGTGAGGCCTGCGTCCTCCACGAGGGCCCTCGGGAGATGCATCGAGCGAGCCTTCGCCTGGAGGGCCCGGAGTTCCGGGAGGGAACCCCCCTTCACGACCACCTTTTTCTGGCCCTCGGCGATCCATTCCGCGAACCATTTCCGGTGGCGGGCCTTCGCCTCCAGCGCCGCCATCACCGCGGCGTGGGCCACCTGGACCGCGAGCTTCCCGCGGGACAGGTCGAGGTCCGAGCGCACCGCGATCACGAGTTTGTAGTCCATCTCCCGGCCCCGTCAGTACAATTCTGCGGCCCGCTCCTCTTCGAGCTTCTTCAGCTCCGTCTCGACGGTCCGAAGCTCCGCACGGGACTTGTCCCGGAGCGTCTCGTAGTGGGACTGTGCGTCCGCCGATTGCAGCCGCATCCGCCGTTCGGCGTCTTTAATCGCCCGCCGCAACGCCTCGCGCCGCTCCGCGAGCTGCTGGAGCTTGAGGCGCACCCGATGGTCCCGCTCCTCTTCCGTCAGGAGCTCTCCAGGTCCCGGCTTCGGGACGCGCGCGAGCGCCGGATGGACGCGGGCCATCCAGGGGTATGCGCCGCGCCACCATCCGATGACGAAGAACGCCGCCGACAGACCGATCAGCCCGCCCGCGATGTTCGGGCCCACGACGTAGCCGAGGCCCGTCGCCTCGTTGACCCCGAGGGAGTTGAGGAAGAACGACCAGAACACCGTGACGGCAATCGAGAGGACGATCCCGAGGGTCAGCCGGTACAGCGCGTCGTACTCCCGGTCCAGCTCGCCTTTTCTCGGGTAGAGCGCGTTGATGAGCAAGAACCCCGGAAGGAAAAACAGGAGCACGAGCGCCCCGATCACGCGGGCCGTCGCGACGATCGCGCCGAGGACATCGTCCGACAATGCGCGGCCCAGCGGCCCGAGTCTATTTGAACATTATCGCTCGAAAGTCTCGGAGGGAAAGGCTTAGGCCGACGTGCGCATACATCCGACCCCCGGAGGGCGCTTCACGAGTCGGAATCGCATCAAGACGTACGTGCGAAGCTTCGACGACGTCATCGGCGGCGGAATCCCGGAAGGCTACGTCGTCCTCGTGAGCGGTGCCCCGGGGACGATGAAGTCCTCTCTCACCTTCTCGATGCTCTATCAAAACGCGCTCCAAGAAAACCGGAAATCGGCATACTTCACGCTCGAGCAGGGAAAGGACCTGATCCTCGAGCAGATGGCCTCCATGGGGATGGCGGACCCCCGCGCGGCCGAGCAGATCGCGACGCTCGACATGGGAAACATCCGCAAGAACCTGAACTACCTCCAGGGCCGCGGCAGCTGGATCGAACTCTTCAAGATGTACTGCAAGAACGTGATGAAAGCGGAGCCCATTTCGGTCCTCGTCGTCGATTCGCTCGACGTGCTCGAGACGATGGCGAAGATGCAAGACCGCCGGACCGAGCTGTACTTCCTCTTCGAGTGGCTTCGGGACCTCGGCCCTTTGACGTTCCTGATTTCGGAGAAACCACTGGACCTGGGGCCCGGGGGCTCGTCGCCCGAAGAGGCGTACCTCGCGGACGGGATCCTGGCCCTCGAGATGCATCCGACGTCCGATCTCTTCGTGCAACGTCGCCTGCGGGTCGTGAAGATGCGAGGGTCAAAGCACGACACCGGTTACTACGCGTTCTCCTTCGAAGACGGTTCGTTCGAAGTGACGCGGGCTGTCAGCGGGACCGCGTAGGGTTCCGAATCGCCGCCGAATTAAAGTGACGAAACCGCGAATTTCCCCGCTAGTCCTTTATACCGGCGGGGGAACTGGCGCGACGTCCCGCGCGAGGGCATCTTCGCGTCGGTTCAGGCGCCCACCGATCCGCCATGGCCCAGACGACTCCCTCTGAGGTCGCGGGGGCGAACAGCGCAGCCCCCGTTGCCGTCCTCGTGGTCGACGGCAACGAAGATCATCAGATCCTCAGCATCGCGGCCCTGACCCGCAAAGGCTGGATCGTCCGGACCGCCGCGTCTCGGAAACAAGGGTTGCAACTCGCGCTCGCGTATCACTTTGACGCGGTCGTCATCGGAAGCAAGTTGCGCGACGGAAACGGCATCGAACTGCTGCGCGGCCTCGGGGGTCGCCTGCCGGGCACGCCGATCATCTTCGTGGTCCCGTTGGGGGGCGAAGAGGCGGCCCTCCAAGCGATGGAGTCCGGAGCGCAGTCGTACATCGTGAAGACGCCGCGGTACAACGAGCTGCTCCCGGCCATCGTCGAGGAACACGTCGTGGAGGCCCGCAATCGGAAGCGGCTCGTGGAGACCGAGCAGATCCAGGCCCAGGCCGTCACCGCCAGGAAGACCGTCGAAGAGCAGCTATCCCAAAGCCAAGCCCGCCTGAAGCTCGTCCTCGAGCAGGCGCCCGTCCTCCTGTGGAGCACGGACCGGGATCTCCGGGTGACGTCCGCGATGGGAACCGGATTCCGCGATCTCACCTTTCCCCGTTCGGAGGAGCGGGGCCTCTCGGTGTACGAGTACTTCAACATCCACGACGACGACATCGAGCCGATCGTCTCCCACCGCCGCGCGCTCCTCGGCGAGAGCGTCGCGACCCAGGTGGAGTGGCAAGGCCGAACCTATGACGTGCACATGGAGCCTCTCCGGTCCAAGGAAGGCGCGATCCTCGGGACGATTGGGGTCGCGTTCGACGTGTCCGAACGCACCCGGACGGAGGAGAGCCTTCGGCGGAGCGAGGAGCGGTTCCAGCTCCTCGGTCGAGCGACGAACGACGTCGTGTGGGACTGGGACCTCCAGACGGACGGCATGTGGATGAACGAGAACGTGGCCGCCATGTTCGGGTATCGCGCCGAGGACGTGGAGCCGACGGGAAGCTGGTGGGAGGAACGCCTCCATCCCGACGACCGGGGGCGGGTCGGCGCGAGCATCGATGATCTCATCGGAAGCGGGGGGTCGGTGTGGAGCGCCGAATATCGATTCCGGCGGCGCGATGGAACGTACGCCACCGTCGTCGACCGGGGCTACGTCCTCCACGACGCGTCCGGTCATCCCGTCCGGATGATCGGTTCCGTGATGGACGTCTCGAAGGAACGGAAGGCGGAGGCGATCCAGTCCGCGGTGTACAAGATCTCCGAAGCGGCGAATGCCGCGAAAGACCTTCCCGAACTCTACCGGCAGATCCACAAGGTGATCGGCGGGTTGATGCCCGCCACGAATTTCTATATCGCGCTGTACGACGACTGGGCCCAAACCCTCAGCTTCCCGTATTTCGTGGACGAGGAGGAAAGCCCTCCGCCCCCTCAGAAGCTTGGCCGTGGCCTCACCGAATACGTCCTCCGGACCGGGCGCCCGCTCCTCGCCTCCCCAACGGTGTTCGAGGAACTCGTGCGCACAGGGGAGGTGGAGTCGGTTGGACCGGCGTCCGTGGACTGGGTCGGAGCGCCTCTCGCGGGCCTCGATAAGACGATTGGAGTGATCGTCGTCCAGAGCTACACGGAAGGCGTCCGGTTCGCGGAAGAGGATAAGGCGATCCTCAACTTCGTGTCGGAGCAAGTCGCCGGGGCCATCGGACGGAAGCAGACGCAAGAGAGTCTCCTTCAGACGTCGTCCGAGCTGCAGGCGATCTTCCGGGCCGTACCCGATTTGTACTTCCGCCTCACGGCCGATGGGACGATCCTCGGGTACTACGCGGGGCGCTATGCGGATTTGTACGTCCCGCCGGAATCGTTCCTGGGCCGGCGGATTCACGAGGTGCTGCCGCGAGAGGTCGGCGAGCCGTTCGCAAGGGCGATGCAACGAGTCCTCCAGGCGAATTCTCTGGCCACGATGGAATACGGCCTCGAGGCGCAAGGGGGCCGGAAGGAGTTCGAGGCGCGGATCATCCCGCTGATGAACGACCAAGTGGTCGTCGTCGTGCGAGACATCACCGAGAAGAAGGCGGCCGAGGCCGCGCTGAAGGAATCCATGGATCGGCTCCGGCAATCGGAGCGGCTGGCGACGCTGGGCCAACTCGCAGGGTTCATCGCCCACGAGTTGAGTACGCCCCTCACGAGCATCTCCCTCCTCGCCGACGCGGCGGCGCGCCGCACGAAAGACGCCGGGGTCCTCGAGAAACTCGAGAAGCTCAACGAAGAACAGCGGAGGGCCGCCGAGATCATCCGGAATCTCACGAGCCTTTCAAGGAATCGACAGGTCAAGGCGATCGACTCGGATCTTCGGGCCATCGTCGAGGCGGCGCTCGACGAGGTGCGTCGCTACCGCAAGAAGGGCGTTGCGATCGAGGTGAGTCTGGGAGACGTGCCCCTCCGGCTGATGGCCGATCCGATCCAGCTTCAAGAGGCCGTCGTGAACCTCGTGAGGAACGCGATCGACGCGACGGTCCGCGGATCCGTTGGAGTCCGCCTCGAGGAACGGCCGGGATTCTACGCGATTGTGGTCACCGATACCGGGAGCGGCATGTCGCCGGACGTCTTGTCCCGCGTCTTCGATCCGACCTTCACGACGAAGCCCCGCGGGGAGGGACTCGGCCTCGGCCTCCCCCTCGCGAAACACATCGTCGCGGGCCACGGCGGGTCGATCGAGGCGACATCCCAGCCCGGCGCCGGCTCCACGTTCACCGTCCTGCTCCCCCGAGGAGACGTCGATGAAGATCCTAATCGCCGATGATGACGCGACCCTGCGGAACGAGCTCGCGGGATTGCTCCGCGAGGAAGGGCATGAGGTCGTCGGCGCGTCGGACGGCGGGGAGGCGCTGCGTCTCATCGAGCGAGAATCGTTCGACGCGGCGTTGCTCGACCTGAAGATGCCCAAGGCGTCCGGCATGGACGTGCTCCATCGCCTCCGGGTCGCCCGTCCGGAGACGGCCGTTGTCGTGATTACGGGCCAGGGGACGATCGGTGCCGCGGTCGAGGCGATGAAAGCCGGCGCCATCGACTTCGTCGAGAAGCCGTATGAGGTCGACGCCCTCCGGCGAACCCTCCGGACGGTCGAGGAGGAGCGGCGGGCGCGAATCTTGCTCGGCGGAACGGCGGCCGAGGACGCCATCGCCTGGGTCCTTTCGGACGCCGCGACCCGGGGGGTGCTCCTCGCCGTGGTAGGCCCTCGCGCCCAGCCCCCATCCGGCGCGACCCTCGTGTTGCGAATCGATGAAGAAAGCCGCCCGCCGGACGTCTTTGCGGCGAACCAGCTGTTCCAATTGAACGCCGCGATCGAGGCGCATATCGGACGGGTCGCGCACCCCGTGGTCTATGCGGCGGATCTCTCCCTGCTCCAGGCCGTCCACGGTCTCGAGGACATGAAAGCCTGGGTCCGACACATGAACGGGCGGTGCGCGGCGAGAGGGGGAGCCCTCGTCCTGGCGTCGGTGGACTCGGAACTCGCGGAGCAGGTCGAGAAGGACGGTCTGCCCTCCGAAGGCCCCCAATCAATGCTCGAATCCCTCGCGAATCCGATCCGGCGGGCGGTCGTCGGCTACGTCGTCGCCTCCGGGCCCGTCGCCTACTCCGCGATCCTGAAGAAGAACTTCGTCGACTCGTCGTCCAAGCTGTCCTTTCACCTCCAGAAACTGCAGTCGGACGGGCTCCTCGCCAAAGCCGATGCCGGCCGGTATGTGGTCACGGAAGCGGGGCAGCGGGCCTGGCAGGTCGTCCGTGCCCTCTCGGACCGGAAGCCGCCCTCCCTCCTGATCTCGAAATCGTGATTCCGGCGCGGCGTTCAATGCCGCGGGCTTGTCAACTCGTCTCAACTGGCCGCTATATATAACCGCCCGCCCCCATCGACACGGGAAGGACGATGATCAATCTGGCGCCGGAGACCCGAGCCGCGGGATCTTGCATCTTGGTCGTCGACGACGACCATGGGGTGCGGGAGAACCTCGCGGAGCTCTTCGAGCTCGTCGGGTATTCCGTGTTGACGGCCGCAAACGCGACCGAGGCCATGGACGCTCTCCGGAAGCAGGAGGTGGACCTCCTCCTCACCGACTACCGGATGCCTGGCCCGAACGGGGTGGAGCTGATCGAGTCCGCGCGCCGCGCGAGGCCCGGGCTGCGCGCGATCTTGATGACCGCGTTCGGGGACACCTTCACCGAGATCGAGAGCGTGCGCCGCGGGGCGATTGGCTATCTCAACAAGCCGTTCGAGGCGGACGAAATCACGGGTCTCGTCGGCCGAGTCCTTTCGCTGAAACGGGAGTAGAACACCATGGAAGCATTCCGGGTAACACAGACGATCATGGACGAGTATTGCGCACGCATCCTCCTGGGCACGTTCGACCACCCGGTGTCCGCAATCGAGCTGGGTCGCCGATTCGGCATTCCGATCGCCGCGTGTTACCGCCGGATCAAGGAGCTCGAGGTCATGGGCCTCGTGTACTGTGAGCGGGCGGAACCTTCCCGGAACGGGAGAGGACTTCAGCTGTACCGATCTCGTCTCCGGTCCGTTCGGATCGCCTTCGACGAAGGGAAACTTCATGCTCGCGTCGAACTCGGCCCGACGGGGACCGCTCTGGACAACGAGATCAGTGAGCAAGTCGTGAATCTCCGCGAACCGTCCCCGACCGGGTAGCGTGTTGCTCCGCAATCCGCGCAGCCGTAGGACTGCGGTCGACCTCGCGCGGTTACGTCTGGCTTTTCTGAACGTCGCGCGAAGGCCGCTTCGTCCGATCTGAAAGCCGATCGGCCGTCACGAACCCGCCGTCCAAGCAGAGCGACCGCAAGCCCTCATACGCGAGCTCCGCGAGCGGCTCCAAGTTCACGACGTCTTCCATGTTGTACTCGAGGAGAAGATCCAAGGCGTCGTCATCACCCTCGCCGTACGCGCGCCAGAGCCGCACCGCGTCGAAGCCTCCGAGGCCCGTCGTCTCCTCGCTCCGAATGATCCCCACCTGGGATTCGATCGACTTGAGGCCACCGACGAAACCGAGTCGCCTCAACGGATGCACGAGGTCGAGGTGGATCTGGTCCAGGGCCATTCGCGGGAACGCCTTCCGCAGGAACGGCACGTCGAAGCGAGAGCCGTTGAAGGTGACGAGGAGTTTCGCGCGCTCCATGGCCGCGGGAAGATCCTCGAGGTTGGCACCTTGGATGAACGATCGTCGTCGGGAACCGTCGTACACGCCGACCACGGTCACGGCATCTCGACCGAGTGACAAGCCGGTCGTCTCGATGTCCAGATACGCGATTGCTTTCGAGAACTCGGGCCAGGCGCGCCAATGGTCCCGGGCCGGTAGGTTCCGCGCGAAGTACCGATGCCGCCCGCGGCGCAACGCCTCGTCGGACCGGACGATCTCGTCGGCGATGCGATTCGCGACGCGCGTGGGCACACGGCGCGGCCTCGACGAGAGTGAGAAATCGTCCCACGTTCGGATTCCCCGCCGCCAGAGTCGTTCCTCCGTCCGGTAGCCCACGCCTGCAATGTGAACGAACGTCTCGCGGAGCATCTGAGATGGCACAGCCGGCGCGCGAGAGATAGCCCTTGCGGGGAGGTGCGCGACGCCGCGGAAAAGCCTTATTCACCGGGCTCCGATGGCCGCGCATGTTCGAGATCCGGGAGCGCGACGGCCTCGCCCGGATCGGGCTGCTGGAGACCGGGCACGGTCGGGTCGCGACGCCGACCCTCGCCCCGGTCGTCAACCCAAACCGGCCAATCATTCCTCCCGGGGACTTGGCCACGCGATTTGGCGCACAGATCCTGATCACGAACGCGTACATCCTCGGGAAATCTCCCGCTCGGGATTCGATCGTGCGCGACGGCATCCACGCGTTCCTGGGATTCCCAGGGGCCGTCATGACGGATTCCGGGGCGTTCCAATCCCACGTCTACGGCGACGTCGATGTGACGAACGCGGAGGTCGTCGGATTCCAAAAGGCCATCCGCACCGACTTCGGGACGATGCTCGATGTGTTCTCCGAGCCGGACCACGATTCGACGCGCGCCGCGAAGGACGTCGACGAGACGATTCGCCGCGCTCAAGAGGCGGTCTCCCTCCGCGGCGACATGGCCCTCGTGGGCGCGGTTCAGGGCGGCCTCCATCCGGACTTGCGCGAGCGCTGCGCGAGATCGGTGTCCTCCCTCGACGTCGCGGTATGCGCGATCGGAGGAGTCGTGCCGCTCCTGGAGGCATACCGATTCCGGGATCTCGTCCGCGTCATCGTTGCCTCGAAGAAGGGCTTGGACCCGTCGAAACCCGTCCATCTCTTCGGCGCGGGCCATCCGTTGGTCTTCCCGATCGCGGCCCTCCTGGGGTGCGATCTCTTCGACTCCGCCTCGTACGCGAAGTATGCCCGCGACGGACGCATGCTCTTCCCCGATGGCACCCGTCGCGCGAGCGATGTCCGAGAAAGCGGTTGCCTGTGTCCCGTGTGCACCGCGCATCCCATGGAGAAGATCGCGGCCGAGGAGACCCTCCTCGCAGAGCACAATCTGCATGCTTGCTTCGGGGCGATCCGCGAGGTCCGTCAAGCGATTGGCGAGGGCGACCTGTGGGGGCTCGCGGAGCGCCGGGCCCGGGCCCATCCGGCCCTGCTCGACGCCGTGCGGGAGCTCCGCCGGCATAACGAATTCCTGGAGGAGTTCGAGCCCATCTCGCGGCGGGGAGCGCTTTCCTACGTCGGCCCGGAGACCGCGCACCGCCCGATCCTCCATCGATTCCGAGGGAGGCTCATGGAGCGATACAGCGCGCCTCCTGCGAAAGGCCTCCTGGTGTTCCCCGACGGTAGCCGGCCGTTCAGCGAGCGCCTCGCGTCCGTCACCGACCAAGCCCTTCAGATGGCGAACGTCCACGTCGCCGTCAAGTCGGTATGGGGCCCCGTCCCCCTCGAGCTCGATCACATCTGGCCGATGTCCCAGACGATTGTCCCGGAGGTCCTCGACGTCGAGGCCCTCGAGGCGGCGGAGGTCTTCTTCCGCGAATGGGCGGCCGGCGCCGGCTTTTCCTTCGGACTCCTCTGGGAGGGCGAGGCGACGCTCGACGAACTCCGGACCCGGGCCCCGGGTGGACGGACGGTCGATTGGAACGCGCTGCGAATCCGGGCCACGGCCGACTTCCAGTTCGGGCGCGGTGCCGCGGATGCACTCTTGGCCGGCACCATATCGTACATCGTCTCGAAGAATACGGGGAAGGTTCGCAACGTCCACGTGGATGGCGAACATGTTCTCTCCTTGCGCGCGGAGGACGGATGGTTCACGTTGAAGGCCGCGGGTGCCCGTCGTCTCGCACAGGCCTTCCCCCTCCCGAGGCTCCGCATTGTCGTCGAGGAGGATGCCGTCCCGTTCCACCGCGAAGGGAAGAACGTCTTCGCGAAGTTTGTACGGGATGCGGATCCCGAGATTCGTCCAAGGGACGAGGCCTTGGTCGTCTCCCCGGACGACGAGCTGTGCGCGGTCGCGCAGGCGACGATGAACCGTCGGGAGATGCTCGCCTTCAAGCGCGGCGTCGCCGCGCACGTTCGGGAGGGCGTGCCTCCCGCGCCGTCCGCTCCGCGACACTGACGCAGGCGAGGTAGTCGTCGAGGGTATGGAGCAGGCTCATTGGGCCGTCCGCCGTCGCCTTTGCGGTAATCGTCCGACCTCGCCTCGCGGTATCAATGTATCCTTCGTCGTCCAGCGAGACGGACGACGCCACGGCTTCGGCGGTGGCCGCATCCTCGAACCTGAGCGTGAGCTGCGCGCGAGCCTTCATCCGAATAGCCCCGGGCAGATTCGAACTGCCGTCGCGGGTTCCAAAGACCCGAATGCTTGGCCACTACACCACGGGGCTGCCAGTGTGGATTTGCACGGGCGTATAAAGTCCATTGGTCAACACGTGGCCGGAGAGATCCGTCGCCCGCGCGCCATCGATCTTCACCCGGAGAAATTCGCCGATTGTCGCGGGTTCCGGCAAGACAACTTGTCGGTATTCCGGCGTCCGCGCGAGGACGGTGCCCGGCTTGCCCGGCTCGGTCACGAGGACGTCGACCTCCCGCCCGACGAACCGCTCGTTCCCATCGCGGGAAATCTGAAACCGAAGTCGGGTGAGGCGACGCGACCGATCTTTCACTTTCCACCCGACGATCCGGCCGGGCATCGTCGCGGCGGGTGTGCCGTCGCGCGGGGAGAAGCGAGTGACATTCACGATGTCCGGTCGCACGCGGCGGATCAGATCCATCGTGGCTTCGAACTGTTCCTCGGATTCGCCCGGAAAGCCCACGATGACGTCGGTCGAGAGGGTGATCTCCGGGTACGCGCGGCGGAATCGCTCGACGATTTCCTCAAACTCCGAGACGGTGTACTGTCGGCGCATCGCCTCGAGGATCCGATCGTCCCCAGTTTGGATCGGGAGATGGAGGAACTTGAATATCTTGTCCGACGCGTAGGCCGCCACGAGAGCCTCTTGAATCGGATAGACCGTCAAGGGGTCCGCCATGCCGACCCGGACGCGGAACTCGCCGGGAACGTCGTCGACGGCGCGCAACAGGGCGGCCAGGTCCGTGCCCGCATCAAGGCCGTACGCCGCGGTGTCCTGCCCCGTCAGCTTGATTTCTCTTACCCCGCGCTCGACATGCCGACGGACCTGCCCGACGATTGCGTCGACGGAATAGGAAGCGACCTGACCTCGGGCCACCCGCGTGATGCAGTACGTACAGCGGCCGGCACATCCTTGGGCAATCGGGACGATCGCATCCCTCCATCCGAATGAGTTCGACTCGATCTCCGCCGCGCGGTCGCCGCATGCCGTCCCCGCGCCGAGCAGTTCGACGATCTGGGGCCACTTCCGCGGCGGTAACAGCTTGGCGCGTGGCACGATCGCTCGAATGCGGTCCCTCTGGGCGGCGGCCATGCAGCCTGCGACGACGAACGGCTTCTCGTACACCGCCAGCTCCGTCATGCGGCGCGCCATCTTCCTCTCCGTCGTCTCGACCACGGTACAGGTGACAAGGACGTGGGCGTCCGCGTCGGCCTCGACGGTCGTGATCGTGTGGCCGCTCCCCCGGAGCGCCTCCTGCATGAGTCGGGCTTCCCCGTAATTCTGGGTGCAGCCGTACGCTTCGACGTAGACCTTCACGGACGGGACGAAACGACGGGCCGCTATTTTCCCGTTGCGCGGGTCACACCCCACAACTCTTATGCCGACCCGTGGCGTTCGAGGCGCCATGGAGCCAGGCCACGACAGCGCGCCGACGTCTGGGCCGTCGCAGCGGGCCGTGTTCCCGCCGTCCCCTCGACCCAGGGCGCCCGAGCACGAACTCCGGGATCGCGCCAAGGCTGCGAAGCTGCGAGCCAAGGCCGCGAGAGCTCGCGTGAAGGCGAACCGCCTTCAGGACCGCTCGCGGTATCTATTCCAGAAGGCCACCACGATGGAGCGTCGCGCGGACGAGCTCGACGGAATCGTCCGGACGCCGGTCCCGGAATCCATCAACCCGTGAGTTTCGATCGCGCGGGCGCGGGCAGGTCGAGGTTCGGAGGGACCACATAGCCGCGCGCCATGATTTCGTTCACGTATTGCGTTTCAAGATACAACGACAAGACGGCGCTGTCCGTCTTCGTGAGCTTGCACATATCCCATCCCGACCCTTGGATGCCCGCTCCTGCGGGATAATCGTTTGTCAACGAGGCCGCGAAGGTTCTTACCTGCACACGACGCTCGTCGCGGAAGGTGATGGCATCCCGCGCGAAATCGTGTACGAGGAAATCGACAATTACATCGATGGCTTGGCGAACCGAGGGGACCCGGCGTTGCGGGCGGTGGAACGACAGGGCGAGACGGAAGAATGGCCCATCGTCGGAGCCGCAGAAGGGAGTTTCCTCCATATCCTCGCGCGCTCGATTCGCGCGCGGCGGATCCTCGAGCTCGGCACCGCGATTGGCTACTCGGGGACATGGCTCGCTCGCGCGCTGCCCGACGATGGCGAGCTTGTCACGGTCGAGCACAATCCCGACACCGCGACGATTGCGCGGAAGAATATGGAGAAGACCGGCGTGGCGCCGAAGGTCAAGATTCTCGTCGGCGACGCGCAGACGATTCTGAAAGACGTCAAAGGTCCCTTCGACTACATATTCAACGACATCGACAAGGCCGGATATCCCGCGGTGCTCGACCCGGTCATCGAGCGCCTGCGGGTCGGTGGCCTCCTCGTGACGGACAACGTCTTGTGGGGTGGCGACGTGGCCCGGAAGGACCGATCGGCCGAGACACGGGCCATTCGCACCTACAACGAACGGCTGGCCAAAGACCCGCGAATGCTCGCTGCGATCGTCCCCCTCCGCGACGGCGTTTCCATCGCGCTGAAGGTCCGCGAATCGCGATGATTCCGGCGTTCGCCCACTCGAAGACTTCGGCGACGTTCGTCCCGTGAGCATTTAATACAGCCCATGGACATGGATGCCGTCGCATGGGTCGGAAGCGGGGCCGGGACCACGTCTTCGTCGAGACGGACGGCCAGGTCTACCTCGTCCGGGACCGAGGGACCCTGCGGTTTCCCCGCGCGGATGAGAAACTCCCGTTTCCGACCGAATCCGCCGGCGTGATGGATTTCGGCGCGGATCGCGTCCTGCGGTACAAGCCGCGGCTCGATCACCATCCGGAGGAGTGGTGGGGCCGAGACGCGATTTTCGAGCGGAGCGATGTCGACCCGCTCGTGAAGCGTGCCATCTACACGACAATGATCCGATGCGTCTCCGAGGTCATCCTGTCGAAGGGGCTGCGCGTCTTGATGGTCAAGTCGGTCCGCGGTTTCTCGAAAGGCTACTGGAACGTCCCGGGCGGATTCATGGACTACGGGGAGAGCCCCGAGGTCGGCGTGGAACGCGAGGCGGAAGAGGAGATCGGTGTGGACATCGTCCTCGACGGGCTCCTGAACGTCTACGTCTCCGGGTTCCCGGGCAAGCCCGCGTACACGCTCGGGTTCGTGTACAAAGGCCATCTCGTCTCCGAGGCGTTCCGGCTGAAACCGGACGAGATTGAAGACGCCGCGTGGTTCACCGTGGACAAAGCGTTGACTCTCACCCGAAACCCGTTCGCGAAATGGGCCCTCGTCGACTTCTTCCTGCAATCGGACGAGGCACGGGCGGCGCTGAAGGTGAAGCGTCACAGCTCCGATCCACATGCGACCGGTCCGGACCAGCCCACCGTCTTCCTCGATCGAGACGGCGTGATCAACCGCGGACGGGCCGGATACGTGCGGACGCCGGACCAGTTCCGATTCCTGCCGGGCGCGATCGACGGCATGCGCTTGCTCCAAGACCACGGTTGGCAGCTCGTGATCGTGACGAACCAGGATGCCGCGGGGTGGAAATTGCTCACAGAGGCGCAGCTCGCGAAGGTCCACGATCGCATGCTCGCGATGCTGCACAAGGAAGGCGTGCGGGTGGCGGAGGTCTACTACTGTCCCCACAATGTCCTTTCGGACTGCGCATGCCGCAAGCCGCGGCCCGGGATGCTCCTCGCGGCGGCTCGGGACTTGGGCGTCCGCCCCCGGGGCGCGTGGATGGTCGGCGACAAGCCGTTGGATGTTCAGACGGGCCGCGCGTTCGGTTGTCGAACCGCGTGGGTCGGACCCAAGGCGTGGCGGAAGCGATTCGCTGCGGAAGTTCGGCCATGGTCTCCGGATGTCGTTGCGGATAGCCTCTTGGACGGCGCCCGGGCGATCGTCCGGTATGGGGAAGACCCCGTTGTCGACGCGGCTCGCAAATCCCGCACGGATCCCACGATAACGTCATAGCCTCGCCTGACTTTGCATCCTTCGGCGAAGACGATGGTCCAGGAGTACGGCCTCTTCATCGGCGGCAAATGGCGGAAGTCCGAGGGGAAGCGCTTCGAGACGCGCAATCCGGCGACGGGCGAGATTCTGGCGACCTTTCCGCTCGCCACGAAGGACGAGCTCAACGAGGCGGTCCGTCACGCTAAAGGTGCGTTCGAGAAATGGAAGAACACGCCGGCCCCGCGACGCGGCGAGTTGCTCCTCGAGGCCGGACGGATCTTCCGCCGGAAGAAGGAGGAGCTTGCGCGGACCGTGACGACGGAGATGGGCAAGGTCATCGCAGAGGGCCGCGGAGACGTGCAGGAGGTCATCGACTTCTACGAGTACGCGGCCGGCGAGGGCCGCCGGATGTTCGGGGAGACGGTGCCGTCCGAGCTGCCGAACAAGATGTGCCTGACCACCCGCCTCCCGGTCGGACCGGTCGGCCTCATCACGCCGTGGAACTTCCCGATGGCCATCCCGGCCTGGAAGAGCGGGGCCGCCCTGATCGCGGGCTGTTCGTTCGTCCTGAAGCCGTCGAGCCTCACGCCCCTCTGCGCGGCGAGGTTCGTCGAGGTGCTGGACGAAGCGGGCTTCCCGCCCGGGGTCGTGAACATGCTGACCGGAAGCGGCTCCGTCGTCGGCGACGGCCTCGTGGTCCATCCGGACATCCGCGCGATTTCCTTCACCGGCGGCGTCGACACGGGCAAGCATGTCTACGAGAGCGCCGCGAAGAAGATGATCAAGGTCGGACTCGAGCTCGGCGGCAAGAATCCGATCATCGCGATGGACGATGCGAACGTCGACCTGCTCATGGATGGCGTCATGTTCGGTGCGTTCGGGACCGCGGGACAGCGATGCACCGCGGCGTCGCGCCTGATCGTCCACCAGAAAGTCTACGATGACGTGGTCGACGAACTCGTCCAGCGGGCGGAGAAGCTCCGGGTCGGCAATCCGATCGATGAGAAGACGGACATGGGTCCCGTCGCATCCTCCGGCCAAGAGAAGAAAGTCCTGGAGTACATCGACATCGGGGAGAAGGAGGGGGACCAGCTCCTCACCGGCGGCAAGAAGTTGACCGGCGGCGTGTACGACCGCGGATTCTTCATCTCGCCCACGGTCTTCGCGGTGGACCGCAAGAAGCGGCTGGCCCAGGAAGAGATCTTCGGGCCTGTGCTCTCGGTGCTCAAGGCGAAAGACTACGAAGATGCGGTCGCGATCGCAAACTCCGTGAAGTACGGCCTCAGCTCGTCCATCTACACGAACGATCTCCGGTGGGCATTCCGCGCCATGCACGAGCTCGAGGCCGGCATCACCTACATCAACGCGCCGACGATCGGGGCCGAGGTCCAGTTGCCGTTCGGCGGGACGAAGGAGACCGGGCCCACGGACACCCGAGAGGCCGGGACGACGGCGCTGGAGGAGTTCACCTACTGGAAGACCGTCTACGTCGACTACTCCGGGCGGCTCCAGAAGGCGCAGATCGACACGGAAAAGCTCGCCGGCGGCCGGCGACCGGCGGAGTAGGCTGGGCGGTTCCCGGCCGTCTCGTCCTCAGCAAGACGCTCTACAGCTCGATCTTGTATCGCACGATTCGGTTGTGCTCCCGGAAGCCGTTCTTCTCGTACACCGCGCGGGCGGGGGCGTTGACGTCCTCCGTGATGACGTACATCACCCCAAAGCCGTCGTCGCGTGCCTGCCCGACTGCCGATCGGACGAGCCGCGTCCCGAGTCCCTGGCCGTGATAGTCGGGGTGGACGTGAAGCTCATGGAGCTCCGCCCACCGCTTCACTCCCGGATCGAACCAGGCGGGCTCGAACGCGGGACCCCAGAGCACGAATCCGGCGACACGGCCATCGGCGATCGCGACGGTCATCCGGCCGCGGCCGAATTGCACCGCATTGTCCACAAAGAAGTTCGCGTAGATGCGGCAGACACCCGCGGCGTCGTCAAGCCGGAAGGGCCTAAGTCTCGCCCGGGAGGGCTTCCGACGCGTCATGTCGCGTGCATACCACCTCCCTTGCCGGACGCATGGGTCATCGGGTTGAAAGACCTTGTGGCTTGTCCCGCTTGCGGTCCGCTTCGAGGCTCCGCTCAAGTTCGTCGATGCGGAACTCGTAGTCCCGGACCACCTTGCACGCTTGGACGGAGTATCGATCGTAGAACTCCTCGCGGCCGCGGCGCTGCGCCTCGAGATGTTCCGGCTGCTCCTTCCACGTTCGGAGGGCCTCTTCGTTCGCGAAACGGACGAGGTCGATCTCCTCTCCGTCCTCGCCGGTGTAAGCCTTGATCGAGATGAATCCCGGAATCTGCTCGACGAGCTCGTGCATGCGGCGGGACGTCTTCCGGTAGGCTTCCGAGTCCGCGCCCTCCCGCAGGTGCGTCTTGAAAATCACGATGACTTCCGTGGGATCCTTCACGCGGCGATAGGACATGCGTCTCCGCACCCGGGCCCTTACGGCCCATCATGGGGAGCGGAGCGCCACGGCATGTACCTTTGCGGCCCTCCGTTAAGTGCGGTCCCTCCGGCGGTACACGAGCTTCAGAGCGGACCACGTTTCATCGACGGCACAGACTTTCACATCGACGAGGCCGTGAGCCAAGGCGACGCCGCGGACGACGTCCTCCGTCAGGTCCGTCGGCACGTTCGCGCCCCGTTTTGGCCAGGAGACCCAGACGCTCCCATCCCTCGAGATGGCGACTTTCCATCGGGCGAACCGTGCCTCCAAGTCCGCCCGCGTCCGAACGAACGCGTGGACGAGGTTGACGGGGCCGTTCAAGCGCTCCCGAATCGACACCCGCTCTGGGATCCGACCCAGTAGCTGCACGTAGTCCATCGGCGGACGGATCACGACGACGACGAAGCCCGGCTTGATTCCGAGTTTCTCCGCCAGCGGCTTGGACGACGAGCCCGCGGGCATCCGCGGCGCCTATCCTCCGCCGCCCCCGAGCATGTCCTTGCTCGGGCTCGTCAGGTGTCTGGGATCGAGGACCTTTTCCGCTTCCTCGGCGCTGAGGATGCCCTTCTCGATGACGAGCTGCTTGACCGTCTTCCCGGTCAGGCCCGCCTCCTTAGCGATCTCTGCGGCTTTCTCGTATCCGATGATCGTGTTCAGCTTCGTCGCGATGGCAGGGCTCGATTCGGCGTTCCGTTGGAGGACGTCGACGTTGGCCGAGATCCCGTCGACGCACTTGTGGGCGAAGACCCGTGCGACGTTCGCGAGGAGCTCGATGTTCTGCTGGATGCGCTGCGACATCACGGGCATCATCGTCGAGAGGTCGAGGTTCGAGTGGGTGTTCGCGACCGCGATGGCGACGTCGTTGCCGATCACGGTGGCGCCGACCTGCATGACCGCCTCCGGGATCACGGGGTTGACCTTCCCCGGCATGATGGAGGAGCCGGGCTGGACGGCGGGGAGGTTCAGCTCGCGCAGGCCCGTGTGAGGGCCGGATCCAAGCCACCGCAGGTCGTTCGCAATCTTCATCATCGAAATCGCGACCGTCCGGATGGCGCCGCTGGCCTCGACGAGCGCATCCCGGGCGGCCTGCGCCTCAAAATGGTTGTCCGCGACCCGAAACTTCGTGTTCGTCGCCGCGCTGATCTTCTCGACGACGCGGCCGGGGAGATCCGGATGGGCGTTGATCCCGGTGCCGACCGCCGTGCCGCCGATCGCGAGCTCCGCGAGGGCCGCCCGTGCCGCAGACACCCGGCGAATCCCGTGATCGATCTGCGACTGGTATCCGGAGAACTCTTGGCCCAATCGAATCGGCGTGGCGTCCATCAGATGCGTCCGCCCGGCTTTCACGATCGGATCGAACTCCTTCGCCTTCTTCGCGAGGCTGTCCTCCAGCTCGCGCAAGGCCGGCAGCAAGCTCTGGTCCACTTCCAGCAACGCCGCGACATGGATCGAGGTCGGGATGACGTCGTTCGAGGACTGGCCCATGTTCACGTGGTCGTTCGGATGGACGGGCCCCTTCTCCCCGAGCGGATGGCCCAGGATCTCGTTCGCGCGGTTCGCAATCACCTCGTTCGCATTCATGTTCGTCGAGGTCCCGCTGCCGGTCTGGAAGATGTCGAGCGGGAATTGCGCGTCCAGCTTCCCGTCCATGACCTCCTGGCATGCCTGTGCGATCGCCTTGCCGGTCTTGCTGTCGAGCAGGCCGAGCTCCATGTTCGTCTGGGCGCACGCCATCTTGATCAGCCCGAGGGCGTAGATGAATCGCCGGCCGAAGCGGATCCCGCTGATCGGAAAGTTTTCGATTGCGCGTTGGGTCTGGACGCCCCAGTACGCGTCTTTCGGGACTTTGATTTCACCGAGGAAGTCTTTCTCGACACGGAACTCCGTCATTCGAATGCGCCGCCGTGCCGACAGAGCCCAGGGGACTTTAATATTGCCAATGAATCCGCACGTACGCCGGGCTCAGAGCGCACCGATCTGAATCTGGTCCTCCGCGGCCCATGCCATCCCAGGTCGCCGTTTCGGGGTGCGAACCAGTGCCGGGCGGCACCCGTTGCCCGCGTCACCGGACATTAGGACGTCCTTCGTCCTGACTGGGTCCGTCCACTCCCTCTCCTGGAGGGTCTCTTGAAGTTGTTACTGACTGCGATGACAAGGTATAATATAAGCGCGTTATATTATCAGGATCGAGTCTCGAGAGCAGAAGCCCACCGGAAGGTTGGTCATGCCGAGCAGTACGCCGGCGGAACCGGTCGTGGAAGAAGACCGAGTCTGCCCCGAATGCGGGAGCGAACACCTCGTGCGCGACTACGCGCGCGGCGAGCTTGTCTGCGATTCGTGCGGTCTCGTGATCAGCGAAGGGGCGATCGATGAGGGCCCCGAGTGGTCGGCGTATTCGGTCGAAGAAAACGACCGCCTCGCGCGCACGGGGGCTCCGCGCAGCTACGTCGCCGGCGCATCCGGACTCACGACCGTGATTCCCCTCGCGAACAAGGACGCCCGCGGCAACACCATTCCGCTCCGCGAGCGCGAGAAGTTCTACCGGATGCGCAAGCTCCAGCGTCATTCCGGCCATTCGCGTCCGGGAGAGCGCAGCTTGCCCGAGACGATCCGGTCGCTGGACCGCGTTGCTTCCCTGATGGGATTGCCGCGTCCGGTGAAGGATGAAGCGGGGTTCATCTGCAAGAAGGCCCTCGAGAAAGGCCTCGTCCGCGGTCGATCGATCGAGGCGATCGTCGCCGCTGCCGTCTACGCCGCATGTCGAATCGACGGCGTCCCGAGGACCCTGGATGAGTTGCAGCAGGTGACGGGCGTCCGCAAGAAGACGATCGGAAAAGCGTATGGCGCGCTCCTGCGGACCTTGACCTTGCGCGTCCCGCCCTCCCGGCCGACGAACTACGTGAGCCGGTTCTGCTCGAGGCTTGGCCTGTCGAACACCGTCGAGGCCGAGGCCCAGAAGATCCTCAAGGAACTCGAGAAGATCGACAGTTCGATGTCCCTGTCCCCCTCGGGCACCGCGGCGGCCGCGATTTATCTCGCGTCCCTCTCGTGCGGGGAGCGCCGCCCGCAGAAGGCGATTGCGAAGATCGCGGGCGTCAGTGAGGTGACCCTCCGCAACCGCTTCCAATTCATGGAGGGGTTCATGCAGCAGCTCGTCCTGCCGCGGGGTCGCGCGCCGAAAATCGGCCCTGCGTCTCAAGGCCCTCCGTGAGAATGCCGCGAACGAGTTCTGTCCCGCGGAATCTGGAGGAAAGGTTTGATAAGGTGCTCTTGTGTCCCTCACATCGTGTTCGGGTCGCGCGGAGCCCTGGACGATGCGGAGCGCCTGACGTCCGGCGCATCTCTCCCGACGAGCGGGGAATTAGAAAACTCCCAAGAAGGCTCCTGCCTTGGGGCGTGAGGGCGGCCTGATTCGATGAGTGCTTCGACAGCCAAGGTCAATGACCTCTCTTGGATGATCGGGGGTCCTCAGGGAAGCGGCGTCGACTCGTCCGCGAACGTCTTCGCCCGCGCGTGTGCCGCGGGCGGCCTTCACATCTTCGGAAAACGCGAATTCTATTCGAACATCATGGGCGAGCACTCTTACTTTGCCCTCCGCGCCCACTCGGGCCTCGTCCGCTCACACATCGACGACGTCAACGTGCTCGCGACGTTCGAGGCGGAGACGCTGTTCCGGCACGCCCGCGAGGTGACCGACGATGGTGCGATCATCTACGATCCCTCGCTCGGGAAGACGCGCCTTTCGGATATCCCGACGATTGAGAAGCGGCTCGCCGCCGACCTGAAAACCTATTTCATCGCCCGCGGGGTCGGAGAGACGCTCGACGACCTGCTCGCGGCCTCAAAGCAACGCGGCGTGAGCCTCGTGCCGATTCCGTTCAAGGACCTTCTCGAGCAGGTGGCCGACGAGTTCCAGATCGACCAGCTGAGCAAGATCTCCCGCGTCGTGAACATGCTCGCGGTCGGGGCCTCCTTCGGCATCCTGGGTTTCGACTTCGAGATGATGCGGCGCGCCCTCGAGGACGTGTTCCGGGCGAAGGCGAAGGTCGTCAACATGAATGCCGCGGGCGCGCACAAGGCGTACGATATCGCCAAGGCCCTCGTGCCGGACTTCCCGTACCGACTCGAGAAGATCCCGCGGACGGAGTCGCGGCTCTTCCTCACCGGGAGCCAGGCGACCGCCCTCGGGAAGCTGTACGGCGGGATGCGATTCCAGACGTACTATCCAATCACCCCCGCGTCCGATGAGAGTGAGTTCCTCGAGGAGAACGAGGTGCTCGAACTGAATGGACACGGCCTGAGTCCTGAGGCCTCCGAGGCATCGGCGGCCAAGGAAGGGGGGGCCTCCATCTTGGTCGTCCAGACGGAAGACGAGATCGCTGCAATCACGATGGCGACGGGGGCCGCGCTGACGGGCGCTCGCTCCGCGACGGCGACATCCGGTCCCGGCTTCTCCCTGATGATGGAGGGCATCGGATGGGCCTCGATCAACGAGGTGCCGGTTGTGATCACGCTCTACCAGCGTGCCGGCCCGAGCACCGGAATGCCGACTCGCCACGAGCAAGGCGACCTGCGGTTCGCACTCCATGCGGGCCACGGCGAGAGCCCGCGGATCCTCCTCGCCTCGGGCGACTTCGACGAGTGCATCCGAGACGGCCTCCTGGCCTTCAACTACGCGGACCGGTACCAGATGCCGGTGATCCATCTCGTCGATAAGGCGCTCGCGAACAGCTACGCCACGACACCGGTCCCGGACCTCTCCGATCTTCGGATCGACCGGGGAATCCTCGCCGACGGGAGCAACGGCTACTCCAAAGACAATCCATACAAGCGGTTCGACCTCGGCAATGGGCCTTTGTCCCCTCGGGCATTCTTGGGTCAGGAAGGGACGATCTTCTGGAACACCGGCGACGAACACGAGGAACGGGGACACATCACGGAGGACCCGGCGGTTCGGAATGCGATGATGGAGAAGCGCTTCGCCAAGCTCGACCTCGCCGCGAAGGAGATTCCGCGCGACGTCAAGCTGCGGTACTTCGGTCCGAAGGACGCCGCGACGGTCATCGTGAGCTGGGGATCGACGAAGGGCGCGCTGCTCGATGCGCTGGACCGGCTCTGGGCGGAGGGCGTGAAAGTCGGCTACCTCCATGTTCGGCTGATCAATCCGTTCCCGGCGGCGGAGATCCTCCCGTACCTCGCGAAAGCGAAACGGCGAATCGGGATCGAGATGAATTTCGGGGCGCAGCTCGCCGGAATCGTCCGGGAGCATACGGGCGTCGAGATGACTCACTTCATCGTGAAGTACAACGGCCGCCCGATGTCGAACACGGAGCTGTACGACGCCATCAAGACGGTCCTCCGCGGGAAAGCGGAGCGAAGGACGGTGTTGACCCGTGGCTCTTGAACAGATCCTGAAGCCTTCGGACTTTGCGACCGAAGTCCACAATGACTGGTGTCCAGGGTGTGGGGACTTCGGCATCCTGCGGACGATCCAGATGGCCCTGGCCGAGCTCAAGATGGAGCCCCACCGCGTCACGATCGTCTCGGGGATCGGGTGTTCCGCGAAGACGGTCCACTACGTGAAGACGTACGGGATTCACACCTTGCACGGCCGTGCGCTTCCGTACGCCACCGGCGTCAAGCTGGCGAATCCGCAGTTGAAGGTCCTCTGCCTGAGCGGGGACGGAGACGGCCTCGGGATCGGCGGCGGGCACTTCGTGAATGCGGGCCGTCGGAACCTGGACATGTTGTACATCATCCACGACAACGGCGTCTACGGGCTGACGAAGGGCCAAGCCTCGCCGACCCTCAAGCTCGGCGTCCAGACGAAGTCCCTCGCCCATCCGAACATCAACGAGGCCGTCAACCCGATCTGGCTCGCCCTCGCCGCGGGCGCGACATGGGTCGGCCGCGGCTACTCGTACGACATCAAACATCTCGTCGCGACGATCAAACAAGGGATTGAGCACAAAGGCTACGCGTTCCTCGATGTCCTCCAGCCGTGCCCGACGTACAACGATCTCAATACGAAAGAGTGGTACGGGGGCGAGGATCGCAAAGACGCCACGACGGGGCGAGCGTTGCCGCGCGTCTACAAGCTCGAGGATGAAGGCTTCGATCCGGTGGTCCATGAGCCGTCCGAAGTCGAGAAGAAGACCACGCAGGCGCTAGAAAAGGCCCTCGAGTGGGGAGACCGCATCCCGATCGGCGTTTTCTACAAGAACGAGCACGTGCTGACGTTCGAGGAGCGCATCGCGCAGCGCGTGCCCACGTACATGGAGCACCCGCCCGCCCTCCAGCCGATCGCAGGCCCGAACGGCGAACCGAGGACGGACCTGACCCCGCTCATGCAGCGCCTGATGTTCAAGGCCGAGTGACGGCCACGCGCTTCGCCGCACGGTCCTCTTCGAGGAGATCGACCGCGGGCTTCCCCATCTCCCAGATCCGCTCGGCCATCTCGGACATCGCGTCGGCGATCGCCGGGTCGTCGGTCCAGATGGCGATGTCGTCGCCCCGGTACGACGAGTCGTCATCCGGGATCGGATGGCTCATCAGGAATTCCTTTCCGTCGAACACGTGCATGTAGACGGGCATCATGAAGTCGATGTGGCGCACCTCCGCGTGTTTCAGGAGCACCCGCACGTCGTCCCGATTGTCCGGCGTGAAGCAGAAGGCGTACTTCAGGCGAACTCCTTGTTTCGCTTTGTCGACGAGGTCTGGCATGAAGGCGCCGAGGATCCGTCCCGGGCTCTTCGTCGTCCCGATGCCGATCACCTCCCGCGTCGCTCCGTCGTACATATGGAGGAGTCGCTCCCGCACGTTCTTCCGTCCGTAGATCGCTTCGAACCGGCCTCGTGATTCCGGTTCCCGCTCGGCGCTGATCGCGAACTCGCGTGCGAGCGTTTCCAATCCCGAGTCGATTTGCTTCGCCCGCGAGCGCAGGTCGTCCGCGAGGGCCTGCAGGTACGTCGCGAACGGCACGGCCTTGTATCGGAGCGGGGTCTCGGGAAGGATCTGCACGAGCCCTTTCTCATGGAGCTGTTGCATCGTCGCATAGATGCGCGTCCGCGGGACCTTGGAGATCGGCGAGATTTGGCTCGCGGTCGCCGAGCCGAGGTCCAACAGCGTGAGGTACACCCGAGCCTGGTACTCGGTCAGCCCGTGCTCCGTCATCTTTCGGAGGCGATCCTGATTGATGGGCACGCCAATCATCGAAGGCGCTGCGCGCCATAAACGTTGTTCCCGCCTTCGGTGACACGCGGCGGCGAAAAGGGCAAGTGAGTCGCTCGCGTTCGTGCGTCGTTCGGATGACAGGCTCGACGGATGATTCGACCCTCCGACGATCCTTGGAGGACGCGATTGGACCGGAGAAAGTCCGCACCGATGATGCCAGCCGTCGAACCTACTCGACCGACGCGAGCCCGTGTGCCGTCGAGCCACGGGCGGTGGCGTTCGCGGAATCCGAGGACGACATCCGTGCGGTCCTCCGGGTGTGTCGCACGCTCGAGGTCCCCATCACGCCGCGGGCATCGGGGACGTCCCTCTCCGGGGCGGCGATCGGTCCGGGTGTCGTGCTGGACACCACTCGATTTCACCGCATTCTTGAGTTCGACGCCGGGCGCGCTCTGATCCGTGTCGAGCCCGGGATTCTCCTCACCGAGTTGAATGTCTTTCTTGCGGACCACGGGATGCGATTCGCTCCCGATCCGGGGAGCCAAGACCTGTGCCGGATCGGAGGCATGGTCGGCCACAACGCCTCGGGATACCGCAGCGTGAAGTACGGTCAGACGCGGGATCATGTCCAGGGTCTCAAAGTCCTCCTGGCCGACGGCACATCCCTCGACGCCCATGACGTCCCGTTGGACGGCGCGGAATGGCGGGAGCTCGTCGGTCGCGCGGAAGGACTCGAGCGGGTCCGACGTGAGATGGATGCCCACCGGGACGCGATTCTCTCGAGTCGCCGCCCGATTCGGAAGCATTCGTCCGGGTACGAGCTCGTCGGCCTCATGGAATCGCTCGCCCGCGGCGTCTTTCCGCTCGCCGCGTTGTTCGTCGGCAGCGAAGGCACCCTTGGGCTCGTGACCGAAGTCACGTTGAAGGTCCTGCCGATCCCGGCTAGTCGCGTCACGCTGCTCCTCTACCTCGACCGGTTCCCGGATCTCGGCCCGGCCGTCGCGGACATCATGACGTGGGGTCCGAGTGCCATAGAGGCCGTCGACGGGGATTCGCTCGCCCTGCTCGACCGAGAGGCGCTTGGGGTTCCCCGCGAGGCGAAGGCGATGCTCCTCGTCGAGTTCGATGCGGGCGATATCGAAGCGATTGCGGACGCGGTGGTGAAGCGGGTCGCAACGGCCTATCCGTTGAGTCGGGCCGCCGAGATCGCGTTCGATCCGGTTCGTCAATCGGCGCTCTGGAGAGTTCGCCGATCCCTATTCCCGACGATCATTCAGCGTCCGGGTCCGCGCAAAGCATGGGGCTTCGTGGAAGACCCGATCGTCCCGCGCGACCGGGTGCCGGAATTCATGGAATTCCTGGTCGACCTCGCGCGGCGTCACGGGACCATCGCGGGGATCTACGGCCACATCGGAGACGGGAACACGCACTATCGCCCGTTCTTCGATCCGACGGATCCACAAGACTTCGAGCGGATGCGGGCCTTGCGAGAGGAATTCGATCGCGCGCTGCTCGACCGGTTTCAGGGCGCGCCGTCCGGTGAACACGGAATCGGACGGATCCGCGCGGAGACGTTGCCCCGGGTCTGGGGCGCCGAAGTCTACGGTGTGATGCGACGGATCAAGGAGGCGCTCGATCCGCGCGGTCTCTTGAATCCCGGCGTCATGTTTTCGCCGGACCCGTGGTGGACCTCCTGGGGCGGACTCGAATCTCGCGTCCCGATGTGATGCGTGCCGAAGCTTTAAGCCGACCGGGGGAGTGCGTTCCATCGAGCTGCGAGCGCGGACCGTTGCCCGGAGGCTATCGGGGATGCAACCCTGCGAAGGAAGGGTTAAGAGCGACCCGGATATTCGAGCCATCCGGGAGCGAGTCTCGGGCCACAGCTCAGGGGTCCTGAACAGATGATCCAGCGCGCGGAACAGGCGAACATCGTCGGCCTCCGCTCGAAGGATTTCGTCCAATGGGTCGAGGAGAACATCGACGCCCCGATGAAACGCGGACCTGGCGGCGCCATCCTCGAACGGCTCAAGGCGGGCCTCGTCGGAGAGTTCTTCAACTGGGCGAAACGGAACTCCACGTGGCCGTTGCACTTCGGCATCATGTGCTGCGCGATCGAGATGGCCGCGACCTCCGATCCGCGCTACGATATCGAGCGGTTCGGGGTCATCTACCGCTCGTCGCCGCGGCAATGCGACGTGCTCCTCCTGAACGGCCCGATTTCGCTCAAACTCCGGCCCGCAGTCCGCCGGCTGTACGAGCAGATGGCGGAACCGAAATGGGTCATCGCGATGGGGGAGTGCACGATCTGCGGCGGTCCGTACTACGATTCCTACTCGGTCGTCAAGGGCTCCTACACATTCGTGCCGACGGACATCTTCATCCCCGGTTGTCCCGTGCGGCCGGAAGCGCTCATCGACGGCTTCCTGAAGCTCAGCGCGAAGATCAAGGCAGAACGGACGGGTTGGGTGCGGACGAAGAAGGGCCGCCTCGTCAGCGCGCGTGAGGGCCAGCTGATGGACATGCAGAAAGGCGAGTACACCTATGAAGTCCCCCAAGTCCGAAGCTAAGGCCGGCCCGAAAGTCGGAACGGTCGGGGGGACCGTCCGCCCGCTCCTCGCGACGATCAAGCAGGCGTTGGTCACGATGCCGGGGATCAACCGCCTCATCCCCGGAGGACGGAAGCCGGTCACGCACCTCTACCCCTATCAGAAGGTCGAACTCCCCCTGGCGTTTCGTGGGCAGCACAGCATCGACTGGTTCAAGTGCATCGGCTGTGAGCTGTGCGCGAAGGTCTGTCCGAACGAATGCATCTACTTCGAGTTCTACGAGGTCGAGCCGACTTCCGAGTATCTCCATCCGAGCCGAGCCCAGCTCGATGAGATGAAGAAGATCATCCGGAGGCCCGCGGTCGATGTCGGGCACTGCCTGTTCTGTGGGAACTGTATGGAATACTGCCCGACGGATGCGTGGAACTTCACCCAGGAATTCGAACTCGCCGACTATGCGCGAGAGGACCTGTACTACCGCGCGGACGAGCTCCGGATGCCGAAGGAGAACTCGGACAAGGAGATCGTGTTGATCAACCGCATCGGCGAGCACCCGATCCTTGAGGTGGACGTCTGCATCGGCTGCCGCAAGTGCGAGCGCGAGTGTCCGACCCGATGCATCGACATGCTCGACGGTCCGAACGATCGGAAAGGCAAGCCGATCGTCATCCCGGAGTTCGACTACACGAAGTGCATCGGCTGCCAGCAGTGTGTCGACGTGTGTCCCGTCGACTGCCTCCACATGGAGGAGATCGGATACAAAGATCTGGAAGGATTCTACCACATCAACCTCCAGGGCGAAGTCAAGTTGCTCGAGGAGCAGGTCGAAAAGTAACGCGTCGGTGCCATTCGCGGTTATTCGTATCGGAATTGCAGACCTTTTATACTATTCCCCGTATCCGCACTCGTCCGGGCGGTCCGGAGGCTCCAGTTGGTCCACACCACCGTGGTCGGGAACTACCCGCGGATTGGGGACACCCCTGACGAACAATCCCTGCGCCGGGCGATCGCCCGATTCGATAAAGGGGAGATTAGCGCCGAGGACCTGCGAGAGGCCGAGCGAGACGTCGTCAAAGCGGTCCTGCGGGAACAGAACGATGCCGGAGTGGAGCTCGTCACGGATGGCCAGATTTCCTGGTACGACAGCCAGAGTCATATCGCGCGACGGCTCGCATCCGTCGAGATCGACGGGCTCGCGCGGTACTTCGACACGAACACGTATTACCGCCAGCCGGTGGTCCGCGGCGCGGTCGCGTGGAAAGAACCGATCCTCGTGGACGAATGGAAGTTCGCGCAGACGAACTCGAAGGCGGCGGTGAAAGCCGTCCTCACGGGACCGCTGACCCTGGGGTCCCTCGCGCTTGACAAGCACTACCGCGGGAAGAAGGCCCTGACCTTGGACCTGGCGAACGCGCTCGGGGAGGAAGTCTCCGCTCTGGTCCGCGCGGGCGCGGCCCACATCCAGGTGGACGAGCCGATTCTCACCCGGCATCCGGAGGATCTTCCCCTCGCCGTCGAAGGCTTGGAGCGAATTCGAGCCGGCAAGGGGGCCGCGGCCCTGACCCTCTTCACGTATTTCGGGGAGGTCTCGAACATCTTCGAGCAGCTGGTCGACACGCCCGCGGACGTGATCGGTCTCGACTTGGTCCAGGGGGCCGCGACCTGGGCCGCGATCGCGAAGCACGGCTCGAAGAAACCGCTCGTCCTCGGCCTCGTCGACGCGCGGAACACGAAGAGGGAGGACCCGGCAGGAATCGCGAAGAAGGTCCTCGATCTAAAGGGCCAGATCAATCTGAAGACGTCGTTCCTCTCGCCTTCCAACGGCTTGGAGTTCCTGCCCCGCGCGCGGGCGCAGGAGAAGCTCCGGATCTTGTCGGCCGCAGCCCGCAAGGTGGGGGTGGCGGCGTGACCGGTCTCCTGACGACGAGCGTCGGGTCGTTTCCGAAGCCCGAATACTTGACACGGGCCCGGACGAAGGCGTCCAAGGGCGAGTTATCCGGACAAGGGCTTCGGGCCCTGGAGGAGAAGGCGACCGCGGAGTGGATCCAGTTCCAGGAGGAGATCGGGATCGACATCCCGGTGGA
>Ga0209056_10000461_pt1 | contig 44951 bp, 54 predicted proteins | sample GraSoiAngelo_114_FD_185876 | JGI IMG/M metagenome (GOLD analysis project Ga0209056, IMG submission 185876) | Grasslands soil microbial communities from the Angelo Coastal Reserve, California, USA - 14_0903_13_40cm (SPAdes) (version 2) | ecosystem: Environmental > Terrestrial > Soil > Grasslands...
CGTAGCTGTCGCCGCTCAGCTCCCGGATGCCGCCGTTCTCGGCCGGGAGCTGGTTCCATTCCTTGCACGCGACCTCGCACGCTTTGCACCCGATGCAAACCGTGGTGTCGGTGAAGAATCCCATGGGTTCGGGCATATCACGCCTTCTCCACGTTGCAGACGAACGCCTTGCCTTCGTGGATCGACACATTGGGGTCACCCACCCAGGCGGTGAGATCGTTGACCACATCTCCGGTGGAGAGCCCCATCCAACCCCAGTGCCAGGGCATGCCGACATGGTGGATGAGTTTGCCGCCGACGCGCATCACGCCGATACGATCGGTCACGAGCGCCTTGGCGCGAATGTGACCGCGCGGAGAGCTGACGCGCACCCAGTCGAGGTTCCTGATCCCCTTCTCTTGGGCGAGGCCCGTGCCGATCTCGATGAACAGCTCGGGCTGGAGCTCGGTGAGCCATGGCAGCCAGCGGCTCATCGCGCCCGCCAGGTAGTGCTCGGTGAGGCGGTACGTGCTGATCACGTACGGGAACTTCGGGTCGCCCACCGAGGCGATCTTGTTGTACGGCTTTCCCGGCGCCCAGAGCTTGTGCACCGGGCTGGTTTGCTGCTTGTACAACGGGTTCTGGATCGGGGACTCGTGCGGCTCGTAGTGCGTCGGCAGCGGCCCGTCGACGAGGCCCGCCGGCACGAACAGCCAGCCCCTGCCATCGGCTCTCATGATGAACGGCTGCGTGCCGGACAGGGCGTCGAGGGCGATGCCGTCCGGCTTGGGCTTCGCATCGGGGGCCTTGGTCGCGCCGAAGTCGGGCACGTCGTAGCCGACCCACTTGCCGCGGGGCACCGGCTTCCCGGTCTTGGGATCGGGCGGGTTGACGAAGTTCGCGTCCCACCACACCCAACGCTTACGCTCGCTCCAGGGGTTGCCCTTCAGGTCGGCGGACGCGCGGTTGTACATCACGCGGCGGTTGGCCGGCCAGGCCCAGCCCCACTTGAGGTGCGCACCCGGCACGCCGGGGGGATCGGGCTCGCGCCGCGCCGTCATGTTCTGGTCCGGCGCTGGATAGCACCCACTGTAGATCCACGACGCGCACGTGGTCGAGCCATCGTCCTTCAGCTCTCCGAAGCCCTTCAAGTGCTGCTTCGGATCGGCTGTCTGGTACCCGTTGATCTCACGCAGGATCTTGAGTGCGTCGGGCTCCCCCGGATAGAGGGGCTTCACGCCCGCATCCGGGTCGAAATCCCAGCTGACGTTGTTCCAACCCTGGTCGCGGGACAGCGAGCTTTTGGCGTACGCCTTCTTGAGGCGCTTCGCGAGGTTGTGGTAGAACCAGGTGTCCGTGCGGCAGTCGCCCGGCGCGTCCGACGCCTTGAAGTGCCACTGCAGCATGCGTTGCGTGTTGGTGTAGCTGCCGTCGTACTCGGCGATCTGGGTCGAGGGGAAGAAGAAGATCTCGGTCTTGATGTCCTCGATCTTCGCCTCGCCGCTCTTCACCTCGGGCGCGAGATACCAGTGTGTCGCCGTCTCGGTGAGCCAGTTGTCCTTGACCACGAGCCAGTCGAGTTGCCGCAGCGCCAGCCGCGTGGCCCCGCCATTGAGCGACGTGGCGGGGTTCTGGCCGACGCAGCACATCCCCTTGACCTTCCCCTCGGCCATCGCCGCGAAGGTGGCGATGTGGGAGTGGTCGCCCAGGATCTTCGGATGCCAGTCGTAGCCAAAATCGTTCTCCTTCGTCGCCGCGGCGCCGTACATCGACTTGAAGTAGGAGACGAGGAACTTCGGCAGGTGGCCGTAATAGCTCGTGGGACTGGTCTCGGCGGCCATGTAGTCCCGCAGCGTCTCGTGCGGCCGCAGCGCCGAAGGGGCGTTCATGTAGCCGTGGATGCTGTGGTACAGGGTCGGGACGTCGGTCGAGCCCTGGATCGCCGCGTGGCCGCGCAGCGCCATCACCCCCGCGCCCGGCCGGCCGATGTTGCCGAGCAGCAGCTGCAGCAGCGCGCAGCAGCTGATCATCTGGACGCCGTAAGTGTGCTGGGTCCAGGCCACCGCGTAGGCGAACGCGCTGGTGCGGTCACGGCCCGAGTTCTCGAGCAGCATCTCGGCCACCTTGATGAACTTCTCCTTGGGTGAGCCGCAGACCTGCTCGACCATCTCGGGCGTATAGCGGCTGAAATGCCGCTTGAGAATCTGGAACACGCAATGCGGGTTCTGGAGCGTCGGATCCTTTTCGGCGGGCCCCGGCTTGAGCGACCGCACGAGGTCGTCGAACGGCGGGCCCGCGCGCCTCGCGATCAGATCCTTCGTGACGGGACCCGGACCCTTCGGCCCGCGCTTATACGCCCAGGTCGCGTTGTCGTACCGACCCTCGAGCCCGTTGTACGGCCAGAACGCGGGCTCGGTGAACTTCACCATGCCCGAGAAGACGCCGTCCAGGTCCTCGGTGTCCTTGAACTCGTCGCCGATGATCGTCGCGGCGTTGGTGTAGTTGACCGCGAACTCCTTGAAGAACGGATCCGAGTTCCACCGCTTGCTGTTGACGACGTAATTGATCAGTCCGCCGAGGAAAGCGATGTCCGAGCCGGCACGGATCGGGACGTGCAGGTCGGCGACGGCGCTGGTGCGGGTGAAGCGGGGGTCGACGTGGACCAGCTTCGCCCCGTTGAGCTTCGCCTTCATGGGCCAGCGGAACGCCACCGGGTGGCACTCCGCCATGTTCGAGCCCATGATCACGAAGCAGTCGGTGTGCTCGAGGTTGCGCGGATACAGAGTCGCCGCGCCGCGACCGAACCGTGTCCCCAGACCGGGGACGCTAGAGCTGTGTCATATCCTGGCCTGATTCTCGATGGCGACGACCCCGAGCCCGCGCCAGAACTTCTGGCACACGTGGTTGAACTCGTTGTCGAGCGTCGCGCCGCCGAGTGCGAACACCGCCGGTGTCATGTTCACGAGCTTCCCGTTCGGGAGCTTCTCGATGAACGTCTCGTCGCGGGTCTTCTTGATCAGCTCGGCGACCCGGTCCATCGCCCACTCGAGGTCCACGACCTCCCAATCCCCGGCCCCCGGCTTGCGATGCAGCACCTTGGTGGCCCGGTTCGGGTTCATGTGCAGCTGGTAGATCGCGGCGCCCTTGGGGCACAGCGTGCCCTCGTTGTGCGGGCTGCGCGAATCGCCCTCGATGTTCACGATCTTGCCGTTGACCGTGTGGATCAGGGTCGCGCAGCCGACCGAGCAGAACGGGCAAATGCTCGGCGTCGTCTTGGCACCTGTGATCCGCAGCTCCTGCGCCCGCGCCGCCGCCGGGGCCAGGGTCACGCCCAACCCCACCATCCCGCCGATCGCCGTTCCCGCCCCGGCGCTGGCCGTGAGCCGTACGAAATCACGTCGACTGACCTGCATGCGATCCTCCCCGCTCAGGAGTGGGGTTGCGTGCGCGAAGCCAGCTGGAAGTCGTGAAGCAAGACGGCAGAACAGGCAATGGGAGCGTGCCGACGCATGAGGGATGATATAAGGATCGCTTTCGGAGGGCGCAACCCCGGGGGCTGGCGGCACCCGGGCTGCGGCCATAGAGTCTGCTGCGCGGGGCGGAAGGGGACGTGGACCGATGCTGGAGCTGCCGGAGCTGACGCCTGAGTCCTTCGAGATCCTCGCGGTACGGGAGCTCCGCAAGGTCGGGCTCGAGGTGTCTGAGCTCCGCGTCCATCGGCGCGCGACGCTCCCCGAGCCCGAGCGGGGCTATCTCCTTGAACTCAAAGGCGTAATCAGCCGGGCCCCGTGGCAGCGGCGGATCCTGATCGCCTGCCGACGGCAACAGGTGCCCATCGGGCGCGCCGCGGTCGAGTCCCTGAGAGACCACGTCAGGGAAGCGGGCGTCGAGGCCGGAATCCTCTTCGGCGCGGCGGCCTTCGAGCGGGACGCGCTGAACGCCGCCCAGGACAGTCCCCTCGCACTGCTCCGGGTCAGCGACGGGCGGACCGCCTTCGACACGAGCGGGTGGGGCACACCCGGCCACTATCCCGCCTGGCTCCCCGCCTACTGCGCACAGGCCGTGAGCCGCGACCTCCTCGGTCAACCGCGCTACCAGCTCCTGGAAAGCGGGCAGGGGGACGTCATGGTGAATCAACTCGGCACCAAGGCCGACGCCGCGTCACCCCAGGGGGTCGAGCCGACGGAGCACCCCAACGCGCAGGCGTGAAGGACGAGCTCAGGGACCTCAGAGATAGGGAAGGGGGCGGTGCATGGCCGACCAGGGACCGCAGAAAGATGCGATGGACGTGCTCCAGGCCTGGGTGGACGACTTCAACGCCCGTGCACGGCCGGCGATCCCGCTCGGCTCCAAGGGCGAGGCGGGCGGGGCCCAGCTGCGATTGAAGTACAGCCCGGCCGACGACGCGGTCTCGATTCTCCACATGGTCGCAGTCAACCGGAACGGGCGCCCCGCCATCCTGGTGCAGCGGTTCGAGGGACCGACGGCCGAGACCGCCGTGGAGGCAGGGATGTGGGCCAGCTTGCAGCTCGGGCGCAGGCCCGCGGTCTGAACGCATCCCGGAGCGCGCTTGCCGCCGTGGTGACCGATGTTTCGATCCAGGACCTCGGCACGCTGGGCGGCGCCGTCAGCCAGGCCAAAGCCGTCAACGGGCAGGGCCACGTCGTGGGAACGAGCCGGGACGGCTTGGGCCGGAGCCGGGCGTTCCTGTGGACGGCGGACCTCGGCATGGCCGACTTGCGGCCCTTGAGCGGCGTGAGCAGCTCGGCGAATGACATCAGCGAGCCGGGAGAAATCGTGGGCGGAGGGGACACCGGGTTCGGTGACTTTCACGCCTACCTCCTGTCCGAGGGCACGGGCTTCGACCTCGGCACGCTCGGCGGGAACGAGAGCGAGGCCCTCGCGGTCAATCGGCTGGGGCAGGTCGCGGGGCACAGCCGCACGCGCGACCGCGTGGCCAAGCACGCGTTCTTCGTCCCGGAGCCGGGGCGGATGCTCGACCTGGGGAGCCTCGGCGGAGCGACGAGCATCGCGCATGACGTGAACGACGGCGGCGAGGTCACCGGCTTTGCGGAAACGAGCGCCGGGCAGCCTCATGCATTCCTCTGGACCGCCGCGAACGGGATGCGCGATCTCGGAACCCTCGGGGGAACCGCGAGCATGGCGCTTGGCATCAACAACCGGGGCGAGGTCGTGGGTGGAAGCGGTCGGGCGTTTCTGTGGACCCAGCAAGCCGGGATCGTCGATTTGGGCACCCTCGGCGGGCGGACGAGCTGTGCTAATGACGTCAACGATCTCGGCTATGTCGTCGGGGCGAGCCAGACGGGGGAGACCGATCGCCGCGGCCAGCCAGTCACACGCGCCTTTCTCCGGACGCCAGACGGGCGGATGCTGGACCTCGGCACGCTCGGGGGTGAGCACAGTTCCGCGGCAGCGGTTTCCGGGGGGGATGACGGCAGGCTGTGGATCGCCGGACACAGCCACGACGCGTCCGCAGGTATTCGTGCGGCCCTCTGGACCGTGCGGCTCGGCTAGTTGCAGAGCTATTTGGAGGAGGGGCGCGGGTGGCCCCGCGCCCCTCGAAGGATACCCGGAACTGTCTGCGCCCTCCGCTACGCCCTCTTCTTGGCCATCATCCCACCGGCCCATTCCGACACGTAGCCCAACACGGCCCCCACGAGCAGGGCGAGCGCCACCATCAGGTAACCCCGTGCGTCGCTCGGGCTCGCCCAGGCGGTCACGGCCGCCCCACAGAACGCCCCGGGGATGAAGGACAACGTCGCGACCTTGGATTGCATCACCAAAATGAACGCCACGATGCCGATGATGATGAACGCGACGTTCCCCATGTTCATCATCCCGACCAGGGTCATAGCGAGCCACACCCAGAACACGCCCGATATCGTGGCGGCGACCGTCTTCTGCAGGCCCTGCATCTTGCCACCGGCGGCGAAGAAACACCCCCAGGCGATGATGCCGGCCGGCACGGCTAGGTTCGCCATGGGGCCGAGCTTGACCCAGGCGGCGATCAAGATCCCGATGCTCAGCGCCAGCGCCATCAGCATGTCCATATGCTCGAGCCTCCGGAGAGGAGAAATAAGCGAAAACGGCCCCCTCGTTCACGCACGCGTGATGCGAAGGAGCCGCTGCAGCACCGCTTTGCGGCACAGCCTGTATCCTGCATCCAGACCTCTGCCCGACACCTGCTCGGACGTGCGAGAGGATTGCGGTGAGGCCGAGTGCCGGCCCCACGGTAGGGACGGCTCGCCGCGCTGTCAAGCAGGCGGCGCGGCGCCGGGGGCGAGATCTTGGCCCTGGACAACCGCTTACGGGTCTCCCACCCGGTCTCCCACCCGGCGGAGTGGGGGACTTTCACCCAAACGCGTGTAGTGGGGCGCGGTTCGGCACGGTATGCTCCACCGAGCATTGTGAATTGTTTCACATGGCGCGCCTGGCGACTCGGACGCGGCTCCCTCAGCGAGGCGCAGCGAGCATCCCCGTGACCGCAGTGGCACCGGCTGAATTCGCCTACCGGGACAAGAGGCTCGGAGACACGGAGACGGTGATGGTCGACACCCATCCCGACGTGTTCTATCCGACCTCGACGACCGTGTTGCTGCTCCGCGCGGCCCGGCGAGTGCTCGCCTCTGGCCCTCCGCGCGGCGCGGTCTTGGATCTGGGCTGCGGCGCGGGGATCGTCGCCGTGGTCCTGGCCCGTCTGCTGCCGCGGGAAGTCGCGGTGCGGGCGTCCGACCTGAGCGCGGCGGCGGTGCGGCTCACGCGCCACAACGCCAGGCGCAACGGCGTGCCCATCGATTGCCGGCGCGGCAGCCTGTTCGAGCCCTGGGCGGGCGAGCGCTTCGACCTGATAGTGGACGACGTCTCGGGAGTGGCCGAGCCGGTGGCACGCGTGTCGGGATGGTACCCGCCGCCGGTTCTGTCCCAGGCGGGTGACGACGGCACGCGCTGGATTCTCGAGGTCCTGGCGCGCGCGGCGGACTACCTCGTGCCGGGCGGTCGGCTCGTGTTTCCGGTGTTGACGCTGTCCCGTGAGGAGGCCGTGCTGCGGGAAGCGCGCTCGCGGTTCGGTGTGGTGGAGCCCGTCGAAGAGCAGTGGTATCCCGTGAGCGAGGAGCTGGCGGCCCACCTCCCGTTGTTGGAGCGGTTGGCAGCGGGCGGCGCGGTGCGGCTCGAAAAGCGCGGCAGCCGGTGGTGTTGGGCGACCCGCGTGTTTGTGGCCTACCGGCCGTGAGCGAACTTGAGCGCCGCCTCGGTGCGGTTCTTCACGCCCAGCTTGGAGAATAGGTGCTGTACGTGAAACTTCACGGTGTTGTCGGAGAGCCCGAGCCGTTGGGCGATCTGGGGGTTCGAGAGCCCGGCCGCGACCAGCGCCCACACCTCGCGCTCCCGCGGCGTGAGGTCGCCTGGGGCGCCGGCGCCCCGGCCCTCGATCCAGCGGCGGGCCGCCTGCGGGAACACGAGCTGCCCGCCTTGCACCTGGCGGATGGCCGTGAGCGTCTGTTGCGGCGACTCGGTTTTCAGCGCCAGCCCGTCCGCGCCGGCGTCCAGGGCCGAGCGGATGGAGTCGCCGTCATTGTAGGCGGTGAGTACGAGCACTTTGGGCGGTGCAGGGCGGGCGCGCAACGCGGCGATGACCTGCGTGCCCTTGATCCCCGCGAGCTGCAGGTCGAGGACGATCACGTCCGGCTTGTGGTGCTCGACGAGTCGGGTCACCTCGGTCCCGTCCGTGGTGGCGCCGACGACGTCCATGTCCGGCTCGCTTTCGAGCAGCGCGCGCAGGCCCTCGAGCACGATGGCGTGGTCGTCGGCGAGGAGCACCTTGATCACGGGCGACTCATTCCCCGGGGAGCGTGACGGCGAGCTCTGTGCCGCGCCCCGGCGCGCTGTCGATCGTGAACCTGCCGCCCAGCATCTCCACGCGGTCCTGGATCCCCCGCAACCCGAAGTGACCACCTTCGACGCCCACGTCCACTTCGCGCGCCAGCACGCGCTCGGGCTCGAACCCCCGGCCGTCGTCGGAGACCGCGAGCCGGATCGTCGCCCCGTGCCGCGTGACGCCGACGCGCTGGCGTGTCGCCCCGCTGTGGCGGTGGCCGTTCGCTAGCGCCTCCTGCAGGATGCGGTAGATCGCGATCTTTGTCGGCAGGGCGCAGTCCCCGAGGTCGGGCGCCACGGTCAGCTCCACCACCTGGTCGGTGAGGGTCTCGTGCTGGACTGCGAGGCCTTCGATGATCTCGCCCAGCGGTCGGCGCTCGAAGCCGGGCGGACGAAACGCCCCGATGAAGTTGCGGATCTCCCCGAGGGCGCGCTCGAGCAGCCCGATCGCCTGGCGCACGCGCTGCTGCGTAGCCGCATCCCCGTCCGGTGAGCGCTCCAGCACCTGGAGCTGCGACAGGGCGGCGAAGATGTCCTGCACCGGCCCGTCGTGCATGTCGAGCACGATCCGCTGCAGCTCGCGCTCACTCGTCGCGAGCAGCCGCCGGGAGGCGGCGCGCGCCTCGGCATCCTGTCTCATGGTCACCGTCCCTAACGAAACAGGCTCGTCGAGCCGCCGCTAGGGGGTCCCGCTCAGCGCGCCGCGTCCAGCGCCGCGCGCAGCCCCCTGGCGAGCGCGACCGGCTCGCCGTCGCCCCAGAAGTGGACGAAGTAGGCGCGCGGCTCCTCGCCCACGAGGTGGTTGTGGAGCGCGGTCACGTGGATTCCCGCCGCGGTGAGCGCCTGAATCACGGGCGCGACCCGTTCGGCCGACAGCACGAAGTCGCCGGTGGCGAGGGCGCGGCTTGCGGACAGCGGTTGGAGATTCAGGGCCGTGGCCATGCCGAGCGCCAGCGGGACCGGCCGTCCCGCGAGCGTCACTCGACTCCCCGACGTCGCGATGCCGAATTGAGCGACGTCGCTCACGAGGCGGCCGCGCACACCGAGCGTCTCGAAAATCGCAGCCGTGTCGAGGGTGGCGCGGGGTGCGCCGTTGGGCGTCCGGGGGGCCGCGCCGGGCAGGCCGGGCTCGAGCGGCGTGGCTGTGCGCGCCAGCACCATCCGGAGCCTGGTGGCTAGGACCACACCCCGGCCGTGGCCGTGGTAATGCACGTAGAGGACCCGCGGAGACTCGCCCAGCAAGTGATGATGGATCGCCGTCACCTCGAGGCCTCCGTCGAGCAGCGCGGCGACCACGTCCGCCACCTCGCCTTCGGCGAGGACGAGGTCGCCCATCACGTCGGCGGAGTCGGGGGATCCGGCGAACGCGGCCCAGGACGTGAGCGCGAGCGTCGGCGCGATCCGCACGCCGCTCACGGAGACCTGCAGGTCCGTGCGAGGGAACGTGGCCCGGTACGTCTCGCCGCCGGCCGGTCCGCTCCGGCCGAGCGCCCGGGCGACCGAGTCCCACGCGCCCGCCGGCTGTTGTGCGACAAGGGGCGCGGCGGCGAGCGCCGCGACGACGCGGAGCAGCGGGGATCCCCCGGGCATCGAGCTCATCACACCACATACCCCGCTGCCCGGCGGCGAGTTGCTTGACGGAACCGCCGGCGCCGCGCATATGTAGGACAGCGCCCCCCGAACCAGACGGATCTGCCGTCGCATCGTGACGGCGGCCGGCGACGGCCGCAGCCGCTCGGGCTTGCTACGCCCGGCAGGAGTCGGTGTGAGCGAAACAGAGGCTTTCGGCGAGGGTCGCCGGGAGATCCTGCGGCAGGCGAGCGTCGCGCTCGGCCGGCCCGTGACCCTGTTCGAGGTCTCGGCTCGCGCCCAGCTCGAGCCGAAGGAATGGAGCGACGCCGGCTCAGTGGCCGGTCCCAACGTGGACCTCGACTCCACGCTGCGGCGCTGGAACGTCCCCATCCAGCAGGGCGGGCGCTGGGTCGGCTCCCGCGCGAGCCGCGACGTGCCTTGGGTGATCGCCCCGGTACGGCCGCGGCCCCCCGCGCCGCCGCCCGACGGACGCGAGCGACGCAGCCGCGAACGCCTCACGCTCGAGCTGACCGGGCTATGCCTGGGCCTGCTCGACCGGCGCGAGGCGGCGGCGCAGGCACCGAAGCCCCAGGTTGATCCGTTGCGAGAGCTGGCCGCGCTGCCGTCCGTCATGGCGCACGAGGCGAGCAACCCGCTCACCGCGGCGCGCGCCGGGCTGCAGCTCGCGATGGAAGCGATCGGACGCTGGACGGACGTCGCGGCAGACCGGCGCCTCGAGCTGCTCGACGAGCTGGGTCAGGTTGTGGAAGACATCGACCGCGCCGTCACCTTCCTGCGGGCCATTCAGGACCGGGCCCGGGGAGCGCTGGCCCGGTCCGAGCGGTTCGACGTCGTGCGGGTGGTGCGCTCCTGCATCACCCTCGAGAGCCGCGTGCTCAGGGACCGCCGCATCCCCCTGGAGCTCGACGCCGCGGTCGATACGGTCTACCTGCAGGGGGACCCGAACGCCCTGTATGACATGCTCGTGAACCTGATCCGCAATGCCGCCGATGCCAGCGCCGAGCGCCCGGCGCCCGTCCGGATCCGCGTGGAGCGCGCGGGCCAGGCGTTCCAGCTCACGGTGCAGGACCAGGGGCGCGGCATCCTCGCCCAGGATCTCGACCGCATCTTCGAGCCCGGGTTCACGACGAAGGAGTTTGGCCAGGGAAGCGGGATGGGCCTCGTGGTCGTGCACAGCGTCGTGCGGAACATGTTCGGCGGGAGCGTCGCCGTCGATTCTACGGTCGGGGTCGGCACCACCGTGACCGTCACGCTGCCGATCCCGCGGCAGCGCGGCAACGAGGAGGAGCGAGCCCCTCGTTAAACAGACTCCCCGCCCGCCGCGTACCTTTAGACAACTCCATCCGCCGAGGGTTTCACCCGTGAAGCGCGTGTGTCGTGCCGCGGCGCTGGCGCTACTCGGCGCCCTGGCCGTCCGTCCCGGTGCCGCCCAGAACCCGACGGTCGACACCTCGGGCGTGGGCCGCCTGATCGATGAGGCGCTGAATCGCTCCCAGGTGATGCGCAACCTGCAATACCTCGCCGATGTGATCGGTCCCCGCCTCACGGGATCCCCGGCCGCCCGCGCCGCCAATGATTGGACGATGAGGAAGTTCCAGGAATACGGGCTCGCGGCGCAGCTGGAGCAGTGGAACTTCGGCGGCAGATGGGAGCGGGGCGCTCTCTCGGTGCGGATGACCGCGCCACGCGCGCACGACGTGATCGCAGCGAGCTGGGCCTGGGCGCCCGGCTCGAACGGCAGGACGATCCGCGGCCCCGTGGTGCGCATCGACGGCTCCACGCCCGACAGCCTCGCCGCCCACCTGCGGCAGGCGAGGGGAGCCTTCGTGATGCTGCGGCCACCCGCCCCCGTGTGGAACGCCGACGGCCCGCCCATGACGGCGGCCGACTCGACCAAGCAGCGGGAGTACTACCGCGGCGTGTCTGCTCCGTTCCAGAACGCGGACTCCACGGCGCGCGCGCGGCTCCAACAGTTCCAGACGGACGTGCCCTTCCTTCTTAGGAACGCGGGCGCGCTCGCCACGCTGCTCGACGGCGGCAAGGAGCAGACGCTCCTCACGATGAGCGGCTCCCCGAATCGCGTGCTGCCGCTTCCCCAGATCGTCGTCGCGCACGAGGAGTACGCGATGTTCGACCGGCTGTTGCGGCTCGGTATCACGCCACAGCTCGAGGCGAGTATTGCGAACCGGATGATGCTCGACTCCGTGCCGCAGTGGAACACGGTGGCCGAGCTACGCGGAACCGAGCGCCCGGGGGAGGTCGTGATCGTGGGGGCGCACCTCGATTCGTGGGACCTCGCCACGGGCGCGAGCGACAACGGCACCGGCTCGATGGCCACGCTCGAGACGGCGCGCGTCATCGCGCAGTCGGGGCTCAAGCCCCGGCGCACGATCCGCTTCATCCTGTTCACCGGCGAGGAGCAGGGCCTGATCGGGTCGAGGAAGTACGCCGAGGCGCACGCTGCGGAGATGGACTCGATCCAGGCCGTGATCGTCCTCGATAACGGCGTGGGGGCGATCACCGGTCAGGCGTTGCAAGGTCGCCAGGATCTGGAAGGGCTGTGGCGCCAGATTCTCGCCCCCGTGGCGCGGCTCGGCGCGGACTCGGTGGTGAACCGCAACAAAGGCGGCACGGACCACCTCTCGTTCCTGCCGTACGGCGTTCCCGCGTTCAACTTCGACCAGCTCGAGCGCGGCTACGGCCACACGCACCACTCCCAGTCCGACACCTACGACAAGGCGATCGAGCGCGACCTGCAACAGGCGTCGGCTGTGATGGCCGCGTCGGCCTACGTGCTCGCCAACCTCCCGGACCTGATCGCCCGCGGGCCGAAGCAACCCGCGACACCGGTCGTCGCGCAACAGCCGTCCGACTCCGTGGTAAAGGCGAAAGGCCGGTAAAAGACCGGGAAACGGCCGGGGAAGGGGGAAGGGGCCCTTCCCCCTTCACCCGCCGTTTCCCGGCCTCTGACCGGCCTCTTTGAGAAGGTCCTCCACGTCGAGGGGTCGCGTATGCATGACGAGCCCGCCGTCCGGCGTCCGCGGCCATGCGCTTTCGGGACGGTCGCAGTAGAGCTCCACGCCATTGCCGTCCGGATCGCGCACATACACCGCTTCGCTGACGCCGTGGTCCGAGGCGCCCTCGATCGGGGTGCCGTGCTCGAGCACGCGCTGCACCGCCGCCGCTAGGGCGCGCCGATCGGGGTAGAGGATGGCGAAGTGGTACAGCCCGGTCGTCCCCGCCGGCGGCCGCGGTGCGCCGCGCCCTGCCCAGGTGTTGAGCCCGATGTGGTGGTGGTAGCCGCCGGCCGACAGGAACACCGCCTCCCGGCCGTACCGAGTCGTCACCTCGAAGCCCAGGACGTCGCGATAGAACGCGAGCGAGCGGTCGAGGTCCGACACCGTGAGGTGGACGTGCCCGATTCGCGCGCGGGGGTCGATCGCCGTCATCGTCCTAATTAACCCGCGCGAGTTCCACGACGCCACAACGCGGTTAGATTTGTCCCCATGAACGCCAGCGTCAAGATTCCGCCGCCCACCAACGAGCCGGTCCTGTCCCACGCGCCTGGGACTCCCGAGCGGGCCGAGCTCAAGCGAGCCCTCAAGGACCTGTCCGCCCGCCCCATCGAGATTCCGCTCGTGATTGGCGGCAAGGAGGTGCGCACCGGGAAGACGGCCGATGCCGTGATGCCCCACTGCCACCGTCACGTCCTGGCTAAGGTGCACCAGGCGGGCCCGCCGGAGGTGCGGGCCGCGGTCGCGGCCGCGCGGGAGGCGTGGCGGGACTGGTCCGTGTGGAGCTTGGAGCGGCGGGCCGCGGTGTTCCTGAAGGCGGCGGAGCTGCTCGCCGGCCGGTATCGCCCGATCGTGAACGCCGCCACGATGCTGGGCCAATCCAAGACGGCCCATCAGGCCGAGATCGACGCGGCCTGCGAGCTGATCGATTTCTTCCGTTTCAACCCGCACTACGCCGAGCGCATCTATGCCGAACAGCCCCTCTCGGCACCGGGGACCTGGAACGCGCTGGACCACCGACCGCTGGAGGGCTTCGTCTACGCCATCACACCGTTCAATTTCACCTCGATCGGCGGCAATCTTCCCACGGCCCCGGCGATCATGGGGAACACGGTCGTCTGGAAGCCCGCGGGGACCGCGGTGTTCTCGAACTACTTCGTGCTGAAGCTGCTGGAGGAGGCGGGGCTCCCGCCCGGGGTCATCAACTTCGTGCCCGGCCCCGCCGCGCTGGTGTCGGAGGCGCTGCTCGCGGAGCGCAACCTCGCCGGTATTCATTTCACGGGTTCGACCGAGGTATTCCAGTCGCTGTGGCAGGGCGTGGCCCGGAACCTCACCAGCTACGCCGGCTACCCTCGCCTCGTGGGCGAGACGGGCGGCAAGGACTTCATCGTGGCGCACGCCAGCGCCGACGTCGACGCGCTCGCCGTGGCCATCGTGCGCGGGGCCTACGAGTATCAGGGCCAGAAGTGCAGCGCCGCCTCGCGCGCCTACGTGCCGGACTCGCTGTGGCCCAAGCTGCGCGAGCGCGTGCTCGGCATGCTCGGCGAGATCCGGGTCGGCGACCCGGCCGACTTCCGCAACTTCATGGGGGCGGTCATCGATCGGAAGGCGTTCGACAAGATCAAGAGCTACATCGAGGCCGCCAAGAAAGACGCGCAGGCGACGCTCCTGTTCGGCGGCGCGTGCAACGACACGGATGGCTATTTCATCCAACCCACGCTGATCGAGACCGCGGACCCGGCCTACCGGACGATGTGCGAGGAGATCTTCGGGCCGGTGCTCTCGCTCTACGTCTACCCCGAGGGCCGCTGGGCGGACACCCTGCGGGTGGTGGACGAGACGTCGCCGTACGCCCTCACGGGTGCGATCTTCGCCCAGGACCGCCGGGCCGTGGAGGAGGCACAGCGCGCGCTGCGCTACGCCGCCGGCAACTTCTACGTGAACGACAAGCCGACCGGCGCCGTCGTGGGCCAGCAACCGTTCGGCGGGGCCCGCGCGAGCGGCACCAACGACAAGGCGGGGAGCATCCTCAACCTGCTGCGCTGGGTGAGCCCGCGCGCCGTGAAGGAGAACTTCGTCCCGCCGAAGAGCTACACCTACCCCTTCATGGCCGAGCAGTGAGCGCGGGCGCGGCCGGCGCGCCTTCGCGTCGCCCGCCCGTGCTCGTGCTGGCGATGGGGGTCGCCTTCCTGCTGCTCGTGGCCGCGCTCCTCATCGGCTCCATCACGAGCCCCGAGTTCCCGCCCTACGCGGTCACCGGGCCACGCGGGGCCCCGCCGCGGAAATCGCTCGTGGGGCCGGCCACCTACACTCTCGACGCCTCGTCGACCGTCCGCTGGCGCACCTTCGACTTCCGGCGCGACGCTGCGGTCGACTCCGGCCCGTGGGACCTCGCCTTCCGCCGGTTTCACGTCATCGCGGCGCCCGGCGGGGGCATCGTCGACCTCGGCCGCGTGCCGTTCGACTCGGTCGCCGAGCTGCCGGCGGTTGGCTATCTGGGGAACGCGCTCGGCTCGGACACCACCAATCCGGGCGTGGGCAAGTGGTACGACTACAACATGCTCACCCACCTCCTCACATCCAAGCGCCATGTGTACGGCGTGCGCACCCCGGGTGGGATGTACGCCAAGGTCGAAGTGATGGCGTACTACTGCAAGGATGTGGGCGTGGCCTGTGTGACGTTTCGATACGCCTATCAGGAGAACGGCACGCGGCGCGTCGTCCCCTAGCGGGTGCTCCTCCCCGGAAAGCAAGAGCCCCCGGTCGCGGTGACCGGGGGCCGTGGTTTCGGGGTTCTACGAGCTTACTTGGGCGGCAAAATCTTGAACATCCCAGTTCCGCACACCGGGCAGACACCCTTCAGGGCCGGCCGGCCGTTCGCCATCTTGACCTGCTGGGCGTTCGAGATTTTCCGCTTGGCCTTGCACTTTACGCAATAACCCTCATCCGCGGCCATCGGGGCCTTTCCACCCTTCGCCATTTCGCTCCTCCGTTGGGGGGGCAGGGACAGGGGTCAAGGGGGCGAGGACCCCCCACCCGGGACGCCACAACATAATACTGCGTGCTCAGCTCAGGGGAGCGGCGCCTGGGATGGGGGAGGGTGGGGGGGCCGGGGGAGTGTCGCAAAACCCTATCCGCTTGTGAGTTCCGTCGCAGAAGGGCTTGGTGGCCGAGCCTCCACAACGGCACAGGACAACGACTTCCGCCGGCCGGCCATCCTTACGGGGCGGGACTGCCAGTTCGGTGCCGTCCGGCGCGAGGATCCGGACCGGACCTTGGACCAGGAGGGGACCGTTGGGCTTCGGCGTGATGGTTGTGGCGCTGTCGGTCATGGTTGCCCTCGCCGCAATATAGCGCTCCGACCGAACCAAGTCTGACTTGCGGCGTATCACTGGGGGTAAGCCAAGCTGCACGAAGTGCACATGGGCGGCCTGGGAAGGGACCGTCGGGGACAGAGGGGGGACCGCACGCCCACACCTCGCCCGCGGCACCCCCCAGGCCGTTTTGCTCGGCGGCCGGAACGGCCCGCCTGCGCGGTGGGTATCTTCCAGGCGCCGCTCACCATGCGTACTCCGCCCCCTCTCGCGCTCGTGCTGCTCGCTCTGGCCTGCGTTTCGGAGCACGGGCCGCTCACGAACCGCATGTCCCAATCGACCACGAGCTACCTCACCCGCGCCGCGCGTCAGCCGGTGAGCTGGCAGCCCTGGGGTCGTGAGGCGTTCGCGCTCGCGGCGCGGCTCGACCGGCCGGTTCTGCTCTATGTCGGCGCCGACGACTGTCGTTGGTGCGTCGTGATGGACCGCGAGGTGTACGGCGACCCGACCATCGGGGCCGTGATCGACTCGCTGTTCGTCCCGGTGCGGGTTGACCGGGACGAGCGGCCCGACGTGGCCCAGCGCTACGAGGCGGCGGTGCAGTGGCTCGCCGGGCTGCGCGGATATCCGCTGACCCTGTTCCTGACCCCCGATGGATCCGCCTTCCTCGGCGGCACGTATTTCCCCGCGGACGATCCGGTGACGGGCCGCGGCATGAAGCAGATGCTGCCGGAGGTCGCCCGGAGCTATCGGGAGCAACGGCGCGCCATTGATCAGCATGCAGCCCTGGCGCGGCAACTGGCCGCGTCGCGGGGCGCCGCGGCCCGTGGCGCGCTGCGGCCCGGCGTGATCGCGGCCGCGATCGACACTGTCCGGGACGCCTTGGCCGCGGCGGCGCGGGCTGCGGGCGGGCTCGGGAGCTTCGTGCATACGCAGGCGGCGGCCCTGTTGCTCGCGGCGTACGCCCGCACGGACGACACGTCCTACCTCGCGGTGGCCCGCCGCGCCCTCGACCTGCTGGTGGACTCGGCTGCGGGCGCGAGCTCGCCGGCCGCCGGCGTGCGGGACGATCCGCCGAGCCTGGTCCGCGCCGGCCTGTTGCGTGCTGTCGCTCAAGCGTGGGCGCTCACGGCCGAGGCGCGATACCGGGTCGTGAGCGGGGCATTGCTGCGGTTCCTGACCCGCGACCTGGGTGAGGCGGACCGCCCGGTGTTCGCCGATCGGGACGCGTACGTGATTGGGTCGGTGCTCGACGGGGCGACCGCGGTCGACGATTCGGGGGCGACGGCGCGCGGCCTCGCGGCGCTGGACCGGTTGCTGCGGCGGACGTACGTCGCGGGTCGTGGCGTGCGGCACGCGCTGCGCGGCGACGCCGGCCGCAGCTGGCTGCGGGATCAGGTGCAGGTGGCGGGCGCCTGTCTCGCCGCGTACAACGCCACCGGCAGGCGGCGCTACCTGGCCGTGGCGGAGGATCTCGCCGCCGTGTTGGAGCGGGACTATGCGGATCCGCAGGGCGGCTACCGTGATGTCGCGGCCGGCGACCCCGCGGTGTCGTCCCTCGCCGACCGTACGAGCTCGGTGCTGGACGATCTCCTGCCCGGCGGAAATGCGTGGGCGGCGCGCGTGCTGCTGCAGCTCGCCGAGGCGACGGGCGATGCCCAGTACCGGCGGCGCGCCGCCGCCGCACTCGGGGCGTTCGCGGCCGTGGCGCCCGCCCAGAATGTGCGAGCGGCGACCTATCTGGGCGCTGCTCAGCAGCTCCTCGCCGCCCGCTAGCGCGGCGGTTCCCTTCGGAAACACGCAGCCCTGGCGCGCGGCCTGCCACCCGTGCTAGCGTGACGCCCGAATCTCCCTGAGAGTCCTATGGATGTGAGGGAGGGCCCCTCCGACGCGGAGGTGGTGGCCCGCGTGCTGGGCGGTGACCGGGAGGCGTTCGGGCTCATCGTTCGGCGCTACGAATCCGGCCTACTGCGCTTCGCCACACGCGTCCTCGGGGGCCGCGACGCGGCCGCCGATGCCGTGGCGGAGAGTCTGGTGCGGGCCTACCGGCATCTCGCGAGCTGTCGCGATCCGACGCGCCTGCGCACCTGGCTGTACCGCATCGTCGCGAACCGGTGCAAGAGCCATCTCGCGAGGCGCGCGACCGGGGACGTCTCGCTGGACGACGCCCCGCCGATCGCGGATCCGACGGATAACGAGGCGGCGCTGGAGCGAGTGGAGCAACTCGCCGTCGTGGAGCAGGCGCTGGCGACGCTGTCGTCCGAAAAGCGCGAGGCGTTCGTGCTGAAACACGTCGAGGGAATGAGCTACCAGGAGATGGCGGCGGTGACCGGGGAGCGCATTCCCACGCTCAAGATGCGAGTGCACCGCGCGCGCGAGGCGCTGCTCAAGGCATTGGAGGACCGGTCATGAACTCAATCGATCCGAGGGTCCATCAGGCGCTGGATGGCGAGATCCCCCGTGAGGCGCTGCCCCCCGCACTGCGGCGCGTCGCGGAGCGGCTGGAGTCCGCCGCGGCGCTGCTCGCCGCCGCTCCCGAGGGCCGGAGTGTCGCGGACCGGGTTCTGGCTCGGCTCCACCGGCACGCCCACTCGCCCGTGCGGCGGCTGGCGCGCTGGCTCACCGCGCCGCATCCCGTGACGCTCCGCATCCGGCCCGTGTGGAGCCTGGCCCTGGCCGCAAGCCTGGTACTGCTGATGCTGCTCCCGGAGGAGCGCTCGACACCTGTGCTGGGTGAGCACGAAGGAATCGCGCAGTTCGTGGCCCGCTTCCCCGGTGCGCATTCCGTCCAGGTCGTGGGATCCTTCAACGACTGGCGCACGGGCACGATCCCGCTCGAGGATCGGGACGGCGACGGGGTGTGGCGCGCCGTGGTGGTGCTGCCCGCCGGCGCGCACGAGTACATGTTCGTCGTGGACGATGAGCGCTGGGTGCCCGACTACTCGGCCAACCGGTTCGTGGAGGACGACTTCGGCCGGGAGAACTCGGTCCTGATCGTGCGGCCGGTCAAAGGATGAGAGTCGCGCTGCTCCTCGCCTGCGTCGCCGCGCCGCTCGCCGGGCAGTCGGTGCGCAGCCGCCTTGAGGGCCGGGTGCCCGCTGCCGCGATCCCGGTCGTCGATTCGCTGGTCCAGGCGGCGGGGCGGGAGGGACTCCCCACGGAGCCGCTCGTGGGGAAGGCGCTCGAGGGCGGCGCCAAGCACGTCGTGCCCGCGCTGATCGTCAGCGCCGTAGAGACCCGTCTCGACCAGCTGCGAAGCGCGCGCGCCCTGCTCGTGCGCGGCGGTGACGCGCCGCCTGCGACGCCGGCCGAGGTCGCCACCGTGTCGGGCGCGCTGCGGCGCGGCCTGCCGCCGCCGGTGGTCGAGCGGGTGGTCGGCGCACTTCCCAACGAGCCGCGCGAGTCCGCCCTGCACGCGATCGCGGACCTCGTCGCTCACCGGCTCGACGCCGACTCCTCCGCCAGCCTTGTCATCGACGCGATCCACGCGGGCCTGCGGGGCGGGCGCCTGCTCGACGTCTCGCACGCCGTGCTCGAGGAGCAGCAGCGTGGCCGCACCTGGGCCGAGTCGTTCGCGCGAGTGCGCGACGAGCTCCCCGACGTGCCGCCGGCCCCGAAGCCCGGGGAGGGGACGGTGCAGCGCGCGCGCCGCCCCAGCAGCGTCTCGAAGGCGCCCACCCCGCCCTGAGGCGGGAGTTCCATACTGGAACACGCCTGGCCTGGGGCGGCGGCGGCCCGCGGTCGTGACGGAGCGGGCGGCGCGAGGGTCTCAGGCGTGAAGCGGGTCAGGGTGACCCGCCGTCATACCTCTGGAGGAATGACCCAATGATTCGTCGCACGCTCCTCACACTGGCGCTGTTCGCCGCTCCGGCGATGCTCGTGGCGCAACAGCCCGCGACCCCGATGCAGGGCCAGGCGCCGGCGCAGGCCGACACCTCGTCGAAGGGCGCCAAAGGCAAGCATACCGCGAAGCACAAGGCGTCCACGAAAAAGGGCGCGAAGCCTGCCGCCAAGCCGGCTGCCGACACCGGCAAGATGAAGCCCTAATTACGAGGTGTAGTCGGCGTTGATGCGGACGTAGTCCGGCGTCAAGTCGCAGGTCCAAACCACCGCCTCCGCTCGACCGATTCCCAGGTCGAGGCGGAGGCGGACGGTTTTCTGCTGGAAAATGGCGCGCGCCTGCCCCGGATCGGGATGGGCGGTGGCGCCGCCTGTGGCGAGGGTGAGCCACGCGCCGCTGCCCCCGTCGCCGCCGCTCGCCTGCAGGGTGAGGCGATCGGTGTTGAGCGCCACGCCCGCGGCGCCGGCCGCGGCGAGCACGCGGCCCCAGTTGGGGTCGGCGCCGTACAGCGCGGTCTTCACCAGCACCGAGCGCGCGACGGCGCGCCCGACTTCCCGCGCCGCCGTCTCGCTGGCGGCCCCCACCACGTGAATCTCGAGCAGCTTGGACGCTCCCTCACCGTCGCTGACGATGGCGAGCGCGAGGTGCCGGGCGACCTGCTGCACCGCTTCCTCGAACAGCTTCCACAGCGCCCCGTCGCGCGCCGGGTCGACGCCGGCGGTCCCGTTGGCGAGGAGGAGGACCGTGTCGTTCGTGCTGGTATCGCCGTCCACGGAGATCGCGTTGAAGGTGCGGTCGGCGACGCGCCGCAGCAGCGGGGCCAGCTGGGCCGGCTCCGCGGCCGCGTCGGTCGTCAACACGGCCAGGAGGGTGGCCATGTCGGGGTGGATCATCCCCGACCCTTTGGCGATCCCGCCGACCGTGATCACACCCGCGGCCGTCTCCAGGCGCACGGCGTGGTGCTTGGGCCGGGTATCGGTGGTCATGATGGCGCGGGCCGCGTCGATGCCGCCGTCGCGCGCCAGGCGGGTCGCCGCCTGGCGCAGGCCCTCCGCCACCTGCTCGACCGGGAGCGGCAGTCCGATGACGCCGGTCGAGAGGACCAGCGCGGTGCGCGACGGCAGGCCGGCAGCCCGCTCGGCGGCCTGCGCCACGGCGCGGGCCGCGGCGAGCCCCGCCGCGCCGGTGCAGGCGTTCGCCACCCGGGCGTTCATCGCCACCGCCCGCATCCGGCCGGGCCGCTCGCCCAGCAGGTCGGCGTCGTACAGCACCGGCGCGGCGCGCACAGCGTTCTTCGTGAACACGCCGGCCGTGGCGCAGCTCGCGCTGCTCACGAGCAACGCGACGTCGGGCGCGCCGTCCGGCTTGAGCCCGGCGTGCGCCGCCGCCGCGGTGAAGCCCTGCGGCGAGGTGACGGAGCCGTCGGGCAGCGGGACGAGGGTCGGCGTCATCGCCGGTCAAGATATCGCGCGGCCGTCGCTTGTGTAACCGCCCGGCGGGTCGTATCATAGCACAACCTTCCCGGGAGGCCCGTTCGATGTCGGAACCGTTCCTCAACTCCGACGACTACGACGAACGCGCGCATCAGCTCTACAACGAAGCACAATACGACGAGGCCATCGACATCCTCCGCGAGGGGCTGTCGCTCTATCCCCATGCCGCCGAGCTGCACGTGGGGATGGGCTACGCGCGGCTGGCGCGCGAGGAGTACGTCTGGTCGCGGAAGGCCTTCGAGGAAGCCGTGGCGCTCGACGCCGATCACGAGGACGCGCTCGCGGGCCTCGGTGAGGCGCTGCTCAAGTTCGGCGACCGGGCCGGCGCGGTCGCGTGCTTCGATCGCATCCTCGCGCTCGGCTTCCGGGACGACCACGACCTGTTGCTGCAGATCGGGCGGGCCCTGTTCAGGGAAGGCGTGCTGGACCAGGCGCGGCGCTTCTTCGAGATCGCGGTGACGGCCCACCCCGATTCGGCCGACGTGACGGCATGCGTCGGCTACACGGCCCATCGGCTGAGCGACGAGGGTGGGGCGCTGCACTGGCTGCGCCGCGCGCTCGAGCTCGATCACAGCCACGCGGAGGCCCGCATCTACCTCGCCAATCTGCTGTACGACCGGGGCGAGTACGAGGCCGCGCTGTTCCACCTGGAGCGCACCGACCCCGGGGAGCACGCCGACACGCTGGGCATCTGGCGCCTGGTGGAGCTCAAGAAGAGCGTGTACCGGCTCAAGGACGGCGACCCGGAGCTGGTCCCATGGCAGCAGCGGCTCGACGAGCTGACGCGCGACGCCGAGCCCGAGGACCTGCTGCTCGCGGAGATCGAGGCCATGGGCCCGGACGGCCGGGTGCGCGATCCCCGGCAGCTCGAGCTCTTCGGCACGCTGCTCACGGAGTTGCAAGGGATGCGGGCGCGGGTGGGGGGCGGGGGCGGGAGGGGGGAAATCCATCGGGTGAGCACGCCCACCGGCGTCACGTACGTGGGGACGTGGGACGAGATCGTTCGTCAGATGAAGGATGACGCGGCCGAGTGGGCCGGTGGCTCGGTCGAGGCGTACATGGCCGCGAGCGCGCTGCGCGGCCGCAGGCAGACAGGGATCGCCATCCCCGCGACCGACGCGGAGAGCTTCCTCCGCGGGAGCGCGGACGCGGGACTGCTTCGCATACTGCACTGAGCGGGAAACGAGACACGGGAAACGTGACCGGCACCGCACGTTTCCCGTTCTTCGTTTCCCGCTTCCCGCCTCCCGCTTAGGCGGGCGGCCGCTTGAACCGGATTGCGATGGACAGCGGCCCATCCCCCAGCGCCACGAGCGTCAGTGCGCCCGCGAACAGCAGTCCTTCGAGCTCGATGTTGTGCCCGCCGTGGAGCTGAATGATCATCGCCACGGCCATTTCGAACATCATGCAGAGAGCCCAGGGGCGCGTAAACAGGCCGACGATCACGCACGCGGCGCCGATCGTCTCGACCACGATGACGACGAACGCCCCGACGCTCGGGAAGGGGATCCCCACGCTGCCGAAGAAGCCGGCGACCGCCGGGATGCCGCGGTGAAACTTGCTCAAGCCGTGGATGAGGAAGACGCCGCCCACGGCCAGCCGCATGAAGAAGGCTGCGTAGGGGGTGAGTTGGTTCATTGACCCTCCGGGTTGGTCGTCGGCGTGACCGGGCCGCGCCGCCGCGTGTCGGTGCGCACTTCCCGTGCGCCGAGTCGCTTGACGATCACTTCCAGCGCCCGCTGGGGATGCACGGTGCCGATGCCGGCGACATCGGCGAAGCAGAGCCCCTCTTCGGGAATGGCGTGCAGGGCGACGTGCCCGCCGTGGCAGAGCAGCGCGGCGGCCACGCCGCGCGGCCCGGATTTCACGACGGGCGGGTGCGCCGGGTTGAGGCCCGCGGCGTTGGCGGCGGCGAGCAGCAGGCCGGCCAGCCCCTGGGCGTCGCTCAGGCGGTTGGCGGGCACGCCGCCGAGATCCGCGAACGCGTGCTCGAAGCCCACTACGGACACGAGCTGGCGGTTGTGAGCCGCGCCACGAACACTCCGGTGATTTTCAAGATGCTGAGCGGGCTCAGGTAGACCTCGCCGCGCCGCGCGCGGTAGGCGAATCGGCCACCCGCCACCAGCCCGCTCCCCCCGTCGGACACGAGCCGCGTGATGGAAATTTGCTGCCCCGGGTCCGGATTGCCCGAGTAGGCGGTGCTCGTTGGGGTCGACCAGATCGCCCAGGCCCGCGGCGGGGTGCAGGTACTCGAGTCGGCCGGCGTGATCGAATCGATCGCGAACGCCGGTGGGGTGGTGCCCACAGCCTGAGGGACCGTCACCTGGACCACCTGCTCCGAGGAGCTCGCTGCGGCGGATATACGGAAGGCGGGGTTGCCGCTGGTGCTGGTGTAGCTGATCACCTGAGGGGAAGCGTCCAGATGACTTACCGCGGCACCCACCACGGAGGGGCCCACCACGGAGAAGAACGCCTTGCGCGAGGCGGGGTTGGTCGGATCCAGCACGTACACCTTCCCGGTCGCGCTCACGTCGTTCGCGTGGACGGTGTAGGCGATGGGACCGCCGGGTGTGCTGGTCGCCGTGACGCGGCCGTTCGCATCGACCGTATACACAGTCGGGTCGGGAGACGGATCGTAAGACACCGTGGGAAGCGGGGGATCCCTATGCAAGATGATGGTGGGGATCGTCATCGTGTCGCCCGGCAAGAGGTACAGCGTGTCGACGAGCAGCGTGATGTCGACTGTGTCGGGCACGGCGACGATCTCGCTGCCCTGCGTGTTCTCGACGGTGGCGATGGCGAAGGCGGTGCCGCGCTTCAGGCCCGTCATCTGCCCGGGGGGGTTGTTGACGTCCAGGATCGTGGGGTCGCTGCTCTGCCAGGTGACCGCGCTCGCGGGCGGCGTCTGCAGCTTGTCGCCGTCGAAGTAGATCACGCTGGGTAGCGGTTTCTGAGTGCGGACGAACACCGAATCGAAAATCGGATCGAGTGCCACGAATTTCGGGAGCGACGTCGACTGCGTGCACGCGGCAAGCGCGGCGCAGAGCGCCCAGGCGAACCAAGGTCGTGTCATAGCGTGGCCTCAAGGGTACACAGCGTGTCGGGAGCAGCCAGGGCGGGGCTGCGGGCAGGACGGCGGTCGCCGCCTAGAACATGGACATGGCGAGGAACGACCGCAGGTTGTCGTTGGTCACGCGCAGCCGTGCCGACAAGAGCCGCACGACCGACCAGAGCACCTTGTAGGCGATGTCCCGGTTGAAGTCGAGCAGCAGCTCGAAGTCGGACCGCGAGATCGTGATCAGGGTACAGCCCGTGTTGGCAATCGCATCCGTGGAGCGCTCGGAGCGATCGAAGATCGCCATCTCGCCGAAGCAGGCACCGGGCTTGAGGACGGCGAGCGCTTCCTCCCCCGAGCCGGGAATGGTGCGCGAGATGCGCACCTCGCCTTCGGAGATGATGAACAGCCGGTTGCCGGGCTCGCCTTCCTTGAAGATGTAATGGCCGGTGGTGAACTTGTGCTCGCGGCACACTTCAGCCACCCGGGCGAGCTCCCCCTCGTCGAGGTCTTGGAAGATCGCCGCCTGCTTCAGCAGATTGAGATCCACGGGGTGAAGCTATGTGGCGCGGGAGGGCCGGGCAAGTGAAACCGTGGGTGACGTGGGCCGATGTGCTTACCGCGCTTCGCGTTCCGCTGGCCGTCGCGTTTCCGTTCGTGCATCACCCCGGCGCGCAGCTGGGAGTCGTGGCGGCCGTCGCGGCGACGGATTTCTTCGACGGCATGCTGGCGCGCCGCTTCGGGAGCTCGCGGGCCGGGGCGGTGCTCGATCCCGTCGCGGACAAGCTGTTCATGGCGGCGGCGTTTCTCACCGTGGCGCGGTCCGGGCGGCTGCACCCGGTCGAGATCGTAGGCGTCCTGGCGCGCGACATCGTGGCGGCGCTCGCGTTCCTCGGCGTCTGGATCGGGCGGCGCCCGGCGGCGCTGCCGGCGCGGGCCGGCGGGAAGGCCGTCACCGTATGCCAGTTGCTCACGCTCGTGGCGTTCATCGCGGACTCGCCGTTCGTGCGCCCGCTGGCCTGGGCCACCGCGGCGATCGGCCTGTATGCGATCTGGGACTACGGGCGCGCGGCCACGCGCGGCGGTCGGTCCGTCACCCCGGACGCGGCCGGAGCGCGGGAGGAGGGGGAGCGATCGTGAGGCGGACTGCGTGGCTTGCGACGGTGCTCGTGCTCTGGGCTGCGGGCCTCGCCGCCCAGGAGTTCCACCCGCCGCCGGTGAAGCAGGCCGCGGGACGCAGCACCCGCATCGGGCTCTTCGGGTTCAGCGTGCGGTCGGGCCCGGACGTGTCCCACGGCAGTCAGCTGGTGCTGGGTGCGGGGCTCGACGGCGGCGATCTCTTCTCCAGCCGCCTGCGGGTTCGCCCCTCCGTGGAGATCGGGGTCTTCAACGGCCCCAACACCTACGTCGCCAGCCTCGAGGCGTTGTACCGCTTCACCGCCGACGCCGAGACCGCCGTGCCCTACGCCGGTGGCGGGCTCAGCATCGCCGGCCACGACGGCTGCGGCACGGACGCCGCCTGCCCGGCGTTATGGGCGAATGCCGTGGTCGGCTTCGAGCTCCGCTACCGCTCCACGTTCAACTGGCTGTTCGAGTATCACGCCATGGATGCGTTCCGGCGCCACCGCTTCTACTTCGGCCTCACCACGCGGCGGGGGAACTGAGCGTGGCGGCGGAGGCACGGGCGCTCATCGTGCGGTGGCGCGAGGGGCTGGTGTTCGACGGCGTCGCGCCCGAGCGCGCGCCGCTCGTCGTGGACGGCGACGGCCGGGCGGCAGCCTCGCCCGTCGAGCTCCTGCTCGTGGCCGCGGCGACCTGCACGGCGAGCGATGTGGTGCTGATCCTGCAGAAGGAGCGCGTGGCGCTGCGCTCGCTCGAGGTCGCCGTGGAGGGCACGCGCCGGGAGGCGCAGCCACGCCGCTATACCGCCATCCACTTCCGGTGGAGCGTGGCGGGCGACGGCGCCGACGAGATCAAGGCGCGCCGCGCGATCGACCTCTCGCTCGAGAAGTATTGCTCCGTCGTCGCCTCCCTCGCCCCCGACATGCGCATCACCTACGACGTCACCATCCTCTAGCCTGACGGGCACGGCGGCGGTGCTCGTGCTCCTGGGCTTCGCGGCGCCCGCGCCGCCGGCCGCGGGCCAGGCGCGACGCTTCTCCGTGCTGGAGGTGGGGGCCGGCGCGACCGTCGTGGCCGCTCGCTCGACGTTCTCAGGTGTGGAGTTGGGGATCGCCCGCCGCCTCGGCTCGGGTCTGACGCGGCTCGCGTTCGGGGCGGCGGGCGGGGCCTACGAGGGGCGAGCCGGGATGCGACTCGCGGCCACCGCACAGTTCCTGCTGCGCCCGACGGGACAGAGCGGCGCGGGCCCGTACGGCGGGCTCGGAGTCGCCTTCGCGGGCGCCGCGGGCACGCACGGAGCCGCGTATCTCGTCCTGGTAGTGGGAGTTGAGGCGGCCCCCGGACGACCGCAGGGGTGGTACGGCGAGCTCGGGCTCGCGGGCGGCGTGCGGGCCGTCGCGGGGTGGCGGTGGCGTCGGTTTCCGGAGTGGTGGCGGTGACGACAGGGGCGCCCCGTCGGGGCGCCCTGGAAGCTGGGTGGTGCTGCGGGTCAGACGCTGGCGCCGACGGCGGCCGCGCGCGCGACGACGGGCCGGCAGTATCGCTCGCCCAGGACCCGTAGCTCGGTGATCTCCCCCTCGCGTAGCTCAGGGTAGCGGTCGGTGAGATACAGCATGGTGTCGTCGAACCACTCCTTCTGATGCTCGGGCGCCGCTTCCAGGACGCCGCATCGGAGGATATGGGAGAACAGCTCGTCGCGTGCCTGCTCGAAGGGGGTGGGGGTAGAAACTTTTCTCGGTTCCGAACGCTTTTTCGCCATGCGCGAAGGGCTCCTCTCTTTCGGTCGGGGGGCCGGGTCAGAACGGCGCCGCAATGTAACAGCGGACCCAGCGCGACGCAAAGGCGGGACGCGGTCGCTGGCCTCGCGGCGCGGTGGGGCCGGGTCTAGCTTCAGGGTAGTAACTGCGGGGCGCCGTCGGGGGTTCCCCGACGGCGAGGGAACATCGGAAGGCGGGAGCATGAGCGACGACAAGGATCAAGTGTACGGGCCGGAGCGCGCCGAGCGGCTGGTGGCGTTGTTGCGCGCGCTGGCGGAGCGTATCCAGGAGCTCGACCGCGCTGGTCGGCTGCTCGAGGCCGCGCCCGATCTGCAGCGGCTGCTGGGCAACGTGCGGAGCGAGCTGTTTCACTACGAGGTGCGGTCCACCTACGACACCCCGGAGGTCGCCGAGAGCCGGCGTATCGTGGAGGAGGCCGAGGGGCGCGGGGCCGAGCTGGCGAACGGCTTTGAGGATCCGGACGGCGACGAGCCCTGGCGGAGGCCGCCGGGCCAGTGAAGGGCTTCTACTACCTGCTGGGGGCGGTGGCGATCGGCGGCGGCGTAGCGCTGTGGTACGGGGCGCAGCGGCCGGCCGGGACCGCGCCGCCCGGCGCGGCCACGCCTGTGGCGGCGACCGACGGATTTCGCGGCTTCACCCTGGGCAGCGACACGGCGCGGGTCGAGGTGACGGAGTACTCGGACTTCGAGTGCCCGTTCTGCGCCCAGTTCGGCACGGTCCAGATGCCCGTGATCCGCGAGCAGCTGATCGCCACGGGCCGGGTGCGGTGGCGCTTCCGCGACTTCCCTTTGCCGGGCCACCAGTACTCGCGATACGCCGCGCTGGTAGCGCAGTGCGCGGGCGAGCAGGGGAGGTTCTGGGAGATGCACGACCAGCTCTTCTTCCACCACCAGTGGGCGCAGACCGGAAAGAATCCGCGGGGGTTGTTCCGCGATTTCGCCAAGCAGGCGGGCCTCGATCTCGCCAAGTATGACGCTTGCGTGAACGCGCAGCGCTATGACGGCCGCATCCAGGCGAGCGTCGAGGAAGGCACCGCGCTGGGTGTCAGCGGGACGCCCACGTTCTTCGTCAACGGCCACCGCTACGGAGGGCGTTCCACGTCGGACGACTTCAAGGCCGTCGCCGACAGCATCACGAAGTCACGCAAGTAATGCGGCAGCGGCAGGCGATCGCGCTGCTGGCCCTGGTCGGGCTGTTCGTCGCCCTGTACCTGTGGCTGTACAAGATCGGGGTCATCGGCACGCTGCAGTGCGGCACCGGGGCGTGCGAGCAGGTTCAGACGAGCCGGTACGCGGACCTGTGGGGAGTGCCGGTTGCCTTCTACGGCGTGGTCGGATACGCGGCACTGCTCGCGGTGGCCGTGCTCGGGCTGCGGCCCGGGTTGTTGGCGGAGCGTCGAGTCACCCTCGCACTGGCGGCCCTCGCGACGGTCGGCGTCGCCTTTTCGCTGTACCTCACCTACCTCGAGCTCTTCGTCATCCACGCGACCTGCCGCTGGTGCGTTGGCTCGGCGGTGATCGTCACGGCGATCTGGGTCGTGGCCCTCTCCGCGATGCGTCGCAGCGTGTAACGACGCAGCCGATCGCGCCGACCGGCTAATATTGATCGCCATGCCCCGGCCTTCCGAATCTGGAGCGGCCCCGCGCGGCCGCTACCTCGCCACGCTCGCCCTGTCTGTCTTGGGCGTCGTGTATGGCGACATCGGGACGAGCCCGCTGTATGCGCTCCGCGAGTCCTTCCACGGGACCCACGGGATCCCCGTGAGCCCGGGCAACGTGCTCGGCGTCCTCTCACTCGTGTTCTGGTCGCTGGTCCTCGTGGTCACGATCAAGTACCACGTCGTGATCATCCGCGCGGACAACAAGGGGGAGGGGGGCGTGCTCGCCCTGATGGCCCTTGTCAACGGCAGCCGTCTGGCCCGGGGTCTCTCGCCGCGCCGCATCATGATCGTGCTGGGCATCTTCGGGTCGGCGCTCCTGTACGCGGACGGCGCCCTCACCCCGGCGATCTCCGTGCTGAGCGCGGTCGAGGGGCTCGAGCTCGCCACGCCGGCCCTCGCGCCTTGGGTCATCCCGGTGACGCTCGGGATCCTGGTCGGCCTGTTTCTCCTGCAGAGCCGCGGCACTGCGCGCATCGGCGCGCTGTTCGGTCCGGTGATGCTCGTGTGGTTTGCAACCATCGGGGCACTCGGCTTGGGCGAGATCGTCCGCCAACCGGGGGTCCTGGCCGCCGTTTCTCCGTCTCACGCCGTGCGCTTCTTCGCTGAGGACGTGGGCCGGGGGTTCGTAGTGCTGGGCGCCGTCTTCCTCGTCGTCACGGGGGGGGAGGCCCTGTACGCGGACCTCGGCCACTTCGGCCACCGCGCGATCCAGATCGCGTGGTTCAGCGTGACATTCCCTTGCCTGTTGCTCAACTACTTCGGGCAGGGGGCGCTCCTGCTCCGTGCCCCGGCCGCGGCGAAGAACCCCTTCTACCTTCTCGCCCCGAGCTGGGGCCTGTACCCCCTGATCGCGCTCGCGACGCTGGCGACCATCATCGCCTCGCAGGCCGTGATTTCCGGCGCCTTCTCGCTGACGCGCCAGGCGGTGCAGCTCGGCTACAGCCCACGGCTCCGCATCGAGCATACCTCGTCGCGCGAGATCGGCCAGATCTACGTCCCCGCCGTCAACTGGGGCCTGATGCTGCTGACCTGTGCATTGGTGTTGGGCTTCGGCTCGTCCAGCAACATCGCCGGTGCCTACGGCGTGGCCCTCTCCACGCTGATGCTCATCACGACGCTGATGTTTTACGTGATGAGCCGCGAAGTCTGGCGCTGGAGCATCCCGCGAGCGGCGCTCGTCGCCGGGCTGTTCCTCTTCATGGACGTCCCGTTCTTCGGCGCCAACGCGCTGAAGATTCGTTACGGCGGCTGGGTCCCCCTGGTCATTGCGCTCGGCGTGTACACGCTGATGACCACCTGGAAGCGGGGCCGCGAGATCCTCGCCAAGCGCATGCTGGAGAAGACGGTGCCCCTGAAGATGCTGCTCGCCGATCTGGCGGCGGAGCCGCCGATCCGCGTGCCCGGCACGGCCGTCTTCATGTACGGCACCGCGGACGGCACGCCGCCGGCGCTCGTGCACAACCTGGCCCACAACAAGGTGCTGCACGAGAAAGTCGTGTTCCTGACCGTGGTGACGCCCGATGTACCCCATGTGCCGCCGACGGAGCGGGTGACGGTGAAGCGGATGGGGAAGGGGTTCCACACGGTGGTCGCCCGCTACGGGTTCATGGAGGATCCGGAGATCGAGGACGTCCTGGCGGCGTGCCGGGCGAACTCGCTCGACACCCGGATCGAGGGAACGACCTTCTTCCTCGGTCGTGAGACCCTCGTCGCCGCCGAGCGGCCCGGCATGGCCGAGTGGCGGGCGAAGCTGTTCGCGTTCATGTCGCGCAACGCGCTGCGCGCGACGGCCTTCTTCAAGATCCCAGCGAACCAGGTGTTCGAGGTCGGAGCCCAGGTCGAGCTGTAGCGGACGCGCGGGCGTTGCATCCCTGGACGAGCGCCCGCTATCGTTAGCGCGCCATGCACTGGCGCGACATCAAGCGCTTGCTCGTCGGCAAGCCGCTCGAGACACTGCAGCTCGGAACCGAGCGGCTGAACAAGGTCGTCGGGCTCGCCGTCCTCTCCTCCGATGCACTGTCGTCCGTTGCCTACGCCACCGAGGCGATGCTGCTCGTCCTCATGGCGGCGGGAGCTGCGGGCACCGACCAGGCATTGAAGGTCGGCGGCTTCATCCTGCTGCTGCTCGTCATCGTCGTCGCGAGCTACCGTCAGACCGTGTACGCCTACCCGCAGGGGGGCGGGGCGTACTTCGTCGCGAAGGAGAACCTCGGGACGACGTTCGGACTGGTCGCGGCCGCCGCGCTGCTCGTGGACTACACGCTCACGGTGGCCGTGTCCGTCGCGGCGGGCGTCGACGCGATCACGTCGGCGTTCCCCGGCTTGCTCGCCCACCGTGTGGCGTTGGGGCTCGTGGCGATCGCGGTCATCGCCTTCGGCAACCTGCGCGGCATCCGCGAATCGGGGGCGATCTTCTCGGTCCCGACGTACTTCTTCATCTCGATGTTCGGGTTGATGCTCGTCGTCAACCTCCTGCATCCGCTGGGCTACTGGCCGGGAGTGGCGACGCGCGGGCAGGGTGCCCTGGAGCTCGTGTCATCGTGGCTCTTGCTGCGCGCGTTCTCGTCGGGATGCGCGGCGCTGACGGGCGTCGAGGCCGTCTCGGACGGCGTGGCGGCCTTCAAGCCTCCCGAGTCGAGGAACGCGGCCGTCACGCTCGGTTGGATGGGCGTCATCCTCGGCAGCTTCTTCGCCGGGTCGACGTATCTGGCGCACAGGTATGGCGTCGTTCCGGTCGGCGACCAGACCGTGATTTCGCAGCTGGGCCACGGTGCGTTCGGTGACAGCATCTTCTACTTCTTGCTCCAGTTCGCCACCGCGCTGATCCTCATCCTCGCCGCCAACACGTCATTCGCGGACTTCCCCCGGCTCGCCTCGTTCCTCGGGCGCGACGCCTACTTGCCGCGCCAGCTCGCGAACCGGGGCGACCGCCTGGTGTTCTCGAATGGGATCCTGCTGTTGGCGCTCGTGGCCGGGGCGCTGCTGTGGCTGTTCGGCGGCGACACCCACGCCCTCATCCCGCTGTACGCGGTGGGGGTGTTCCTGTCGTTCACCCTGTCGCAGGCGGGCATGGTGACGCGACTCGTGAGGCGGCGCGAGCGGGGCTGGGTGGGGCGAGCCACGTTCTCGGCGATCGGCGCGGTGGCGACCGGGATCGTACTCGTCATCGAGCTCGCCACCAAGTTCACGAGCGGGGCCTGGATCACCGCCCTGCTCATCACCCTGCTCGTGCTCGCGTTCTACGAAATCCACCACCACTACACCTTCTACGCCCGGCAGATCTCGAGCAAAGAATGGCAGCCCGTCTGGCCGCGCAAGCACGTGGTCGTCGTGCCCGTGGCGGGCGTTTCGAAGAGCACGGCGTCCGCGCTCGCCTACGCGCTGCTCCTGTCGCAGAACATCCGGGCCGTCGCCGTGGCGACGAACCCGGAGCAGGTCGCGAGGCTGCAAGACGATTGGGACATGTGGGACAGCGGGGTGCCGCTCGAGGTCTTGATCTCCCCGTACCGCTCGATCGTGCGCCCGCTGCTCGACTACATCGATCGGGTGGAGAACGAGGAGCAGCCCGACTGGCTCACGGTCGTGCTGCCGGAGGTGGTGCCCGCCCGGTGGTGGCACAACATCTTCCACAACCAGACGGCACTCGCGATCAAGGCGGCGCTGCTATTTCGGCCCAACGTGGTGGTGACGAGCGTGCCGTACCATCTCGAGCGCTAGGCCGCCTCATTCATTTTCGCCGAACTTCGCGATGTCCTCCGGTAAGGCTTCTCGCGTCGTCGTCGTTTCCTGACCTTGAACCATCGACCGGATTTGCTCGACCACGTCCGGGTTCGCAAGCGTCGTTACGTCGCCGACATCTCTGCGGTTCGAGATCGCCGCGAGCACGCGACGCATGATCTTCCCGGAGCGCGTCTTGGGCATATCCGGCACGATGTACACGTGCTTGGGTCGGGCGATCTTGCCGATCACTTCCTCGTTCGCCTTGACCACGCGGTCGATGATGTCCTGGCTGTGCGGCACGCCCGGTTTGACGGCGATGTACACTTCGGGCACGCGTCCCTTGACCTCATCCTGCACGGGCACAACGGCGGCCTCGGCGACTTCCGGGACCGTGAGGCAGGCGGACTCGATCTCCTTCGTGCCGAGGCGGTGACCAGCGACATTGATCACGTCGTCGATGCGGCCCAGGATGCGGTAATAGCCATCCGCCGCCTGCACGGCGCCGTCGCCGCACAGGAAGGGCCAGTCGCGCCAGTCCTTGCTCTTGGGATTCTTGTTGTACTTGGCGAAGTAGGTCTTGACGTAGCGGTCGCGGTCGCCCCAGATCGTCTGCATGATGCCCGGCCAGGGATGGCGGATGCAGATGTTGCCCGCCTTGCCGGATCCCTTGGGAACCTCGGCGCCGGTCTCGTCGTAAATGACCGGGTGAATCCCCGGCGCGCCGGGACCGCAGCTGCCCGGCTTCATCGCATGAATCGCCGGAACGGTGGTGCCGAGAAAGCCGCCCGTTTCGGTCATCCACCACGTATCCGTGATCACGGCTTCCCGCTTGCCGACCTCGTCGTAATACCAGCGCCACGCCTCCGGCTCGATCGGCTCGCCCACGGTCGTCATCGACTTGAAATGGTACTTGTACTTGCGCGGCTCTTGGGGACCGAGCTTCCGCAGCATCCGGATCGCCGTCGGCGCGGTGTGGAAGATGTTCACCCCCAAACGCTCGGCAATGCGCCACGGCCGCCCGGCGTCGGGAAACGTCGGCACGCCTTCGTACAGCACGCTCGTCGCCGCAATCGCCAGGGGACCGTAGACGATGTAGGAATGCCCGGTGATCCAGCCGATGTCGGCCATGCACCAGTAGATATCTTCTGGATGGATGTCGAGAATCCACTTGGACGTGCCGGTCACGTACGCCAAGTACCCCGCGATGCCGTGCTGCGCGCCCTTGGGCTTGCCCGTCGTACCGCTCGAATACATCAAGAACAGGGGTCCCTCCGACGGCAGCGCAACCGGTTCGACGTTCTTGCCTTTGTAATCCTTGAGCAGGTCATTCACGAAGACGTCGCGACCTGAAACCATCTGCGTCTTCGCGGAATACCTTCCGGGATACCGCTGCCACACCAGCACCTTGTCGACGTCCTGCCCCAAGTCTTTCGCCGCCCGCACCGCGATGTCGGCGTTCGCCTTGTGATCGACGAGCGTGCCATTGCGCCAGTAACTGTCCATCGTAATCAGCACCCGGCTGCCCGAGTCCTGCATGCGCGAGCCGCACGCCTGGCCGCTGAAACCGCCGAAGACTTGCGAGTGGATGATGCCGAGTCGCGCACACGCCAGCATCGTGATCGGCAACTCCGGGACCATCGGCATGTGAAAGGTGACGCGGTCTCCCGCCTTGAGTCCCATGCCGCGCAGCAGCGCAGCCACTTCGTTGACCCGGCTGTAGAGCTCCTGGTACGTGATGACCACATCCGGCTCTGATTCAGGTTCGGGCACGAAAATAAAGGCTGCCTTGCTCCCGTACTTGGCCAGATGGCGGTCCACGCAGTTGTACGCCGCGTTGATCTTGCCCCCGACAAACCATTTCCAGAACGGCGCGTCGCTGGTATCGAGGACGGTGTGATATGGCTGGAACCAGGTCAGCATGTCCGCATACGTCTTGAAACAGTCGGGAAACTTGTCGAGGCCGAACTTTGCAAAGACGTGCGGGTCTCGCAGATTCGCCTGTGCTTTGAATTTCTCGGAAGGTTGGTAGTACTCCTCTTCCTTCCAGTGCACCGCAATCTGCGCTTCACTGACCTCGGTCAGCTCCTTCGTCTCGACTGTCTTAGCCATGTGATTGATCTCCTAGCCAGCACCAGTCCCCGTTGCCGAAGCATGCCAGGGGGTTGTCCCGTTTCAGGTAAGGTATGCCGCTCTATGGAGGCGTGGTCAAGGCGGTGGCGGGGCGCGTGTTGCGCCCTTGCAATATGCGCCGCACCGCTCGCTCTGCGACGACGCGGCGCGTGCGCCGGCTCACGCACCTTTTGACAAATGGTTGAGCGCCCGCAGCTTAGCTGGGTGGCACTGGAGTCGCAGGAGGGAGCGGCAATCACCACTGGAGCCGCCCGTGAAGGAGATGCTGGCCATGTCTACCCGCCCGACCGAGAAGGTCCTCGCCGCGCCCGAGCAGCTGGGGCTCGAGTCGCGGACCGACTTCCGTCGGGCCGCCGCCGAGCTGTTGGAGCAGCTGCCTGAGGGCGCGGGCCGCCTGATCATCGACATGAGCGGCACACGACAGGTGGACAGCGCCGGGCTTGGGGCGCTGATGCTGATCCAGCGCCGGGCGGCGGAGCGCCGGCTCACGGTGTGCCTGCGCGGTGCCAATGAGGAGCTGCGTTTTCTTCTCGTCCTCACGAAACTCGACGACCTCTTCGAGCTCGAGAGCGGCGTGGCCTGAGGCGTAGACGGGCGGAGCGCGGCGCGTATATTGACCCCCCATGGGGTCCGCCGCCTCCCCGCGCAAAGTGCTGTTCGTCGAGGACGAGTCGGCCCTCCGGTCGACCTACCAACGATTCTTCGCTTCCCGCTACGAGCTGGCGTTCGCCTCGAGCGGAACCGAGGCGCTGCGGCTGCTCGAGGACTTTCAGCCCGACGTCCTGGTGCTCGACATGCGCCTGCCCGACACCGACGGCGTGACCGTGCTGCAGCAGGTTCGTGTCTCCCGTCCCCAGCTGCCCGTCATCGTTACAACGGCCTACGTCAGCATGGAGCCCCTCATCAGCGTGCTCGACCTGGGGCACAGCGGATATCTCGTCAAGCCGTTCAGCATGGACGACCTGGCCGCGCGCATCGATGCTGCGGGTTGAGGGACTGCGGCACGCCTTCGGTCGCGTGCGGGCGCTGGACGACATTTCCTTCCATCTCACTCCCGGGCAGACGCTCGCGATCTTCGGGCCGAACGGCGCCGGCAAGACGACGCTGCTCAAGGTACTCGTCGGACTGATCCGCCCTCAGGCCGGCACGACGCACGTGGAGGGTGGGCCGCGCGCGGTTGGCTGGATGGGGCATCAAGCGCACCTGTACGGGCATCTCACGGTGCGGGAGAACCTGCTTTTTTGGGCCGCCCTGTACGACGTGCCGGCCCCTCTGCGGCGGGCCCGCGTGGACGAGGCGCTGCGCCGCCATGGGCTGGCGGATCGAGCGGACGAGCCGGTGCGCGCGCTCTCGCGGGGCCTGGTGCAGCGCGCGGCGATCGCCCGCGCGCTGCTGCACGAGCCGCGGGTGCTGCTGTTGGACGAGCCCTTCACGGGACTCGACCTGGCGGCGGCGGCCGAGTTCCGCCGCCTGCTCGCGCAGCTCGCCGGCGCGGGGCGGATCGTGGTGCTCGCGACGCACAACGTGGACGAGGGCGTCGAGCTCGCCACCGACATCGCGTTTCAGCAGGGCGGCCGGTTCGTGTCCCTGGGGCCGCGCGGCGGCCGCACGGCCGGCGCCGTGGCCGAAGAGTACCGGCGGGCGGTGGCCGGTGGGTGAGACGCTGCGCCACGCGTGGACGCTGGCGCGCAAGGACCTGGTGCTCGAATTCCGCACGCGCACGGCGATCCTCTCGGCGGTGGTGTTCACGGCGCTCGTCCTCATGGTGTTCAACTTCGGGCGCGACCCCTCGGCCGTGGCGGCGATCGACCTCGCGCCGAGCATTCTGTGGGTGACGTTCACCTTCGCCGCGATGCTCGCGTTGAACCGTGCCTTCCAGCTGGAGCTCGACAACCAGGCACTCGAAGGGTTGCTCGTCGCGCCCATCAGCCGCACCAGCATCTATTGGGGCAAGCTCGCCGCCAACCTGGTGTTCGTGGCGGTGGTGGAAGCCGTGGGCCTGCCGCTGTTCGTGCTGTTCTTCAACGTGCCGGTGGCCGACGTGCTCGGGCCCCTCGTCGGCGTCATCGCCCTGGCGACGGTCGGGTTCGTGGCCGTGGGCACGCTGTTCAGCGCGATGCTCGTGCGCACCCGCTTTGCCGAGCTGATGTTGCCGGTGCTGCTGCTCCCGTTTCTCATTCCGCCGCTCATGGGCGCGGTGCAGGTGACCGCCCGGCTGCTCGCCGCGCGGCCCTTGAGCGAGGTGGCCGGCTGGCTTAGGTTGCTCGCGGCCTACGACGTCGTGTTCCTGACCCTCGCGACCCTCTTGTTCCCGCACACCGTCGAGCAATGACCCTCGCTCGGAAGGGCCACTGGACTACCCTGGTGGGCCTCGTGCTGCTCGGCGGCGTGTACGTGCGCGCCGTCGTCTTCACGCCGGTGGAGCGGCTGCAGGGGCCGGCGCAGAAGATCTTCTACCTGCATGTTCCCGCTGCGGTGTGGACCGAGCTGGCGATGGTGCTCGTCGGCGTGGCGAGCGTGGTGTTCCTCTTCTTGAAAGATCCCCGCCTCGACCGGTTCGCCGAGGCGTCGGCCGAGGTCGGCACTGTGTTCGCCGCGATCGTGCTGACGACCGGACCGATCTGGGGAAAGACGGTGTGGGGCACGTGGTGGGCCTGGGACGCGCGTCTCACCTCCACCCTGTTCCTCTTTTTCCTTTATATAGGCTACCTACTGCTGCGCGGCGCCGTCGTGGACGCGGGCGCGCGCGCCCGCTACGCCGCCGTGCTCGGCATCTGCGGCATGGCGCTGGTGCCGTTCATCCATTTGAGCGTGTACCTGTTTCGCACGCTCCATCCGCAGCCCATCATCCTCAAGCCGAGCGCGCCCTCACTCCCGCAGAGCATGCTGGTGACCTGGCTGCTGTCGTTCGCGGTGTTCACCGTGCTGTACGTGGGGTTCGTGATGCAGCGCTACGCACTGGGGCGGGCCCGCGAGGAGGGAGACCGTGCCTGACGTGCCGCACAACGCGGGTTATATGGTGGCCGCCTACGTCACCACGGCGCTCATCCTGCTGGCCTACGCCTGCTCGCTGTACCGCCGCGCCGCGAAGCGCTAGCCGGCGTGGGGCTTCGCGCCACCGCGCAGCTCGATCCTGGCCTCGGAGAGCCGCTCCCGCCCCCGGGGCACGAGGGTGGACCAGAGCGTGAGGGCCTGCTCCGCGGCGCGCTCGTCGCCGGCCTGAAACAGCGCCTGCGCGTTGCGCCATAGCGCTTCCGCGCCGCCCCCCGCGGCGTAGGCGCGGGCGAAGCGGGCCGCAGCCTCCGCGGCTTGGCCCGCGCGCCGATACAGCTCCCCCGCCGCCAGCGCCGCGTCCGCCCGCTCTTCGAGGACCAGCGCCTGCTCGTAGGCGGCCAGCGCCTCTTTCATGCGGAACGCGCCCTCGTACGCCTGACCCAGCAGCATCCAGGCCGCGGCGCTGGCGGGGAAACGCCGCGTCGCGGCCTGCGCTGCGCTCATCGCGCCGAGCCGGTCTTCCCGGGCGCGCCGCAGCTCGATGAGGGCGGCGAACGGCGGGCCGAATGCGGGAGACCAGGCGCAGGCGAGCCGCAGCCAGAAATCGGCCCGTGGCGCGGCGCCGGCCCGAGCGGCGCGGCGCAGCGCGAAGCGGACGAGGGCGTCGCGGACCATTGCTTGATAATGGTTCTCCGGCCGATGAGATTGCAATCCGGTATGGCACGAGAGTCCCGGTCGCTCGCGGGGCGCCGGATCGTGGTGACGCGCGCGCGCGAGCAGGCGGGCGACCTCGTCCGCGCGTTGCAGCAGCTCGGCGCGGAAGTGATCACGGCGCCGAGCATTCGCATCGAGCCGCTCGCCGACCTCGCGCCCATGGGCGCCGCGCTGGCCGATCTCTCCCGCTATCGCTGGATCGTCTTCACCAGCCGCAACACCGTGGACATCGTGTTCGACCGCCTGCCGTCATGGGGGTTCGAACCCCGGTCGCTCGGCCGCGCCGCGATCGCGGCCATCGGGCCGGCGACGGCCGCGGCGCTCGCGCGCCGGGGCGTGCCTCCCGCCCTCGTGCCCGAGCGCTACGTCGCGGAAGCGGTGATCGTGGCCCTGGCCCGCGTGGACGAGCTCGCGGGGGCCCGCATCCTCTTGCCGCGCGCGCTCGAGGCCCGGGACGCGCTGCCGGATGGCCTGCGGGCACGCGGTGCCGTCGTCGACGTGATCCCCGTGTACCGCACCGTGCCCGTGACGGGCGATGGGCCGCCCCTCGCCGGGGAGATCCTCGCCGGGCGGTGCGACGTGGTCACGTTCACGTCCTCCTCGACCGTGCGCCACTTCGTGGACCAGGTCGGCCGCGCCGCGGCCACGTCGGGCCGCTTCGTGGCGGCGGTCATCGGGCCGGTGACGGCCGCCACTGCACGGGAGCTCGGCCTGCGGGTGGAGGTCGAGGCGACCGAGTACACCGTCCCGGGCCTGGTGGACGCGCTCGCGCGATACTACGGGGAAGGGGGAGGGGGGAACCCTAAAGGACTCCCTGGCGGTCGGAGGGAAGGGTGAGTGGCATCCTGAAGCTCGGGACGCGTGGCAGCAAGCTCGCGCGGTGGCAGGCGGATTGGGTGCGCGAGCGGCTCGCCGAACGGGGGGTGGCGGCGGAGATCGTGGTCATCAAGACGCGCGGCGACGCCGAGGTGGACCGCCCCCTGCACGAGCTCGAAGGGAAGGGGTTCTTCACGAAGGAGATCGAGGAGGCCCTGCTCGAGCGGCGGATCGACGTGGCGGTGCATTCGCTCAAGGACCTGCCAACCCGTCTCGCCCCCGGCCTCGCGCTCGCCGCGGTTCCCGAGCGCGGGGACCCGCGCGATGTGCTGGTGACCCGCCAGCCCGGGGTGACGTCGCTCGCCGGACTGCCGCCCGCGGCGCGCGTCGGCACGTCGAGCCTGCGGCGGGTCGCGCAGCTGCGCCACCTCCGGCCGGACGTCGCGGTGCTGCCGCTCCGCGGCAACGTGCCGACGCGAGTGCGCCAGGTGAAGGAGGGCGGTGACGGCGCACTCGACGCGGCGCTGCTGGCGCGCGCCGGGCTCGAGCGTCTCGGCCTCGCCGCCATGGTCGCCGTAACGCTCGACCCCCTCGAGATCATGCCGGCGCCCGGTCAGGGAGCGCTGGGCCTCGAGGTGCGTGCCGACGATCGCGCGACCCGGGGCGCGCTCGCCCCGCTCGAGCATGCCGCAAGCGCGCGCCAGGTGGCGGCCGAACGCAGCGTGTTGGCCGCACTCGGCGGCGGGTGTCAGGCCCCCGTCGCCGCCTACGCGGGGAACGGCGAAGGGAGAAGGGGGATGGACAGGCTGTATGGCCGCGTCACGGCGCGCGATGGCGCCGTCCAGATCACCGCGTCGGCGGACGTCGATCCCGCCGATCCCGCGGCGGCCGGCGTGGCCGTGGCGGACTTGCTCGGAGCGCAGGGCGCGCTAGAGTTACTGGCCCGATGACTCAGTTCCCGATCCGCCGGATGCGCCGGCTGCGGCGCACGCCCGCGCTGCGGCGGCTGGTGCAGGAGACGCACCTCGTCCCCTCGCAGCTCGTGTGGCCGTTGTTCGCCGTCCACGGCGAGGGGGTGCGCCGCGAGATCGCCGCCCTGCCGGGCGTCTACCACACGTCGGTGGACGAGCTCGTGAAGGACGCCGAGCGCGCGCAGCAGCTCGGCCTGGGCGGGGTGATCCTGTTCGGGATCCCGCAGGCGAAGGATGCGACCGGCTCGGAGGCGTACGACGAGCAGGGGATCGTGCAGCGGGCGGCGCGCGCGCTCAAGCGGGCCGTCCCCCAGCTGCTCGTGATCGGGGACGTGTGCCTCTGCGAGTACACCGACCACGGGCATTGCGGCGTCGTGCAGGACGGCGAGGTCGAGAACGACGCCTCCGTGTACCTGCTCGCCAAGGTCGCGGTGTCGCAGGCGCGCGCGGGCGTGGACGTCGTCGCGCCGAGCGACATGATGGACGGCCGCGTGGCGGGGATCCGCACGGCGCTCGACGCCGCCGGGCTCGCGCGCGTGCCGATCATGTCGTACGCGGCGAAGATGGCCTCGGCCTTCTACGGGCCGTTCCGCGAGGCGGCGGGCTCGGCGCCGCAGTTCGGGGACCGCCAGTCGTATCAGATGCAGAGCACGAACGCCGACGAGGCCATGAAGGAGATCCGGCTCGACGTGGACGAGGGCGCGGACATCATCCTGGTGAAGCCGGCGCTCCCCTGCCTGGACTTGATCCGCCGCGCCAAGCAGGAGTTCGGCTCGCCGCTCGCGGCGTATCAGGTCAGCGGAGAGTACGCCATGATCAAGGCCGCAGCGCAGCGCAATATGCTCGACGAGTGCCGGGCGATGTGGGAGACGCTGCACGCGATCCGGCGCGCGGGGGCGGACATCATCCTCAGCTACTTTGCCCCTACTGCGGCAGAACTGCTCTGATGTCTGACGTCTGACGTCTAGACATCAGACCTCAGCGTTGTTTCGGCAGCAATACCGTCCGCCACAGCCAACCCGCTGCCGCGGCGCCCAGGAGCGGCCCGATCCACCACACGGCCTGCCCGTGCACGTCCGCGCTGATGATCGCCGGCCCGAAGGCGCGGGCGGGATTCATAGCGGCGCCGGTGAGGCCGCCGCCCACCAGAGCATCGACGAAGACCGCGAGGCCGATGCCAAAGCCGCCGATCTTCGGGGCTTCCGGCGACACCGCCGTCCCGAACACCGCGCTCACGAGGAAGAACGTCAGCAGCGCCTCGATCCAGATGCCCTGCATGAAGGTGACCGTGTCGGCGAGCTTGGGGGCGCCGGCGAGGGTCACGCGCACGGCGGCTAGCGGGAGTAGCCCCTTCACCAGTGCCGCGCCGACGAGGGCGCCCACGAGCTGCGCCCCGACGTAGCTCAGGGCGGTGCGGCCGTCCACCTTGTCGGCCACCCAGAGTCCGGCCGTGACGGCCGGATTGAGGTGCCCGCCCGAGATGTTCATCGTCATCGAGACTGCGATCGCCAAGCCGACGCCGTGCGCCAGCGCGATGCCCGTGGCGCCGAGCGCCCCCGCCGTGTGGGCGTTCATCACGACGCTGCCCGCGCCTAGGAACACGAACAACGCCGTCCCGACGAACTCGGCCGCGAGCGGCCGCAGCGTCCTGGGTATCACGGTCGATCCTCGACGGTGAGGGGCGGCGCCAATCTAGGCGTGATGCTAGGGGCGCCGCAACACCAGTGTGGCGTTGATGCCGCCGAAGCCGAAGGAGTTGGAGACGACGACGTCGGGCGCCGCCGCGCGACCTTCGCGCGGCAGGCAATCGAGGTCACACGCGGGATCGGGGCGCTCGAGGTTGAGGGTGGGTGGCAGCCAGCGGCGCTCCATCGCCAGCGCGCAGATCGCGGCCTCGATCGCCCCGCTCGCGCCAAGGGCGTGCCCGTAGTAGCCCTTGGTGCCGCTCACCGTGAGCCGATAGGCGTGCTCCCCGAACACCTGCTTCAGGGCGGTCGTCTCCGTGGTGTCGTTGAGGGGAGTGGAGGATCCGTGGGCGTTCACGTAGCCGACCTCCGTCGGCGCCACCGCGGCGTCCGCGAGCGCGAGCCGCATGGCTCGCGCTGCCTGGCGGCCGTCGGGGCGCGGCGCGGTCATGTGATATGCGTCGTTGGTGAAGCCGTAGCCCACGACCTCGCCGTAGATCTTCGCGCCACGCGCCAGGGCGCGGGTCCGTTCTTCCAGTACCAGGACGGCCGCCCCCTCCCCCATCACGAAGCCGTCGCGGCCCGCGTCGAACGGTCGCGAGGCGTGCTCGGGGTCGTCGTTGCGCGTGCTCATGGCGCGGATCACGCTGAACGCCGCGTAGGTCATCGGGGCGAGCGGCGCCTCGGCGCCACCCGCGAGCATCACGTCGGCGCGGGCCTCGCGGATCGCGTGGAACGCGTCGCCCACCGCGATCGTCCCCGAGGCACAGCTCATCGCGTTGGTCGAGTTGGGGCCGGTGAAGCCGAACTCGATCGCGATGTTGCAGCTCGCCGCGCCCGGGAACACGGCGAGCGCGAGCGCGGGATCGAGCCCGCGCGGCCCCGCCTTCAGGAAGCCGCCGACCTGCGCCTCCGCGAAGGCCACCCCGCCCAGCGCCGAGCCCATCATCGCACCGACGCGGTCGCAGTCCTCGCGGGCGGGAGCGAGCTCGGCGTCCGCGAGCGCGAACCGCGCACTGGTGACGGCGAGCTGCGAGAAGCGGTCGAGCCGCTTGGCGCGCTTCGCCTCGAGGTGGTCCTGGGGCCGGAAGTCGGGGATCTCCGCCGCGATGCGGCTCCGGAAGGGCGTGGGATCGAAGCGCGTCACCGCGCGCACGGCGGAGCGCCGTGCCACGAGGCCCGCCCACAGCCCGTCCGCGGCGGTCCCGATGGGCGTCACGGCTCCCACCCCCGTGATGACGACGCGCCGACCATTCCTCACAGCCACCCCCCACCGCGAATGCGGAGTGCGGAGTGCGGAGTGCGGAATCGAACGCCCGCCTTGCTACTCCGCATTCCGCATTCCGCATTCCGCACTCGTTCGAGCGGCATCATGTACGCTCCACGTATCGTTTGATCCCCGCGAGGGTGCGCGCGGCGATGCCGTGGATGAACACGGGGCCGATCACGAGACCCGCCGCGGGCGGGCCGATCAGCGGCCACGCGGGGCCGTGCCACTCGTGCACGATGGTCACCGTCACTCCCCCGTCCACCGGGGCGAATCGCCACGCGACGTTCATGCCTCGTGTGATACCCCGCACGTGCCGGTAGCGGATTTCCCGCCCGCGCGGGTCCACGGTCATCTCGGAGACCCACCAGGTGGGGTAGCGCAGGGGGCCGAACGGGCGCCAGGCGGCCATCTCCACCATGCCACCGCTCTCCCGGCGCTCGAGGAACCGCACCCAGCGATAGTGCGGCAGGATCTCCGGCCAGCGCTCGACCTGCGACGCCGCTTCGAAGGCTCGCTCCACGGGAGCGCGGATCGTGGTCTGATCGAGGGTGCGCATTCCAAGACCTCAGACGTCAGACATCAGACGTCAGTGTTCAGGAGCGACTGGCGTCTGATGTCTATCGGCGCCCATGCCGCAACAATCCGACACCCCGGCCGGTACTGCGCCACCGCGGGGACGCCGGCACTGGTCAGCATCGCGTTGAACTCGCGGCGCGTGTACCCGCGCCGCAGCGACAGCACGGCGTCGTGGCGCGTCTGGCGGCGGAACCCGAGACCCAACGACGCCATCCAGACCCCCGCCATCGCGAGGCGCGAGCGCCGCAGGTCGGCCAGGACTACCGCCCGCCGCGCCACGCGGTCGAAGCTCGCGATCCACCGCACGGCCAGCTCGCGTGGCAGATGGTGCAGCACCTGGCTCGCGATCACGACGTCCACCGTGCCGGGGCCGAGCGGCAGGGCGCCGCCGTCGGCGAGCACCGCCGTGAGGCCCGCCGCCCGGGCCAGCCGGGCGGCTGCGGGAATCCGCTCGATGCCGACGAGGGAGAGCGCGATTCCGTGTCGCCTGGCGCACGTGGCCGCGGCGCAGGGGATGTCGCCGCCGCCCGTGCCGACATCCAGCAAGGTCCACCGTTCAGGACCCTTCCCCCTTCCCCCTTCCCCCGTTCCCGCTTGGAAGAACGGCTCCAGCGCATCGACGATCGCCCGCGTCCCCCCGAACAGCCGGTTGAGGCGCGCGATGTCGGCAAGCTGCGCCCGCACGGCGGCCGGCTCGGCGTGCGGATCGTCGAGCAGCTCGGCCCCGATCATCCGCCCTGCAGGTTCGCGTAGCCGCCGCGGTAGTAGAGCAGGGGCGGCCGGTCGGTGACGCTGCCGCCCGTGACGAGTCCGAAGAAGACCGTGTGGTCTCCACCCGCGGCCTCGGCCTGCTTCTCGCACTCGATGCTCGCCAGCACGCCGTCCAGGACGGCGATGCCGTGCCGGTTCTCCTGGTAGCCGATGCCGTCGAAGCGGTCCGGGTCCTCCGAGGCGAAGCGGCGGGAGATGTGCTCCTGGTCGGCGGCGAGTACGTTGACCACGAAGCGGGTCGCCGTCTGCAGCGCCGCGTACATGTCGTTTTGTCGGTCGACGGAAACGAGGAGGAGCGGCGGGTGGAGCGAGACTGAAGCCACCGAGCTCGCCGTCATGCCGATCGGGCGGCCGTGTGCGCCGCGGGTGGTGACAACCGTCACGCCCGTCGCGAACCGTCCCAGGAGCTGGCGGAACAGCGCGGGGTCGACACCGTGCATGGTCACCAGAGCAGTCGCGCGAGCACGCCGGGGGCGAGCGCCGCGCGCGCCGGAACGAAGTTGCCCGTCGCCCCCACCAAAAGATCCGCGAGGTCGGGACGCCGCGCCAGCCGCGCAAC
>Ga0209056_10000462_pt1 | contig 44937 bp, 40 predicted proteins | sample GraSoiAngelo_114_FD_185876 | JGI IMG/M metagenome (GOLD analysis project Ga0209056, IMG submission 185876) | Grasslands soil microbial communities from the Angelo Coastal Reserve, California, USA - 14_0903_13_40cm (SPAdes) (version 2) | ecosystem: Environmental > Terrestrial > Soil > Grasslands...
CTGCAGCGTCTTGATTCATTTGGCGAGGAAGTGAAACAACGCTTGGAGAGCGATGAATATCTAGACCTGATCCGATCGGGATTTCGAAAATGGGACGAAGCATCAACTTCCGAGAAGAAACGTCTGATCGCCAATCTTCTCACAAATTCGGGTGCCTCGCGTCTGACGAGTGATGACGTGATCAGATTGTTCCTCGATTGGATAGAAATGTACCATGAAATTCACTTCGCTGTGATTCGTGAAGTTTATCGAAAGCCCGGAATTACTCGGCACACTATTTGGAAAACCATCCACGGAGTCTTTCCGCGAGAGGACTCTGCCGAGGCGGATCTGTTCCGCATGCTGATTCGCGATCTCAGCATGGGCGGCGTAATTCGCCAGCACCGCGAAACAACATATTCCGGCGAGTTCGTAGCGAGGAAACCTCAGCGCGGAACGCGAGCTTCCGGCGTATTGAAGTCAGCCTTCGATACCGAAGAGCCATATGAACTAACTGAACTCGGACGACAGTTCGTTCATTACACAATGGAAGAGGTTGTACCGCGCGTAGAGGGCTGATCAAGTCGAACTCTACCAGGCAGCAAACGATGACGCTTATTGCCACGGTTATGATCAGCCGGGGCAGTCCTCACCTTTGACATTTGCCGGGTAGGCCAGTCAATGGTTTCTGTGTTAATAGTAAGGACCGACCCCTTTTTTCTCCTCCCTCGCGAACAAAAAGCTCAGTTGTATCGACCCGCTCGCCGCGCAAGGCCCCAAGATTAGCAGGCAGATTTGGATTCTGATAAAGCTCAATTTCAAATCCGCCAACCTTGAGTCGGATAAGATTTCTAACCTTCCATAATTCGCCGTTCGGCTTTTTGACAGCCGTGAATTCGATCCCATGAAGCGTGCAATTGGCCAGACGACCGTAATAGTCACTCATTTCAGGTTGCACTCAAAAGTCGAGCGAATCGGCACGTATATCTGAATATGGTTTGCCTTCTGATTTTCGAGCGATGGCCTTTTCTAACAGCGCAACATTGGCTTGGTCGCTCTCGCTCCGTTTTTCAGCTGGGACAGCTATAACAGCGTCACGCAATGTTGAGAGATCGACCAATTTTTCGACCGACTCTCCATTCAAGAACGGGACCTTTTTAACACCATTGATGGTGCTGATCCAAACAAGGTGCTGCAACAGCTTCAATGCCCGGCTCGGGTCTGTGATTACTCGGGCAATCCATTCGTTGACCTCGTTAGATTCCGACCAGTCTTTCCAACGAAATAGGACATAATCGCAGTCCTTGTGGTCGAGAAGGCTGAAATCGTTGGCCCTATCTTGTATTCGACCGAGTGTCAGATTGACGAAATCGTCGACTCGCTCTTCCAAGATCACAAAGTCGGTTTTTTCGCCGCGTTGTCTTGCGGCTTTATCTTCAAGGGCGAGTTTGTGAATTGGCAAAATGAACCCTGAAGTCTCGTTGAAGGCTTTCCATAGTATCTCGGTAGTTCTTTTCTGGTCTTCGCTTTTCAATCGATGGAAAATGATGCGATTACACTGCATATCCAATCCAACGGAAACGAATGACGGCTTAGGGTCTGGTAATTCGTCACCGATGTCGAACAGCGCAGCGGATACTGTTTGCATGTTGTCGATCGGGATTTCTTCTTTCGTTACGAAAATGAAATCCAGAAAATCCTCGATAGTATTGCTCGCGATTGTCTCACGCAGCAATTTCACCAGCGCCTCTCGATTACCGCAGACCTCGATGAACCGACTAACATCGTAAGCGGTCGGCTTCACTGGATCGGTGCTCACCTCGAAGTACTTGTCGAACGACATCTGGTCGCAAATTCGCAGATCACGCTTCCATTCATTTTCGGAGCGATCGCCAGTTGCTTGTGAGAACAACGCTTGTAGCAAGCGTTTTAACCTTGGTTTGGTCTGTTCATCGCCAGCTGATGCAGCGACGATCGCGTCGATATTAGCTTGGAACCGCTCCAGGATCTTCTCCTGTCCAAGAAGACTGCGTCGCTCCCACTCGCGGCCGTGAAGGAACGATTTGGATACTGCGAGAAATGAATCATGATCGAACATCCGGAGGATTTCGACGGCGAATAGATCAATAGGATTAACCTCGAGCACGCCGTGATTAAGGTGCATCGCGAAATAAAATTCGAACACTCCTAGAAATCGCTTGATGTCACGCACATTGGTGAAATACGGCCATAAAGTTTCGAGGAAGAGTAGCGGCCATCTGCGCTCTTCCCAGCGGATCCTCACGCCATCGCGCGTAAGAATCTTGTCCAGTTCTTGAGTGAGCATTTCTCGGAGTTGTTTTTCCGACGCCGCAGGGACCGCAAATTCAACTTGCACGATTTTGCTCAGGTATTTCCCGCCGTCGTCCGATGTAACTTTCGCCAAGGCTCGCGTGACAATGTTCTTCTGAAACAAAAGAAAAAAGACGAGGTTTGGAAATTGAGCATTCGCTTTGACCAGTTGCACAAGCAGTTTGATCTCGGTGTCGGTAAGGCGGTCAATATCGTCGACGAATATTACAACAGGTTTCTGGAGCTTCCTGAGTTCGATCTCGATATCCGATCGGAGCTCCTCCAATGGCTTTCTCTTGAAAGTCGCCCAATCCGATAACGCAATTGCAATTTGATCAGTGATTTTCGAGAGAAATGACAGCGATGAAACCAAAACAAGAAAAACGAGAACAACAATGACTGCGACCGGTGCTTTGAGCACCGCTGAGAGTAAAAGGCCGATCGCCGACAACGAAAAGACACTGGCGACTACTGCTTGCGCTGGCGCCGAGATTACACCGCCGACCTTCAAGATCGAGGCGTATGCTTTCCATTTTGACGAGAGTTTCTCTGTCTTTCTCGCAATGTCCTCCTTACCGAATTCCGCGCCGAGCTGCCATAGAAACGCCTCAAGAAGCTTGTCCTGACCGCTCCATTGCCAGGGATTGAATTCGAGGATGTTCGCCCTGTTTTTGAGATGATAGATGATGAAGTTCTTAATCGTGGACTTACCTGTACCCCACTCGCCAGTTAAGCTTACAACAAGGCTGTCGCGGCCTGACCAATTGGCTAGCGCCTGCGCGATTTCGGCGCTGAAACGATCGTGATTTAGTTTGTCCTCTGCCGGATCGGTAAGCGGCTGATCAGCGGAAAACTGGGGAGCATCAGGCGTCTTTCCCATATTGGGGTCAGCGGTAAGCCTGACGATGGTGACGGATTCGCTGCACTCGCACAACTCGAATCCGCGTAAAAGGCTTCGCCTCACGCGGTTTCATCGTTTTATCCTCACGGGCTGTGATCGTTCACCTCGTCGACGGCACCTACGAGCTCTTCCGTCACTTCTACGGGTTGCGCTCTGGTCGCCACCGCAGTCTCTTGGCGAGGATGCCCAAGCCGAAAGCCAAGAAACGCCGCGTAAACCGCGTAAAAGGCTTCGCCTCACGCGGTCGAGGGAAAAAATGGATTCTGCTGTTGCTGGTGGTTTTGCTCCTCATCCCGGCGATGCAGGTGGTGGTAGTGCGATTTATCAATCCTCCGTTGACCCTGCCGATGTTGATCGAACAGGTCGGCGCGATGTTCTCGAAAGCTCCGAAGCCCCCGCTCCGCTACCGCTGGATCGATCTGACGAAAATTCCTGAGATGTTCCTGGAGCACCTATGGATTTCGGAAGATCAGCGATTCTTTCAGCACGAGGGCTTTGACTGGAAGGAGATGGACCTCGCGGTGAAAGAAGCGGAGCGGAAAGGGAAACCGGTTCGTGGAGCTTCCACGATCACGAACCAATGCGCCCGGTCGATATTCCTCTGGCAGGGCCGCTCCTGGATCAGGAAAGGACTGGAATCGTACTACACGATCTGGATGGAGGCGCTGTTGCCGAAGCGGCGCATCTTGGAGCTGTATGCAAACGTGATCGAGATGGGACGCGGGATCTACGGGGTCGAAGCAGCCTCGCAGCATTATTTCGGCGTCAGCGCGCGCGGCCTAACGCGAGAGCAGTCGGCCATGCTGGCAGCGGTCCTGCCGAATCCTAAAGGCTGGGATCCGACTAAGGCGGGCAGGACGTTGCGATGGCGTCAGCGGCGCATTCTGCAACGTGAACGCAGCGCGAATTTCCCTGAGAAGTTGCTTAGATTTCTGATTTGTGAGGTTTTCACCGCGAGGACGCGGAGAGAACGCAGAAGCAACGTGACGTTGCATCCGTGTTTCGGTTTGGACTCCGTCTCTCGAGCCCGCCACGGCGGGTAAACTTCTTTCGGCTGAAGCATTTCATGGCATGAGCAACGGAATCACCTGGCGGCCGTGCCTCCGATAACGGGTGAAATGAGAATCGAGAGTGAGGACGCGGCAATCGGAATGAAGTTCACTCAGTCTCACCAAGCAGGCGTCCGCTAATGACATCGGCACATCGGAGTAGCGTTCCATCAAAACTTCCAACGACGCGGCTTCCGTCTCGATATCAAAAGCAATTTGGATCACCCCTTCCCGGACAGCTCGCATGATCGTAGCCGGGCGGCCAGCTCCGCGCTGAAGCAGAAAACAGGCTTCGGTCAAAACCGGTTCACACGTCAACAACGGAGGCCGCAGCGCGTCTAATTGCGCAAAGGCCCAGGCATGATGCTGGTCACGCGTGGAATAAAAAGCGACCAACGGGCCGCTATCGATCAAAGTCTGTCTCACTCCCCGAAATCGCGCATGTATTTCGGGTTAGTGGACAAATCGCGCGGGCCGCGAAAGAACCCGCCAAACTCCGCCATCAACTCGGCACAAGACTTTTCGCTCTTGCTGTTCTTGTTCTGACGCTGCTCCTCAAGCGCCTGCCGGACCAGATCGGAGCGTGAACGTCCAAGCTCGTTGGCGCGCTTGGCCAGCCAGTTCGCCAACGGCGCGGGTAATTTCAGTGATATCGTCTTCATCATTGATACGGTATTACTGATCTGACAGATTGGCAAGATCGACCGCGTGGCGAATTTCGCCTCGAAGGTGGCTGAGTGCTGAGTGCGGTTCCTCAACCGGTCGGCCTGTCCACGGCGCTGGTTCGGAACTGGTCGTCCTTGTTTTTGAAGAGGATGTTGAACGTGGTCAGCGATCCGTAACAGCGCGTGATATACTGTTGCAGGTCGAACTTGTCCGCATCGCTCAGTTTGTCGCTCGCGTTCACCTTCTGCTCGAGAACTCGCAGATTATTCCGAATCATGACGATTTTGTGGAAGAATGTCTCGAGCGGGACTTCTTTCGGCTGAAGCGAACTGTCCGCAGGCTGCATGACCAGCGTCCCGCGCTGCCATCGAGTCGCCAGACCTTCTACAAGCACGTCCTTTTGTTCCAGCCCGAGCGCTTCGACCATAGCGTGAGCAGTATCGCGGATCAGATTCGCAAGCGGCAACTGTAGCTCGCTCAAAGTAGCGGTCGCTTCCGCCGGTTGGAGATCGCTGGAGGCCGGCGCAATTGTCCGCGGCGCCTCGTCAAACACGATCTCCGCGGTTTGCTCGGTCAGCGATTTCACCGTCCCGACGCCGTATTGCGGATGGCGCACCTTCATGCCGATATGGAGGGTGTCGATTTTCACGTTGCTCTCGAAGTCTGCGAGATCGTCATCAAAAGCGTAACGCTGGTGCCCATCGGCCAGGTTCAAAGTCGATTAGTTCCGAATCTGCGATGGCTTCGATGCGCTGGTCTGCAACGGTCGAAACATCATGTCCGGCCGTAGCAAGAATCTCCGGCCACGTCGGCGGAGATTTCGTCGAGCTTAAATTTCACACCGGGTGCTCCAGCGGTACATCGACATAACGTTCGCGCGCCATCTCCGCTCCGTACGCGATACAGGCCTGGACATCCCCTTCGGTGAGCCGGGGTAGTCTTTTAAGATTTCAGCAACGGTGGAGCCCGACGCAAGTAAATCCAGAATCAACGATACCCAAATGCAATGGCCGCGAATACACGGTTTACCAAAGCACCGTTGCGGATCGATCCAGATTCGCTGGAGAAGTTCTTCGCGTGTCACGAGACTATCTTAACTGAATCAGGCCTTCGCGTAAACTTCCCAAGCTTTCTCGCCGAACGCTTTTGTATCACAGCTCCCCTTCGCGCTTGCGCTCGGACATGAACACGTCCATCGCCGTGGTGCCCTTCAACGAGCCCCGCAGTCGCTGACGTTTCATCTTACCCGAGAGCCGAATTAGCTCGCCGACCTTGCGGATTTTTTCCTCGAAGGATTGTCGTGCCAGTTCGCGGCGGAACTCCGATTTCATTTTTTCGGCAGCTTTAAGTTATAACGGTGCAGAATGTCGTCCAGCGACGCCTTGTCCATCTTAGCTTGCTCGAGCAGTTGCTCAATCCGGGCCAGGTCTTTGTGTCGCCCGACGCTGGCGGCGACGGCGATGATGTACTCCGGTCGAAACACTTTTGCAGGGACGCCTTCATATTTGATTGGTTTTGCTTGGCGCACAGCTTCCTCGGTTAATCCGGACGCGGCCAGAAATTGAACCGGGAAATCTTTGACCAGCAGATGTTCGCGTTCAACGCGCCAGCCTTTCGATTGCAAATGCGAATAGATCGCGGGAATTCCGGCGCTGCGAGTCTTGTCCTTCGCAACGAAGACGATATCGGCGTCGTAAGTCGTAAACGGTTCAGTGTAGTAGATCGCGGCGAGCGCGCCGGCGAGCGCATAATCCTCAATCAAACCGGCGGAAACGAGTTGATTCGCTGCGCGAAGCACATCAGCAAGCGGTATTGCGGAGGGCTCGTCGGGCATTCGCCGTCGATCTTAGCGGAAAAGTTCGCGACTCGCGAAACGTTTCGGAGTCGCCAGGCCGCCGCGAAGCGTTCCCCAGAACTTTCCGCTGAGACAGCGGACGCGACAGCACTACGCTTTCGCGTAGATCTCTGCTTCGGACTTCGTGACCTCTGCGATCTCTGCGGTTGAAAATTAATCGACGAAAAGCGCGCGAGCTTTCTTAAATACCTCGTCGAATTTTGCGGCCGTCACCTTTCCAACTGAGTGAAGAATGATGTGGTGTTCAACGGTGAAAAGGCGTTGCGGTCGAATGAAGCAGGGCTGACCGATTTCGCCGCGTTCACAATCGCTGCTGTCCAGAGGGACGGCGAAAGCATCCCAGTGCGCGCGGCTCGTGATCTAGCACAGAATCAAATCCGCGCCCGGAAGATCGGCAATCACCAGAGCTGGCCGACGCTTTCCGCCGGTTCGCGGAAAGGGAACGACAACGATTTCGCCGACTACAGGTTTGACCACTGCCTTTGGAATTTTAGAGACGCGGAGATGGGTATTGATAGATGTTTTGATGCTTGAAGGATTCATTGGTGAGCTGTAGGGCGTAACGCTACATCCTGCACCTCCAATACGTATCGACAACGCCTTTCGTCGACGGCTACAGCACTAGGTTTTCGCGTAGAGCTCCGCGCCTTTTTCGACAAACTCTGCTGACTTTTCCTTCAGTCCCTTTTCGAGCGCTTCGTTTGTGCTGATCCCCTGCTCTGCCGCGTACCTGCGAACATCCTCAGTTATTCGCATTGAACAAAAATGAGGACCACACATCGAGCAAAAGTGTGCTGTCTTTGCGCCTTCTTGTGGAAGAGTTTCGTCGTGAAATTCGCGCGCGGTCTCGGGATCGAGCGAGAGATTGAATTGATCTTCCCAGCGAAATTCGAAACGCGCTTTGCTGATGGCGTTGTCGCGATATTGCGCGCCGGGATGGCCTTTGCCTAAATCGGCGGCATGAGCCGCGATCTTGTAAGCGATAACGCCGTCTTTCACGTCTTTTTTGTTCGGTAAACCGAGATGTTCTTTGGGCGTGACGTAGCAAAGCATGGCCGTGCCATACCAGCCGATCATCGCCGCGCCGATTGCGCTGGTGATGTGATCGTACCCGGGCGCGATGTCGGTGGTGAGCGGACCGAGAGTGTAGAACGGCGCTTCGTCACACCACTCGAGTTGTTTCTCCATGTTCTCCTTGATCATGTGCATGGGAATGTGGCCGGGGCCTTCGTTCATCACCTGCACGTGATGCGCCCATGCGCGCTGGGTCAGCTCGCCTTGCGTGTATAACTCAGCAAACTGCGCCTCATCATTTGCGTCGGCGATACTGCCTGGCCTCAGACCGTCACCGATGGAAAAGCTGACATCGTACGCGGCCATGATCTCGCAGATATCGTCCCAATGAGTGTAAAGGAAACTTTCCTGATGATGCGCGAGACACCATTTGGCCATGATCGAGCCGCCGCGTGAGACGATGCCGGTTGCGCGGTGCGCGGTGAGTGGGATGTAGCGCAGAAGCACTCCCGCGTGGACCGTAAAATAGTCCACACCTTGCTCAGCCTGTTCGATTAGCGTATCTCGATAAATTTCCCATGTCAGTTCTTCGGCGCGGCCACCGATCTTTTCCAGCGCCTGATAAATCGGCACCGTGCCGATGGGAGCCGGCGAGTTGCGAATGATCCATTCGCGGGTGGCATGAATGTTTTTGCCAGTGCTGAGGTCCATCACCGTATCTGCGCCCCATTTCGTTGCCCAGCGCATTTTCTCCACTTCTTCCTCGATCGACGACGCGACAGCGCTGTTGCCGATGTTGGCGTTGATCTTTACCAGAAAATTGCGGCCGATAATCATCGGCTCGGATTCAGGATGATTGATGTTCGCGGGGATGATCGCGCGACCGCGAGCGACCTCGGCCCGCACGAATTCGGGAGTGATCTCGCGCGGCATGTTCGCGCCGAATGATTCGCCGCGATGTTGATGGCGGAGATCGTTCGTTGCCACAGAGCCGTTCGGCAAGGCGCCGAACGGTGCGGGCGAGGCGCCCGCGCTCCCCATGTTTTCTCGGATCGCGATGAATTCCATCTCGGGCGTGATGATGCCCTGCCGCGCGTACCAGAGTTGCGTGACGGAATGTGCTTTCGCGCGAAGCGGACGGCGCGCCCGGCGGTCGCGCCCTACCTCTCCATTGGGCGTTGGGCGTTGGGCGTTGGGCGTTCGGCGTTTCCGCTGCGCGGAACGCGCGTGAACTTCAGAGAGAAAACCGTCATCAATCGGTTGAGCTTTTCGCCCTTCGATTTCTTCCACATCTCCGCGCTCGCGGATCCATTTCGCGCGCAACGGCGGAAGTCCTTGCGTAACATCGCCGTGAAAAGCGGCGTCACCCCAAGGTCCGCTCGTGTCGTAAACGCGCACCGGCTCGTTGTGAAGAATTACGGGCGAGGCTCCCGCGCTTCCCTCCATCTGACCGTTCATCGACTTCGTCGGCGCGAGCGAGATTTCGCGGAACGGAACCCGAACGTCAGAATGCAACTTGCCGGCGACATAAATCTTGCGCGAATTGAAACTCGCTCGGCTCCCGCCTCTCTCGCCGCTTCCCGTCTCGGCTTTACCTTCTATGTCGCTCGCACCGCTCGCTCCATTCATCTTGTCCATTCTGTTAATTCTGTCCCAAACAAAAAGGCCATGCGCGGAATCACGCATGGCTGAGTTGCCAGTCCGTCTCCGGACCTCCCTTCGGCGGCATTACCCGCATCAGGTTCAAGGGGTCTGCTCCGAAACAATTTGGAGCACTCTCAGCCACGCGGCTCCCCCGCACTTTCTTTCTCGCTCAGAATAAGACGCACCCGAGTGAAGTCAATTAACCGTGGCGGCAGCCGTGCCGGCTGCGGAGTACGGCTCGCAGGCGACCCCGCCTTCGCTAAAGCTTCGGCGTGCCAGGCACTCCTGCCGCTACAGAAAGGTCACGGAACGATCACATCGGATTCGAGCGACACTCTTTGTGAAGGAGTTGAAGTCTGCTGCGGCGAAACAAATTTGGATTTGCCGACTAAGTTCATCAAACTTGAATCTGCTTCCTTGAGCTGTCCTTCCGGTACAACGGGTTCAACGGGCGCCAACTTGGTTTGCTTCCGATAATCTGCGACGAGCATTGGCGGTTGCTTCTTGACTCCCAGCGACCGGTAGCTTTCAATCCCGACGCCGATCGCCGCAGCGAGCTTGCCGCGCCAGTCTTTGTTCGCGATCAATTTGCTTTCGCCGCGCTCTGTCAAAAAGCCGCCTTCGATCAGCACAGCCGGCACTTTCGTCAGACGCAGAACAGCGAACCGCGCGCGCTTGATGCCACGGTCGTACTCGGGGATGTGTCCGAGGAGCGAATGATAAATACAAGCCGAAAGCGCCATGCTATGCGCATCGACCTGACTGCCCGGTTGCATGTTGAAAGAACTCGAACGAACCGCGCTGTCCGATGTGGATGGCGCTCCGCGCGGCGTGAACGAAAAAATTTCGAACCCGGTGGCGTTCGGGTCGTCATTCGTTCCATTGAAGTGAATGCTGACGAAAATGGAATTGCGCGCAGCGTTGGCGATTTGTGCGCGCACTTCCAACGGCACGAAATAATCGCCTTCGCGAGTCATGATGACGCGCAGCCCTTTCGCCTGCAAAAGCGGGCGGAGCTTTCGAGCGACGTCGAGCGCAAAATCTTTTTCGTACCCTAAACGGTTCACCTGTCCTTTGTCGTGCCCGCCATGTCCAGGATCCAGAACGACCGTCTCAAGCTTGCCCACGTTCGAAACGCGATGGGGACGCACCAGCGGCTCGATTGTTTTCGCCACATCAGTGCGTGAGACCAAATATTTTCCGTCCTGCTCCAGCACAGGGAAGCACAACCAACTGCGCGCGCCGTTGATCATTGCCTCCCGGCTGCCACTCACAAATTCCAGCGGATTCTTGACGGTCTCGAAACGGATTTTATCGCCAGCACCAGCGACGCCGGCAGGTAATCCATAAAACTTCGAAATGTTGTCAACGGACAAGTAATCATGCCCGCTTACTTTAATGACTTCCCAATCGCTGGCAGCAAATCCGGTTTGCGTGAAAGCGATCCCGGCGGTGAGTAATGCCATATTAAAACAACGTCTCACCGTTCCGATCATCTCTGGGCTAGGATATCAAAAAATTGCTTCAATCTCAAATCACGTGGACGTGGACGCGCGTGTGTGTCGACTGCAGCCGCAACAAATTTTAGGAGCGTATTCAAAGTTCGTTTGACTCGGCACGTTTTTTTGCTAGAAACCGGAAATGTTTTTGCCTGCTCGACGTGTTCGCGGTGTCTGGATTGGATTAGTCCTGCTGGGTTTGACGCCGTTATCCGCAATCGCAGTTTCTCCCGCTCAAAAATTTCCAAAATGTTGTGTCTGGCGCGTCACAAATGCGGAAGCGCCATTTTATCTGGTGGGCTCGATTCATGCGCTCAGCAAAAAGGATTATCCACTCCCCTCCCCCTACGAGGTCGCGCTAAAAAACAGCACACGCTTCGTTTTCGAATTCGACCCAACTCGGGGCGCCGAATTCGAAAGGAAATTTGAAGCAGCCGCCAAATATCCGCCCGGACAGGACATCCGCTCGAAAATCGACCCAGCGCTTCTGGCTTGGCTGCGCCAAAATATTTTTACCTTCCAACCCGAGCCTCACCGCGGAAAACGGGGGCAAGTTGCAGGGTTCGACAGCAACCTCCGCTATAAGCCATGGTGGATTGCACAGCACCTCGCCGCGCCAGCCAGCTACAGCAAGAGTTCCGCCACGCACGGCTTGGATAATTATTTCGTGGACCACGCGAAAATCGCAGGAAAAGAGATAGGAGGCCTTGAGTCAGTTGATGAGCATGTGGCGGTGCTTGGAGGACTGTCGGATCGCGAAGGTGAATTTATGCTGCGGGACGCACTCACTCAGCCTGGAGACGGCGCGAAGGAATTCAGCAGGATGTACAAGGCCTGGCGCAAAGGCGATACGAATGCGCTTTGGGCGGGTGATTCGCGACTGCGCAGCCAGGCACCCAGCATTGCCGCTCGTTTCGTGGATGATCGCAACGTGAAATGGGTTCCGCGGATCGAGGCCGAATTGAAAACTGGCAAGCCGACTGCGATTGTCGCGGGGGCGCTTCATTTTTCCGGGCCGCGCAGTGTGATTGCACTGCTGCAAAAGCGCGGCTACCAAATCGACCAACTGTAGAGTGAGTGGCGGACAGGATTGTCTGCCTCACGTGACGCAGGCAATCCTTCCTGCGAGGGATTCAATGCGCAGGGGCGCTGCGAGAGTGGCAGACAGGATTGTCTGGCTCACGTGTGCGGACTCCCCAATTTGGGTTCGCTGCGGCTGCCGGTTCAACGGAACTACGCTTGCAAGGTCTAATTCGGATTAAACAAGTCCGAGCCACTCATTTTATTTCTTAAACCATGAAGTCATTCACCATCATTATTATTTCGATTATCGCTGCGCTTGGCTTGCGCGCTGAGCCGCAGCCGCAGATCGCACAAAATTCGCCGCCCATCGATCCGAAAAACATGGATACGTCCGTGAAGCCCGGTGACGATTTTTTCCGTTACGCCAACGGCGCATGGATCAAGCGAACCGAGATCCCACCAGAGTATTCCCGGTGGGGCGCTTTCAATGAGTTGATCGAGCGCAACAACGACGCGCTTCACACTATTGCCGAGAAGGCATCGAAAACCCCAGTCGATCCGAAGCTCTCACCGGAAACGCAGAAAGTTGGCGACTATTACGCTAGCGGAATGGACGAAAAGACGATCGATGCGATGCGCACGAAGCCATTGCAAGACGAGTTCAACAAAATCGAGATGATCAAAGATCGACAGGATGTGCTCGCGGAAATCGCGCACCTGCACACTATCGGCGTGAATACGCTTTTCGAATTCGGCGCAGGCCAGGACGCAAAGGATAGTACGCACGATATCGCACAAGCGGTGCAGGGTGGTCTCGGGATGCCCGATCGCGATTACTACACGAAGCAGGACGCCGAAATGAAAGAGACGCGCGAGAAGTACGTCGCGCACGTGACGAAAATGCTGACGTTGTTAGGCGAGCCGGCAGACAAAGCGTCCGACGAGGCGAAAAAGATCCTCGCGTTGGAAACCAAACTAGCCGAAGCGTCGCGCACCCGCGTGCAACTACGCGACCCGATCAAAAACTACAACAAGATGGGCACGCGCCAGCTGCAGGACCTGACACCAGACTGGAACTGGAGTGATTACTTCAAGACGATCAACCTGGTGGCTCCGGGCGAGATCAACGTGCATCAGCCGGAATTTTTCAAAGCCGCCAACGACTTGTTTAGATCGGCATCGCTCGACGATTGGAAGGCGTACCTGCGCTGGCACCTGGTCGATGCGACCGCGCCGTATCTTTCGAAAGATTTCGTAGACGAAGATTTCGACTTCAAAGAGCGTGTGCTGCGCGGGACACAGCAGATCAAGCCACGTTGGAAACGGGTGGTCTTGTCCGAGGATGGCGAGATCGGCGAAGCGCTCGGCAAACTGTACGTTGGGTTTTATTTCCCACCAGAGGCAAAGGCGCGCGCATTGGAGCTCGTCAACAATTTGAAGGAGGCGCTCGCGGATCGAATCAAGACGCTTGAGTGGATGGACGAGGCGACAAAGCAGGAAGCGCTGAAAAAACTCGCCGCGTTCACGGTGAAGATCGGTTATCCCGACAAGTGGCTGGACTATTCATTGCTGCAGATCGACCGCGGTCCATTTGTGTTGAACGCGGTGCGGGCCGAAAAATTTGAAGCCGATCGCGACGTAAACAAGATTGGCAAGCCGGTTGATCGCACCGACTGGGGAATGACGCCGCCGACAGTCAACGCCTACTACAACCCGAACATGAACGAGATTGTGTTCCCGGCCGGCATTTTGCAGCCGCCGTTCTTCTATCCCGATGCCGACGACGCGGTGAACTACGGCGGGATTGGCGCCGTAATCGGCCATGAAATGACGCACGGCTTCGATGACCAGGGACGGCAGTTCGATGCCAGAGGCAACTTGCGCGACTGGTGGACGCCGAAATCAGCGGAGGAATTCAAAAAGCGCTCGGGTGCGATCGTGCAGCAATACAACGAATACGAGCCGCTGCCGGGCTTGCACGTCAACGGCGAACTCACACAGGGCGAAAACATCGCCGATATCGGCGGAGTCAAACTCGCCTACGCTGCGTTACAAAAGGCGCTCGACAAACATCCTGAGGAGCGCAATAAAAAGATCGACGGGTTCACGCCGGAACAAAGATTTTTCCTGTCGTTTGCTGCGATCTGGCGGTCGAAGATTCGCGACGAAGACCAAAAGCTTCGAGTCAAAACAGATCCACATTCGCCGGCGCAATTTCGGGTGAACGGCCCGCTGTCAGATTTGCCAGAATTTCAGAAAGCGTTCAACATTCCCGACGGCTCGCCGATGGTTCGCCCCGCGGATAAACGCGTGAATATTTGGTAGGGCGCGACCACAGCTCGCTCGCGTGGCGAGGGCGCGCCGATAACGGAAGGCTAGGCGATCCGATATCGCGAGCAAAGTTCATTGGCAGCATCTCGCCACTTAGCAAAATGAAATTCGAACCCCGTTGGAGCAGGCGCCCTGGAACAACCCGTCTGCTTTTCAAAATTAGTTCTGTCTCGGTTCGCATAAACAAGGCGCCGACTTCGAGCATCCACTTTGATGCGGGAAGACCGAACTCCGTTCCCTATGCATGACGCAATTCGCGCATGAATTGCGCATTGGGTAACGGCTCCGGCGAACATAAATTGAAAGCACCGGACAAATCTTGGTTGTCGATCAAGAATCGGACCGCCCGGATAAAGTCGTATTCATGAATCCAGGAAACGAATTGACAACCGCTACCGGCACGACCACCAAGCCCAAGCCGGACCAGTCCGAGTGGCGTCGCGAAAATTCCGCCTTGATCCGGACCCATGATCATCGCTGAGCGCATGATAACATTGCGCGTATTAGGCAACGGATTGGCTTCAATCACCGCGCCCCCCCATGCCTTCGCGACGTCAATGCTGAAGCGCCATGTGCTCGGAGCATCGGGCTCATTTCCGCCGACTACACCACTGAGCTCATCGTTAGGCGCATCGAATGGATGCGCGTAGATCGTTGCCGTGGCCGCTTGCAACCAAACCGGCGGCGGATGCTTTGTTTTCTCAAGAGCCAGACGAATTGCGCGGACCGAGTTCACTCTGGATTCCAGAATCTCGCGACGATTTCGTTTTCCGTAGCGGCAATTTACGCTTCGTCGCGCGAGATTGATAACAACAGCGGCGTCTTCGAGTTCATCTGCCCAGTGGTCCATGATCTACCGTCCCACTGCACAGAGCGAAACGAGGAATGTGGCGCTGATTTTCGGCTAAGGACTAGAACTCCATCGCCGGTGGCGGAAAATGCACGGCAAAGAATTGCGCCGACCTGACCGGTTCCACCGGCGATGATGATCTTCATACTGACGCTCGGGAATTCGAACACAGGGTCTGCGGCGGACGACAGTGAGCAGCCAGAAGTCGCGCGACACTTTGCGCTTCCTGTTTGAACAATGCGCGCGATAAAAAGAACCGATTTCGTGAGAGCAATTCGCAAACAATCCGTGCGAACGGCAGCAATATCGGATGCGCAAGGCGCTGCGCATACTCTCGATAATTTTGGAGCGCCCACAGACACATGATCCAAGCATGCGCGCCGCGGTAGACCGAACCCTCATTTGAAATTACGAGCAGTTGTTCGCTTGGTTTGAGCGCGTCGATACCCGGAAATCGCCGTTCCGCTTTGGTCGATTGCAATGCGATGAATGACAGCGGTACAAAGGTCGGCTGTTTCGCCAGCCAGTTACGACATCGAACACACAATTCACACTGTGCATCGAACAAAACGTAAAGATGATTCATTGCGTCGCTACCGGAACATGGGCCTGAGGCGGGACCGGCGGCGGCACTCTTTGCAAAAGAGCACGCCGGCGCATTCTCGAAAACAGGAAGATGTTGAAGAAATGCATGGCGCCTAGGACCAGCATGACCACGCCTATCTTCCGGCTGATTGTCTCCAGCACCTGACGAAGATCAGCGGGCGCGATCCCCTCTTTTAAGGCGAGCGCCACGTAGCCGATGTTAATGAGGTAAAAACCGACAACTAAGAGGTGGTTGACCGAGTCGGCCAATTGCTCGTTGTGGTGGAACGAATCAATTAGAAACACGCGGCCGTTTTGATGAAGCGTGTGCGCTACCCAGACCGTGAGCGGAACGCTTAACGCGATGTAAACGATATAAGTCCAAACGATGAGAGTCATGGCAGTTTCCTTTCTTGGTTTGTTGTTTCGATGAAAGCGGTCTTTTTCATTTCAAAAACTTCAGGGCCCAGGGAACCATTTTGCTTTGCTCTGACTGCGAGACCTTCGTGATCATGCGGTCGGCCAGCTGGAGAAAGTCGCTCAGTGATTTGAGTTGTTTGTTAAAAGCGGCCGCGTCCGCGCCGCGCAAATCTTTGGTGCGCGCGCTGCATTCCTTTAAGACAGCAAGCGCTGGACGGAGTTCGCGTCTGCGGCGTTCGCGAATGATGATACAGAACATCTTCCAAACATCTTTTTCAGCTTCGAAGAATTCCTTTCGTTCGCCTTTGCGGACAACACTGCGGACCAGTCCCCAACTAACCAAGTCGCGCAGATTACTGTGCGCATTGCCGCGGCTGATCTTGAGTTCTTCCATGATTTCGTCCGTGCTCAACGCGGCGGGGGCGGTGATAAGGAGGGCGTGAATCTGGGCCATGGTGCGATTAATTCCCCAGGCGTTGCCAATCACGCCCCATTGACTCACAAATTCGTCCCCGGCTTCGCGCAGAGCAGCTGCAGCCTGGTTCTCCTGTTTCATGTAGTTTCAGTAAATTCTGAAACTACTGATTGTCAATGAATTTCTGAATTATTCTGGTGCGGTAACGCCAGGCCGTTTTCTTGACCCAGCGCGATTTTGCCACCCCTCTTTTTTGTCATCCCGAGCGAAGTCGAGGATCTCTCAAACTACCCCAAGGTTCAGAATTATTCCTTCGCGATCTTTCCGCCCCAGCTCAGTATCTTCGCCTTAGCCCCCGCTGCTTCTGCTTCTTTGATGTTGCCGGCGCGATTGTAAAATAGCGACAGGCTTGTCCAGCCGATCTGATCATTGGGCCGCAGCGCGACGGCTTTTTTGCCGGCTTCAATTGCTTCATTGAAGCGACCGAGTTTCATCAGCGCCATGCCGAGCGCATGCCAGCCATCGAAAAAGTCGGGCGCGATTTCAACACACCGCCGGTACTTTGCTGCTGCGTTTTCCAAGTCGCCGACGGCGAGGTGCCCACTCGCATCGTCAAAGATCTGATCAACCGTTTCCACCTTGTCTCAAAGAGAAAACCACTAATGAACACTCATTAACACGAATCGGGGACCGCGAGCATTCTGCTCGCACCGCCCGGCATTTTGCCGGACGGCCTCGCGCCGTATTGAACGTAAAGTTGTTGCCATTCGTAACCAACGTGCTGTGGCAGGTTCCCGGCAGAATGCCGCGAACGGCGGGCAAAATGCCCGCGCTCCCCACATAGTTACTCGTCTCAATTCGTATTATCCCTTGCTAGTTTCCAGGCCGGCCGCCTCCTGCCGGTCGTGCAACCATTCGTAAAGAACGACGCGCTGCTTGTTATCGAGAAGTCTTTTTTCAAACGCTGCCTTCTTCTCGGCAGCATTTGCATCTGTAGATGGCTCCCGCTTTTCCAAAACAGCAACAAACCCGTTCTCACCCGACGGGGAAAAATCGCTGATCTCGCCGGCGTTCAGGAATGCCACGGCATCTTTAATGGCCGTAAGATCGGTCGGTTCGTCCCTCTTCGGTTCCTTGTCTTCGGGTTTTGTTTTCTCCTCTTCGATCAACGAAAACGGCGAGATTTTCTCAGGCTTTGCACCTGCCTTTTGAATTGCTGCCTCCAGTGACTGTCCAGATTTCGTTGCCTCGCGAAGCTGATTCACTGCCTCCGCGCCTTTGGTCGACATTAGCTCACGAGATCGTGACTTCTTGAGCGCATCCACGATTTTCGGCTTCGCTTCTTCGAGTGTGAGAGGACGCGCCTCGCTGACCCCCGTGAGATGCAAAATGTAAAATCCATCCGCCACCTGGATAGGATCGCTGTTCGGTTCCTGCACCGATAATTTAAAGGCTGCTGCGCTAAGCTGCGGATCGCCTTTCAACTGCGGATCGGGCGCAGCGGCGGTAAATTCACCGGTCTCGTGCACTGGCAACTGAAATTTCTCAGCCGACTGCTTGAAGTCCGCGCCTTTCTCTAGCAGCGCCTGCGTAACATCCGTCGCCCGATCGGAAAGCTTTTGCAAAGCATCGATGCGTTCTTTGCCTGTCGACTTCTTCTGCTCCTCAGTCAGGCCCAGTTGCACAAACTGCACCTTGCGCTTCTCGTCGGTTTTGAGCTCGGCCTTGTGCGCGTCATAATATTTCTGCACATCCTCATCGTTGACGGTGATGCCATTACTGAAATCAGCCGACCGAAACCGAATGACGGTCACGTAGAATTTGTCGTAGCCGCGCTGAAACTTCTCGTCGAGCTCGCCTTTGGAAACTGTGATGCCTGCGGCCAGGAGTCTTTTGATTTCGTTGAGGCAAAGCTCATCGCGCACCAGTTGCTCGATATGTTCTTCGCCAAGTCCCATCGGTCCCAGGGCGAGCCGCACAAACCCGCTGAACTTGTTCATGTCGAAGCCCGCTTCACCCTGGAAAGCCGGCAACTTGCGAACAACATCAGCAATCTCGGGAGCGCTGGGGCGAAGACCGAGCCGATCCGCTTCATGCCGCAAGACAATTAGATTAACAGCAAATGTTCCGTAACCCGCATTGCCTGGTTGTCGGAGCGATAATGTCTCCCAAAAATCGGACATTCCGAGAGCTTGCGCCAGGCCGCCAAGGCGTGCATTTGCGTCAATTTCGACTTGGGTCAGCTTGCGGCCATAAATCTGGCCAACCTCGCCTCGTTTCATCGCACCATAATCTGGCGCCCTAACGAAGTAGAAGATGAAGGGGATAGCCAGAATGGCGATAACAATCATCAGCCAGTCTTTGTGCCTGCGCAGTAACTTCATCATAAGCGACGAAAATTGTAGCGGCGGCGAAGCTCAGCCGCAAATTTCAAGGAGCGACGGCTTGGGCAGCCGTCGATTTCAGATTTGACGGCTGGGAAGCCGTCACTCCTTGAGTGCTACGCTTAACCCTCCGCTGTCTCCCGGATCAATTCCCATGCCTTGCGCAGATGCTCTTCCGTCGTGAGCACGTTACCGAGGCCAATGCGCATCACGGTTTGCCCGCGCAATTTCGTTTGAGTCAGATAAGCGCGCCCGGAAGCATTGATTCGCTCCACGATCTCGCTGTTCAATCCGTCGATGCTGTCCGCTGTAGCCGGGGTCGGTGACCCCGGCCCGGCATCAACGATGCCGGCTACAGGTCCAACAAAACGAAAACAAACGACGCCCATGCTGACCGGCGCGGCCAGCTCGAAGCAATCGTCGCTCTTGATCCAGTTGGCGAGCAGGTTTGCCAGGCGAATTTGCTCGCGCAGACGCGCCACGATTCCTTCGCGGCCTAACGAGCGCCAGATCACCCACGCTTTGAGCGCGCGGAATCTGCGGCCGAGCTGGATGCCGTAATCCATGTAATTCTTCTCTCCTTCGACGGTGTCGCCGCGCAGAACTTCAGGCACGAGGGTGAAGACACGGCGCAAACGCTCGGCGTCGCGCACGTAAAGCACGCTAAAATCGAGCGGCACAAAAAGCGTCTTGTGCGGGTTGATCACGATTGAGTCGGCCATCTCCCAGCCTTTGCTTGCCCATTTGTATTCCGGAACCATGGCAAACGCTCCGCCGTACGCGCCGTCGATGTGCAGCCACATTTTTTGTTCCCGGCAAATCTTCGCGATCTCAGGAACAGGATCGACGCTTGCACTCGAAGTCGTGCCGACTGTGGCTATGACGGCAAGCGGTTTGAAATTGTGGCGAACATCGCGCGCAATCGTTTCGCGCAGCGCATTCACATCCATACGAAAATCCGGATCGGTCGGAACACGACGCACATTTTCTTCGCCGATCCCGAGCGTGATTGCCGCTTTTTCGGCCGCGCTGTGCGCTTCATCGGATGTGTAAATACGAAAACGTGGCGCGCCCGCGCCGATCAGCCCGTATTTGCGCACCGAACGTGACGCAGGCAATCCTGCCTGCGTGTTCTCCAGCCCGTCAGCAGGGCAGACAGGATTGTCTGCCTCACGCGCGGCCTCTTCGCGCGCGACAGCAAGCGCATGCATGATTCCCACTGACGCCGTGTCGTAAACCACTCCGCCAAACTCGTCAGGCAACCCGAGCCATTGCCGCAACCAATCGATAACGACGGTCTCGAGCTCGGTCGCGGCCGGACAAGTGCGCCATGTCATCGCGTTGACGTTGAGTGGCACGCTGATGATTTCGCCGAGGATTCCCGGCGCGGTGGCAGTCCAGCCGAAATAGCCGAGGAACATCGGATGGCTCCAGTGCACCATGCCAGGAACGATCAGCCGGTCGACGTCTCCCAGAATTTTCTCAAACGACTCGCCTTCCTCGGGCCCCTGCGCAGGAAGCCGCGCACGAATTGCGCCCGGCTTCTCACCAGGCGCGACGCGCAACGACTCGATATTTTCACGGAAATCAGCAACCCAATCTGCCAATTCGTGCAGTTGCTTCCGGAATTCCTCTCGCGGGGTGTCTCCGAGATTTCGCCGAGTCATGCGCGATCACCGATTGCAGCGAATTCTCATGTCTGGGGAGCACAGGCCGCCGGCCTGTAGTTCGCGGCAGCTTGCCGCGAACATGCTTCGTCGCTTTGGATGGTTGCGCTGCCGAGTGCATTCGGCCAGCGACCGAATGCTGCAGGCTGGCAGCCTGCGCTTCCCAGAAATCTGCATTCGCATCTCCATAAGAAAACAGATGAAGTGCTCGTGAGTCACTCTAAGCACACGAATAACGTTCCAGAATTTTGCGAACTTTCGACAAGAGTTTTATTGGCGTCATTCGCGTAATTCACGGGTCTCCATCAAAAAGCAAAGCCAAAACTGAAGTGGAACGCGCCGAAGTCTTCAAATTGGTGTGGATCGGGATTGACGCCGTAATCGAGGCGAATCGGGCCGACGGGCAGCTTGTAGCGCAAGCCCGCACCTATGGCGTACCGCATATCGCTAAGGCCAATATCCTCCGAGGTCGGCAAAAGATTACCCGCATCAGTGAATACGGCGCCCTGCAGTTCTCCGAAAATCGGAAAAGTGTATTCGACATTAAAGACGGTATAGAATTCGCCCCCGACGGGGTGACCGTGATTGTCGTGCGGACCGAGATCGCGTTCGCCGAAACTGCGCACCGTTGTGGCGCCGCCATTGAAAAAGCGCTCGTCGATAGGAATGGCCGTTGCTTCGTCACCGCCGCTGTTTGTGAGCGAATGAAGGATCCCGGCCCGCGCGCCGAACGCGATCGATGACTGCCGGAACCAACGCTGAAAGGGCGTGCCTGCGGGTTCGTCTACCACCACACCTGGCGTCAGCGGCTTGGGTCCAAACGGAAGATAATAACCAACCCGCATCGTTCCGCGGATATATTCGATGTCACTTCCTAGCGCGCTCGATGCGAGATCGAGTGTGTTACCGATGAGAAACCCGCGCGGATTTACATAGGGGCTTTCGCGCAGATCAAGCGTGTTGGTGAGTCCGATCGTGTCTACCTGGTACTCATCTGGCCCAAGGAGAAAGCTCGGCCTGATCTTTGAGTCGGTTATATCCACGTGCCGCACCGCGAAATTCAACGCCGCCTCATCATACTTTGAAATTTTGCGGCTCAGCTCGAACCTTCCGCCCAGTTCAAACTTTGTGTATCCGTCGTAATCAAAAGTGAGGGCAAACGCTCGCGCGGTGAAAACAAAGTCTGTGTCGAGAAAGAACGGGTCCTGATAAAGAAGTTCGCCTCGGTAGCTGCGCTGCGAGACCTCGATCGTTGCAGAACCCGCACGGCCGGTGCCGAACAAATCGCGGTCGCCGGCCTGAACACCGGCAAGTGCTCCTTCGTAAGTATCGAACCCGACCCAAAAGCCAAATTCCTTGCTCTTGGCTTCCTCGGCTGAAATGTCGAGTCGCAAGAGATGGCCATCGACTGGGACGGGTTTGATTTGCAGCAGGTTGAAGAGGCCGGTCTTCATCAGAGTGCGAAATCGCTCATCTAGAACATCCGGGCTGTAGGTCTTTCCGCGTAATCTTGTAAAGCGTTTCGCCACAAAGCTCGGATGCAACCGCTGCAGTCCATTCACCGTCACGCCGTCAAAGTGATAAACCGGTCCAGGAGAAATCACGATTTGAACCGGCACGCGACCATTCACCGCCTCTTCCGGTGCGCCAGTGGCTTCTACTTTCACGTCGTAATACCCGCGCGCCTTGTAATATGCCTGGAGACGCCGCGGAATATCCTCTACGCGTACGTCGGTGTAAGGCCGCTGCAGCAGATCAACGATCTGTCCCCGGAGCGCCTCCGCACCGTAAACAGTTTGTCCGCTGAATGCGATGTGACCGAAAAAATATTGGCGCCCTTCGTGAATCGGAACGACAACGTCGACCTCGGGGCTTTGTCCCTCGAATTTGGAACGCGGCGGATCGACCACCACATCCAGAAATCCTTCCGCTACATAAAACCGCTGTACCAGCTTTGCTCCCTCGTCCATGTCGGCCGCCACGAACGGTAATCTTTTCTCCAGCCGCGAGTAGCGCTCGCGCGTCGGGCCCACCAGGTACTCAAACAGTTTGTCTGCAGGCTCTCGCGTATTTCCGTCAAACATGACCTTGTTCAGCATGAATCGCGGCCCTTCGGTTATGTCCAAACGCAAACGGTTACCCGACTCGATGACGTAACGCACGTTCACCTTCGCGTAGCCGTGCTTTCGGTAAAAGACTGCCAGGAAAAACGCGAGATCGTCGGCGCGAGCTGGGGTTAATCCAAAATCTTCGACGGTGGCGATCTCTTCTTTCAGCGCCGAGCGTAACTCTTTGTCCTGGAACGCCTGTTGACCGCGAAATTCGATGATGCTCGCGTGCTTTGCACGTTTTTCCTGCTCTTTCACGACCGCTCGACGCTCTCTCTGTTGCTCCTCCGGTCGAACGACATCAACCGCAGTCTGCGCTGTCACTTCAAATGCGAGGGCCACGCTTCCAACAGAGAAAAGGACCCTGTATCGCATCTTAGGACCTATCGAAAACGAATCAGATATTTAACTTTCCCCCGGAAACTGCCATGAACACCGACATCGCCAGTAAGTACAAGGTTATCATTGATCTTGAATCGCACGGTGGCTTGCTGTTGACCTGTTCGCGGATCAACCGTTCCCAAGTCCAGATCCAACTTGTTAAACACCGTATTGCTCTCGGTTGGCTCACCTTTTTTGACAATTTTGCGGTAAAGCTGTTGCACCAGTAACATGGCCGCCCGGCCAGCCAGAACGTTGCCAGTCGAAAGTTCCCGTCGCGTCGCGCCAGTCGCGATCAATGAAATGATTTCCTCCTGCGCCAGCGGCGGTTCACTCGTGAAAACCGCTTCTGGCGAAAGCAAAGTTCCGTACACGTAAACGCGCACCGTATAATCGCGGATGACCGACGTGCCTTGCAGATCGACCCGCGGATTCATTGGATCGTCTTGAGTAAAAGTGAGCAATCCGCGCGTAACATTCAGCCGGCTGAAAGGCAACGTCGCTTCGACATCTTCCATCTGCACCACGCCTTGCAGGGCAGGACGAAGCCCCGTCCCTGTCAATTTCAGGTCGGTGGTCGCTTCGCCGGTCGCCAGATTTCCGCGAATCAGCACCGGGTCTTTAGTTTTAATTGCCACATCGAATTTCCAGTCACGCAATGGAGGGGCCGGCAGCGAAAACAATTCAGGGCGTTCCGCCGGTGCTTGCGGTGCGGGCCTGCCCGGCAAGCCAATTGGTATGAGATCAATGTTTTTCAGGAACTTGCTGTTTGTCAGTGCGACGTTGCCGGAAACTTTCCCGGCGGCGAACGGCCCGGTTATCGCAACGTCCGCGTCCGCGCGCACGGTGAGTGTATCGTTTCGCGCGACTAACACGCTCTGAGCTCTGAACCGTAAATCGACAGTCGGTGCAATCAGCTTGGGAAACGTGACCCGACCGCTCATTGTGAATGGTCCACCTGCGACATCGCCTCCGAACCGATCGAGCGTGACCTCGTTATCCCTGAAAGTTATCCGCGCGTTGAAACCGCCTACCGAGGGAATGGTGGCGTCCGTAAAACGCGCGACATTCACCGTCATATCCCCTGCCCCACTTAACACGGGGTGACCAATTGTACCGGTCACATCAACATCCATTCCAAGCTCGCCATCCAGTTGCGCAAGCTCCGGAACAAATTGCCGAACAAAATTTACGGACGTGCGCGGAACGTGAGCTTTCGCGGTAATCGGCGTGTCGTCAGGCAACGTTCGGGCAGCCACAATCTTCGGAATGTCCAATGGCATGCTTGCATTGATCTCAATCGGCTGAAGACGCGTCTGTTCCAGTTTGCCTGAAAATACCAACTGATCGTGAACAGTCTGTGCGTTCAGCGTGAAAGTCGCAGGCTCCATTTTTGGCCAGTATTCACTCCGCAAATCGTGAATCTGAAGGTCCAATCGCGCGTTTACATCGCCGATTGTTCCATCGGCATCGAGCTTTGCGTTCACAACGCCGGACGTTTTCGCGTCAAATCCGAGATCGTCGAAAACTTTTTTTAAGTCGAGGTTCTCAGATTGCATTATTGCCGCAACCTTCCCGGACGACGGGACAACCGGGGCACTTGTTCCAAGGTTTCTCCACACAAACGGAATGGAGATGTAGCCGTACGCGTAATTGATACGACCCTGCGGGACAGCGGGCTCGGCGCGCGCGCCGCTGCGGCCACCTTTTCGCGGTTGCGCGGTTACGACCTGGTTAAGTTCAATCTTGTCGATTTCAAGCTTTTCTCCTTCGGCGTGTGCAATCGCATGGAAATCCATGTTGCTGGTGGCGAAAAAGATCGTCGGTACGTCCAGCTTCTCTGGCGAGTAGGACGCCTCCACGTTCGCCTGCAAGGATTGCAGATTTCCATAACGTCCTTTTTGCAATTCAAGTTTCAGGTTCCCGGAATTCTTCCAAGGAGCGACCCCGAACGCTTTCTGGGTCGATTTCGAGCTTGACGGCTGGGAAGCCGTCACTCCTTGTCCCGCCCCTTCCCAGTCCAGCTTAACTGCACCGGTAAGTGCGTTCTGATTGCCGGAAGCGCGGAGCAGTGGCTGAAGTGTCGATAGGTTCGCGACGTTTGCCGAAATTTTGCCGCTGTAGTGGTAAGGTCGCCGCAGATTCATTGTTCCAGTCGCGTTAACAAAATCGGTATCGTTCAGAGTCGCGCTGAGATCGTTCAGATAGACTGCGTTGTTTGAGATCGCACACTGCGTGCTGACTTGCCGAAACACCAGGTCGCGCATCACGAGATTTGTGCCTGAGAGCGAGATCTGGCCGTTCGCGATTTCTTGCTTCCATTGAATCTGCGCCTGCAACTGCAAAGGACCGCTCACTTTCGTCGGAGAATCAGCAACCCAGAAGTCGCCAACGTTAGCGGCGTTTAACGTGACGTCGACGTCCGCTGGCTGCGAAGCGAACGTGCTCACCTCTGCCGGTAGAATGTATCGGCCATGAACATTCAGTTCGTTTTCTCGTCGTCGCAGAATGAACCGGTCGAGTCCGAGAACATCATCACTGGAGTTGGACGATCCTTCTGCTGAGTCGATAGCGTAATCGCGGTAACGTATTCCCGTTAAATTGAACTCCATCGCTGTGCGGAGATCCGCAAACCACGATCGTTTAGTATCGGCGCGCGCGACGCGCTTCGAGGCCCGAAGGGTACACGTCAACTTGTCAATTATTCCATCCCGGAAACCGAGGGTACTTGCGGTGACGCCGAGAGTCGCCTGCACGTTTGCATCTATAATATCGATCTTGCCACTGAATTGAGCTGAGCCTGTCAGCGCCACAGTCGTGCCCGTCGTTAGCCGCTGCAGATCAGGCGCCTTGCCCGAAATCTCCAGATTCGTCGGTGTGCGGCCAAAATCTGCGAACGTGGCCGGCAATTCCATTGAGCCGCGAAGATGGAATTCGTTCGTCTCCTTAATTATGTCGGCCGAACGCAAAACTGCCCGGCCCCGTTCCGCTGTGATTTCTATTATTGCACGGTCGAAATTGATTTCCTTCCGATGCACGTCGCCCAGTTGTAGCGACAGCGTACCGCTCCAGGTCCGTGGAGCGTCGCTAGCGCCTCCGCCTTCGAGAGTAAGGCGCTCAATCTCGCCAGAAAGATAATTCTCCGGAAAAATCAGGAACTTGTTCAGCGCGTCCGCCGCAACTTTCTCCGCGGCGACATGTAGCTTCGTGTCGAGCGACGACTTTGTTTCGCTCAGCGCGGCGGTGGCCGATATTTGGCCGCCCCCAACTGTGCAATTGAGTGCGATCGGCAGTGCGTTGGCATCAATTTGCGACGCGTCGATGCTCAGAAAGTGAAGCTGCTCCTGATCGCTTAAATTCAGGTCGCGCAGAATGAGGTTCTTGTTCGTGTAAGAGGTTTGGCCGGAAATTCTCGACCACGTATCGCCAGAGGGAAGTTGCAGTGTCTCGATCCGCAGCTCTCCGGGAGTGCGCGGGTTTAGTTCCAGGTCAGCATGTCCAACGACAAAATCGTACGGCTGATTTCTAACGATCACTGTGGTGTCCGTAGCACGCAGTCGTTCCGGGAAGAACCTTGGCAACTTCAATTGCGGATGCGGCGGCCGCGGCCTCAACGGCGCCTTGGAAGGATTTAAGACAATGTTGGCCGAGCGCGCTTCAACGTCGTTGAACAACCGGGGCAGACCATGCCGCGCGTACCCAAGCAAACTGTAATCAAGGTAGAGATAATCGATGTCGATCGTTTCATATTGCGACGGACCTGTCGCAAACGCGTGGAGATTCCGAATCGTGACGCTACCGAACGGATTTCCCTCAACACGAAAATCAGCCTTTAAACTTTCCTTTGCGGCATATTGCAGCACAATTCTTCGGCCAATCGCCAGCAAAATTGGCCGATGAAAAATGATCACGAGTGCTGCGCATACAGCAAGGCCAATCCATACACGGCGCCAAAGCCGCCCATGGTGCGGCGCCTCCGCCTGATCATCCTCGGCCACGGAGCGACTCTATTGCCGGTGTGCCTTAGAGCAAAGCGCAAATGGCACCGCGCCGCTGTAGCGGGGTCGGTGACCCCGGCTGGGTTGGCTGGTGGCGTCATCCTCAAGGTGGAGAAATTAACGGAATGCGGCATGACAGGTTACCGGATGGAACGGATGATTCTTCTTTAAGCAGAAGGAAGCTACGGCGCGTCACAGCCTGCCCTGCTCGCCACGCCGAAGTTGACCGAAGGCGGGAGCGAAGTCGAATGGGTGCGCGCCGTCGTGAATTGGTAGGGCGCGTCACTCCGTGCGCGCCGTGAATCCCCGAACCTGACCAGCGAGCCCCCGATCCATCGGGACCCGCCCTACCTTAAATCGCCTATTCTCTGGCTTCCTTGCCTGAGCATGACAAAACCAGTAACGTGGCCAGATGGATGTTCCTGTACCCGTTGCGGTGAAACCGCTCTCAAATTACCACATCTGGATCAAATACTCAGATGGCGCCGAAGGCCAGGTAGATTTCTCCCACCTCGCTGGCAAAGGCGTCTTCAAGTTTTGGAACGACTACAGGAATTTTCAAAGGGTTTATATCAGCGAGGCAGGCGCGATCGCGTGGAGCGAAGACATCGAAGTTTGTCCGGATGCCACCTACATGAGGCTGACGGGCAAAACTGTAGAAGATTTGTTTCCCTTGGCTTAGACAGACCCAAGCGATGTCTGAACTCAGCCGTTTCTACGGGCTGATCATCCGGATGTATTATGATGACCATCCGCCGCCGCACTTCCATGTGCAGTACGGGGAATACAGAGCGAAGATAACAATCGATACTCTGGCCGTACTGACAGGTTATTTGCCGGCGCGAGCGCTGGGATTAGTCGCTGAGTGGGGATTGCTCCACCGGGAAGAGCTACTGAACCGCTGGCGCGCCGCAGAGAATCATGAAGAGCTTTTGAAAATCGATCCGCTTCCGTAGTCCCATCGGGAGCATTCATTGAATTGCAAGGTGAACCGGCGTGCCCCGAGAGATCGGGGCCCGCTCGCCATGAATTTGTGTGAATTTGTGAAATTCGTGTCTTATCCCCCGCAGCCGGGTGTCAGCAAGCCGTTGTTGTAATTACCTAACACGTTTGCGTCGTTGACCATTCGCTGGCCATTTGTTGAATTCGGCCTGACCCTGTATGGCAGCTTGCCGCTGTACAAGGAAAGCACGGCATTCGCATCAGCGATCGCGCTGGTCACCGGCGTCCCATCAACACCATTGGCAATGTTCAATTTGGCAGCGATGAGCTGATCGGCCAGGATCAGACTGGCATCGGCTCTCGGTCCAGTGCCGACGGGAGTCCTCAATATCCTCAGCAATTCCGTCTTGGTATATGTCTGGCTCCCCAGCATCAGACTATTCACCGGCCACGCATTCGGATTATTTTTCCAGTAACCCTGCGGGTGCGGACAAATCGACGTTGGAGTTGGAGTTGCGGTCGCTGTTGCAGTTGGAGTGGCTGTAGCGGTTGCAGTTGCCGTAGCCGTTGGTGTTGGCGTTGGAGTCTCTGTTGCAGTCGGTGTTGGACTAGGTGGAGGCGTGACCGTCGCAGTGGCCGTTGGCGTAGCAGTAGCTGTTGCCGTAGCTGTCGCAGTCGGTGTTGCTGTCGCCGACGCCGTAGGTGTTGGCGACGGAGGCTGAGTCGCTGTTGGCGTCGCCGTCGCTGTCGCCGTTGGCGTCGGAGTAAACGTAGCTGTGGCTGTAGGTGTCGGTGTGAACGTCGCTGTCGGTGTAGCTGTGGCCGTCGGCAAAGGCGTCGGCGTGTGAGTAGCTGTTGGAGTTGGCGTAGGTGTAGGCGTAAACGTAGCCGTAGCTGTCGGAGTCGGAGTTAACGTGGCTGTCGCGGTCGGCGTGGGCGTGTGAGTAGCGGTCGGCGTTGGTGTGGGCGTGAACGTAGCCGTGGCTGTCGCCGTCGCTGCCGGAGTTGGGGTAAACGTAGCTGTCGGGGTCGGTGTAAACGTGGCTGTTGGGGTAGGCGTCGGAGTGTGAGTAGCTGTTGGAGTTGGGGTTGGCGTGAATGTCGCCGTAGCCGTGGCTGTCGCCGTCGGTGTCGGGGTCGGTGTAAACGTGGCTGTTGGAGTAGGCGTCGGAGTGTGAGTGGCTGTTGGTGTTGGCGTGAACGTAGCTGTAGCGGTCGGAGTCGGCGTGTGAGTGGCTGTGGGGGTAGGCGTCGGAGTGTGAGTAGCTGTTGGTGTTGCAGTTGGAGTGTGAGTGGCTGTGGGGGTAGGCGTCGGAGTGTGAGTAGCTGTTGGTGTTGCAGTTGGAGTGTGAGTGGCTGTTGGAGTTGGTGTAGGCGTGAACGTAGCGGTCGCCGTCGCCGTCGGGGTTGGAGTCGGAGTAAACGTAGCTGTTGCCGTAGGCGTAGGTGTAAACGTAGCTGTTGCGGTTGCCGTCGCTGTAGCTGTTGCAGCAGGGCTGGCTGTAGGCGTAGGTGTGGGGCTCGGCGCGACACCCAGTACGAGCACATATTTGGAGTCGCTGGGGATGCCGTTGGTAAAGACGGTCACCAGAGATGGGCCGGGAGGAAAATTATTCACCGGGGTCGAAGTAAAGGTGGTATCGGACCAGCCTGCTATTGGATGCACCGGGAGAAAGGCGACCTGGCTGTTGTCGATGTCGCGCAGTTGGACTACGGGGTAATTGGTCGATGAGTCCTGGAAGGTTCCGCAGGAGGCTTGCGAGATGCCTTGGAAACGCGAGCCGGTGAGTACAAGGCTGGTGCCAAGCACCAGCGGTGAAGTCGCCGTGGCGATTTGCGGTTGCCAACTTGGCCGCATAAATCCGAGCCCAACGTCGTACAGTTCCGCGCTGATAAGCTGGCCGCTGCTATTAATTCCCGCTGCCACCAACACCTTGCCGTTGGGCAGCAAGGTCGCCGTGTGAAAGTCGCGGGCGGTGTTGAGGCTGCTCGTGGCAGTCCACATCCCGCTGGCTGCGTCGTACAGTTCCGCGCTGATAAGATAGCCGCCGCTATTCTGTCCCCCTGCCACCAGCACCTTGCCGTTAGGCAGCAACGTCGCCGTGTGCGCGTCGCGGGCGGTGGATAGGCTGCCGGTGTTCCCAAATGTGAACGGGGCATCGGCGGGAGAGAGGCTCTGAAACGACGCCGGTCCTGCAATCACCAGGTCCTTATCGCCGACCGCGACCGGGTTGATGGTCGCGCTCAATCCGCTCTTCGCCGGAGCGGCCTTGAAACTGGAGGCCAGTAAGACCGCCGAAATAGATAACAGAGCAATCGAGAGAGCGACATGGAGCGCCCAGGCGCGGGTAGAATTATTTCGTTGTTTTTTCATAGAGCTGTTCCGTTTGAATCAGTTTTATGTCGCTCCTTCTTTTCCTGCTGAGCATTGCAGGGTGAGGTTGGCGAAAAGTGAAAATCTTTCAGAAAGGCTGGGGGATGTGCCTGGCGCTGCTGCCCTGGCCTCGGGTGAGTTGATGGACGTGCGCGCGGAGGCGGCACAAGCCGAGCGGGGGAACTGCGGATCATTAAGTTCGTGGGGGGGCGAAGACTGTCCTATTGTCGTCGGGTGTAAAATTTAAACAGCATTGAAAGAGGTGAGGATAGGGAGCGCGCGGGTTTTGCCTATCGTGGAAAAGCCGCCATTTTTCGTATCATGGGATCCACGATGGCTTATCGTGGATTTTTGCATCCCGGGTGTTCTGCGTTGGTGTAAACGCCTCTGCCACGGTCGTGGACCTCATCGTGGATTTGCCACGATCTGGGTCGGTTTGTAGCCACGGCGCTGTGTCGCCGTGCAGGGGCGAACGCGATCTAAGCCTCGACACAGCGAGGCGGCTACAGCGTCATTAAGAGGTCTGCCACGCGCGAGGTGTGCCCAATAATTCGCGAGCGCCGCGCTTGAGCGCTTCGGCGTTGGGATAGCGGAGCTTCGATTTGATGTTCTGACAATGTGTTTCCACCGTGGTTCGGCTAATGCCAAGCGTCTTCGCAATCCGACCTACACCTTGTTCAGCCGCAATTAGAGCGAACACTGCGCGCTCCCGGTCGGTCAGCACGTCCAGACCCCGGGGCAGGATCTCACGGTGAGCAAATTTCTAAGAGCAAGAGAGGCTATCAGTGGACTGACATAAATTTTCCCGGCAGCCACAGTCTCAACTGCGCGCAATAATTCTCTCTCGGAGCCATTTTTCATCCAGTAACCGGCCGCGCCGGCGTGCAGGCCGCGCTGCGCATAAATCTGTTCGGATTGCCGTGACACAATAAGAATACGAGTGCGCGGAAATTCCGTCGGATCTTTGATCCACCAGATACCGTCACGGTCTTCCAGGAACGGTTCAATCAGCAGAACGTCGGGGCGGTGTTTTCGGATCAGTTCGCCCGCATCATAGAAACCGTGTGCCCTGCCGCAAACTTTATATCGCTTGTCGCGCCCGACGATTGTGGCCAGTCCCTGTGCGCTAACACACGTGTCCCCGGCCACAACCACCCTGACCGGCTTCGTGCCCTTCGCGCGACCTCGACGCAGTATTTTCACGGTTATACAGTTATAACAGGTTGGTCAGCGTCCCTGGAATCCAAAAAATCGCGTTTTACGCGAAAAAAATATTCTCCCGCCCCCCTTCTTGTCCCACGGAAATCGCGTGGCAAAAGGTCGCAAAAGTCGTTAAGGATCTGAACTCTGAAGATTCGAAGGGTCTGAAGGGGTCGGTCTGAAAGGGGTCAAGGGGTCAGAGCTTACTATCGACACTCGCGAGTAAATTGGAAACATAGCTGGCGCTTCCCATACTTAGCCGATCGGCAATCCCTTGGCGACTCATCGGAGTTTGCCCCCGCAGTTGCCGCGCAATCTTTACTTTCACATGGTGTCCCTTCGGCTGCGTGGCCAGGTCGATCTCGCGCCAACGCGCCTTTGCCAGCGCCTCATTCACCATGCGCTCGGCCAAAGCAGCGTCCGTCTCCCGCCGTTCGCTCGCGCGTTCATCTTTGCGCCCGCGACGCCCCAGTTTGTCCGCCAGCCAATCGCGAAAATCTTCTGCTCCAATCTTCCACCCGCCTCGCATCAACTCTTGTTCGCCTGGTTCCAATCGCGCTTGCTTCATTCGTCGCTCGAATTCCCGCCGAGTGGCGGCGGTGTCTCGCTCCAAACCATGTTCGCCCAGCAAGCGACCTACTCGCAGCCAGGGCGGCCGCAGTTTCGGTTGCCGATAGGCCGGATAACTGCTCCAGCGATAGGAGTCCAACTTCTTTTTCCCCGACACGATCCGAGCCCGCACCGGATTCAAATGCACGTAATCGCACGCGCACCGCAGATAGCCCCGCTTTCGCCCGTCAATCAATTGTGCTTTGTAGCGGCCACCGAAGAGATGGCCCCAATGCCGATGCCGCCGGTTAAATCTCTGCGTGTAGGTGCCTAGCAACCATTTCATTCCTACTGCCAGATTCGGCTGCGGTGTCTCTACGACTAGATGAAAATGATTGCTCATCAGACAATACGCATGCACCTGCCATCCAGTCTTTAGACAAGCTTGACCTAGGGTCCTCAAAAACTCCACCCGATCTGCATCGTCGCAGAAAATCGCTTCGCGCCGGTCGCCTCGGCTCATCACATGATAACGCGCTCCAATGTATTGAATACGCAGCGGCCTCGCCATAGCCGCATTCCTTATGCGAAAGGGTAGGAGTGTCAATAGTAAGCTCTGACCCTCTCTCTGATGCGGCTTCGTCCGCGCTGACCTCGTTTGGGAGCCCACTCGCAAGCGCAAACGCAAGCGTGGCGATCGTTAAAATGAACCGGGGTTGGATATGCATCGTCCCTTTGTACCCAGGATTCATGCCAAGTCTACCGAAACCCAAGGGAATGCCGCCAAAGTCGTTTTTGTGGACTTAAAATGGCTGGCAACACAGGCCGAAACCCACCTTGTCCCGCAAATAAGAGGCTTCCGCGTTCCTGTGAATTCACGATAACAAGAATGCACATTTACGAAGCCGACTGTGCAGCGTTCTACAGCCGCTCACATGATGCCCTGATTCGCGTTTACGATGAAGCGGGGCAACGTGATCGAAATGCACGAGCACGCGGGCGATCTCAAAGAGTGGTGAGCGTTACCCGCGTGAAACAAAAAGCCGCCACGCTTGGCGAGGCGTGACGGCTGATTGTGAAATGCTGCTGCTTTATTGGAACGGGGCGCAGCTCTAGGGATTGTTGACCACTTGCGGCGCAAGTTTGCTCATCTCAACCTGGGCGCTCACCTTCTGAAGGCCCGATGTCAGGGCTTCGATTTGCTTGTGCTGCCCCGCGAGTTTGGACTCAAAGCTCTTCTGCTGCTGCGCAACCGTCGCTTCCAATTCTTGCACCTTATGATGCTCTTTGATGAACTCGTTGAGCAACATCGCGTTGATCTGCTCGTAGCGGACGGTGTAGGGTTTTCCGTCTTTGTCCGGCAATATCAAGGCAGGGTTCACTTTTTCAACTTCTTCAGCAATCAAACCCCATTGCTGCGTGTTGGTCTTCTCGTTCTTATAGCGGAAGGTCACTGGTTTAAGCGAAAAGATCGCTTCGCTGGTCTTGTCCATCGGCTTGATTTCGTCCTTGAAGCGTCGCGAGGAAGGAGTCGTGGTGAGCTGGCCGGATCCAGTGATGAAAACTGCACCGCCGGGCGTGACGTTCCCAGCGATGCCACCGATAAAACACCGCCCCACTATCCCATTAAAGGTGTCGGCGATGCGAATCGTGAAGCTTTCATCAGTAGGACCGTCCACGGTTGCGCCGACATAGGTGTTAAAGTCACCTATTAGTATGTTACCACCGGCGAGGTCACCCACCACCGTGTTCTGAAAGCCGCTTACGTTGTTACTGAGTGAATCGTCACCGATCGCTATGTTTCCGAAACCGGTATCGTTGTGAAATAGCGCATTAACACCCATGGCCTCGTTGAAACTACCAATAGTATTACTAACGAGCGCGGAATCGCCGACGGCGTTGTTTGAAGCGCCATCAGTATTACTCAAGAGCGCCCCGATGCCAACTGCCGTGTTACGGCTCCCAAGGCCGTTTGTGGTTGAGTCATTAAATAAGAGCGCGGAATCGCCGACGGCGGTGTTTCTTTCGCCGGTACTGTTCTGAGCGAGCGCCACCGCACCAAGGGCCGTGTTTCCGCCGCCGGTGGTATTGGCAAATAGCGCTTCAAAACCAACAGCGGTGAGCGCATTCGCCTGGTTGTGGGTGAGCGCGCCGGCACCCACGGCGGTGCTTTCCAAGCCATCAATGTTAGCGGCGAGCGCCCCAGCGCCAACTGCCGTGTTGAAGATCCCGTTACCGTTTCCACTCAAGTCATTACTCAAGAGCGCCCCATCACCAACGGCAGTGTTATCGTGGCCGTGAATATTTGCAAAAAGCGCCGAATCGCCGAAAGCGTTGTTGCCGCTTCCGTCAATGTTGTTAAAGAGCGCAAAAGCACCAAAAGCGTTGTTGCCGTTGGCAAGTCCGGCTCCGCCCGAGTCATTATTATAGAGCGCAAAGCGGCCGACAGCATTGTTGTCGCTGGCGACGGTGTTGAAGACGAGCGCATTAGTTCCAACGGCCGTGTTGCCACTGCCGCTGAGGTTGAGGATCATCGCTGCAGTGCCAACTGCGGTATTTTGGCCCGACCCGATACCGCTGTCGAGGGCCAGCGTTCCAGCACCAACACTGGTGTTGAAGCTGGCGTCACCGGCTAAAAAGTTGGAATACCAACCAACTGCTGTGTTTCCTATGCCGCCGAAGAGTTGATGAAGGGCGTTGCACCCTTCCGCTGTCGTGAACGCGGGATAGCACCCGTCCGGGTTCCCGGGTATCTCCGGGGGTAATTGCGCTTGCATTGTTGGCAAAAGCCCAAAGCAGGCAAGCATGGACAGGATAGTTGTGAATATTGTGAAGCAGCTGCGAGTTTTCATTAGCTTAATTTTCCTTTCATTGTTTTGGCCTTCTCTGATCTCCCTTGGCCCGCCGTAGCCGTCCCGAAGGCGGCTCCCTGGAGAACTCATTTCCGGCCGTTCGTGGTATATGTTGGTTTTGCCTGCTCGCCCCTCGCAAAAACCGGCCCAAAGGCCGTTTTGCCAGAAATGCAGATGCCGTGTCAACAAAAAACGTTAAAAGAAGAGAACGTCCTCAAAGCTGTAATTCTGCGCAGGCTTGGCTCCCGTGAGCAAACAGGCGTCCCGATCATTTGCCCGCAAGCGCGAATCGCTGATTCGAGTTCCAGAAAAGCCGTCAGCTTTTCATTCGCGTGCACAACGAAACGCTTTCCATCGCCGCGGTGTGCGTCAACAATTCAGATCGTTCACCCGTTGGAATTAATGGCTGAGACCCACACAAAAAATGGTGTGAGCTTCGCAAAATTGTTTTCAGCTGGACGCACGCAAAGTTCCCTTTTCGCGCGAGATCCGGCAGAAAATTTAAGATCGCTGAACCGCGAATCATCACCGTCACGGGCAAGGCGTTTTTCGACATTAACCACGCTCCCGCGGATCAATCAAACAGGAGCACCGACCTTCAAGGCTACGCTGCATGGGAGATTCATCCGGTGATGGCGCTGCAAATCGTTCAACAGGCGCTCCATCACTCTTTCAAAATCACCCTATTGCGCGTGTGTCTCGGTTACGTTGCCCCTTCATTAAACACGCGGATGACCGCCGGGCGCGAGCAAGAGCGAGAGCAGTACTTCGCGTACGCGACCGCGCGGCGGACTGCGTCTGGTCCTGCATACCAGATTGGGCCGTATCGCAGCCGATCGCTGATCAAATCAAGGCCGTCCCGGTCCTCTCGGGGACGTATCTCGTAAACGTCCCGGGCGGGGGTGACGGACATTGCCATCCGGTTGCTTGCTCTCCCAAAAGCTTGTCTGATGGCCTCGATCAACCCAAGTCTGTTCTGTTCGGTACGCGTGGCTTCCACATATTCCATCGTCAAGCCGCTTGCGCTCAGCCCGCACCAAGAGTCATTACCAACGTGAGTTTGGTTAGTGGGTTTTCGATTGTTCATAATTGCTTAATTTCCCTGCCACTGTTTTGGCCTTCTTTGATGCCTCATCGTGAGGAGTCATTTCCGGCCGTTCACTGAGGTAGTGCATAAAATCCCGGGCGAGGTTACGCGGAAACGTGCAGCCGACAGGCCTGCCGACACAACTGTTACCTCAGTGGAGTTGGCTCGGCGGGGGCGTCAGGCGAACCGCGCTGCGGTCTTAAACCATAGGGCGGTAAGAATTTGTAAGTGCCGAAGCGTTTATTGAAAAGTCTGCCATTACGGCTCCCGCAATCTTCCGCGAAAAACAGTAAGCGAATACGGCGGTAGCTCGTAAATTGAAGACGCCTCTCGCATAAAGTGCGCGGGTGGCAGGCTGCGAATCGGGTGGCCGTTCGGCCCGTCATCGCGCCACACGTACTGCTGTCGCGAAAACTGAACTACCTCGACCTGGCCGACAAAACGCGCTGGCTCCTGCGCGCCGGGAATTTTGAACTGTACATTGAGTTGCGACGCGCGCTCGGGATGCTTGTTAATTGCAAGCAAAGCCCATTGCTTATCCGGTCGTCGCACGGCGTAGGCAGTGACCGGGGGTAATGAACTCTGCTCCCTCTGTTTTATGGTTACGGGAAAGATGTCATGCGTTTCATTTGTTGGCTGCATCCATTCTTTTGTGATGAGCTGAGCGGCAAAGTAACCAGACAGGCGATTCAGTTCGTCGTTCTTTGGGTTTAACTGAAGCATCATGAGATTGCCCCAGGAACATTTGAGCTCGTCCTGAAGATAGTTTGGCTCGTAGCCGTATAAGTATGACTTCGAGCCGCCTAGGGTCAGAAACACTCCGACCGTATCTGCGTTGAAGAGCGCGCCCTCGATATCCACTTCGTGTTGCCCTGAAAAAACCGAATAACCATATTCAGTCATTAGCCAGGGGATGTCAGAAGGCACGCCATCGGCGCGCAAGCTGGCAAGCATTTCGGTTAAACGTTTTGGAGTTTCCCGTAACTGCGGTGCCGCGTTGGCGCAGATCTTGTCGAACGGATAAAATTCAAACGAAAAAAAATCGAAAGGGGCTCCGGCAGTTCGAACATATTTCAGGAACCGATTCATCCAGGAGCGATTGTTAGACGTGTCGGGCCATGTGAGCAGTTTCTCCTCGAAACTTTGCAGGCTTGGCCCTCCGAGTTTCAAACTCGGATTCAACGCAGCGAGCCGGCGGCCGACTCCGGCGTAAAGCGCCGCATAATCCTCCGGCGAAGCCCATTGTCCATCGGGTTCTTCGCCTAGTTCGATTCCTTCCAACCTATAACTCCGGCTGTGAAGATAATTGATCTCAGCGACAACGTTTTCCAGCGTATCGTACAACACGCCCACCGGCACAAGCACGGGCAAGTTGTTCGTGAGCTTGCTGCACAAGATGAAATCCAATCCCGGCTGCTCGACGCTGAAATTGATGTCTTCTGCGCGATGCCACGGATCGGTGGATGACACGTAAATCACTGTCTGCCGATGGCGATTGGCAGCGTGACGAACATTATCACGAAAACGACCATGCCTATCCATCTTCCCGAGCTCGATCTCGCGAATGGCAAACCCAACGCGGTCGCGAAGATCTTCGGAAGATTGCGCGCTTGTTCCCGAACTCCGGTTCATCACAATTCGAACAAATCGAGTCGCGCGCGGGCGCTCAGCGAGTCGCATGAGTTGATCATCACCATGAGCGTCATCGACGTTTCCACGTGCAAATGGCTGCCAGTCGTCGTCATCATCGGCGTGCAAGTGCATCGGATCTTCCCCCGGCCAGTACTCGACGCGATACCTTTTGGCGTACGGTGCCGCCCAATGAATGCGGATTGCGTTCACTGGTTTCGTCGCGCCAAGATCAATCACCACCCATTGCGGATGCGCATCTTCGGGGTCACCAGTAAAATGCGAATCTAGGTACGGATTGCTTTTCCAAAACGATTCTTCGTCACCATCTGCAATTCGGGAATAGCCATCGTCATTCGCCTGATCAATCGTGTTTCCGCGTCGCGGTAAGTGGTAACCATAGGAGACATTGATGGGTTCGCCGAGCGAATCGTCTGACGTCCAGTATCCGCATTGGTGAACCGAATCACTCCACGTGCCGCGCGGGTTCCAATGCCAGACTTCGCCGGCAAGCTCGGTTCGCAGCCGGTAACTCAGTGGCCCAAGCCCAGCTGAGAGCATTTGCTCAATGTTCTTGTCGGTAAACATCCGAGCGCATTCGCCTTTCTCGTGACCGTCAATGCCCGCGCCCAGCGCCTCAATTGGCACGCAATGGTTCACACGATGATCCGCCAAAACAACGGCCGAAATTGGGGAGGGTTCCCGATCGGCACTTGCTTCTTCTACTGAAGCTAAATGGACAATGGCCGAAAGAATTGCTGCACGAACGAGCGCGTTTCTTTTTGCGAGCCACGCACTATTCACCGCGTGGTATGTAAATGCGTCTCGGTAAGAATGAAAGCGATGCGAGGACGCATCGCACTCCGAAAGCACTTCCCGCACACGGCGGGCGGGCAGTGCGAAACGATACCACAAGCGCCACTCAGTTTTCGTGACAGCTTTAGGAGTGCGTACTGCCTGCCCGCCGTGTGCGGGCGTCCTCGCGTCGCTTTCTAGCGTCTACCTCTGGCCCTTTTCCGATTGCTTCCTTACCTCGCCTTTTTCGTGGCGAACGTCACTCAGCTGGCTCTGCAGAAGCGGTAGCTGGGATTTTTGCGGGTTCGGATGGTGGCTTTTGTGCTTACCGTGCCAGTACTCCGGCCCGGGTTGTTTTGCTTCCCCAATCTTCAATAGCAGAGCGTTTTCCTCCTGTTGAAGCGTTGCATAGCGGTCCTGCAACGTCTGAGTGCGATCTTTTGCCGCTTGCTGTTGCGCTAAGATCGCATTGTTCTTTGCTGCCGCCTCCTGTCGTTGACGTTGGGCTTCCGCCTGCTGGTTTTGATATGCGGCGTAATTTGCAGCTTCCTCGGCGGAGTATGTGCTGGCCTTTTGCGGATCATAATGAAAGCGTTCTTGAACTTCTTTCGGCAGCTCGGCGAAGTAAACTTTTGACATTCCTGATTTCGTCTTGACGACAATCCCATCGGGCTCAACGCGAGTAATGGTTGCGTCTTTGAATTCTTTTCCGTTAACCGTTTTGAAGTCCTCTGAGAAAGCAGCGGCTGCGGCAGCGAAGATCAAAACTGCGATAAGGTTTGTGTTCACTTCTTGCCTTAGGGTTGCCTCGCATCTTCTGTTCTCATATTCGGGATTCTTCGGTCAAGGCGAAATTGGGGACTGCCGGGAAGTGTCAACAGTGCGCTGCGGAGTTGCTTTTCTGCAGCAGACCAGTTTTTGCACGCAGCCGAAAAACGTGACACATTGGACACATGAAGAGCGTTACGATTCGCGAACTGCATATGAACACCGGCAAGGTAGTCCGCGCGTCGGCTCAACAGAATATTCTTGTAACCGAACGTGGCCAGCCGGTTGCCGTTCTTAAAAGCGCAAAGGCGGCAGACTTGGTCGGCAAACCCTTTCCTAAACGGGACATCCGCAAGATGCCCAAGGTTCCCGGCGATTCGACCGCCTATATCTCAGAGGAGCGCGATGCGCGGTGATATACCTGGATGCCAGTTATATCATAAAATGTTATCTCCGCGAAGCTGGTTCTGCGGAGGTACTAAGATTAGTTCAACGGAGCCCGGGGCGCAGTAGCGGCCTCCACGGGCGGGCTGAGTTCTATTCCGCTGTACATCGACGTCTTCGCGAAAAGCATCTATCGGCTGGAGACGCGGCGGCTGTATGGAAACAGTTTGAAAGCGATGAGCGTTCAGGTCTTTGGCATTGGCTCGCAATCACCGACAATGTTGTTCGGAAAGCGTGTAATGCATTCGAGAAGCTGGATGCCACTGTATTTTTGCGCGCCAGCGACGCTCTTCATCTCGCATGTGCCGCAGAAAATCGATTCATCGAAGTTCACAGCGGGGACCGGATCTTGCTCGAGGCTGCACCGTACTTCGGACTCAACGGGGTTAACGTTTATTGAACCCACTTCTCTTTTCGAGCGTGCTCGGCCTGGCACTACTCTTGACAGGCTGCAAGAAGCCCATGACCGCAGCGCAAGCCGATCCGAATGGTCCCGTCGAAGTCGTGATTCCCGAGCACGGCGCTTATACGGGCGCGTTCATGGACTTTGGCGATGAAGAAGATGATGTAACGCTGGAGACGATCGAGGACTTCGAGGAGATGGTGGGCAAACACCAGGCCATCATCGTTTCTTCAAGCTACTGGGGAGAACAAAATTTCCCGGTGGACAACCTCAATGTCATCTGGCGGCACGGCTCGATGCCGTTGGTTTTTTGGTCGCCCTGGGACAGGCCATATGAGGAAGATCACGGGCCGGACAAGTTCAGTCTGACTGAAATCCTCGCAGGCAAGTGGGACGCATACATCGACAAATGGGCGGACGCCGCCCGGGACTTTGGGCATCCAATGATTGTAGTGTTCGGCGTTGAAATGAATGGGACGTGGTTCCCATGGTCGGGAGCTTACTACGGCGGCGCGCAGTGGGATCCGGAGACCAAAAACTGGAAAGGCCCGGAAACATTTCGCAGGGCTTATCGTTATGTAGTGGATCGGGTCCGCGTGCGGGGCGCGTCAAACATCAAATGGATGTTTCATACCAACAATTATCCCTATCCGTACGAGACCTGGAACTGCGCGGCTGCCTACTATCCCGGCTCCGATTACGTTGACTGGCTCGGCCTCAGTGTTTACGGGCAGCAATACAAGGACGAGCCAAACCCGGATATTCCGTCGCTTGTAAACTGGCCATATGAAGAAATGTGCAGGCTCGATCCTCACAAGTCAGTAATGATTGCCGAGTGGGCGACCGGCGAGTTCCCGTTGGCGTCGGCCCCGCCCGGCGCGATGCACAAACCGGCATGGATTAAGCAGGGGCTCGAACTTTTTCGCACACGTTATCCTCGGATCAAGGCCGCGCTTTACTGGCACGAGCGCTGGCAAAACGCCGACGGCTCTTACAGCAATCTGCGCGTGAATTCTTCTGTGGAATCGCTGCAAGCGTATCGCCAGGGCGTCGCGCATCCCGATTGGCTGGGCGATTTGATCCTGCGGGCGCTGCCGAAAAAGTAATGTGTTATGTCGAGCGAACTCGGCTGCCGCGCCGTGGTCCCGCCAGCGCGGGACGAAAGCGCGAGAGATTTAGTACATCGCGACGGCGACGATCGACTCCTCGCCCTCCCCTCTCCTCTTCCGGGGAGGACAGGCGACATCAGCCGTGGACTTGCACCACCGCAGCGAGGATGCCCGTCTATCCGTCGCCAAAATGCGTTTGCCACAACACCTTGCTTTCCGCCTCTCTCCTGCGAGGGAGAGGATTAAGGTGAGGGGTTTCTTCTCTGGCGCGGTCTTTTGAAGATCGAGTGCTAGCTTCCAGGCACCATCGGATTCAAGTCGCCAGATAGAAAGGTAGATGCCGCGTTGCTTCGTGTTGTCGCGCTCACTCGTGTATTCGCCGTATTCGTAAGCGAGATCAATCGGATTACCTCGTGCCCGCGCCTAGGGGTGCGCGTGTTGTTTCTGCGTTCTCGTCGGCAAGTATTTTTTTGGCGGCCGTCTTTCCTATAGCTGGAAGCTCACCGCGGCGATAAATGCGAATGTTTTCGCTGGCGTGGTCGATGATCGCCTCGGCTTCATCTTCCTTAAGCGATTCTGCAAAGTCGCTCTGTATCTTATCCAGTTCGGCGCTCGCAGATTCGGGGTGAGCAAGCGGTTTGTTTGGAACGTCTGCTTCGATTCCATTCTCAGCCTGGGATGGTAGGGGGGTGATCGATACCAACATCGAGAGCGACTTTCCACAGACCATTCGCATCGTTTTCGCCAGATCGTTACGAAGTGGCCGAACGCATCCGGCTGTTCTGCGTTACGCGATTTCCTGTATTCCCATGGCCCTGTCGTATAACGGAGCTGTCCACTTCGCGAGATCGAGGCGAAGATCGGTCCCCAGCTTATTGCAGGAGCTTCCTCGCTTCGCGCCAAAACTTTTTTCCGTTGACCGCATTGAGTGCGAAGATTACCGCATCGTCGGCGAAAACAGAGATGGATGCTTCGCGAAATCCTTTTGCGCCGGCAAGTTTGGCGTAAGCCTTTTCCGCAGTAATGAGTGAACCGACAGTTTTCTCAAGATCGACATCCGCCGCGCGACCGTCTGCGAGCGCCAGGGATGCGACAAACAAGAAAAATTTCGTTGGCTTAGACAAAATCATCCGTTCGCGGCGTCTTGAATATAAAGACCGTGAAAAGGTCATGCAAAATTTGCTCAGCCATGAGGATTGGAAGAGTTGCTTTTCTGAAGTTGCTCCAGGGTTGCTGCTTTTTGCCCGGCAATGGGTGCAATCAGCGGCCGATGCGGAAGACGTTGTCCAGGAAGCTTTCGTCAAGTTCTGGCGCCGCAACCACAAGATCGAGAACCGTGCGCTGCTTTATGCTGCGGTGCGTTCCATCGCTCTCGATTTTATCCGCCGCGACAGCCGCCGCGCGCGACGTGAGGCCACCGCAGTTGGCGACACTGATGAATTTATCGAGCCACAGTTTGAATTTGAAGATGACACGCAGCGGGCTCTCGCCGAGGCAATCGATTTTCTGCCCTGCGAACAACGCGAGGTGCTCGTCATGAAAATTTGGAACGAATTAACTTTTGCAGAGATCGCCGACGCACTCGGTATATCGCAAAACACCGCGGCATCACGTTACCGGTATGCGCTGGCGGCATTGAGAAACATGTTGCAGCCCCAATGAACGACTTTTCTCAGATCGAGAAAGAATTGAGAAAGCTGCGACCGGCGCGGCCTTCGCCCATTCTTTTCGAGCGCGTCGAAGAAGCCATGACGGATGGGAGGGCAGACGCTTCGCATGTCAGGCAACCTGAGCGGCTGCGTTACAATTGGTTGTCGCTTGGCTTCGGTCTAGCCGCAGCGGCTGTTCTGGTTTTGTTCGCGGCGGTCAAGATGGAGCGCCAACAGCAGACAGGCAAAGAAATCGCGCAAACATCGCGTGAACCCGAAGCAGCGCCGCTATTGAACCGAGCGCAAAAATCCACTTCGACCGACAAATTTGTTCCTGCGGGCGCGACTCGGCTCGTTTACAACACGCGCGACGAAGGATTGCAGTTTGCCGGCAACTCAGGCCAGCCGTTGCGACGCATGCGTTATCAGACTCATGAGACCTGGCAGTGGCGTAATCCGACGACGGGCGCATCACTTCGTGTTTCTTACCCCGCCGAGGAGGTCGTCCTCATCCCGGTCTCAGGCCAATAATTTAACAAAACAAAAAACATGAAAATAAAATCCATAGCTACAATTGCAGCCATTGCCTTGCCGATTGCGGGATTTGCACAGACACCACCTGCGCCGCCGCCAGAGCCACCTGGCCCGCATGGTCCGCCGGGGATTCCAGGCGGCCACGAGAACGCGCCGAAAGTGCCAATGACATTTCTCGGCGTGGAGACGTCGCAAGTTCCGAACGTTGTCAGTGACCAGCTTGGTTTGTCCAAGGGCCTTGGGTTGGTCGTCGACTACGTCGTGCCGAATAGTCCTGCCGCGTCAGCAGGCGTTCAGCAGAACGATATCCTTAAGATGTTGAACGACCAGATTCTGATGGAACCAACGCAACTGCGAAAACTCCTGCAGACTTTCTCCGAAGGCACTGAGGTGACGCTCACGATCCTGCGCAAGGGTCAGGAGCAAAAGATCACTGTTAAGCTTGCCAAGAAAGAAATGCCGCAGCGTCACTCGCTGATGCCCGGAGGAAACCACGACATGCATTGGGATTTTGATGAAACAGGCGATGTCGGTGAGCAGATGCAAGAATTGAAGGAACAATTGGGCGACACGCAACGCGGTATAATCCGTGGAGCAGTGATACAAGCCCATGAGGCGGCGAAACGCGCGCGAGAAGATGCCCGCCGCGCCGCGCGAGAGATTCGCATTTTGAGCACCGATAATGGCGCGCTCAAAGCTACAAAGATCGATCTCGGCAAAGCGCAGATCGTTTTCTCTGATGGCAAAGGCGAGATGAAATTGGAAAACGTGAATGGGAAAAAATTGCTCACGGCCAAAGATACGCAGGGCAAATTGCTTTTCAGTGGACCGGTCGAAACAAAAGAAGACCTCGACAAAGTGCCGGCCGACGTTCGTGACCGCTACGAGAGATTAAAGCAGAATGACTTGCCGGCAGTCGCGCCGCGATCCGATGTCGACAACGGCGAAGATGCCGATGACGATGACGTTGATAAGGAGGACGATGAAGGAGCAGGTCCTGAACCATCGTCAGAACAAGTTTCGCTCGGATCATTGTTGCCCACGATGCTGCTCTGAATTCAGTCTGATTTGAGGCAGAGGAGGAACTCCGCCGAGCATCTTAACCTGGTGTGGCCAGCCGCTCAGCGGAGTTTTCCTTTTCCGCGATGCTGTAGTGTCCGCTGTCCCAGCGGAGTTTTCCCTTGATACCGATGCGCTGAGGACAGCGCGCTACAGCGCGACGTCGCGCGCATGGCGTGTTTTCCGCCTCTCTCCTGGATGCAAGGGGAGAGGACTGAGGTGAGGGGTTTAGGCTGCAGGCGCTAACTTACGAACCTGCCAGACCCAGTTGTTTTTGAATCGAACCCTCACCCTCCCCTCTCCCTTGCACAGGGAGAGGCGACCTAGGCGTGCAGTAACGAAGGTCAGCGAAAGCTATGCGGTGGCATTTTCCTTGCCGAGTTAAATCCGCGCGTTATAACGGAAACGCGTAATGATGCGGGCCTTTTTTCTTGTCGGGTTCG